>ERZ869925.798-NODE-798-length-18643-cov-6.208091_pt1 | contig 18643 bp, 26 predicted proteins | sample MGYA00579311_ERZ869925 | MGnify/ENA primary metagenome ERZ869925 (study PRJEB32216, sample SAMN09231817) | wastewater metagenome | place: USA: Maryland | collected 2016-07-30 | study: EMG produced TPA metagenomics assembly of the PRJNA472060 data set (Reclaimed...
CAAAGATGCGATGCCTAATTAGCTCATAGCCCTGCGACTGTAGGCCAAACATGGTTCCGCAAAGCGTTACAGGGTCTAGCAGTGGCGCGCCTTCGACATTCTCTATGACGTATGGAACGCCAAGCGCTTCTAAGGCTTCGCGTACAGGCGGAATCAAGTCAGGATGGTTTTCCTCTGTGCCCCATTTCTTAGTCATCTTGCTGTAATGCTGGCAAGGTGGCGACGCATGCACCGCATAAATCTCGCCCGCGCGTTCCCAAAGGCCAACGATAGTACTTAGCGCCGCTTCCCAATCGCTCTGTATGAATTCAAACGGAAAGCGCTTTTGCGGCGCTATGTCTACGCCTACGACTTCAAAGCCCGCCTGATGGTATCCCATGGCAGCGCCGCCTGCGCCGCAGAACAAATCGAGTATCTTCACTGTGTTACCCCTTCTCCAATGTCTACTACTGACAAGGCGTACTTTGCCTCTTCTGCGCTGTGAATGCAAAAGGCGTATCCGCCAGCTTCAACAATCTCTGCCATTCTGTATGCCTGTAGCTTTGTCGGGCCTAACCCTGGTCGCTTTAGCTCCATTGCCACAAAGCACCCGCGATAGCAGATAAGCAAATCAGGTGTGCCTGCCGCCTGGTCGCTGGTTGCCTTGATGAAATATGCGCCTGCCTGTTTCAGCACCTTTTCAACGTTGCGCTTGACTGTGCTTTCTAATGGGGCATCTCTAGTTGCCATCGCCTTTGTTCCTCTTCTGCCTTACCAGGCTTGCGCCTGTTGGGCTGCTTTCCTTTGTCGCCATCGCTGCGCGTCTGTGTTGACTTAGGCTTGGCTTCTCTGATTGGCGGATGCATGGCTAACTCCGCCGCGCAGTTAAAGCACTTCATGCCGCGCATCGGCACTTGCTCTGCGCCGCAGTGAATGCATAGCTCACGCATTAGTCGGGCCTATCTTGTGTTCTGTGCATTCCCTAATGCTGTAGCTGCATACAGTCGTTGCCTTGTTCCATGCTTCTACTAATAGCTCTGCCCTTACTCTTTGGAAGTGGCCTACTTCCCATGTGTGCATGTTTCCGAAATTCAGGCCCATTGCGACTACGCAATCCTCTTTGCTCTGCGCTACGGGCTTCTCAGTGCGTTCTAGGGGTACTTCTTCGTTCGCCATGTAATCGTATTACCTTGTTGCCTTTCTCGCCCCTACGGGCATCCTGTGCGGTTTTAGATACAAAAATTGCTTCTATGTTGCTACGTCATCTGTCGACTGCTACTTCACACTTCTGCTATGGCAACCGTACCGCCTTGTCGCTGCCAGGCCCGCAAATGATGAGAGTATCGCGCGCTCTGCTCATGCCTACATAGAATTGCCTTACGATGCTGTCAAAGCCGCGCCCTTCGTACTCTGCCCATCCACCAGGCGACAAGTCAGGGAACAGATACACAACGTCTGCTTCGCCACCCTTCACGCTATGGATAGTGCCGACCATGATTGACGGTCGCTCTAGCAGTCGCTTCGCGCCATGGTATCGAATCACCTTTAGTGGATAATCAAGGCTCTTCGCCTTGCTCGCGAGCGCATGCGCTGCTAGCCAGTCTGTGCCCTGCATCAACACCTTCTCTTGCATGCCGTCTTTGAACAGGCGGTCTAGCTCATCGTAGGTAGCGTGCCTATCCTCTTCAATGCTCTGTATCAGTTGCTCGCTGCCGCTGCGGAATACTTCGCTCTTCTTCACCAGTGCGCTAAAGAAGCGCAAATCCTTGCCCGTCCAGGGGTGCGCCTGGTCACCAAATATGTCGCGCCTGTTCTGAAGGAACGCTAGCACGCGCTGCGCTGTCGATACTCCGCGCGAAGCATGCAACGGATTCCAGTCACCGCGCTTGCGCCGGTAGGGGTTGTGGAATACTTCGCCCGTTTTGCGCATCTCGCCTATCAAGTGGTCAAGGTGATACGCGCATGTACTAAGGAACATTACTGACTTGCCTTGTGCCTGGTACTGCTTGGCATCTTCAAGCAGTGCTAAAGGGTTAATCCAGGTCAACTGCGGCGCGTGCCTTACTGCGCCTGCTTCTGCGCGTGCGTTGAATTCCTTTGGCTCTCGCACTTTGACTTGCTTAATCCAACCATCCGTATACGCATGCACCGCGCCAGGCATGCGCCATGATTGATTGAGAATGCGCTTCTGGTCGGTCGGCAGTGGCGGATTGAGGAAGGCATCAGGGCTGCTTCCCTTGAAGCTGTAGATGCACTGGTCATCATCGCCTGCAAGTATCGCCATTTCCATATCTGCTGCCCACTTGCGCACCAGGGTTAGCTCTAGTGGCGTGAAGTCTTGCACTTCATCAAAGAAGCCAATGCTAGGCGAATGCGGCGCGCCGGGCATATCTTCAATGCCCGCTACTATCATGTCTGTAAAATCCATGTAGTCGTGTTCACGCTTCCAGTTTGACCAGTAGCGCCACAAGGCCCGCGCCGTGATAGGCCATGCTTCTTCAGGCACCATCTGCGCGCGCAGTACCTGTATCTGATTGAATGTCGCATCGTCGCGCCCTGCGTACCGTTGCTCGATTACATCTTCAACATCTGCGCCATCCGTTGATAGCTCATAGATGCTCTGCCACTTGTTGAATTCTGGTACGTGCTTCTCTGCTATCTCAGGGTGCCCAATTGCCCGGTAGCAAAGCGCATGCAATGTGCCGATGCGATGCTCGCCAATGGCAAGGCCGCGTCCTGCTAGCTCATGCGCTGCCGCGCGCGTGAAGGAAGCCACAAGCACGCTGTCAGGCCCGCGCGTGTCTATCGCTAGCTGTATCTGCTTTGTTAGCCAGGTCGTCTTGCCTGTACCTGGTGGGCCAAAAACTCGAATCTCCACACTGTCACCACCTTCTATTTAGTGAACCCCTTATAGGGGACAAAATCACTGTTGGCTTGTGAACGTTCGCGCACGCGCCTAACGCTAGTCTGCTTCTTTGCGCTCTTCTAGGAACACACTGCAACAAGCCTGCCCTAGGCTTGTTGCAGATACAGGCCAATCGTGCCCGCAATCGATGCAGTACATTCCGTGCTTGGCGCATCCGCGTATGCGCTTGTGCGTGCATCGAAATGCCCACTCCATTAGCATCGCAAATGCCCACCCTAAAAGCAGACTGATTATTGCTAGTACTAAGAATGCTCCAAACGATTGCACTGCTATGCCCTCTTCTCTGTGAGCCTGCTGGCAAGTGCGCCGGTCACTACTGCTTGAAATTCGCGGCAGTCACAACCAGGCGATAAGCAAGGCGTCCCCTGGTTCCTTGTGGTGTAATGCTTCTTTTCCGCTTCCCATGCCTTCTCTGCTTCTGCGCTTGTTTCGTACTCTCTTGGTCGCGCTATTCCGCCATTCATGTGCCATTGCTGCTTGCATCCGCATACGCAATGCATACGATTACCCCTTCTAGATACTCGCCATAACGCTTTAGTTATGTGCTTTCCCATGTAATATGACTGCGCCTGGTCGCTAAATGGATTCGGCCTTCTTCAGATTCGCCATTTAGCCTATTTAGCCTAATGGCGACTTTGAAACGCTTTCTGCCTCTTCGATGATTTCTCCTTCTATATGGCTATTTGGCTAAATGAGGCCCGGTCAAGGTGCGAAGGCCGTAACGTCAAACGCATATCGCGTAGTCGGCTTTCGTTCCTGGTCGGCACCTATGTAGATGGTTTCAGACTTCGCGCCCGCCTGGTTGAGATACCGCGCTAATTCACGGTTGTTAGTCTTTTCGCCTCTTGCGATGCGAAGCCATTGCACCATGCCGCGCAGCACTATGTAGGTTTTGCCGTCCTTCACGAAAGGCCGCGCTAGCATTGCTGCTGCCTCAAAATCTTCTGATGGCCTGGTTTCGCTCAGGTACTCTTCTACCCATGCCTTAGCCATCTCTGCTGGCGTCGATTCAGGTAGCGCCTCTTCTACCAGCATGTTAAGCAGCGCCTGCGCCGTCTTTTCCCATTCCGAATCCTTCTGCTTCGGAACAATGCGATTGATTGCACTGGCGATGCGATTGCGAAAGGTGCGCTGCCCTAGGATGGCTTCAACGCTGCCTAGCGTTACTTCTCGCTCTTCTCCGTTGTGAATCAATCGCAGCGAGTAGACTGGCGGGTCTGCCATGAATTTAGTCAGGCAGACTATCTGAAGGTCTAGGATGTTCGTGATTACCGCTTGTGACTCGCGTGCGCTAAGGGTGCTTACGTCACTAACGGTAGTGGTTGTGTAGCTTGTCTTGGTGCGTGCCCGTGCGATTGTTCGAGGGTAGTAATCTTCACGGTCAATCTTCAAATCTTCAGCGTGCTTGCGCCTGAAGGCTATCAGTAAGTCGGTTGTTTCCTGGTCACTCCAACCTGCATTGACTGCGAACGTTGCTAGTGACAAGTCGTAACTGCTTGCGCTTTGGTCGGCAAGGTCGGCGCGCTCTCTTCGCCAGGAAGCTGCCGCGCGCGGCTCAGCTTCGCGCAAGGCTTCCCAGGCTTCAAAAGGCGGATTGGCGTTGGGGTCTAAAAGCAGCTTTGCCCCTGAAGGCACCGTGCTGCCCGTAGCGCCGCGTTGGGCCTGAAGTGGGGGATAGGTATTGATTAGGGTAGAAACTCGCCACCTTGGGCCACTGGTGCGGTCGATTTCTACGGGCACCGGCTTGTCATGCTGCTTGTAATTAGTGGTGCCCGGAACGCGAAGTACGCGCGCTAGGTCAATGACGCTATCAACGTCATATCCCCTTTGGCGCATCTTGTCCCGAAACTTGTAGATAAAGCTGCGTGCCAGGTTGCCTGCATTGGTGCGGTCGCTCGCATTAGTGAATAGCCATGGCTCTTCAAAGAGCCAGTAGGCCTGCCATCCGTGCCCGCTGTGGATAATGACTGTCGGCTCTGATTCGTAGTCCTTTAGGAAGTCGTAAGCTTCTTGCTTCTCCGGTAGGTTCTGCTTCTTGTGCGCCCGGTCGTCTTTGTAGTCCAGGTCAAGCCATAGGCCCGGTATGCCTGTAACTTCCGCGTTCGTAACGCGCACCTTCCTAAGATGCTTATTCTGCGCAAGTCCCGCTAGCGTCTCAGGGTTAGGACTTAGGCCTACTCCAAAGTACATATCTGCTGATGCCTTGTTCGCTTCTACAAAGGCATTGGCCTGGTCGATACTGTTGGCCCAATAGCTAGTCTTGTCTGGTAGCGTCCACACCAGCAGCCATTGACCAGGCGGAAGGCCATTGGGGTACAGCAGGTCAAAAAAGGCTGTCATCTATGCTCCGAAAGCAAGGCCCGCATTGCTGCGGGCCTGCTGCTCTGCAATGAACGCTGACTAGTCTGTTCCGTCTACGTCATCGCGTGCGATTTGCGCATCAATGACGGTGCCGAACGCTTCGCGGAATTGCTTAACGTAGGCGACTTCTTCGCTAGTCAGCGCGCGACCGTAACCAAACTTCGCCTTGCTGTACTTGATGTTGCCCTTGTTCTGCGCCTGCTCCAAAGTCAGCACCGTTTCAACACCGTAAAACGGTACTCGCTTCTCTGATGCAAGGCCCATGAAATAGTCCTTGCATGGCTTGATGCTCATTGGCGCAAGCGGAATGGCAACGGGCAGAATGTCGCCAAAACGGAGTACAAAGAGCATGCGCACTTCTTTGCACGCTTTGCTGTTGTCTTTGCCGCTGCCGAATTCGTTAAGCGGACACGTAGCGCAGTTGCCACCAGGATTGCCCTTGCCCCATTCGCCATCGCTGCTGCTGCAATCAGGCGGTGTACCTGCTCCACTGTCCTCAAAGGCAGTCTGCCAGTACGCGCGCATGGTCTGCCACTTGATGATTACTCCGCGTAGCTCCTTCATGGCATCTGGGCCTTCGAGCGTCGGCACCGTCCAGGCGATGCCGCCACCGCTCGGAATGCGAATGCGCGGCAAGTCGAATGTGCCTGGTGCTTGCCCGCCCAGGTTCTCTTTGACAATCTCTTGCCAGCTAAAGCCATCGACTTCAATGGGCAGATAGCGCGGCTCATTGCCGGTCGGTACTAATTCTTGCTTTGCCATGGTTAATCAAACTCCCTGTTTACTGGTTGCGGCCATTGGCCTGTTTCGATGCGCACCCTTACCGCCAGGTAGCCAAGCTTGGCAGTCAGGTACGCAAATAGCGCAAGCTTGTATGCTGTTTTCATGGATATGCACCTATGACTATGCTAGGCGTCTTTGGCGGCATGTATTCCTTCGCTTCAGTCACTGCAACACCTTGTCAACTATGCCAGTTGCTACAAGGCGAACTATCAGCGCTTCACCGGCTGCCGTTCCGATGATTAGCTCTCTGCTAATGCAGCAGTAGTGAACGCCATCAAATTTGACGGTTTCCCCTACGCCAGGCGCAAAGGTACTGTTGATGGTTACTACGTGCTTGCGAACGTTCTCCGCGCGCCTATAGTGTTGCTGCGCTAGCTCATTTGGGAAGTGGTATTCGACAATCACGACTTGCGCGCCCGCAATTCGTACTTCTGCGCAGTGCTAAGAATGTCTGCTACGGATTCCGGCAACACTGGCGCTAGCTCTTTCGCCGGTATCTGTTCGCGAATCCATGCGCCTAGCACGTTGTAGTTGATTGACTCGCTTACCAGGTCACCAAATCCTGCTGCTTTCATTCCAGCAATAAAGCGCTCTGTATCGGCTTCGTCTGTCTCTTGTCCCTGGTCGTCAACCTTGCGGCACGCAACGCCATACCACTGCGACCAAAGAAAGATTGTCTGTTGCTTACCTAGTGCGTCTGCTGCTTCGCTCATGCTGGCAAGCATCTGCGCATGCAGGTACTGCCAGGCCTGGTGCATATCAGCACCGCTAGGTGAGTCAATCTTGATGCTGTGTACGCCTTCATCTGCGAACGCTTCCATAAGGTCGCCCTCAATGCGCGCAGTTTCGGCCTTGTAAATCTTGATTGCTTGTTCTGCGGCTTTGGCTGCCGCTTCCCTTGCTCGCCATTCGAGTAGCTTGGATTGGTTAGGCATTACTTCGCCTGCCCGCCTTTCTGGTATAGGTAAGCCACTGCCAGGCCGATAATGCCGATAGCCAAGCCATCGGCAATCCATACGGCAACTGCGGTAGCAGCTTCAAGGTTGAAGATGATGCTAAGAAGCATCGCTATCCCATCCGCGTTCGCGGCCTGCTTGCGCAAGCTTTTGCAGCGTCTCATGCATCGCTGCTTTGGCTGCCTGTTCGTTGCCGTTAGCGACTGCTGCTGCAAACGCCTTCGCATGGTTCCGCGCGTCGATAGCGGCACTCAGGCCCGCGCGCATGTTTAGGCGCTGTGCGCCTTCAGGGGCAATGGCTGCTTGGATGCGCTCTCGCTTTGCTTGCTTCTTCGCAGCTTTGACATCCGCTTTCTGTGCGTCTTGCCGGTCGGCAGTCCCCTTTTCCATGTTCCTTCCCGTTCCTTCTCCGCGTCTGATTTGCGCGGCTTCTCTGGTGCCCAATCAATTCGCGCGTATCTAAGCCTTGCGCCATTGCGCACAAGGTCGATAACTTCGCCTGGTTGCATTGATTGGTGCGCGCCTGCTATCGCATCGGATAGCGCGTTCCTGGTTGTGCCATGCATCAGCATCGGCCTAACCAATGTCGCTTTCCTCTTCGTACTTCAACTGATTACCCTTTCTCATCCGCCCTGCCTAACGGTATCTAGGCCTTCTGTGCGCACGCCTGGTGCGCCGTTCCCCTTCTTGCTTTGGCTTACCCCTTCTCCGATGGCGAAAGGCCCGCGTATGCGCGCTGTGTCGAGTTAGCGCACATACCGGGCCTTGCTGACACCCTAACGGGCGTGACGCGGATTATCCGCGCCGGTCGCCTGAATGGTCAACCGTGCCGCCTTCCGCGCCGTCCTGGTCATCTGGTGACTTCCAGCGCAGCTTCATTCGATTTCCCCTTTGTAGCGCTTCAAGATGCGTTGCACTGCCGATGCCTTAGACGCATTAGCAGCGTATATGTCTACGTCCACCGTGCCCGCTGCGATTAGGTGATAGTAGAAGCTAGGCCGCGTCTGCCCTGGTCTGTGGATGCGCCTAAGCGACTGCTCATAGTCACCGCTGTTATAGCCGACTGAGTAGTAAACGGCATAAGCAGCGCGCGTAAGGTCGATACCTACACCGCCTGATTGGATTTGCACCGCGAGAGTATCCACACCTTCAGGCATGGTCGCATCCGAAGTCAGGCCATTCCGCCTGCCGGATAGCTCATCGAAGCGCCTGCCTAGTTGCTCGCTGACTCGCTTCACAACTTCTATATCCTCTTTGAACAGGCAGAAAACAACTACAGGCTCCAGAGTAGGCAACGCCTCTAGCAGGTCGAATAGCGCTTGCTCTTTCGCATCATCAATGCGCTCTATCTCCCTGGTGCCGCGCACGTCATCATCAATGGGCAGATAGCCGCTCGTTATCTGGTGCAAGCGAAGTCCTTTAACTAGCGCATTAGCGACCGTCACCGTGCCCGCCTTCACTTCGGTTATGAATTCCTGTTCTAGTTCGTTGTAATGCTTCAGCGCCTTTGCGCCTAGAGATACTTCAATCTCTATGTGCTGTGTTTCCGGAAGGTCTAGAACGTCACTAGAAACGTGATAGCAGATTGAGTCAAAGCGCTTCTGAAAGTCATCTTCATTCTGCCATCCTTTGACTTCATACCCCTTGTATCCGCCTAGCTCCGCATACTTCCGCTTGAAGATGGTAAACGACTTGCCGAATATACCAGGGTCTAGAAAGCGGTACTGCGAGAAAGCATCCAGTATGTCATGCGGCATAGGCGTACCAGTAAGGCACAAGCGGTGCGTCGAATTCTTGTACAGGCCTTCAATGAACTTGCCGCGCTTGCCGCTTGCAGACTTCGCTTTATGAGATTCATCAAGAATGACGCAATCCCATTCGGTATGCTCTAGTACCTTGTCCATTGGCTCTCGCCATGAGGAATCATAACCAAGCACCACTACTAGTGGAGAAGCATCAGGAAGCTTTAGCTGCTGCGCCACCTTGTCACGCTTCGCAGCAACGCTGCCGACTTCAAGCGGCATGATTCGCCCGCTACCTACGCCATGTTTGCGAAACTCTTTCGGCCATACTCGCACCACTGAGTTAGGACAGATAATCAGCGTGCGCTTGCACTTCCATTCGCGCACCAGGTCAACGACTACTTTTGTTTTACCTGTACCCATGCCCATATCAAGCATAGAAGCAGGCATGTTGAAAGCGTAGTGAAAAGCCTGTTTTTGATGCAACCAGGATACCTGTTTCTCATTCGGTACAGGCGGTAACTGCTCTGCATACTTTCGAGCGTTGGAAGCTTCAACATTCACGTACCTACTTGCTAACTCTTTGAAGCTGTCTGATTGCGGTATTGGCTTGCCCGCGAATAGCTGCATTACGTTGTGCGCAGCACTAGGCGTAGCAGGTAGCTGCCACACTCCGCGCGCTTTCGACCAGGTAGCACCTGGTAGCTCTTTGATGGCGTCTTTGTAGGCGTAGGGTGCGCGTATCGCTATGCGCTCACCGTCAACACTGATACCGTTTAGCATGCGGCTTGGTTCTTGATACCCCTTCTCCCAGGTCGTTAGGCCCGCGTGCTTTCGGAACGGCACGCGGGCCTTTCTATGTCCCTGGTGCCCGCCATCATCGCACCGCGCGCCGGGCAAGGGAAAGGCCCGCATTTCTGCGGGCCTGCTTGCTGGTGCCGTTCCTGCTGCATTACAGGATGGTTATTTCACGTACTCCGCGTGCGGCAGCGTAGCGCTTGAATGCTGCCAGTTTCATTGCTTCGGTACACTTGCGCCAAGTCTCGCGCTTCCATCTGGCGCTAACTGCGGGCGCTTCAAGCTTCCCTTCATAGCGGAATTGGCGAAGGATTACGCCATCGCTGCGCAGCGTGTAGCGAGTGCCCCGTATGCCGCCTGCGCTCGCTTGGTCAAAGCGTGCCATCGGCTTTGCGGTAGTGGTTGTAAGCGTTGCCATTTGTGAACCCCTTTTGCGCCTGCGCGCTTGTGCTGTAGGTATCTTGCGCGACTTCTCCATTAGCTGTCAACAAGCAAAAGGCCCGGATTTCTCCGGGCCTGATGCTGGTACGTAGGGCGGGCTGCTACTCTTCGATGTTGCCGATGTTGATTGGCGCTTCGGGATTAAGCCCGAAAAGCAACTCACCGCTGCGCGGGTCACGCACCAGGATGACACCGAAGCTGCCTTCAAGCTTAAGTGCCGGGTCTGCGGTCTGCCCGCTTCGGTAGGCTGCTTCTCCGATGGCAGCTTGCAGCGCTTCGGCTGTCTCGTTCTCGCGCCAAGTATCAGTATCGCGTCCGAAGCTCCGCACCTTGATACCGCTAAGGCGGAATTCATAACCAGGCATCTTGTCTTGCCCCTTCTGTTAGTCGGCAGTGCGCCGCTGTGGATAGGATAGCAGAAGGCCCGTACCAGGGAGTCCCTTGCTGATACGGGCCTTGGTGCCGCAACGGGCGGAAGCGGGCCTAGCCGGTCGCTCGCTCAATTGTAGGGGCAATGTCCGATGGCTTCCACACCGCCAGATAGGTAGCACGGGCACTGGCGTAGATGATGCCGAACGCCTCAATAGGCGTAGTGCTAGTCAATTCCTGCTTAAGCAGCGCAAGTACGATTGCTGCTGCGATGCAGACTGCAAAGGCTGCTAGCTCTTGTGCGCTGCGCTTCCAGCGAGTGCGAATGATTACGCTAATCAGAAGCGGTATAACCAGGCCGATAAGCGCGCTAAGGCCGGTCGTGTCAGTGACGGTATCCGATGCCGTAAGCACCAGGCCTACGAACGCAAAAAGCGATGCTGCGAGGAATGCGGTAATCATGGCTACTTGTTTCCCTTCAGGCCGATTTCAAGACGCTTCGCAACCGTGATTGCCAATGCGTCAATGTCGATGTTTGCAGTGCCTGCACCAGGCGCAGAAGCGCCTAGGTTGCTGATTTGGTCGCGTGCGTCTTGAAGGCCAAGCGCAAAGCTAAACCCCATTACCTTGCTGTACTCAATCGCATCATCTCCTGCGATTAGGTACATGTCGTCTTTGCCCTTTGTGTACTTGCTCCAGTCAATCACCTTCTCTGTGTAGTCGTTGCGGAATACGCGCATTCCGTTGCGGCAAACTATGTTTGCAAGTGCTGTCAGCAATTCCTTGTCAGTCACGCTAAGGCCTTCCTCTAGTGCTAGTTGATTGACTACAGCATAGCGCCCGCTTGCGCACGCGGTAGGCGCATATCCGTAGATGCGCGCTATCTGCCCATGCTCTAGCAGTACGGGCATACGTCCGTAAATCGCCTTGTACTCTTCAATCAGGCGCAGCATGTTGCGCTGCTGTCCCGTTGTTAGTGGTTCACCAGGGTTGCTAGGTGGCCCGCCTTCTGTCTCTACCGACCAGAAGCCGCAATTAGCGATGCGCCCGCCACTAGTCCAGGTCGAATCATGCACGCTGTAGCATTGCAGCATGGTGCCGTCTTTGCAGTTGATGAATTGCACACTTGCTGCGGCAGCGTCTGTGTAGCTGCCATCAGGATTGCGCGCAGTACTCATAAAACGATTCAAGGCAGCTTGATAGCTGCCTACAATCGAATGCTCTGCAATGCCTAGCTCACCGCTGTTTCGCTGCGTGTAAATCTTGTCTGGTATGCCTGGTGCGTGCTGCGTCCAGTCAAGCCAACCATCCGCATCAACTGTCATCATCTACCCCTTCTGCTTCATTCAGCGCTTCTACAGCTTCCATTGCGTCTAGCTCGCCATGCCGCCTAGCAAGCGGGAAAGCCATACTGCCTATTCCTGTTCCTTGCGGATTCTGTCGGTCAAGGTAGGCAACAATTCGGGTGTTTGTGTCTTGGATTGCAAGTAGGGTCTGCTGTGTTTCTCGAAAGCTACGCGCAAGACGCGCGTAACCCTGCCTTGTTGCGGCAGTCGATTCTGCTATGTTCTCGCTCAGCGCAGTAAGTACCTTTGCCTGCTGGCTATCCTTGTCAATCAGGAACGCGATAAAGCGCTCTCTATCTTTGAAGCCTTGTCGCATCAGGTAGTAAACAAGCAGCATGAATGCTGCTGCGATTACTCCTAGTGCGCCGTACTGAAACAGTACGCTTGCGCCATCACTGGCAATGGTTGCGAACATGCGGCAGTGTTCCTTTCTAATTACCAGGGATTACCGATAGGCCAGTTAGCATCAAAGCTGATGCCCAATTGCATATAGCTATCAACTCTGCCTGTAGGCGCTGGCAGTGTTGCTGGTGGTGAGTAGGCTGCGTCTGCATAAAAGATGTTAGTTATGCCGCCTGATGGCCCGCTAGCTGGCACCGATGCTCTGTACGTATGCGTTGCATTATCTCCGCCCCATGCCACCCAATAGACACCAGGCGTTATTGCTACGTTTACTGTGAATTTTTGATAGCTGTTAACCCCTGCTGCCGCCTGCGCCGCTGGCGCAGCAAGTCTTGTGCCAGAGCCATTATATAGCGCCATGGCAACATTTCCTGCAACAGTTGCGCCATTCGCACCAAACAACCTAACTACGGTGCCTGGTCTGTAAACAAAGATAGGCGCGAAATACACCCTGTTTGCGTTGCTAATGTTCCACGATGTAGCAGCAGGAAGGGTGCCCTTGAACAGTGTTGAATGTTCAATGTACTTCGGAAAGTCAGGGAGTGTAGCAGGGTTGGCAACTAGGTACTTAATCATCTGGCCTATGTCGCCAACGTTGCTTGCTGCGCCTGGTGGATTGGTTCCGCCTAGAAGCTTATCGTACATCTCTTTGATTGTAGTTGTGAGTCCCATTAGCTTTCCGCCCAATAGCTAAGGTCAAACTTCAACTTACTAGCTGTGCCTGCCAATGCGCGAAGGCTGTCACCATTCTCCAGAATCATTCCGGCAACTTCGCGTATGTCTTCTACTCCGGTAACACCGTTGCTAGCCTTGACTGAATAACCCTTAGTGATTTTGAAGTCATCTCCGCTGATGCTTCCACCACTTGGCACCTTGTATAGCTCTAGCGTCACTGCTGCCGCTGCATCGATGTTCACAATCAGCAGCTTTTCAATGCGCAGCACCAGGTTAGCACCTTGCGCGTTCGTTACCAGGGTAGTAGGCGTGACGTTGCTAATGAACGCTGCCGCGCCTGATTCGGTAGCCCTACCTGTAAGTGACATTACTCTGACTCACCTTCTGCGATGCCTGCTTCAGCTTCTGCAAGCTGCGCTTCTGCAAGCTGCGCTGCTTCGAGCGCTGCGCGGCGCGCAATCAAAGCAGGGTCACTCGCCCTGGTTTCGGAAATGGTCGCCTGGTCGATTGCCCAGGCGCGTATGTCGCCTTCGGTTGTTTCGCGCCCAAACTCGCACTGCTCAAAGGTCGTCTTAAAGCCGCTATCAAGCGTTACTTCAACGTCCCAAAGCTTGCCGGATTTCTGTACTTCAACCTTCATGCGAACGGACTTCCTTTCCCCTCGTAAAACCAAATGGCTTTAGGGTCTGCTGTTGCGATAGGCCCGCCGTCACCTGCGCCGCCGTTATGGTCGTGCGCTGTGCCCAACCAGTAGATGTTTTGAAGTAGCTGTTGCAGAAACTTCGTTTTGCGAATGACGCTACCCGCTACCCAATCGGCGGTATCAGGGACAGTCCAGGTTGCGCTAGGTGCGGGCATGGTCGCTTACCCCTGCTGTGGATGATTCCGTGCCGTCCTGGTCAACTGGTGCGGCCTGGTGGGACTCCGAAGAGGATACCGCGTCAAGGGAATCCACACCGGGCACCGGCACCGTGCCGGTCGTGGCTTCAGCGCGCAATGCCTCTAGCTCGCGGGCCTGGTTGCTTAGCTGCTGCGCCATCGCTTCGATTTGCGCCTTGTACGTCTCGCCTTCTACGTACAGCTTGCCGATGCTCTGGTACAGGAATGGAATGCCGTAATTGATTTCCAAGTGATTACCCCTTTCTAGACTGCCGCTATTACGCGAATGTTTCCAGCGCTTGTGCGCGCCTTAAGGCTTCCCGCTTCCATGTACAGGATGATTCCGCCTGTAGGGTTGCCGCTCGGAATGGTGCCGCTCGTTGGAATGAAAATAACGCCTTGCCCGTTGCCATGCACTGCCGCTGCCGAAACGTCACCGCCTGATTGCCCAATGACTGCAACCCTCTTGCCTACGGTAATGCCGTTCCATAGTGCCGGGCCTACGCCTGTATCGTCTGCTACTCCAAGCAGTGCGTAGGCGTTGTCAATGTTGGCATGCCCGCGCCCGTATAGCTCTAGCCATCCACCGCCATACAGGCCAGCTACATATGCCAATGCATTGATGCTTGTATATGACGATACTTGCGCATCTCCTAGCAAGGTATCAGTCAAGATTGACTGTATGGCAATCCTGCTGGTTGTTCCTGTTCGCTTAATTGTGATGCCATCGCTTATTGAGCTAGTGCCAGCAAGTACGATGCCGTCCTTGTCCCAATAGCTGCCGTCATTGTCGGTAATCTTGCCGCCTACTCCGATAGTCAATGTCGCAGAAACTGTCAGGTTTGCAATGATGCCTGCGCCTGCCGTAATCTTGTCTGCAACCAGGCTAGCAATCTTCGCACTGGTGATTGTCGCATTGGCTATCTGCGCATCTGTGATTGTCGCATTAGCAATCTTGGTGGCATCTACTGCCAGATTCGCAATCTTCGCAGTGGTGACTGCAAGGTCTGCTATTGCAGCAGCTCCTACGCTAAGCGCCTGGTACTTAGGCGCAGTGATTGTGCCGTCAAGTATCTGCTGTGCTGTAACCTGCCCATCAAACAGTGCAACCCCATTGTTGATGGGGTCTTGAAACACTGCCTTAATTGCAGCGCTTGCCTTAAGCTGCTGTAGCTCTTGCTCCAGGCGGTCAATGCGACTGTCGAAAGATGCCGTCACTTGAATATCACCTTTCCTACCGTTACGGCATCGTCAACAATGACGCTATCAGGCCAGTCTGTAGCTACGTCATCATTGATAACAAATCCGTTGCCTTCTCCAAGCCAATCATCGAAGAGCAACCATTCACAAGTCACCTTGTTCTGCTGCGTTGCATCGAAGTCAAGCTTGATATGCTCAATGAAAAAGTCTGCATTGATTTGCGTTAGCCATGCCGCGCCTGTATCGACAATCTTCACTCGCTTGCTGATTTCAGCATTGAGTACAGCAACCATCAGCGCATTTGTGTCAGGCGTGATTGTGCAAACTGTGCGAGCAGTCAAGTGCCCCAATCGCTCTGCTTCGTACTCCGCAAAGCCTTGCAGGTCGTCACCGTCAATCTGAAAGTCGTATTCATACTCAGCTTTGACGTTCGATACTAGCGGCGCAATGGTTGATGCGTTTATCTCTACATCTTCATTGCCGCGCTGCACAATCGATGCCCTAACTTGGAAGTAGTCCAGATATACCGGGCTGCTATCCAGATTGTTAAGCGTGATAGTTGCCCCGCCACCATCGGCAGTGAATGCGCTTACCGTTACCTGCGCCGTCTTGTCTGTGCCCGTGCCGTCTGCGGCGCTGTTCGCGGTGTAGTCCGTTGTCGCCACTGGTGAAAGCGCGCCAGTGACTCCCAGGCCCGCGAAGTCAACGGCAAAGGTAGTCAGGCCTGGCGGAAGTGCTTTGCCCGTAGGATTCAACGTATACGCGGCCTGAAGTGTGCCGGTCACCGTGAAGCGCGGATAGGTGACGCGCACGCGGTCTACCAGGTCGTCAAAGCGTATTTCTGGTGCGATATCGTCAAAGGTTCCTGATAGCGTTGCGTGCAACGGCTGCGAACTACGCCATACCGCATTCTCAAAGCGGAAATAGCCATTGCTTTTCATGAACACGTGCCCGCCTAGGTTTTCGTGCGCGAGCAAGCGCAAGCCATTCAAGGGCAATCGATTATGGTTAGTCCAATACGCTAGTGCGTTCTCTGAAGTGTCGATACTTCGCGTTATGGCGCTGAAGCCAATATCGTCAAGTATCTCTATCATCAAATCGCTGTTAAGCACGTCTGTGCTTAGGTCTGTATTGGTAAGCGGTGGCTTGCTCCACTTATCAAACTGGTCAATCAGGTTTAGCGTTATTTCGCTGTCAATGCTGCGCGTTGGGAATGTAGGGGTAGCGAAGCCTGCAAATACCGGATAGGTAACTGCATTGAAGTCGGCAGTAATGATGATTGGCCTGCCAGGAAGTACGTAGGGGTATAGCGCGCTTCCAGTGTTGAAAGGCGAAAACCTGCCCGTGCTGTTGCTCAGTACCAGGGTGCCGCTGCCTGGTGCCATCTCATCGTTTGCGTCACTGCGCCCGCGTTCGATTGTCAGTCGGCGCGCGTAAGCTGACTCATCTGTGTACGCACCGTTAATGTCCCAATCGATGCTAATGGTTAGGCTTACGTAGCTGCTAAGTGCCAAAGCTAAATCCAGTCTGCCGCTGATGAATCTTCAGTTGCCGCGCTATCTCAGGAATCACGCGCCGCACGCTGTCACCATCCATGGCGTAAATGATGAATGTATTACCGCCGATACCTGTTGCGCCTGGTGGCAACGGTATTACCGCTTCGCGTCCACCAGGATTGTCGCCAATGACTGCGAGCATTGGGCCATTGGTAATGCCGCCACGCGCAAGGTGCGGAATGTCAGGCGGGTTAATGTCAATGCCCCAATCCTTGCCTAGGATGCTTCCGCCTACATGAAATTCAAGCGCCCTGTTGATAGGGTCAATGACTGCGGCATTAACCATTGACTTTAGCGCGCCCAGAATCTCTTGTGCTACTCCTACCGCAAAGCCACCTGTTTTCTTAAGACCTTCCATCATTCCGTCAATCATGGCACCGCCTACCGCCTTGCCTGCATCAAGCATCAACGGTGCTAGGTTCTTGATAAAGTCAATGCTGCTGCTAACCATCGTTTTAATGTCGCCCCATACAGCAGATACAGTCTGCTTTAGGGTGTTCCATGCGCCGCTGAAGTCGCCCGTAAGCAACTGGCCTAGGATTTTCATTGCGCCAATGACGATGGTTATTTGCGCATCGATGAAAGCGCTAAGCGCCTGTATCAGTGGCTGCACAAAAGCGCGCACCTTGTCGAATGCGTCTTGTACGTCTTTGCCTGCGCCTGCAACCTTCGTAACAAAGTCGCCCGTCAACCAGGATGCCCAGGCCTGAAGGGTCTGCTTCACGGCATCTGCCGCCTGCCCGAGTATCGGGAAGCGCGCCGTAACTGTGTCCCAGTGCTGTACCAGCAAGACGACTGCTGCAATGACTGCCGCTATTGCCACTGCGATAAGCAGCAACGGTGCGTTAGCTGCGATGATGGCAACTGCTGCCGCTGCCCATGCAGCGACTTGCGCCCATATCACCGGCACCATGGCAATCAGCATTGGCAGTAGCACCGTAGCGATTGCTCCTGCAACGCCTATGAACACTGGCGCAAGAGCGCCCGCGTGCTCTACCAGGAACCCTATCACTGTGGATACCGCTTCGATACCAGGCACAAGGCCGTTAGTGATTGCCGGAACAATGACAGTAGCTAGCAGCACTCCGAGTGCGCCCATGATTGGAAGCAGTGCGCTTCCGATGCCCTCTTGCAATTCGGCCATCTGGATTTTTGTCTGCTCGAATTGGCCCGCGCTGCTCTTCGCGTACGCTTCGGCTTGCCCGCCAAATTTGGCCTGTACGGCTGCGAGCGCATCGGCTTCTGTCGCGCCTTCGCCAATCGTAATGCCAAGCTTCTTGAATACTTCGATGTTCTCTTCATTCAACTTGCCAAGCATCTTTGTTGCTGTAGCAAGTGGAATGTTTGCACCGCGTGCCAAGTCCATAGCGGCTTTCTGCCGCTTCAGTGCCTCTTCTGTGTCGCCAGTTGCCGCTAGTAGGCTCTGAAATGAATCGCGTACGTCATCATCTGTGAAGGCAAGCTTTTGCCCGGTCGCTATCGCGCCGTCTACTTCATTCTTCCAACGCGCCAGGTCATCAGCGCTGCCGCCTGTAGCCTTCTGTAGGTTCGCTAGCGCCTGGTTAAGTCGCGCTGTGGCCTGCTCATCCGCAGCAGCGCCCTTCGCTGCGTCCATAAGGAAGCCCGGCGCACGCAAAGCGGCTTCGCCAAGTGCGAAGCCGCCTGCTAGTTTCAGCATGTCCCCTAAGCCGCTCTTCAGGTTTGCTACACCGTTTTTAGCTGCCTTATCTGTGGCCTGGTCTAGTTCCCTTACGTCTGCCTTGGCACTATCTAGGGCAGCTTTGCCTTCATAGCTGCCAAAGATTTTCATAAAGAGATTCAAGGGAACTACTCCTATTGCGGAATCTTGCCGCGCTGCCTACGTATCTCTTCAGCTTCCCCTTCTGCTCTCATTACTGAGATTACATCTTCGTAGGCTTCTGCTGGCATCTTGTTAAGCAGCCACCAGTAATCGAAAACACCGCCTACAAATTTCATCTCCGCTACCCATTGCAGCCCCTTTGGCGGGCCTGGTTGCGCCGGGCTTTGCAGTGCCCAATTGCACCACTCTATTTCGTCGCTTTTTTTTGGTCATCATCCTTTGATGCATAGAGCGCACCTAGAATGTCTTTAAGTTCATCGATATCTTCGTCATGCATTCGTTCGATGTTCTCTTCGGTAAGTACATCTTCAAACGACCATGCTACTAGTGCGCGTTGCAGAATTGTGAAGTCCAGGGAGTTAAGCACCC
>ERZ869925.799-NODE-799-length-18635-cov-8.472766_pt1 | contig 18635 bp, 30 predicted proteins | sample MGYA00579311_ERZ869925 | MGnify/ENA primary metagenome ERZ869925 (study PRJEB32216, sample SAMN09231817) | wastewater metagenome | place: USA: Maryland | collected 2016-07-30 | study: EMG produced TPA metagenomics assembly of the PRJNA472060 data set (Reclaimed...
CATTGTTCAGGTGTTGGCCGAAATGAACGGCGCACCGGAAATGCACAGCGATGAATTGGCCGAAGCTGTCGGGTTCGAAGATCCAATGCAGCCACAGGAACAAGAGCAACCGCAAGAGGAAATGGCATGAGCATCCAGCCCCCGGCGCTGTATGTCGCGACCGCTGTTGAAATGGCGGCGGCGTTCTACGAGGAAATGAAAATGACGGATCAATTCCCGCGCGGCATATCGCAGCGGAAATTCGTCAAAAAAACATGGTCGCAATTCCTGCCTGTCGCTCGCGCGAAGCTGATTGAAATGCTCGCGGGCGATTATCCGGACAAGATGAAAGAGGAAATTCTCGAAGCCATGCAGCAAGAGAGCGCAATGGCCGATGCTCACGAAGCGAAATTGAAGGGGCGCAAGCTTCATTGATCCCTACCGATGGGGCACATCGGGCTTTTAACATGGTGATCCATGGCAGACGAAAATAACACGCAGGAAATCGAAGTCACGACTTTGGAGCCTGCGGCAGATGAGGGCGCACAGGTACAATCGGAACAGCCCGCCGAACAGGTAGCAAAGACGGAACCGGAAGCCCCTGCGGCTGAACTGGAGCCGGAAGCAAAAAAAGACGAAACCAAAATCCCGGCATGGACTGAAAAGCGCCTTGCTGAGATTACACGCCAGCGGCACGACGCAGAACGCCGCGCACAGGCGCTTGAAAGTGAATTGGCTATCTACAGGCAGGGAACGCAACCCGCGCCTGACGGACAGCCACAGCCCCCGCAACAGCCATCCGCCGATCCCTACGCAATCGCGCAGCAAATCGCAGATGAGCGGGTGTTCAACGAAAAGTGCAACGGCATTTATGAAGACGGGAAAAAGGCATTCCCTGATTTTGATAATGCGCTGCGCACATATCAGGCTATCGGCGGGTTCAATCAGAACTTTATCGAAGCCGCGATGGAAACGGGCAAGAGCGCGCAAGTCCTCTACGAATTGGGAAAGAACCCCGACGAAGCCATGCGGATCATGGCGCTTTCCCCGGTTAAAATGGGCATCGAACTGTCACGGATGGCCGACAAAATCGGCAAGACCGTTGCAGCAAAGCCCATTTCACAGGTTCCCCCGCCAATCACTCCGGTTGACGGCGCGGCGCGCGTTTCGGATGCGCCAAGCGATGCGGATGACGACGCGACATGGATTGCAAAGCGCAACGCGCAACTTGCAGCCCGTAAGCGTTAATTTGAATTAGTTGCGTATCTCCCGGTGAATAAAACCCCACTCTGACGGGGCAAAGTCAGTGCATCGCCCGCCATAGGCAGCAGAACTCGGGCACCTGCAAAACGGACGTGGATGCGCCTGTCTCAAGGCAACCCTCCTTCATCTTCCACGCACGGCGAAACCTCGCGGCTGAAAGGACCGCAACAAACCCCCTCGCCCTGAAAGGCTTTTCCTATGGCAAACTCCCTCCTTACTATCAGCATGATCACGCGCGAAGCTGTGCGCCTGTTCAAGAACTCCAATCTGTTCATCCAGAACATCGACACTCAATATGACTCGGCATTCGCCCGCGATGGCGCGAAAATCGGTTCGACGCTGAAAATCCGCCTGCCGAATGACTACGTTGTTCGTACCGGCGCGGCAATCTCCGTTCAGGACACTGCGGAACAGAATACGACTCTCACGGTCTCAAGCCAAAAGGGCGTAGATATTTCGTTCAGCACTGTTGAGCGCGCCTTGTCTCTCGATGATTATTCTACTCGCGTGCTTGCGCCGATGATGAATAACCTGGCGGGCAACGTGGCGGCTGACATTATGTCCGGCGTCAATGGCGGTGTCGCGAACTATGTGTCCAGCACGGACGGTTCCGGCAACACGATCAACCCGACTGTCCAGACGTTCCTGAACGCCTTGGCCGTCCTGAATGACAACTCCGCTCCGAACTCGGATTCGGCGCGTAAAGTCGTCATTGATCCGTGGACTGAAACCGCGACTGTCGCAACGCTTGCGGGCCTGTTCAACCCGTCGCAAGCCATCAGCGCACAGTTTCAGACTGGCAAGATGAAAAATGCCTTGGGTATGGATTGGTTTATGGACCAGACCATTCTCAAGCATACGGCGGGCACTTTCTCGGCTGGCACGGTTGCAGGCGCAAACCAGACAGGCACAACCCTGACTGTCAACGCCATCACCGGCACGCTGAAAAAGGGCGACATTATCACGATTGCGGGCGTGTTCGCCGTCAACCGTGTAACGAAGGTCTCGACCGGCAAGCTTCGTCAGTTTTCGGTTCAGGCTGATGTCGGCAACGGCGGCACGTCGATTACGATCTATCCCGCGATTGTCCCGGCTTCGGGCGGTCTTGCGGTTCAGTATCAGACCGTCGATGCGTCCCCGCTCAATACGGCTGTGATTTCCCTTGTCAACAAGGCATCGGAAGTCACCCGTTATAACATCGCCTACGCCTCCCAGGCTGTGACGATGGCGACGGCTGACCTTGAACTCCCTCGCGGTGTTCATGAAGCTGCTCGCGCAACGGCTGACGGTCTCTCGATCCGCACGGTGACGGCATACGTTGTCGGCACGGATCAGATGATCACTCGTCTCGACGTGCTTTACGGCTATCTGTTCGTAAAGCCGGAATGGGCGGTGATTGTGGCCGACAAAATCTAGTTGAAACTGAGGCTCGGCGCGCAAGTGCCGGGCCTCTTTCTATGAGGGCAACATGGCATACACCTATGTCTATCAGGAATTTCCGAAGGCCATTTATCCGCCAGAAGGCGGGTATATCCGCGTTGAAAATGCTGACGAGGAAGCCGCGCAAAGGGCCAAATGGGCAGGCAAATCCGTAAAGGATGAACCCGCGCCAAAGCCTGTATCTATCGAGATTCCAGACGTTCCGAATGCGCTGATGGATGCCGCTTCGCCCGACAAGGCAAAGCCGGGCCGCAAGCCCATGCCGCGCGACGAAGATGGCAATATCATTCGCGACAAGGGTTCTGAATAATGACCACAGCCCGCGATATTGTCATGATGAGCTTGCGCGTGTCCGGCATCATCGGCGTGGGGCAAGACCCTTTGGCCGAAGATACCAACACAGCCTTTACCATGCTCAATATGATGATTGCGCAATGGGCGCGGAAGCGCTGGGTTATCTGGCATCTGAAAGACGTTTCCAAGGTCTCGACGGGTGCGCAGTCATATACTGTCGGGACGGGCGGCGATTTCAACACTGCCCGGCCTGACAAGATCGAAGGCGCGTATTTCAGGCAATTGACGGGCTATCCCAATCAGGTCGATTTCCCGCTTGAAATGATTGAAGCGCGCGAGGATTATTCCAGAATATCGCTCAAAACGCTGGCATCCTTCGGGCAATATGCGTTTTATGATTCAGCCTATCCGCTCGGTTCTATCTACGTCTGGCCTATTCCTTCGGCGTCGATGTATGAAATTCACATCTTGGTCAAGGAGCCGCTTGTCGCGTTTGCGGACCTTGATACGGCTGTTGCTTTCCCGCCTGAATACGAGGAACCGCTATACTGGAATTTGGCTATGCGGTTGCGCCCTGCTTATCAAATGCAGGCTGATCCGCAAGTGTTGCTCGCTGCTAAAGCTTCACTCAACACGATCCGCGTAGCCAATAGCCAGATTGGCCGTCTGACCATGCCAAAGGCTTTGCAGCGCGGCGTGAATTATAACATCTATTCGGATCGTGTGACCTGATGCGGGTTCCGCTTCTCTCCGGAGCCTATCACGCAAAAAGCCTGATTGCCTCGGCACAGCGCTGTATCAACCTGTTCCCGGAAGCGAACCCGGATCAGCAAGCGCCGGTCCCTGTCACGCATTATCAAACGCCGGGGCTTCGGCTGTTGAAATCACCCCCGCCGCGCACGGGCCGGGTGCGTTGCGTCTATACCGCGTCAAACGGCGATCTATATACCGTCATCGGGCCGGAAGTCTTCTACGTCGATAATACCTTTGCGCATACCTCGCTCGGCCTGATCACGGACGGCAGCACGCCAGTTTCAATGGCTGACAATGGCCTAGAGATTGCGATTGTGGACGGCTCCCCGCTTGGCTGGCAAGTCGATATGGCAACGCGAATCCTGACCTCGATTGTTGATCCTAATTTCTACGGCGGCGACAAGGTTCAATATATCGACACGTATTTCGCCTTCAATCGTCCTGGCACAAATCAATGGTATTTGTCGGATTCGATGGCGTTGACATTTGACCCGCTTTATCTGGCGGCAAAGGCCGGTTCTGCTGATCCCCTGCAATCGGTTATCGCGTTGAAGCGTGAATTGTATTTGATCGGCACGCTGACGACTGAAATATGGGCCAATACCGGAGCGCCGGACTTCCCTTTCGAGGAATTGAAGGGGACGTTTATCCAGCACGGTTGCGCGGCCAAGTATTCGGCGGCGGCTCAGGATACGTCGATTTTCTGGCTATCGCAGGACAAGGAAGGCAATTGCGTCGTTCTGCGTGTGGAAAACTATCAGGCCAACCGGGTTTCAACCCATGGCGTCGAGGCGGAATTTCAATCCTATTCCCGCGTCGATGATGCAATTGGCTTCTGTTACCAGATCGGGGGACACGCCTTTTACGATCTTGTGTTCCCCTCGGCTGATATAACTTGGTCCTATGAATTGAAGACGGGCCAATGGCATCAGAAAGCGTTCACGGATGGCAACGGGCTGCTGCGCAGGCATCGGGCGAATTGCGCGACTTTTGCCTATGGCACGAACATCGTAGGCGATTGGCAGAACGGGCAAATATACGCGCTGGATCGCAAGGTGTTTACGGACAACGGCAACCCGATTACGAGGATTAGAACCTTTCCGCATATCCTCGATGATGGCTCACGCATTCGCTATGATCAATTTATCGTCGATATTGAGGTTGGAACAATCACGGATTCCAGCAATCCGGAGGTTTCGCTTCGTTGGTCTGATACGCGCGGAAAATCTTATGGAAACCCGATCAAGCAAAGCATGGGAAAAACTGGCGAGTATATCCAGTCAATTCAGTTCAACCGGCTCGGCATAGCAAGAGACCGGGTTTTCGAGGTGTCTTGGTCCTGCAATCTTGAAACCACGATGAACGGCGCTTTCATCGACTTTAAGAAGCTTGGAAATTGAGTACATCACAGGGCGTTCCCTCATCCTCAATTCCGATTGCAGATGAAAACGGAAGACTTGCGGCGGTCTGGTTTCGCTTCTTTCAAAGTCTGGTCAATCAGCCTTCGGCTGTTGCTCCCGTGACTGTCGGCGTCTCGCCCTTTTCATATACAGCCAATCAGGCGGGAACGCTGGCTATCCGTGGCGGCACTATATCGGCGGTGAGTGTTTCCCGTGGAACAATTTCTGTTCCTCTGGCGTCGAGTGTTCCCGTTGTCCCCATGGGGCAGGGCGACGTTGTAACTATTACCTATACAGTCCTGCCGACTGTGAATTTTCTACCCTCATGACAATTGAGCGCCATTTTGACGCTCACAAACTGAATGAAATCGCCAATCATCCTGACGTGCTGAAATGGGTCGGGGCAGGGGCTGAAAGCCTCGATGCAAGCGAGATTGCGAAAGACCTTGCAAACTATGTGTTGATGACGGACCGCGGCGGCGTTTTCTATCATGCTCATGGGGACGGCATCTATGAAGCGCATTCGCAATATCTGCCGGAAGCGAGAGGCCAAGAGGCGCTTCGTACAACTCTGGAAAGCATCGAATACATGTTTTCCCGAACCGACTGTGAACAGATTATCTCGGCAGTCCCTAAAGGAAATTTTGCCGCTGCTGCATTGGCGAAAGCCTGCGGACTGAAATTCGACTTTGAACAGCCGGACGCATGGCCGAAGGACGGCAAGATGATCCCGGCGCGCTGGTATTCCATCAAGAAATCGGACTGGAAAAGGAAAGAACAATGCCTCTAGCTGCTTCCGTTCTCGGCGCCGGCGTGCTTGGCGCTGGCGCTTCAATCTTCGGAGCATCAAAAGCATCGAGCGCTGCTACAAAAGCCGCACAGATCGCCGCTGCGCAGCAAGAGCGCATGTATCAGCAGACGCGCTCTGACCTGTCGCCATATATGGAAACCGGCAAGAACGCGCTTGAGGGGCTTATGTCCACGCAGGATTATTGGGGTTCGCCTATCAATATGGATCAGGCAACCCTTGAGCAAACGCCGGGCTATCAGTTCACGCTGAAACAGGGATTGAAAGCAGTTCAAAACTCAGCGGCGGCAAGAGGGCTTGGCGTGTCCGGCGCGGCCATGAAAGGCGCGGCTGATTATACAACGGGCCTTGCGAACAATACCTACAAGGATCAGTTCGCGCTTGAGAATACCAATCGCGGGAACGTCTATAATCGCTTGATGGGTGTGGCGCAGATGGGCGGGAACGCTGCGGCGGGCGTTGGCAATGCTGGCATGACAGCGGCGACCAACATGGGGCAGGCCGCGACGAACGCCGGAAATGCTCAGGCATCCGCATATAACAGCATGGGCAATACAACGAACAGCCTGTTTCAGAACATGGGCGGGATGCTCATGGCGAACAATCTTACGGGCGGGAAACTGCTCGGCACATTCTCGAACGGTTGAGGCTTTAGCCAATGGCTGAAAATGCGCTTATGGGGAAAATGGGCGGGGCTGGCATCGGCTCTTTCGATGGCTCATCTTTCAATCGTTCCGAAGGTCCGGGCATGATGGGCGTTGCCAATCAGGCGATTGGCCTAGCGCGGCAATCGACGGGCTACGAGCATGAACAATTGAATTTGCACACGCAGCGGCTTGGCATTCTCAATTCGCATCTGGCAAGCCTTGCCAATGATCCCGTTGTTCAAGCGGGCGGTCCGGACGCCATGAAAAAGATCACCGAAGCGGGCGGGCGTCTTGTCGCTATGGGTATCGTTCCGGCGAAACAATTGACAATTGCAATCGGCGGCATTGACCCGGCAAACCCCATGCCCGCGCTTCGTCAGGCGCAATTGAACACGCTTGAAGCAGGCCAGCGTGTTCAAACCATGTACGGTGCGCCGCAAAATATTGACAGCGGGTCCGGCATTCAGACGCAGTTTGTCTCGCCGTTTAACAATCGCGTTACACCAGCGCAGGGCGGCTATGTTCAGCGCCAGCTTACGCCGGGCGAGCGCATCGCGCCCGTTGCAGCGCCTCCGGGGCCGAACGGCGAACAGCGTATGCAGCCTGCGGTTGGCTTCGGCGCTACCACTGGCGTTCTCGGGCCGGACGGCAATCTACCACCACAGCGCCCGGGAAACCCTCTCCCCATGCAGCAGCCACAACGCCAGCCCGCGCCCGTTACAGCGCCACAGGCAGGCTTTCAGCCATCAGCTATTCCTATGCCTACGCAACCGGCGCGCGGCGTTCAGCAGCCTGCCAGGGTGGCGCAAAATCCATATGGCGCTGTCACAACCGGGTTGCCTCCGGGGCAACCGCAGGCGCAGACTGTTGATTTGGAAGCCGGAGCCAATCAGGGCGTTGCGCTGCAAAAGGCTGTTGACACTTCGCCGCAGCGCATGGGGCAGCTTAGCAACCTTGAAAAGAACCTGGCGCAATTTGAATCCGGCCCGCAGGCAGAACGCGCCCGCAAGATTAAGGGGACGGTCAACCAGGTTGGCTCGCTTGTCGGCGTTCAGCCGTTTGATGCAAAATCGTTGGCTGCGCAGGAGTCATTCGTCAAAGAGTCAACCATGCTGGCGCAACAGCAGTTTGCAGCCCTTGGCGGCACCGGAACAGATCAACAGCTAGGGTCTGCGCTAAAATCTAACCCAAGCGAAGCCCTATCGAAAGAGGGCAACAAAAATATCATTGCCATGTTGAAGGGCAATGAAGCCGCTTTGAATGCGAAGAATGACGCATGGCAGCAGTGGAAGCAAAAGAACGGCGCGGGTTCTTATCCGCAGTTTTCCTCTGAATTTAACAAGGGCTATTCACCGCGCGCTTTCCAGTTCGCCTTCTTACCCCCGGAAGAACGCGCGAAAATGCTTTCGTCCATGTCGCCATCTGAAAAGAGCGCGCTTGGTGCGGCGCTCAAAAATGCAGAAGAACGCGGCTGGATTAGGCCAGACGGTCAAAAATCGCCAACTCGCGCTCAATAAGGTCTCATTAGATGGCTGAACCTGATGACGACATTTTCTCCCGTTGGGGTGTTGGTGGCGGCGAAAAGCCAAAACCAAAATCACAAGGTAAGCTAGGTGCTCCTGTTGTCGTAGAAAGCCAGCCTGCCTCTATGGACCAATTTAGCAATTGGCAGCTTGGCAGCAGTGCGCCTCGGGTTTTGGTTGAAACGCCAGACGGTCTTATTGATCGCGCGACGGGGGCAAAGGTTCCTGCTGCCGAAGCTTCGCCTGATGAAATCTTGAAGCGCGTTCCACAACAGACAATGGGCCAAAAACTTGCAGGCTCTACACGCGCAACAATCCACGGCGCGGTCAACGCGGTTCCTGTTGCCGGACCATACTTGGTCGATATTGCCAACAGCCTCGCCGCGATGGCTTTGGAAAAAAGCGATGGGATTCCCCGTGCGGAAGCCATGCGGCGCATTCAGGAAATGCAGGCGAGAGACGCGACCAATAACCCGGCAGCTTCGTTCGGCGGGAACATGCTTGGCGCGGCTGGATCGCTTAGCATGGCGTCTAGTGCCATCCCCGGCGCTGCCCGTGTCCTTGGCATCACAGGACCAACCATGCGCGCCAGAATGGCGGCTGGCGCGGGTTCAGGAGCAGCGCTGGCTGGCGGCGATGCAATGGTACGGGGCAACGATCCGTTTGCAGGAATGGCGTTTGGCGGTGTTGGTGGAGCGGCTGGGCCTCCTGTCGGCGCATTGCTTGGCGCAGGGGCGAACAAGCTGGTTAACGCTGTTCAATACATCATGCCAACGCAGGTCAACGGCGTATCGAGGCCAGCGGCAAACCTGATGGGCCAGATCATTGCAGCAGATGAGCCTGCGGCGGTTCAGGCCAGCCTTGCGCGTCTTGGTCCGCAGGCAATGCTTATGGACGCAGGGCCAAGCATGACGAATGTTGGCGGCGGTCTGGCGACAAAGCCCGGCGAGCCTCAATCTGTTGTCATGAACGCATTGCGCCAGCGGGCAGCGGGGGCAAATAGCCGATTGGCTGACGACTTGAACGCATCAATCGGCACAGCTCCGGTTCCCTCTCAGGTTGAGGGCGGCATTCGTGCGGCACAGCAGGCGCTTTCGCCGCAATATACGCAAGCGTTGGCAGGGGCTCGGGCTGTCAATACGCAGCCGTTGGCGGATGCTCTTGATGCAGAAGTTGCAAACCTTCGCGGGCCTGCACAGAGGGCAGTGCGCGACGTTCGCGCGATGCTTGACATTCCTGGCACAAATCATCTTGACCCGCATCCGCGTGCGCTACTTTCAACGCGGCACGCGATTGACGGGCTTCTTGAGACTGAACAGAATAGCACTGTCATTGCGCAATTGACGGCGGCTCGCAGGCGGATAGATACGGAACTCACCCGCGCAGTCCCCGGCATTAAAGATGTTGACGCACAGTTTCAGGAATTGGCCCGTCAGAATACGGGGCTGGCTCTTGGCGGGCGCGTCCTCGATTCTGGCAAGACTGCCATCCGCCCGCAGGAGATGCGCCAGCAGTTTCAGGAGGCGGCTATTCCAGCGGGAAATATGGTCGGCCCTTCGGCAACTCCTATGCGGATTCAGGAAGGTGCGCGGGCGGAAATTGATCGTCTCGTGGGGACTAAAGCCAATGACCTTGTAGCACTTCGGCAGGCGCTACAGGGCGAGGGCGGCTGGAATACTGACAAGCTGTCAACTTTGTTCGGTGAGCAAAGGGCAAATCGGTTGCTCAATGCCGTTGGTCGCGAAGCGCAGTTTGCGGATACAACGCAGACAATCACGCGCAACAGTGAAACGGCCCGGCGCGTATCTGCGAATAAGCTTCTGGAATCCGCTGACCCTGAATCGACAAACTACACAGGCTCGACGCTTGGCGGGTTGGCGCTGCAAGGCGCTAAAAACATGATTGTCAATCCGATCATGAAAATGATCATGCAGTCCAATAACGAGCCGATGCGGAACGAATTGGCCCGCATCATGACATTGCAGGGACCGGCGCGCGATATAGCACTAAATCAGCTTATCCGTTTCGCGCAGAGGCAGGCGGCAACATCTGCTGCGGCTTCGAAGTCGGATCGTCTTGTATCTCAGGGGGCGAACTCTCTGCTGTTGTCTGCGCCGGTAGCTGGTCGCCAAGTTGAGTCCCGGTAGACCACTCGTAAAGCCAGACAATCGCCAACATGCCGCCGCCGCCGACAAGCAGGCCCATCGAAAAATCGTGACTGTGTGAATACACAAGCCAGCGGACGCCTGACATGAAGGCGAGAAATCCGAGAGTGGCTATCGTGTAGAGCGCGAACCTAGCGAACATCTGAACCCCCGGAGCATAAATAATGGCAACTCTACTCCCCAACGGGGAACAGACTTTCTTTGACGCAGACGGCAACCCGCTTTCGCTCGGCTCCGTCTATTTCTATATTCCGTCCACGACAACCAATAAAAATACGTGGCAGGACAGCGGCCAAACCATCCTTAACACGAATCCGGTTGTTTTGGATATTGCCGGGCGGGCAATTATTTACGGCTCCGGAACCTATCGCCAAGTCGTTAAAGATGCGCTCGGCAATACCGTTTGGGACCAGATCACGGCGGACACGTCTTCCGGCTCTAATTCATGGTCCGGCACATCGGGTGGCACGGCCAATGCGCAAACCGTCACGGCGACAAACTTCACATCGACTGACGGCCAATCCATTGATTTCATATTTGGATTTACCAATACAAACGCGCTGACCCTGAACCCGAACGGAACAGGGCCGATCAATGTTCTGAAAGACACGACGACCGGCGCAATCTCGCTGACGGGCGGCGAAGCGGTCGCGGGAAGCCTTGGCCGCGTCGTCTATTCATCGGCAACTGGCGCGTTTCACCTGACCTCCTATCCTGTGGAAACCCGGCAAACCTTCACGAATATCGCTTCGGCCACGTCAACGGACCTCGGCACGCTGGCGACAAAATCGGCGCAGATCACAGGCACGACAACAATCACAAGCTTCGGATCGTCAGCCAATACAACAAACCCGTTTTACAATCTGCGGTTCTCCGGAATACTGACGCTCACCTATAACGCCACGTCGATGATATTGCCGGGCGCTGCGGATATTACCACGGCGGCGAATGACACGGCGCTCGCGATTTATCTCGGCTCCGGAAACTGGCAAGTTGTGAACTATTCCCGCGCTGCGGCAAGGGCAGAACAGGCGGCAACCGGAAAGCGCCAGACGGTCACAAGCGGGCCATCCGATGCAAGCGGCTATCCGAATTTCCTTCCTGCCACAGCGGGCGCTCTTTCGGTCACATCGCAAAACATATCTTCAACCGCTCCGCTCATTGTGACTTCGGCCAATGGCTTTGCGTCGTTTAATTCGTCTGTTCCGTCCGGCATTGCGTTCTTTTCTCAGCGCGACCTTATAGGAAAATCGACGGCAAACCTCACCTGGGGAAGCCTGACGAATACGGCGACGAATTACCTGTTTGTCACGGTATCGGCGGCGGGTGGCCTCACAGCGGGATCAACGATTGTCGCGCCGATCTATCAATATGGCGGCACGGTATCGGTCACGAATGGACAGTATACCTACGTCATCAATGACGGGAAAATGTATCTCGGCAACGGAGCGACGGCTCCACAGGTCAGCGTTGTGTTCGTCGGTGAAGCGGTCGCATCGGGCGGCACTGTCACAAGCACGGTCGCTTATGCCTACAACGGAATTTATCAATATGACGATGGATCAGCATTCCCTGCGGCTGGTGTCGTTACAACGAAAAACCATAACATCGGCTCAACGGTCGGGCTAACGTCGCGTTTATCCGTCACTTGCTCAACGGCTGAACTTGGCTACGCAGTGGGCGACATAATAGATGCGCATACATTCCACAGCTATTATGCGCCGATCACGCCGAACGTCACACGCAACACGGTCAAATTCGTAACAGGCAGTGCAAATTCGCTTGTCAGTATAAACAATTCGACTGGCGCTTATGCCGACTTAACCGAAGCAAACTGGCGCTATCGGATAACGGTGGCGCGTCTTTGGTAGCTTTCGCATTCGCGGCCCTCCCCCGCGAATAGCCGGGGTGCTTGGCAATCCCATTGGGTCGAGCGCCCCGGCAACTTCTATGAGGCAATCATGATTGACATATCCCCCGCCGATCTAATCGCGCTGGCGCACAAGGGATATAAACCCGAAATTGTAACGGCGCTTGCGGATCATGCTGAACACGTCCTTGCTGATTACGGCATAAATACGCGGCTCCGGACCTGTCACTTTTGGGCGCAGGCGGCGCACGAATGCGACGGCTTCAAAACCATGCGCGAATATGCGTCTGGACGCGCCTATGAGGGCCGCAAGGACCTCGGCAACGTCAATCCCGGCGATGGCGTCCGATACAAGGGACGCGGGATTTTCCAGCTTACGGGCCGCGCCAATTATGCCCGCATGGGTACGCTGCTGAACCTTCCACTTATCGCGCATCCTGAACTTGCGGAAGGGCCTGAAACGGCGCTCCGGATCGCTTGCGAGTATTGGAAATCACGCAACCTCAATCGGCTTGCCGACAAGGACGACATTCTAGGCGTCAGCATCGGAATTAACGGCAAGAACAAGAAAACCGGGCTTCCTAATCACTTGCCCGAACGCAAGGCAAAACTCGCCATTGCCAAGCGTATTTGGAAAGACGGCGAACAATAGAGGTGCATCATGGTTACTCAATACGACAAGGCAATCGCGGCAGTTGTGGGCGTTGTGTGCAGCTTCCTTGCTGCGAAATGGGCTGGGGCTGCTGACCCGACTTTTCAGGCGGCAATCGTCACGGTCGCGACGGCGGCGCTCGTGTTTTTTGTTCCGAACGCAAAAGCGTGAACTGGCTTCCCTACATTGTCATGCTCGGCCTTATCGTGGCCGGGCTTGGCATCGTGTGGCGACTTGTTTCCAAAGCGGAGACCAGCGGCCACGCGGAAGCGGAGAACGAACAGAAAGGCGCGGTACTCGATGCGATTGTTGAACATCAAAAGAATGTCGTTGCTGTCGATGCCCTGCCTGATGCTGCTATCCGTGACGAGTTGCGGCGGTGGTCAAAGCCTTGACACGTTTTGCCTGACGGAAAAGCCGATCCGGCGCACAAGTGCCGAAATCGACCGTGAGCCGATTGAACAGGTCAAAGCCGATGTAGTCCATAATCGGGACGGCGCAAATCGCTGCGGGTGGAAGCCGTGATTACGGTCGCGATCCGCGCGCTCCTTGCGCTTCTCGCTATATGCGTATGCCTGATATGGGCGGCAAGGGCGGAAACGAGTGGTTCGGAAATCCCGAATAACTGGTGGAACGTACCCGCCGTTCGCGCGTGCTGTAGCGATGCTGACGCCGTTTATGCCGACGAATGGCAGATCATGCCAGACGGCTCAATTCGCGCCACAGTGACAGGCGGCGGGCCTCGCAATCATGCTTGGTCGCCAATAGGCCGGACATACTCAATACCGGCTGAAAAGGTTCTACGCGAACCGGGAAATCCTACAGGGCGACCGTTGCTGTTTTTGAACGCGCACGCGCTCGATTACGTTTACTGCTTTGCCTTGGGGGCTGGAATATGAGCGAACCTGTTACCTACATGGGAGTGAAGGTCGGAACCATGGCAGCAATGACAGCAGGAAGCTTCGTCGCGGGCCTATTGATGCAAGGCCAGCCTGTCCACGTCAGATTGATTGCGGGCGCTTGTGGCTGCGCTGCGGCCTTTGTGTTCACGCCGATACTGACGCCGATTGCCTTCAAAGGTTGGGCGCTCGTATATGCCGGGCTTGGCGTTCCGCTCTCTGAACTATCCCGCGATCAGGTTTCGGGATTCGTCGGTTTCGCCTCCGGACTGACTGGCATCGACCTTTGCCGGAAGCTTATCGAGGCGACGAAAACAGGGCTTTCCGCGATCAAGTTTCCGTGGCCCTTCAAGCGAAAGGGCAGCAGGGGGGGATTAGGCTGATTTCAATGCCAGTTAGGTGAAGCGGGGCCGGGCTTGATACCGGCTCGTGGTTGCTCGCCTGCTCACGGTGCGCGACCTTAGGATTTCTCCGCAGCGCTCCCGGCGAAGGCTTCCCTTGCCGGTAATAACCATGTCCACCACTTCAGGGCCTGCGTTTCCTTCAACGCCGCCCGCTTCACCTAACTGGCCTCAGTTGTTGATTTCTGTTTCGTAGGCGGCAATCGCTGCGCGAGTGTCCGCGATTATCTCGACGCGCGAAGCGCCGGGGAGGTCTTCCCACGACCGCTTCGGCTTGATCTTTCCGTACTCGGTAGCGTTATGGCGATCCCGAAAATCTTCATACGCAGCTTTTGCTGCCGCAACGATGGCGCGTTCCTTTTGGCCTTCTCTCGCTTCTGCGCGGGCGCCGGGAAGATATTGCTCGTTATCGACTATCGGCATGATCCGGGCCTTTCTTGTTAGACGTACATCACAGTGACCATGCGCGCCGGGATGCGCGCGATGATCGTCCCGTCAGGATTGTGGACGGCGATCCACGGCACGCTCGCCATCTCCCCATTCTCATCGTAGGCTTCAATCTTTGTGCAGCGTTCGCCCACGCGCCAGCCGCCAGCGTTCTCTCCTTCAAACCAAACCCCTGTAATGGGTCGCGGATCGCGGCTCAATTCCGTGTTGCCTTTGAGCAAGTTCATAACGGGGCCTTATTTTGCTGTTGCGAACCTATTCGCCATCGTGGCTATTTCTTCGCATGTTTCGGTCACATCATAATAGACGTCGCCATCTGATCCCGGCATACACACGCGGGCATTGGTTCCGGGGTGTGACGCATCTTTGATTGGCATCACTGCCTGGACAAGATCAAAGTTGATCCAGACCTCGCGGCCTCCAAGCCATTCATAAACGCGGGTAAGTTTCAGCATTTTCATCTAGTGGGCCTTTCTTCACCAATTATCGCAGTCTTCGGTTTCGTTCTGAAACCTACTTACCGGATCGCACCTATCGCAGCGCGCCTCCGTCACGCCTTTGGCGCCATCTGGCGGCGAACCGGCGCAGACGTATGACATGGGATAGGTCACGCGAACGGTGATGAAACCCGTGTCATTGCAGCGCGTGCATTCAACGTCTTCCATGTTCCTGGCCTTTCTCCATTGTGAGCGGCTTGGCGTCGTCGCGGGCGCTATCCCGCAAATCTAAATGCCCCAAGCTGGCGGTCAGAAACCATTCATTTCGCCCGCTCACAATTGAAGAATCCTCCATTTGACAGAAATAGTCAAGTCACGTAAGAATAATATTTATGGAAAGTAATCCCGACGCAAATGGAAAGCCAAAAATCGCCCGCGCTTATGTCGCGACGGCGGATCAGCGCGAGACAATTGCAAAGACTGTCGGCTTGAAAATGTCAGCCGTGCGTTGTGCTGAAATGAGTGGCGAGAATATCCACGATGCGGGCTGGACGCTTCGCAAGGGTGAATTGCTTGCCGTGTTCGGCCTCGAAGCGTTCGGCAAAGACCGCCATCAAATTGCCGCTGCTGTTGCGTGGGTACAAGGGCAAGGCGCTGACGTGTTTGAGATTGCATCCGGCGAGGTTGCGGGCAACGGCGTCTTGATGATGAACCGGGCGCTGACACGCATCCACGGCGAAGGGCGGATGGCGAAGGCACATGAAATGCAACGGGCGTCTGCCAAGGCTCGCACGATTAACCGGATGCCAGAAGATGAAGCGCGCCAGCATTGGGCGAATATCAGGCTGAAAATCCCGCAGGCGCTTGCGAAGATGCCTGGGTGGAATAGGCAGTCAGCATATAACACGTTTGGCAAGCGCGGGATCGCCCCCGGAAGGCCGAAAAAGAATGACGGTGGCAAGGTCTATTTCATCCGAGCAAATGGCAAGGGCGCTGTAAAGATCGGCTATGCGACTGACGTTAAGTCGCGGCTCTCCGGATTGCAGACTTCGCACAGGCATAAACTTGCTGTTGTCGGTGTTATCTCGGGGTCACGCCAAGACGAAAAAGATTTCCACAAGCGTTTTGCGCATCATCGGATCTCTGGCGAGTGGTTCAACTGCAAAGGTGATCTACTGGAATTTCTTGCAACAGTCCCCAAGTGGGACGGGAAATCATAGGAGACTGAGGCGATGAAATCCGCAAGCGATTGGTCCCAAAAGATTTTGGATGATCTTCGATATTACAACACAGAATTGCCCGGCATCATCCGCGCCATTCAGGAGGACGCGCTGAAAACTGGCTACGTTCGCGGTGTTGAATGGGCTACCAACTATCCCGATTGTTTCGAGTATCGACATAAAGCCGCTGCCGACTTTGCAGATAAAGAAACAAACCCGAATGCGTCAAAATAGGAGAGATTGTGCGCGTAGTTCAACTGGATGAGAACAACGAAATTCTACTTCGGAGGTTGCAGGTTCAAGTCCTGCCGCGCACACCATAACGGAAGATGACAATGGGTAAGACAGAAAATGTTATCCGGGCGGGCCTCGACGCGAGAGGCATTCGGTACGTGTTTCATGGGGAGCACAAGGGCAGGGCCGCAGACGAGTTGCAACGCGGCCTTGACTTCTATCTTCCTGACTTCGGTATTTACATCGAGTGCAAGGACTACCATTCGGACAGGATCGCCGGACAGATGGCGCGGGCGGCAAATGTGATAGCCGTCCAAGGCGAAGATGCCGCACGGTTTCTGTGCGATAGGTTCTAACAACAACGGAGACGATGGCGGTGACTGACCTTCTCGACAGGCTCGCAACACTAGAGGCCGAAGCTGCTGCTGTGCGTCGTGAGATCGCGCAAGGGCCATGCCGTCAATACGGCCATACATGGAAGCTGCTCGGCGGGCGTAACGTCGGTTGCGATGATCACTGTCACTGCTCTGTGTCGGTCAATGTCTGCGAGAAGTGCGGCGACTGCGACTATGGGGATAATGACGAATTGCCGGAAGTGCGGGCGCGCTGCGCTGCTACCGGCGACGGTAACTAGGGAGACTGAGTAATGTCTATGGACTGGACTACAGAACAGCATCTTGATTACCTCGATCTTGTGATCCCTGCGTTGCAAATGCGGATCGCGGCGCGGGCGCACGGGCTGATAATCTTTTTCCCGCTGTGCCATGACGGCTACGATTACTAAGGGAGGAAGTGATGAATGACGCAACGTGTAAGGAATCATTACAAGTTCGGCTTAGGCACGAGGGCGCGATGCCTCCACACTATGACGCCCCTGCCATCCAAATTGAAGCCGCCGCGCGCATTGAAGCCTTAGAGGGTGCGCTTCGCAAGATCGCCTGTTCGTGCGTAAAGTGTATGCGCGATGAAGATGATAAAGACGATATGTGCCGCGCCCGTCTGGTGTTGGACGGTGACAACTAAGGAGCGACAAAATGGCAGAGCGTTTGCTTCTAAAGTGGGGAACGGTCAATGGTTGGAGCGACCTTTCCGACCAGTCGATGGAAATTATGAAGCGATTTTTCGCTGACGGAGTGTGCATGTCGGCGGCGATGGACCGGCCAGAAAAAGACAGGCGAGAAATCCTGTGCGAACTGATCGACCAGATCGACGGCGAAATAATGAACGATTGGACCGGTAAGACGATGGATAAAGCCGAGGCGAAGAAGTACGTCCTCGAATCCAAATAAGGAGACTGAGGCGATGGAGCGGTGCTTAATCTGCGGCGGTGAGCTTTCGTGGCAGCACGATCACAAGCCTGACCAGTCTGGGATTGACGATGGCCCGCCACTGCCGGGGCAGGCTCCGCGCAAGAAGCCGGAACCGAAAGACCCGGCAGAAGTGTCGCGGATTCGGAAAGAGGCATGGGACACGCGCCGCCAAAAGTACGGCGCTGATGGTCACAGATAAGGAGCGGGATCGTGGACTTTGAAAGGCTGCTTGAACGCATCGCCCGTCGTTTGCTCAAACGTCCACGGCTTCGGCGTGGGGCTTACATCATGTCGGATGAATGGCTGCGGCGGCAAATCCGCAAATCAAAATAGGAGCGTTTCATGCCCTGTTCGCTTTCCGCTTTTCCGCCATGCGCCGCGCGGCCTCGAAGGCGTCTAGCCAAGCCTTGACCGCTGGCCGGTATCTGCCGCCGAAAACCTTATTGATCGGTGGAAAACCCTGCCGTTCGAGCGCGGCCACGATTCCAGGCCATTCCTTTGCGCGCGCCGGACCGATCACAAAAACGGCGATCTGGTCCTCGCTGGCGTATAGTGGGGCGTCCGGAGTGACCTTCGCGGCGCGTGCTGGCATCGCCTAAATCTTTCCGCCGGAGCCGTCGCCGGAGCCGGAGCCGGAGCCGTAGCCGGAGCCGGAGCCGTAGCCGTCGCCGGAGCCGGAGCCGGAGCCGGAGCCGGAGCCGGAGCCGTCGCCGGAGCCGGAGCCGTCGCCGGAGCCGGAGCCGTCGCCGTAGCCGGAGCCGGAGCCGTAGCCGGAGCCGTCGCCGGAGCCGGAGCCGGAGCCGGAGCCGTAGCCGTAGCCGGAGCCGGAGCCGTAGCCGGAGCCGTCGCCGTAGCCGTCGCCGGAGCGCTTGAGCGCTTCCGGGACGGTCCCA
>ERZ869925.803-NODE-803-length-18543-cov-42.786294_pt1 | contig 18543 bp, 10 predicted proteins | sample MGYA00579311_ERZ869925 | MGnify/ENA primary metagenome ERZ869925 (study PRJEB32216, sample SAMN09231817) | wastewater metagenome | place: USA: Maryland | collected 2016-07-30 | study: EMG produced TPA metagenomics assembly of the PRJNA472060 data set (Reclaimed...
GGTTCGCGAACTCCTTCAGTTGCTCCATGATGAACGACTGGACGTCCGGCGTTGCTTGCGGTGGCGCCTGGAGCCTGAAGCCTCGCGGCATGCCGAGGGCATCGAACGCCATATTGAGGAGGTTGATGACCTGACCACCGGTCGACGCCATGATGTCGGGCGACGCCGATACGACCGAGAGGAGCTGGAGCATCTGGCCCCCGATGTCGGACCACGAAACCCGGTTCGGGCCATCGCGTTGAGCGAGGAACGCCTCGACCCGGACCTTATCTTTCGGTGCCCGGATCAGGGCGCCCTTCGCCCCCGTGCCGTCGATGGTGAATCCAGACTTGATCGCCTCGTCAACCAGTTCCGCCGAGATCATCGCCAGATTCTCCGCCTTACCGAAGGCCGTCCAGTAGGTGTAGAGCTGGCTCTTCCACGACTCAATCGCCCGGTCGATGTTCGCCGCGACGAATTCGTACCGCTGACTGGTCGACGTATGGATGGCCCGGATCTCTTCGGCGCTCTGCTCATGACTGGCGAATGATCCGACCTCCTGTGCGGAGATGCCGGTCACCCGTTCCAGAATCGAGAGGAGCTGCTGGATCATCCCCAGATGCCCCGCCGGATCGAGAGGGGTGAATCGGAAGCCGTAGATCGCCTTCTCCGGAGTTGTCCCCCGCTTCGCCACCTCGCGCCCGCTGAAGTACCCGAAGTTCAGGCCACGGTAGAGGGTCTCGTTCGAATTGACGACGCGCTTCTTAAACTCCGTCTCGTCGACAATGTCCGTGTCGACCATGTTCAAATTCGCAAGGTTCTGCTTAATCGAGAGGATGCCCTGCGTAATCAGATTCGTCGCATGGTCCTGATATGGAAGCACTTGTATCGCTAGGCCGGACTGGATGACTCGGCTATCGTTCGGCTCGTATTGAACAACTGTCGTCGGGCGCCCGGGGAGGCAGGCGACGTAGAGGGGGGTGTCGTCGGAGGCGAGCACGACCCGGAACCAGAACTCCTCATCCGGCATCGTCGCGTCGTCGAAGTCGATCCGGGGGTTGACGAGTTCGAAGTGCTCGGTCTTGAAGACCGGATGGTCATCCTGCGCCGCGGTCAGGAAGTTCGTCTCGTTATTGCTCTCCCGGTCGAGCTGACTGACGAACGATCCCGGCGCCGCGGACGGCCAATGGGCAAGGGCACAGGCGCCCGTCGTCTGGAGGTAGACGCTGAGGCTGGTGTCGAGCGTCTTGTAGCTCTGCCGGATCCGGTCCCGGTTCCAGTACCCGGCATTCAGGCGCATGGTTCCGTAAGTCGTTACCTCCCAATAGCCTGCATACCGTACGCCGGTCTCGGTATTCAATGTCGCCGTCGGGAACGACGTGTCATAGTACGTGCGATTCGGGTGGGGCAGGATGTACCGGAGCCCCTCCCGGCCGCCGGACTTCGAGCACCATTCCTCGGCGATGAACATGAACTGCTGCCCGTAGCTGACCGCACCCTGCACCGCCTGCGCGAGGATGTGCGCGTACCCGAAATTCCTGCTGATCTGGTCGACCGCCTGGGTGATGACCTCGCAGTAGAGCTTATTCTGATCCGTCGAATACGCCGGCTCGTACTTGAAGAGGGGAATCGAGGTCCGCTCATTCACGATCCGGCTGACCCGGTTTTGCGTGTACGCCCTCGCGAGGGAGATAACTACTTGCGAGAGAACGGGAAGCGACAGCCGCTTCTTCCCGGTCGGCTGCCCGGTCTTCGCATCCAGGTCATCCTCCAGAAGGTGTGGCATATTCCACGTGTTGACGACGCTCATCGCCGCCTCCTGGTCCTTGGCCCCCGCGAGATCCTTCAGGAGCCCGATGAGGGTCTGGGTCGTCTGGTAGAAGTCGCTGTCGAGGGCCCGGTCGATGGCGAGGTAGGTCTTGTAGTGGATCAGGTTGAAGTCCCGGCCGCCCTGCGCCCGTTGCTTCCACCGGTCGACGAGCTTCTGCTCCGATACGGTCATCAGAGACCGGTCCCGGTCGAAGCGGAGGCGAAGGGACGCCGGGTCCAGTTTCAGATTGACGAGTCGCTGGTCAACTACCATCGTGGAAGGTTACCCCGGAGGGGGCGAATTCGGTAGCGGATTTCGGAATTTCGGTCAGAATCGGCGGCATGGGATTGCGCTCGTGGATCTGGCTCCTGCTCTGCTGTCTGCCCGCCCTCGGGCAGGCGCCCACCCGCGTTGTCTCGACGCTCAGTAGCCTCAGCCTCATCTACCCCGGAACGACCCAGCCGCACATTGAAGTTCAGGGGTACTCGACTCCCGGTGACTGGGGCCCGGCGAAGACCTTCCGGTGGGTCTCGTCGAGCACGGCGTCCACGAACGCAATCGTCCGGGGCACTCGGACCGGAGTCGGCCGGTGGATCCTGGATTGGGATGGGGATGTCCGTGCGTTCGGGGCGGACCAGACCGGTGTTGCCGATTCAGCAGGTCCGATCAACTCAGCCCTGGCGTACGCGTTCTCCAACCGTTTCGATAAGGTCTACCTCCCGCCGGGGGTCTACAGTGTTTCGACCACGATCGTCGTTCGTCCGAACACCCTTCTCTATGGGGATTGGGCTTCGTTCACGGAGGATGCTTCGATGGTGTCCGGAACCACGAACTTCAAGTCTGGAGCGTCAGCTTGGTTGAAACTGGCAGACGGAGCCAACTGTCCTGTAGTCAGCCTGACGACGAATGGGGCGACGTACCTGCGCCAACAAGCCGCAATGTACGACGGCATTCCGAGGAACGCCTATTACGTCAACAGCGGCCTCCAGAGCATTGGGATTTTTGGGAATCAAGGCGGTCAGACACGCAATGATTGTCATGGTGTAATCGCGAACGATGCGTGGAATCTCCTGCTTGACTCCGTGTCGGTCGTAAAGGTTAAGGGCCAGGGAATCCAGTTACGAAATTGTAACGCTGTGCGCGTCAACAAGTGCAATGTAGTTTCTCCGTTCAATGGCCGAAATACGTTGTTCGACGATTGCGCGGACATCACGGTGACGGACAATTACTTCTTTGGTGCGTCCGGACCAGTGGTTTGGCTGAATGGGCCGACGGCGTGGAAGAATCAGTTCGTCGGCAATCTACTCGGCAACTCCTACGCCGACACGCTGAAGCAGGTGACTATCAGTGGGACGAACATCACCACGGCAACTTCCCACGACTACGAGAGCGGAGACATCGTCTTCTTTGAGAATCAAGGCGGGACACTCCCGTCTCAGATTCAAAGCAATCAGACATGCATTGTCATCAAGACCGGCACCAATTCATTCTCTATCGCGACGAACTGGCCAGCCGCCGAGGCGGGTACTGCGATGGCTCTGTCTGGCGGGTCTGGAACGAATTACGTCTATCGAGGCAAGCCCGCGGGATTCTTTCTTTCGCACCGAGCGACGCGCAACAGCTTCACCGGAAACCGTGTAGACCAGACGTACTACGAGAACATCCTTATTCAAGGCGGAACGTACAACTCAATCGTCGGAAATGAACTCTCCGATGCAGGGACGTTTGGTGGGCCGACCGCAACGACCAATCTTATCGGAGCCGTACGACTCGACCATGGAGCGCAGAATAACCTGATTATGGGGAACATCGGGGCTGCTTCTGATTACGCATTAACGCTATCTCCGGACGCGACGCAGAACGTTTACGTGATGAACTCGATATTTAGCGCGGTGAGTGAGTTCACAAATGCCCCATCAGTTCTGGCGCTCAATATGATTCTTCCGAAGAGCGGGGCGTGGTATTTGCCGTCATCCTCTTATGTAGGGGACTACGCGTTAGGCACCGTGATGAGGCTGCGCGGGGGTGCGTCGGCAGGGTCACTCCTAACTCTGGATCGAGAGAACTCGTCGAAGATCGGATTCAATATCTCTGGTCAATCGTTTCGTATCTTAGACGAGACAAACCAGACGATCATGGTCTCGTTCGATGACGACGCGAGCACCGCCTCGATGTACTTGGGGGGCCAGGGAGCACCGCGGACAACTCGCATCTACGGTGTGAATCCGACTGGCACCGACTCCGCAGGGCTTCCGTTACGGTTGGTTGTGGGCGGGACTGGTGCCGGTTCTGCTGCAAGCGCGAATGTGGAGGTCTATGTTCCGACAGTCGGATCGTCCGGGTCCTCGGTGCAGAGTGTGTTTCAAGCATTCGCTATCCAAGGGGCGCAGTCGGGTAAGCGAACGCCAATGAAGTTGTGGGACAATGAAGCTGCGGTTTTGCGGCATGTAACCACGACCAACCAAGTGTCTCCGGTGACAGGTTTGGCGACGTTGGTCGCCGGTTCTGTGTCAGTCACCAATTCTCTGTTCACCAGCAATTCGGTTCCGCTGTTGACATACAGAGCGAATCCGACACTAGGCGGAGTTGCTGGAATTCTCAGCGCGACGCCATCGAACTCAGTCCTGACGATAAGCAGCACATCCGGGACGGACACAAATCAAGTATTTTGGTTCGTTGTCCCAAACACCAATGGGCCGAACGCTAACGTGCTGCACTCCGGGAAATTCCTGATCTTCGAGTAGCCCCATGAACATCCTAGCCCTCCTCCGCTCGATCAATCCGCTCGAACTCCGCGGGTCATGGAAGACGACGCTCTGCGGCATGGTCGCTGTCCTGTGCCTGACCGCATCGGAGTTCGAGCTTCCGCCTCCGGAGTATCGGAAGGTCGTCGAGTTCATCGGACTCTCAGCTCTCGGGCTTGGCCTCATGCTCGCACGTGACGCCAACAAGCGATCGGAAGACCACAACCTACCCCCGCCCCCTCCCACCCCATGACGATTGCAGAAGTCGCCTCCACCGTCGGCTCCCTCTCCGGAGCCGTGTCCCTTGGCTGGATCATCTTTCAGTGGGGCCGCGGCTCCTCCGGATCGAGGCCGGAGAACCCTTATTCCGAGACCATCGCCGGCACCATGCAGGCGCTCGCAGATACGCAGAAGCAATTGACCGATCAGATTTACCAGATCGCCCAGGTGGTCCGGGACCTGACGACCAGTCTCCGGACCACGGAGCAGCTCGCCGCCATGCGGCACGAGGTCGTCAGTCGCGAGCTGGCGGCCGTGCGGCAGAGTCTCGACGCGATCAGCCACCAGCAGCGATGAAACGCCTACTCCCTCTCCTCATACTCCTCTGCCTCCCCGCTCTCGGGCAGGCACCAATCCGGGTCGTCCGCAATCTCGCCGCGCTCGATGGCTGGTACCCGTCGATCGGCCAGCCCGCGCTGAGCGTGCTCGGACACACCACCCCCGGCGACTGGGGCCCGGCACGTGAGTTCCGGTGGGACAGCACCAATGCACTGGCGACGAATGCCATTCGCCGGGCGACGGTTACCGGCGTCGGGCGGTGGATTCACGATTGGGACGGGGACGTGCGCGAGTTTGGCGCGAACGTCTTGAATGACGACAACGCAGACCAATTGCAAGCGGCTGCGGACTACGCCCTAGAGAATCGTCGCGTAATGTACCTGCCGTCTAGTCCGGATGGTGGTATTTACAAGACAACTCGGGAAATCATCATCACGAACACCGTCGCACATCAGGTGAAGTTCGGCGGTATTCGGGGTGATGGCCCGGGAAAGTCTCGAATCATTCGCCAGAATCAAAATGGGCCTGTTCTGGTTCTGCGGGGTCAATACTATGAACTATCAGGATTAACGCTTGGATATTGGACTAACTCACTAAAGACCAACAACACGGCTTCATGCCTGTACCTTCCTGGATTCCAAGCCAACGTCAACGTGCGAAGCGTTCAGTTTCTCAACGGCTACAACGGAATACTAGGGCTTGCTGACGACAGCGGAAACGGCGTGTTCACTTGCACGTTCACAAGCTGCCTTGTCTATAATAATGTTAGAGGGTTTGATTGGAATTCTGGAACTGGCAGTTCAATGCGGAATATTTACATCGCAGCTCCAGACATTCCGTATGCTGACTTTGCAATTCGAGACCTTGGCGGAGGAAGCACATGGGACCAGTTGAACATTGAGCACAGCAATTTCCGAAGCACGCCTATTCAAGTACGAAGTGACAGTACGCGAATCGGTCTCATGTCGATTGAAGGAAATCGAATTATGAGCGGCGAGGGCTTTTTCATAACGTCAGGTGGGTCAATGCCGATTGACCACGTGCGAATGATTAACAATTTTTGGCAGGGATACGCCGCTACTGCAATTACGCGAAGTGGAACCAATGCGACACTGACTGTTGACGGGATGGACAACGTCCGAACTGGCGGTCATGGATTTGCTGTGGGCGACACAATCTTTGTGGATGGCGCAACCGACGCGCTTTACAACGGAACGAAGACCGTGCTTTCTGTCACATCCTCAAACCTGGTGTACGGAATGTCTGGAACTCCAGCCGCGGATGCTGTCGTGGATTTGACGGGAGGATCAGACTACATCAGCGTAAATCGCGGAACCGCGGCATCGGTCAACACGATCTTTCTGACGCAAGGCGGTGGAAATAGTGAGTTAAACATCACGACTTTAGGACTTCGAGACAATCGAGTTATTTCTGCCAAGACTGCGAATCGAAATGGGCTTCTGGTTGGAAATCAAGCCAATGGAATGTTGGGGCGAGTGACCGTGCAATCGGTTCAAACGGGATCACCTTTTGAGCCTGGTTCCGGGCAAGCTTTGGCTCCGATTAACTTGGCAGGATCTAAGCGTGATGGAACCAATGCGACACTGTGGACAATACAACCGCACAGGTTGTCAACCAATGAAATCGTATTCTTTCTTGCGGCGTCGCCTGGACTTCTTGCTCCTGATTTCCTTCAGACAAGTTCGTTGACAAATTGGACTGTGCTAACAGTGCCAACGCCCTATTCTTTCACAGTCGCGCATTCCGGCTCTGCAACTCCATTTGTGCGTGAGTCGAATTTTGGTTATGCGTTACCGATTACGGCAAAGGTGGCGACCTATTCAAGATCCGGAAACATTGCGACAATCACGACAGACCGGGCGCACAACGCAAAGCGAGGATACAAGATCGCTATTTCTAGGATGTCCGATTCGACTTTTTCGACGCTGACAGCCGTTGCGCTAACTGTCGACTCTACAACAAACCTCACTTATCGCTCTGTCGGTTCCGACGTTTCAGACACAGGAGAATCCCAAGGCGTTATAGGTGTCTTTGATGCCGGGGTGTCTCCGTTTCTACAGAATAGCACTCACCACATTGTGAAGAAGTTCGGTGCGTGGTCAGAGCAGATCACCGCGCTGTCTTCGAATGTTATCTCCGCAGGGGGGTACGATCTAACGACGAACTTCCTGAACAACGCACAGCTTGGAGATGTGGTTACGCTTGCTCCTGTGGACCCTGCAAATTGGCATGCGGATCTCCAGGTAACCGGTTCGATTTTGACACCTAACAATATCGTCGTTCGCAGGCGGAACGTCGGGTCCGCTTCAGTGACGAACCTCGGTGGCGTCTGGTCTGTCCAGATGCACCGCCCCTGATTCCACTTCCGCAATTCCTCCGAACCCCCTAATCTAGCCCCTGTCATGGCCACCTGGAACACCCTCACCCGACCGGTCTACGGAGGCCCGGCACAGCAGCCGGACTTCTTCAACCGGTCGAAGACGAACTCCGTCCGCCAGCTCAGCCTCGCCAAGGTCCCGGGCGCCGACCCCATGATCCGGTCCAGCTTCGACCAAGCGGCTCGGCTGCAAGCATCTATGGGTCGGGACGTCGCCAACTATCGGGGCGCCTTCAACGCCACGCTCCCGCAGGCATCCGGCTACCTCGACCAGGATCTCGGCGACCTGTCCCGGTACTTCTCCCCGGGCGGGTATGAGTCCGACCTCGCCGGCATCCGGGACCGGAGGTCCTCCGCCCTGACCGGGCTCAACGACCAGATCCTCGCTGGCCTGCGCCGGACGCTCAGCTCCCGGGCGGTCGGCGGCGGGACCACTGGCCTCGGCTCGTACCTCTCCCGCATCGCCGCCGGGGAGGCCGGGAAGCTCCGGACACAGGAAGCCTACGACAGCGCCGGGCAGGAGCGGGCCGATCTGGCGACGCTCATGGCCGGCAGGAATAACGCCTACGGCCGGCGGACGGGTCTCATCGACAGCTCCCTCGCCCGGCTCCTGATGCCGGCTCAGCAGGAGCAGGCCGCCGCGGGGAACTACAACGCCAACCTTGGGTCGGCTCTCCAGCTTGCCCTCCAGAACCTCATCTCCGCCTATGCAACCCCCGGAAGCTGATCCCCGAGACGCAGCCCTGGAGGACGCCGTCGCCCGACTTCTAGAGTGGAGTGACAGCGTTCAGATCTTCGTCACATGGCAGGAGGATGGGGAGACCAACTCCGCCAGCATCGGCGGCGGGAACACCTTCGCCACCCTAGCCCTCGTCTCGGCGTGGCTCCGCATGCAGGCGGCGGTCCCCCTGTCCCCGGAGGATGACGAGGAGGACGACACGCACCCCAGCTTCAACTGATATGGCCGACATCATCGACATCCTTCGGGCGCTGAACGCCCCTCCGGCGCTCGGCGACTTCTCCGCCGCGAAGAGCCAGCCGTACCTGAATACCGGGATCGGCACGGGCGGAGGCATGCAGCTCGTCATGAAGGACCCGCAGGGTGTCGGTCAGGCGGCCGACAGGTGGGCCCGTGCCCGCATGGAGACGGCGGACCCGTTCGCGAATCTCATCTGGGGCGACACCATCGGGGGAGCGCAGAACTCCCTGCTCAATGAGCGTGCCCGACAGGTCCAGCTCTCGATGGCCCGGGAGCAGATGGCCCGGGATCAGGACCGACAGGCCCGGATCGAGCGTGCGTCGATGGCGGAGCAGGAAACCCGGCGCCAGATCGGGCAGCAGAATTTCCTCGCCAATCTCGCGAGGTCCGCATCGACGGCGAATACCCGGAACGCCTCGGCGATGGAGAATCTCGCCCGGCTCCGGCAACTGGAAGAGGTCGGCGGCGGCCTGATGCGGGAGCGTGGTGACACCCAGGCGGATCTCCTCAGTCTCCGGGACTTCCTCGCGCAGAACGCAGAGCGGACCGTCGCCGGGAATCGAGACCTCGCCGTGCGAGAGGGGGCGAACGGTCTTCCGGAATTCTATTCGCCGACCGGGAATGCTGACGCGAACATGCTCCGGAATGCCGAGGCGTCCACCTTCCGGGATCTCCCGTACGGCGTCGAGGGTCCGTCGCTGGCGAACCCCCGGCTCGACTACGGGGACCTTGCATCCCAGCTCGGGGAGCTGGATACCGGGTATCAGCAGTGGCAGCGGGACTACAGCTCCGCGTCCAGGCGCCCGACGTCGATGGTCGACACGTCCATCTTCGAGCAGCTACTCGGGGGCGGCGCCGGAGGTGGGCCTCGCACCGTCGGCCAATCCGCCGCACAGCTTCTCCAGGATGCGCTCTCCCGAGGCTCCGCGTATCGGTTGCCGCAGAGCCCCACCGGATACCGGGATCTGGGCGCCATTCGCCGGTCCGCGTACCGGGGAGGGGACGCCCCCGTCCGGGGCCTCCGGGCTGACGCCGAATCCCCCCGCTGGACATTCGACCCCGAGACTCTCCGATTCGTTGCCTGATCCATGGCCATCGTTGACATCCCCGGTCGGGAATCCATCGAAGTCCCGGACTCGTGGGGCAGCGATGAGGTAACCGACTTCGTGCGCCGGTCGCACCCCGACCTGTTCGAGGGCCCGGCACTCAGTACCCCCACCTATGGCCCGGACCGGGCGCCGCTATCGCCCGAGGCCCGAGCCGCTCGCATCGCCGAGATCCGTGGAACCCCCGCGGAGAACCGACGCTTCGCCGAGGACCAGTCTCGCATCGCCGACCTCGACGCCCTTGCCGCAGCTCGGGACGCTGGCGGACTGCGGAGCTTCCTCGAAGCCTCCGACGTCATGGCCGGACCCCGGCGCGTGGTGGCCGGCGCCTCGAACTTCCTCCGGGTCCCGGGAGCGATTGCCAATATCCAGCTCGCCCCGCTCCTCGCGATGGACGCGACGAAGCCGGCGGCATCCCGGGCGGCGCAGCTCCTCTCCGATCTCGACCGCAGCATTACCGGAGCCGGCGATGCCCTACGAAGTTCCGAGCGCCCGGACGCCGAGCCCACCGTCGCCGATGTCTTCCGATCCGGTCGGGACCTCGGCCCCGCCGCAGCCCTCGCCGATCTCGGGACGCTCGGCGTCAATGCCATCGCCGACTCGGCGGCGTACATCCTGCCGGGCGGATTGGTCGCCAAGGGTCTCGCCGGAGCTGGCGTCAGCGCGAAGGCGGCACAGATCCTCGGCCCCCTTATCTCCGTCGCCCCGGTCGAGACGGCCGATGCGCTGGCGGAGTACGTCGATGCGAAGGCGGATCCCGTCGCCGCACGTATCGTCGCCCCCATCGTCGGGTTCATCAATGGCGCACTGGAATCGGTCACGGACTCGAAGGTCCTCGCCCGCCTCGGAGGCGGGGATGCGGCGAAGAAGTCCGCCGCCCGATTCCTCGTGGGCCAGATGCTCGGCGAGGGCGTCACCGAGGGTCTCCAGGAGGGTGCGACCATCGGCGGCCGAGCTGCCCTGACCGGAGACCCGGGGCCGGATGCCCTGAATCGGGTAGCGACGGCGGTCGTCGGCGGTGCTCTCGGCGGCGCCGGCATCGGCGGAGTAACGGAGGGCGTGCGCCGGACGTTCGAGCCATCGCCGGAGACTCCCGCCCCGGAAGTCCCCCGCTCCGAGCTGGCCCCGCCGCCCCCTCTCGGGAAGCGGACCGTCCGCAAGGCGCTCAACTTCGCCCGGATCGCCGAGGAGGAGGGCGTCTCCGACATGGTCGACTTTGTCCCGGAGGCCAAGATGACCCCGGAGGGTACGCCGATCGAGGCGGAGTTCTCCGGAGGCCGGGCGACCGTCTACACGCCGAACATCCGGAATGAGACCCGGTTCCGCGGCGCCCTCCGTGAGGAGAAGGCGCACGGATGGATCGCGACCGAGCCGGGACAGGCGGCACTGTCGGAATTCCTTACACGTCAACCCCTGACCGAGCCGGAGATCGCCAAGCTCCAGGAGGAGAAGTACTTACCGCAGGAGGGCGAGACGCCGGCCGACTATACCCGGCGCCTGAGCGATGAGTTTGTCGCCAAGCTCAACCGCGATCCGAAGTGGAAGCAATGGGTCGGCGAGGCCGTCGCATGGGTCAAGAAATCCATCGGCGTATCGCTGACCAATACCCAGGCGGGGCGGCTCATGCTCCGGAATCTGAGGAAGGCAGCCCCGGCCGGGAGCCAGAGTGGCGGCCAGAGTCGGCAGTCCATCGCCAACCCCCGGTCCGACCGGCTCGCCCGCCCGTTCAACGAGCTGAAAGAGGGCGCGGTCAAGATGGAGTCGTGGCGGGATTGGTACGACCGATACCAGAAGGACCTCTCGGATCTGTTCGGGCCTGACGCCGGGATCTTCCAGAAGTTCCTGTCGGCCACCTCGCAGGCGACCGGGGTCGGAGGGAATGTCTCGCTCGCCCTCAAGGCGTATCGTCAGTGGATCGCGGGCGAACCTTTCACCGGATACCTGCCGGCGGTTGCGATGAATCTCGACCGGGTCGTCCGGGAGGAGTCCCTCGCCGGGCCCAAGATCTCCCAGTACGGAGCTGCCAATGAGGGCGACGCCGGGGCTATCGCGGTCGACCGCCATATCGTCGAGCTGCTGTTCAACGCCCGAGGAGCAGCCCCGACCGCCAAGCAGGTAACCAAGGCGAAGGCCACGATCACCCGGATCGCCGAGGAGCTTGGCTGGAAGCCCAAGGAAACCCAAGCCGCGCTATGGGCATGGAACCAAGCCCGCAAAGGCGGCACCCCTTCGAGTTATGACACCTACCTCCGAGCCAGAGCCGACGAAATCGCTGCCATCCGAGCTTCTGCTGACGCTGTCCGAGCAGGAGGCGGCATACCGCAACGCCCTGGAACTGGAGAAGCGAGCCAGCGAGATCCTGGCGGAGTAGCCCGCTTCTCCCTCGCCCCAGAGAAGGTTCCAAGTATCGTCGCCGGCATCCAGCGCCAGTTCCCGTCCGCCCCGCCGATCGTCGTCAGCGAGACGCCCGATCCACGCGGTGCGTACTTCGACGGCACGAGTATCGTCGTCTCGCCGGCCACCCTACCCGGCAACCCGGCCGCGGCGAAGTCGGTCGTCACCGCCGCACTCATCGAGTCGGGCCTGACGAAGGTCTTCGGCGATGATTTCGTCAGTAGCACCTTCGCTATGCTCCGGACCGGCGACCCCATGCGGACCGCCCGGATGGAGGAGCGCCTCGGCGTAGATACCAAGACCCCCGAAGGACAGCGAGCCGTACTGTCCGAGGTCCTTCGTCTCCAGCAGGATAGCGTCCGCATGGCGCCCTTCCTCCGGCGCTGGATGCAAAAGCTCCGGCTGGCTAAGACCGACCGGCTATCCGAGGAACTTGACCGCGCCGCCCGCTCTACGCTTCGCGCCTACGAGGGTTCCGAACCCATCCCCGGAGGCCGGGCCACGGCGCAGGATCAGGTTTACGCCGATCTCAACCGGAGCGTGTGGACCTACGCCCGGCCTTTCATCCAGTCAATCCGGAACATCGCTATCGAGGAGCGACTCGACGCCGAGGACACCGCCCGGCACCGGAACATGAGCAACCGGATGAACGCCCTCGCGGACAATGCGCGGGCCCGGGACATCGGTGCGGGGGTCGAGCAGGAGTGGAACCCCGTCGACGAGGACTTCATGGACCGGCTCGAAGCCGCCGGAGTCCCGACGACCGAGTCCGACCGCACTCTCCACGCCGCTTACCGTCTGGAGGCCCTCGCCCGGGGTCTGGTACCTACTCTCGATGCCCTAGACGATGTCGACGCCGCCATCGCCGACGTCGTGCGGGCGAAGCCCGGCTACGACATCGCCAATGATGAGCTGACGACCGAGCAGACGGCGCTCCGGAAGCGGATTGCCGATGCCGATCCCGACGTCCTGACCCGGGCAATGGAACTCCGTTCCCGTTCCGAGCGTCGGTGGCAGTCCCGGGCAGCGGTCGATGCACTCCGGGATCCGCAGGTCGCCGCCTGGGCCGACATCGTCGAGAGGATCGAGGCATCCGGCGCCACGCCCCGGGAGGGTCCGATCTCGCCCAATCTCGCCGACGCAGCGACCGTCGCCCGGGATACCCTCGCCCTTACCTGGAGCCCCTTCCGGCGCCGGACACAGGAGGCGTACGACAAGTTCATGGCGGAGGTCTACCCGGCGGCGCTGACGCCGCTACGGGAGCGCCTCGAGCGTCTGCGTTCCGATCGGGCGCAGGCACAGATCGCCGTGGGCGAGATCCTCGCCGCCCTCCGTGGCGTCATGGGGCTCTCGGGCAGTATCGAGGACCGGGCGACGGCGGAGTTCCTGCTGGAGAACGATGAGATCCTTCGCCGGTTCATCGTCGCATTGGCCCAGACGAGCCCGGACACGGCACTCTCCCGGCTGCGGGATAGGATACTCCGGATTCCGGATACCGCTCCGGCGTACACGGAGGCGCAGGCTCAGCTCGATGCCGAGCTTGGGGCATCGACGTTCGTCGAAGTCCCTCGGTACGAGATCTCGGGCATCACGACGGACGACGTCCGAGCCCTGTTCGGTACCGACTCCCGAACAGCGAATCCGGACCTCTACGAGTGGTTCGCCAAGCAATCGGCGCAGGTAAAGAAGGAAGTCGTCAAGGCGGCGATGAAGGGGGCGGTTGACGCCCGGCTTGCACAGTTCGGTTCCCGGCGTCAGGTCGGAGTCGACCGAGTCGAGGTTCCCGGTCGGGCGCCGACAGCCGACGAACTCCGGACTCGCTTCGCCGAGATCGTTCGGGAGAGGATGACGGCCGAAGGTCTGGCGGACGTCCAGCGGGCGGCCGAGGCGGCGGGCCTGTCCTTCGGCGCCCTTCAGCGCCTCGTCGAGCAGGTCGAAGGGTCGCCCGGGTTTCGGAACGCGATCACCGAGATCTTCGGCGCCGTGAACCGGTCAATCGAGGAGGCTGCGATTACGGCGATCCGGGCGGCGGAGTCCGGTGCCGATCCGCGGGCGGTATCTCCGGCCATCGCTCGGTTCGTCAGGTCCCGGGGCCGGGCATCGGATGCCATGACCGGAGTCGAGCGGGACATCCGGGAGCTGGAAGCCCGGAGGTTGCAGCTCGAACTCCTGCGAGATGCCGGCGCCGTCGAGATTCCGGAGTCGGAGCTGGGCGTCGCCGAGATGATCTATGACGGCGCCGACGGTGGCGTCATCTTCAAGGGGTTCACGAACGCCGACGGGTCTACGCAGGAGCAGATCACCCTTCGCCCCGGCGAGGAGTACACGAACGCCACCCTCGCCCGGCTGGCCGAGTGGCAGGAGAACGCCCGCGCCGCGGTGGAGGCGGAGAGTAATGAGGCACCGGTTACCCGGGGCCTGAACGTCGGCATCCAGATCGCGAACCAGTTCATCGACGCATCCTTCACGCCGGACCAGATCGCCGGGACCCCGGCGCCGGGCATGCTCGGCGACCTGACGCAGGGGCACCCGCTCACTCTTTGGCAGAACTTCGGGAACCGGAACACCCTCGCCCGCTCCGTCTTCGGGGTCCAGGGCCGGGCGCTCATGGCCGCCGCTCGGGAGCTGGATCTCGCCGGGCAGACGAAAGATTCGCTCACCAAGTCCTACGTCCGGCGCAATCGCCGGGCGATGCTCGATGCCGCCGAGAGTCTGGGCCTCGACCTCGGAGTCCCCGGGGATAGCGAACGCCTTCGCGATGCCCGTAATGAAGTGGCGCACCGGTTCGGCCGCCAGTTCGAGGCGGGCCCGGCGGTCGGTGAGCTGCTCATCGCCCTGCCCGGGAAGCGAATCACGCCGGAGCTACTGAACACCATCCGACTCGACCGCGAGATCGGACGCAAGGCACAGGAGAAGGAGCGCCGGAGGAACTACGGCGGCGTCCGGATCAATCTTCCAGGTCAGCGAATCGTACGGCCCCCGGCGGAGACCGGCGACCTCGGACTCTCCCGGTCCTACCGAGGGCACGAGGAGGCGATCCGTATGCTCGCCGAGGCGTACCAGTCGAAGGACCCGATGCGGATCGCCGCCTTCTGGGACAGCCCCGAGGCTAGGGGTGGACTTCTCTGGCACGTGCTCGATGCCGGACGGTCGGATCTTGCACGGCCCCGACAGCTAGGCGAGGCGGAGATTCTTGCCACCCAACGTATTACGCACGGCCGGGTCCCGGCACCGCGGACCTTCGATGAGATGGTCTCGCTTCTCGTCGACACGTCCGGCCTCTCTCGTGCGGAGGTCCGCACGAAGCTCCTTTCCGAGTTGGCGGAGTACGGCCGGGTTGCCTCGGCGAAGTACCCCACCGACGGCGCGGCGCCGAAGACGGTCGAGGGTTCCTTCTCCGGCGAGGGGGACCTGACGCCCTTCACCATGCAGGCGGCACCGCTCGTCTTCCCGTCGAGCTGGTACGATTACGGCTCGGCCCGGAGCCTGGATCAGTTCCTTGAACTCGTCGTCGACGCCCCGCAGCGGGCGTACCTGACCCGGGCGAAAGAATCCGCCGCCGAACTCCGGGCAACAGCCGCCAGAATCCGGAAGGCGGTCGCCGATGGCGATGCCGCCGAGCTGAAGAACCTGAATGGGGTCATCCGGTGGTACACGAACAAGGCCGTCTCCGCATGGCGGGGCAAGCGTGTGACCGAGGCGCGGGCGGAGGCTGCGGCGAAGTACATGGACTGGGTCTCGAAGCGACTCGACGCCGACGTCGTCGGTGTGGACGCGAGTAAGTTCAACGTCTCGGCACAGCGGGCGATCAGTTCGGTCATGCCGTTCCTCCTGTCGTGGATCAATACGGCGATGACGAACGTCGTCGGCGGTCCGCTGACTTCGTACTTCGCCTACCGCCCACTCCATGGCCCGGCCGGGGCGGCGGCTCGGGCGATGGGGCAGATGCTCGTCGCTCCGGCGCACTTCGTCTGGGACCGGGCGGAGGCCGCGCTGGAACGGCTCGGCGTCTCGATCCCGTCCCGGCAGGAGAGGCTCGCCTACCTGGAGGGCTACGGCGTGGCCGGGTCCTACTCCCGGCTGGAGTACGGCGAATCCGAGGCGTGGTCCCGGGGCGAGACGACGGCGGGCCCGATCCGCCGGGGGTTCCAGTCGGCGCAGGATGCGGCGAACGCTGTCTCCGAGGTGGCCGGCGTCCGGATGGGCGATTCGGTCCTGAACCAGCAGCTTACGCGCATCGTCCTGCCCAGTTGGTTCGGCCGCATGCAGCGGATCCACGATGCCTGGGCGGCCCGGCTCGCCCGTGAGGGGCTGACGTACAGCCCGGATAATTCGGCGACGCATCTGTCCGACGCCGATGTCTCCGGTGGGGCGACGGTCCGCGAGCTTCTCGGCCAGTTCTCGGCATTCGGCGGAACCCCGGAGGAGATCCTCGTGCGGCTCCGGTCGATCCGGCCAAAGCTCTTCTTCCGGGACGAGGTCGCCGGACGAATCGGGAGCTTCCTCCTCTCGGAGATGAACGCGGCGACCCGATCCAATCGCCCGCAGAGCAACCCCCTTCTCGCCCTCCTCGGGTGGACAAGTCACGTCATCGGGCTCGTCGCATCGGACGTGCGGACCACGCCGGATACGAACCGAGCGAAGGCGCTCGCTCAGATCGCGACCCGAACCCTCGCCTTCTCCGCCGTCTCGGCCTTCGCCTACTACCTCGGCCGCATCGCCCGGCGCGGGGTGAACATCTCGCAGACCGAGGTAGCCGAGGCGATCCAGCAGATCCTCCTCGGGCTCGACGACGATGATGACATCGACGGCCTGCTCGATGCACTGTCCGCCCTCTCCCGTGCCATACGCCGGATTCCGGGTACGCATTACCCCCTGGACTTCGCCGCCCGGATGGCCGGCGCCATGAAGACTCCGGCGACGGACCCGACGATGACACCCGTCGACGCCGCATGGTGGGGCCAGCCGGCGGCCGACATCGCCCTCGATCTGGCGGCGGCTCCGGTCCGGGGCATCGGCATCGACCCCGAGAACCCCCGGTTCCCCACCTTCGGCATCGTCGATAGCATCGGGCGCGGGGCGCTCCAGACCGGGCGGGGCGTGGGCGAGCTGGCGATAGGCACCATTCGGGGCGACGAGGGCACGACCGCCGCGGGCGTTGCGGATACGTCGGAGGGTGTACGGAAGATACTCTCGGTCCTCTCGATGTTCGGGCAGTTCACGTACAACATGATCGACCCCGGCGCCGTCGAGTCGAAGGCGGCGAAGGCGGAGGTCATCCGGGCGGCACGAGCCGCGGGCATTCCCATCGAGAAGCCGCGAGCCGGGATCGGAGGCATCATGCCGGCGACACCGGTCGAGGCGGCGCTCCGGAATGCCGCCCGGGACGGGGACGAGGATCGGATGCGGGCACTGGCGAAGTTCGCTTTCGACCGGAGCTACGAGCGGGCGATTGACCGGGGGCAGTCTCCCGACGAGGCCCGGTCGGCCGGCGAGGCGAGCGTGAAGTCGCTTCTCACGGCCCTCGACCCGGTCCGCGATGCCGTGGGAGCGTCCATTACGCCGGAGCAGTACGCGAAGCTGGAACCGAAGCTCGGCCCCCGGGTCCGGGCGGAAATGCAGAATCGGGATCGGGCGGTGCAGGTTCTCTCGGAGAGACCTCCGGAGGGCATGCGTACGTTCCGCCCGACCCCGTCGATGATGTCCCCCGTCCGGCAGGGGCGCCGGGGAGGGGGCTCTGTGCGTCGGTCCTCTGGTGGCCGGCGCCGTCGTCCGAGTCTACTGGCCCGGAGACGAAGTGCCGGGCGCCGGGTCCGGCGACCCCGGCTCCGGGTCTGATTCCGGTTGGTCCGGATACGGCGGTTGCTGCTCCGGGTACGGTTCCCAATACGGCTCCTCTTCCGGCTGGGGCTCCGGCGCCTGACTCTGGAGTTCGTGCCGGACCGCATCGTCTGACGTCTCGCCCCGGTAGTAGGCGTCGGACACCCGTTCCGGGTCGATGCGGTCCGGATTTCCTCCCGAACGCCAGACGTCGTACCAGACATCCATTTCGTACTTGCGCTCCTCGGCTCGCCGTTCCTCGCGGCGGGCATCGTCCTCGCTGTCGTACCATCGGCTCATGTCTTTGGTTTCCTATACCCGAGAGCGGGATGCTTTCGCGCCCACTCCCGGGCCTTCTTCAGTATCTCTCCGACCTCCTTCCGCTTCAGCGGACGAGGAGAATATCCGGCTCCGTAGCGACCTCTCACGGGTACCTCCTCTCGATCTTCTCGGCCACGTTCCGGACGAGGTTGATCACGTCCCGACCGGCCTCGACGATCATTCCGACGGCGAGGGTCGCTGTCAATACTTCGGCGATGGGGGGCTTCAATGGAACCCCCGTTCTGCCATCTCGCGGTATGCGATCTCCTCCGCAAGTTTGTCCCGGAGCCTCTCGATCTCGTCCTCCATGTCGGAGGCCAGGATCAGGAGCCGGGAATAGTCGGCCTCGACCGGGTGGTCGGTCTGTTCGGCCTCCCGGAGTCGGGTGGATAGGGTTCTCATGGTTCTCCTCGATTGATTGCGTCGATTGCTTC
>ERZ869925.804-NODE-804-length-18535-cov-13.035119_pt1 | contig 18535 bp, 31 predicted proteins | sample MGYA00579311_ERZ869925 | MGnify/ENA primary metagenome ERZ869925 (study PRJEB32216, sample SAMN09231817) | wastewater metagenome | place: USA: Maryland | collected 2016-07-30 | study: EMG produced TPA metagenomics assembly of the PRJNA472060 data set (Reclaimed...
GATGGCATGAGATATGAAGACTTTATAAATTCATTCTAGTTATGACAAGCCAAGATACAGACATCATATTGAAGGAGCTTGAATCATTGCCAGAAGATAAGTTCCAGAAATTCTTTGCGACATTGCCCGAACGGGTCAAACTGCTCGTGCGCGGCGGCATGTGCGACTGGAGGGCCGTACTGCCGAAATATTACGAGGATTATAAGAATAACAAATAAGCACATATCATGAAGCTCAACCTAATACCAACATACCAGCTTGGCGAGGCGCTGAAGAGCAATCACTTTGCAACCTACAGTCCCAAGAACGGCCAATTGCGCCTGTCGGCCGATTACGTGCGCGATAAGAACCTAGCCAACAAGTTCCTGAAGACCTTTGTTGACCATGAGAACCAAGTAATAGCATGGCTGCCGGCCGAAAACGGCGATATCTCGAAGCTCAAAGGGCTTCATCAGGTGAAATCCTACAACGAGGGCAAGACATGGCTCATTGCGCTTACTAAAGCCGAGATAAACAAGGCCTTGAAGATAGACCCAAACAGTGACAAAGAATACAAGCGACTGGAAATCCAGACGCAGAAGCGCGCCATTGTCGGCATAGACGCCGATTACGTGGTAGTAAAGCCGAATGTTAAATAAAAAATGCCCTTGTAGGCCGTATAAGTAAGCTTGTACGGTCAATCAAGACCATTTATTAGAGTCTTGCGCGGTGCGAACCGTGATAAAAGTAATTTGAAAACTTAATATATGAAAACAAAGACAATAGAATTGTTTGAGTATTCCGAATTGTCCGACGAGGCAAAGCAGAAGGCTCTATCGGATTGGAATGAGCACAATGACAATCCGCTCATGCAATCTCACATGATAAACCTGCTAAAGGAGAAGCTTGAAGAACGTAATATCAGATACGATGCGAACAGCATCGACGTAAGGTATTCGCTGTCACATTGCCAAGGAGACGGCTTCATGTTCGAGGGCAAGCTGTACTGGGAAGGTGTTGTAGTGCGTATAAAGCATAGTGGCCATTACTATCACAGCAACAGCAAAGATGTTCAGTTCTATACGGGAGACGAGACAGAAAGCCTGTATAGCCATACCATCGCAGACAAGTTTGAGAAAGTCTATCAGGAAATATGCAAGGAGATGGAACAAATAGGATATGACGAGATCGAATATGATCGGAGCGCGGAGAATTTCGAGAGCGTCTGCGAGGCGAATGAATACTACTTTACCAAGGAGGGCAAGCTTAATCAATTCTAAAAAAAATGAAAGACAAGATATTTAGCAGAATCAAGGTTGAGAACATGTCAGGGTCTAGAGAGGGCAAGCCGGTTGCAAACCAATTCATCATTACTGTTGACAATGACAGGTACTTTCAGAGCTATGACAGCATAATCGCATTAAAGCGGTTTGGAAAGTATCCGCAGATAGTGCTTGATGAGCATTACTGGAATTACAGCACCACAACCAGCAAGTATCGCAACAAGTTTCTTGGAGAGGATACTAAGGAGACTGAAAAAAAGATCAAGTCAGGAGAATACGTGCTTGCAAACCTAAACTAACAATCCTATGAAAAGACAAATTACGGTCAACAGCCTAAAGAAATGGAATCCTATCTTTTTCTCAAAGAGATCAGTCCAATTTCATGGCGACATTGGATATAAGGTAATCAGGTACATTGGCAAGGATATTCTGGAAGTCAAGACTGATCGAGGAAACGTATATTACGAGATCATTGACGGCAAGGAATTTAGATATACGACGCTAATGACAGTCAGCAATCTAAAATAAGGTCAAATGTGAATCCCGTGCCATAAGGCCGAAGGGAAAGACAAAGAACCGTACATCAAAAACATGTGCGGTTTTTTGCGTTAGAAATAATGCGCTCATTTTTAATTTTTAAATTTAATTACAAGCTGAACGAGCGCATTAATCAAAATGCAAGAAGACAAGATAATAAGGGCTATGTCATTCTACATGGCAACAAACAGAAAGAAGGTCGTAAAGGGCGTATGCACCATAAAAAAGCGCGCCAAAGGCCTGTTCAGGAAGCAGGTTTTCTATGCCGAATGGCACATGATAGACGAGAAATCCGTGCGGTCGAGCGACGGAATCGGCAACCGGAAAACCAAGCAGTCGGACTTTGCGAATCTGGAGGAGATTCTGTCGCTGTGCGAGGGCTACGCGCGCAGGATGCACGATTCAGCAGTCGAGTCGAATCTCGTCACGCAGGTGACGGAGATAGAATTTTCTGATCCTGACGGCATGCGGTTCGCGCCTGACCCCGAATTCCTGGTATGCGCGCTCACTCACGATCACGGAAAGGAAATCGACACGATATCCAGGCTCATCGGCAATAAAAAGGCGAAGATCATAACCGATCCAGCGCAGATGCCGAAGGAGGTCATAGACGCTGCGATCGAGGAGGCCAAAAAATTAGCGGCGCAATTCGGCGCTGAAGGCGAACAGGGGGAAATCCAAATCAGGACAGCATCGGGCCAGCTGGTCTACCAGCAGGATCTGAACAAGCCGCCTGAATCCGATAAAAAAATGCCGTCAGTAGAGATCGAGCCGTTCCCGATAGGAGGCAATGCACCATCTCCCACCGAACAGGATCTGGTAAGGCCTCCCAATCAACAGAGCGACAAGGACTTGCTGAAGAACATCAGCATGCATCCTGTCGGCGAGAAGCTCAAGAAAGAGGGTCCGGAGTACGAAGTGCTCTGCGACCGATTCGGAAAGAAGAACATCGACAGCCTTATAGACCGCATGAACAAAAACGTGAAGACTATCAACGAAAAGCTAACAAAAAACAACAAACAAAAAAATGATACAGCTGAAAAATAAGCAGGTTAAATTCGGAAAGGTGCACTTGCATGTGAACAAGAGCGCCGATCCCCAGCACGATCAGTTCGTGCCGAAGGGCAACAAGTATGTGGATCATGACAAGATGCTCGAAACGCTCGCGCATGCGATCGAGGCGGACAAGCCGGTGCTTTTGATCGGCGAGACTGGGACCGGCAAGACATCGGCAGTGCGCTATCTCGCGCAGGAGACCGGCAATGCCTTCAGGCGACTGAACTTGAATGGCGCGACCACGGTGGATGAGTTTGTCGGAAAGATCCTCATAGACGAGAAGGGCACGTACTGGACTGACGGCATATTGGTGGATGCGATGCGAAACGGACATTGGCTCCTGATCGACGAGATCAATGCAGGGCTGCCGGAGATCCTATTCGTCCTGCAATCGCTTCTCGACGATGACAAATATATCGTCTTGTCGGACAAGAAGGATAGGGAAATAGTGCGACCGCATCCAAATTTCCGCCTGTTCGCTACTTGCAACCCGTCAGATAACTATTCAGGAACAAAGGAAATGAACAAGGCGCTTCTTTCGCGATTCCCTATCGTCCTTGAGATAGGATTCCCTACGCCAGACAAGGAGCTGGACGTGATGAAGAGCAAGTTCAAGTCGGTCAATGAGGATCTCGCATCGCGCATGATCGACATGGCTAACGATCTCAGGAACGGCTACAAGGAGCATAAGATGGACTTCTGCTTCTCTACGCGAGAGCTTATCAACTGGTACGAGATGCAGGAATTCACCGGAGGCGACGTGAAGCTTGCGGCGAAGTACACGATTCTCGGCAAGTGCAACAAGACTGACAAGGAGGTGATCGAGCAGCACGTGCAGACCCGATTCAAGGCCATCGAGAAGGAATACGACGGCGATCTCAAGGTGGGCACGGTGATCCGCGCGGAAGCCAATATCGTGCCGTACTCGACCAAGGACACCGTTCCTGCAGGCTCCGTGTTGCGCGTAATCAAGTCTCCATGGGACAGGGGCGGCAACATCGGCATGACGGTGATGATGAAGCTCGAAAGGCCTGGCGCTCACGATCCGTCGAAGATCAGCCTCCCTAAGAAGCCGGACATCGTATTCAAGTTGGATGATCTTTCAGGGCGCATCAGGATAGAAGAGGCAACTGCGACGTTATAATTAAAATTAACCAATAAACATTATTCTTATGAAAAAGCTCTTATTGAAGATACTCAACCAATACACTGAGAACGTGCCGGCAGAAGACCTGATCGACCATATCTGCAAGGATCAGAATGCAAGGTTCTCTCAGCAATACGTGAATGGAAACAGGAGATTCTGGTTCGAGTACAAGGAAGGCAAGACCGATGTGACTGCCGGCGCGGAATCCACTATGGAAGAGGCGATAGCCGCATTCATAATCTCGAAGATCTCAAGCCATTAAAGCCATGCCAAAGAAACTATTATTGGAGGATCCGAACCGTCCGAAGCTCAATCCGTTCTTCCTGGAGACGATGGCCACTACCTTCTCGAAGAAGTACAACGTCACCGTCACCGAAGGCGAGCATTGGGCGATGGATCTGGACAACAGGATCCTGACATACAATGACAGCCTATTGTCGCTCTCGAAAGACGACGTGCTCGCGCTTCTCCTGCATGAGATCGGACATCTGACGAACACGACGCATGCGGATCGAGAGACCGAGATATACAGGCGCTATCCTGAAAGCTCGCACTTCGCCATCAACACGCTGGAGGACTTCCGGATCGACTGGATCATGGCCCATCAGTATGCGAATTCAGGGGAGATCCTCGACAAGTTCAATGATCATGCGACGAGCATGTCGTACCAGGTCCTTGAGACGCTGCAGAGCGCGCAGAAGCAGTATGACGAGAAATTCAGGTCGGTTCATAGCGATCTTGAAAGGCATATCGGCAAGCTCAAGGCGGCAGGCACTCCGATCAGGCAGATGGACGACACGGACAAGTTCATGGAAGTCGTGAACAAGATCGGCTACCGTCCGCGGATGCAGCGGCCCGTAGAGGAAGTGATGCAGCTCGTGACGCTTCTCTACAATTCCGACAGCACGGACCGGAAGCAGTACCGAATCCTGCAGGATTATCAGAATCCGGAGCTTCTCGACATTGCTAAGAGGATAGTGCCAATCGTGAAATATACGGTGGAGCACTTGGAATCGACGCGGGAAGTGCAGGATCTGTGGGAGAAGGAAGTCTATCCGCTGGTGCAGGACATCATGAAGGATGACGAGAGGCAGCCGATACATCAGGCACCACGGCCCGTCGCAGGCGCAGATGGGCAGATGAAGCCGGCGACCATGGGAGGCAAGGAATCCGCAGACGAGACTCCTGCAGGCCCGGCGGAGGGCGGCATGCACATCGACAAGGATGCCGGTCCTGGAGGAAAACCAAGCGCACCAGTTCCAAAGCATCACATGACCAGGGACGCTGTAAAGAAGTCCATGGAGCAGGGCACCAGAGGCGAGGGCGTTACAAAAGGCGCTGAAGAACGGGTGTCGAGAGGTTATGCCAAGAAAGCCAATGCGACGCGGACGCAGCTCAAATGGGAACGGTACTCGTCTCAGATCAAGAGCTACATCTCTACTGCGAAGACCCAGCTCAACCGGGCGCTGAAGGAGAACGAGTACACGCGGTATTCAGGACGGCACAATTCGGGAAAGCTCAACATCAAGAAGCTCTACAAGTTTCCGATGCGCGACTTCAAGCTGTTCCAGCGGCAGTCGGAGATCCAGGGCAAGGACTACGCGTTCTCCATACTCGTTGACGTGTCGGGATCGATGGAAGGCCACATGCTCGAAGAGACGATGAAGGGCGTGGTTCTCATGGCGGAAACGCTCTCGAAGATCGATCAGCCAGTCGAAATATGCTTCTTCTCTACAAGGAACTGCAGGCCAAAGATGTTCAACACCGTGCTCGATCCGATCCATATCGGGTACGAAGCGACGCAGATAGCAGGCGGCGGCACCGACATCAAGGAGCCGTTCGAGACTTCGGTCGAAAGGCTGAAGAAGCAACAGGTCAAGGAGAAGGTCATGATTACGCTGACTGATGGCGAATTCGACAATGACGAGAAGAAGATGATATCCGCGGAGCGGTCCAATAACCGGAGCATCCTGCATTACGGAATAGGCATCGGCGTGAACCTGTCCGGCATATTCGGAGACGGCGCGATCAGCGTGAAGGATGCCTCGGAAATAATGCCGGCATTCTCGAATATCCTCAGACGGAACATTAGAAAGAATAAATAGCATATAATACTTATGAATGAAACACATGAAAAAGACTTCGGCTTACTAAACAACAAGGATCTGGCCGCAAGCGATAGGCTGGACGCTAACGCCGGAATGACGCGGGGAGATCTCGCGAAATTCCTGCTCATGATCGCCGCAGTCGCGAAGGCTGTCGGACTGAAGCCGGAACAGATAGGCAAGGAGCATGACGATCTGGAGGCGCTCATAAAGTACGCCGACGCGATCATGGATGGACTTAACAATCTAATGTAATAAAAAATATGATCGATACCATTAGGAAGAAAGGATCGCGCCGGAAGAGATACGTGCTCGTGCTGAACGAGCAGCTTCAGACGATGATTGATCGCCTGCAGGAGGATCGCGCGGATGAGCACATGGCGGACACGATCCGCGAGTGCATACGCATCGCGTATCTGAAGCGCTGGCCGGTATACATCGACAAGAAGAGCGCGCCGATCCAGGATGAGCGCAATCAGGACGAGTTCGGAGTGCAGCGGCAGCGGCACAAGGTCCGAATGGCCGAGACTCAGAAGATGGTGAAGCACGAGATGAAGCTAGAAAGGCAAATGAACATCTGCACGCAGCTCGACGGCGAGATAACCGAGAAGAACACGTGCAGGTACTTCGTCTACGATGAGCGGATGCGGTTCGAGCAGGAAGTGCCGCTCACCATGCTCGACGAGAAGCTGATCGAGACGCAATACTCTCCTTCGAGGGAGAGGGTCGAAGAGCTGCAGGAAAAAGGCAAAGTGAACTATCATGTCATTCCTAAAAAGAAAGAAGAATAATAGCAGCCATCGCGATCTCTTGAACATGAACATGAATGCATATGACTGGCAAGATCGCGAGATGAAGGAACAGACATTACGCATCAAGACGCAGCAGATGATCGATTCCATGAATGCGAATAATGTTCAGAAACTATATTCATCCATCAGTGATGTGTCAGACGCTCTTCAAGTTCATGACAACATATACGGTAACGGGCTTATTTCGACAACTTCAAACAAGAAGCCTGATCTGCAGGTCATGGGAGGTTCGGGAGGCGGCGGACGGCCGGTATACATGAACGGTATGCAGGTCATTCAGCAACATAATCCGACTATCGATATAGAGCATGTAACGCTCGGACACAAGCTGTTCGGATCCGATGTCATCGCTGTGGCGGTGCAGTTCGATCAGGGGAGCAAGCAGCCTCTGAAAGAGCAGCTTTGGATCTGCAGGATCGGATCAGAGAACGATTGGGATGATTCCCAATTCGATACCATCCAAAGGATAGCGAAGGAAGGGCACCAGATCAGGGAATGGGAGATCGCTACTGCGATGTTTCCCGAACTGGACCCTCAATTATTCACTAGCTGAAAATAAAAATGCTGAAAAACTACACAAGCGAAGGGCGCAATACGTTCGACAAGATACAGAGCATACTGTCGCAGAACGGAGCCAACAAGATCATGTACGACTATGCGAAGGACGGCACCGGAAGGCTCGAAGCGATCACGTTCGCGATGGAGCTGGAAGGAAAGCAGATTGGATTCCGCATGCCGGCCATGGTCGATAACGTGGTCGAGATCATGTACGGCGGAGTCGATCGCTACGGCCGCGAGAAGAAGGTGACTGCGGCAATGCGCGATCAGGCGTACAAGACCGCATGGGCCAACATCCGCGACTGGATCGACGCGCAGATGGCCCTCGTCGCCACCAAGCAGGCGAGAGTGGAGCAGGTATTCCTGCCCTATCTCATCGTCGGCAAGAATGACGAGACATTATTCGATAAGATCTCCAAGGAGCAGTTCGCTCTTGGGGATGGCAAATAAACATATGGGAAAAAGAAAACACGTTATCAAAGGCGCTATAAGAGAGCGCCAGAAGAAGCGCATACCGCGCGAGAAGTGGGTATGGATGCCGCACAACGGCCATTTCATCATGGGCAAGTACTGCCAGTTCGTTCTCAATACCAAGGTCGGAAACTATATTGTCTCAACTGTCGGCGAATTGTGGCCAGACAGCCAGGTACGCAAGATCCATGCCGATGTCCACAAGAAGATCATATCCGGAAGAGGCGACGAATGGGATGCAAATTACTTCAAGGAATTCGGATTCGAGGAAATCGGATACGGCAGAAAATACGAGACTATGGTATTCAAGGCTGTCAAGTCAAAGGAACCATGCTGCCCATGGGTCATGGCATCTCCTAGCGACATAGACGGAGCTGCATACAATGACGCTCGCGATGCATATCTAGGCCATTATAAATTGTGCGATAAATATTCAAGAAAATAACATGACAGTACCAGCAATAATCTACATAGTTCTTATCAGCATCAGCCTCCTGTTTGAAGCTCATGACCACGGAAAGCCGAAAGAAGGCAGAAACAATTTTTGGAATGCTCTCATAGCGACAGCCATAGTCGTAGGTCTGCTTGTCTGGGGAGGATTCTTCAATTAAAGGTCATGACAAATAAGAAATGCGCCAAGTGCGGGATAACGAAAAATACAATAGACCCTCTTACTTCTTATGCCTGTCCCGATAATAATTATGGCAAGGAAGGAAATGGACACCAATGGGCCGATGGGAAGGATGCCGGCTTCCCAAAGACATACGACGAGCTGCTCGACAATCAGAAGGAGGTTCATGAGGCGGAGATGGACGACGGCAGGCTGTTTTGGATGGAGTTGATAAGAAACAAGGTATACAAAGGAAAATACAGTGGGAAGAGAAAAGACAGTAAGGTTTCAGGAGACTGTATGGCATCATTCATGCTAGTCAATGACGTGATTGAGGTCGTCTCCGAATCCCTGAGGATGGCGGCGGAGAGGGTGGAAAGCCTTAAAGTTCCAGACGTGTTCCCAGTGACTAAGAAATTATCCAGGAAATCACGACGACAGATAAATGCAGAGGCATATAATGCCGCTCTGAAAAAGGCAGCAGAATCAATTATCAAGGGGGACGATAACATGGGGAAGATATGAAAAACACAAAGAAGGATGACGAATACAACATCATGCAGGAGCGAAGGTCGAAGCTCTCTGTGGCCATGACTGGTATCAGGGAGAAGTCAGCGCAGAAGAAGGCGAAGGCTCTCGACAAGCTGGAGGTCCAGAGCCTCGAAAGGCAGGTGAAGGCGCAGGAGATCCTGAATCTTGGTCCCGGCAAGTACATGGGCGAATGCATGTCGTGCGGAGTCGAAACGGTGTTGGCAGAAGAGACCGACATGTGCGGTCCGTGCACGTTCGGCGAAGCGGACACGATTAATGGCAATTGGTAAATAAGATTATGAATATCAAGAGCAAGTTCATCCAGAAGGCGCTGATAGAAAGGGGCTATGTCATCCATCGAGATGGCATCTTTGCCGGCGGATACGTCAGATGGGTGGACAAGCCGGGCAAAGGACGGCATCGGTATCAGGACAGGTTTCATGCGAAATACGTGTCGGATGACAAGTTCGCATTCCATTATGACTATACCAATCGCGAAGGAAAGCATGTAGTAAGGCCGGAGCGGGACAAGCATAAGTTACGCAACGAGCACAATGAAATTCTGCTCATCATCGCACGCATGACGAAGGAAGAGAGGGATGCGAGCACTGTGCCTGAAGACAAGCCCCGTCGATTGTCATCTCGGAAGGCCCGCAAGTACGCGAAGCAGGAACGGGAAATCGAGGAGGCGCATGCGAAGAAGCCTTCTCACAAGATAGTGATTACAAACATAGAGCGCCACAAATTTAACCCAATGAGATACATCAGGGGAAAATTCAAGGCGAAGGTTAAGAAAATAAAAACATGAATCCAAAAAAGCTGATACCCATAGACACATGGGAGAACAGGTATGACGAGGAATTCGATCCAGGCCAGACGCACGGATACTTCGACAATGGAAAGTACGTAAGGGCGGGCCGCCATGAGCGGATAAAGGACTTCATCCGAAAGGAGGTCGAGAAGCGCGAAGTGGTATTCAGATGGCTGCTCGGCATGGATGGCGAGTTCCCTCCGAAGAAGCCGTCCGATCCAGCATATTACTGGCGTAAGGAGCTTCGCAGGAGGCTCGAAGACATAACATGATAGGAAAACCAATCGAAGGATACAGCGATGAGCAGAAGCAGAAGATACGCGACGCATTCATGGAACGCAATCCTGATCTAAAACCGAAGCTTATATGGATCGAGAAGAATCGGATCAGACATCAAAACAAGATGCAGAAAATCGCTAAGATGATCGAGATGAGGGAATGCGGATATACATTGGCTGAGATCGGTCATGTGTTCTCTATTACCAGGCAAAGAGTAGATCAGATAATAAAAGAACATTCAAAATGAAAAAGACATTCTATCTCACGTTCGGGCAGAAGTACCCATGGCGCAACGGATGGGTCGAGGTCTGTGCAGAGAGCTATATGCAGGCGATGGAATTCGTCAGGTCCGTCTTCGATAACCAATGGTCGAACCTTTATTCGGAAGAGACATTCGATAAGACACTGTACCCTGCAGGAAAACTAGGAGAGACAATCAAATGAAAATCATCGCAATAGGCGACATACACGGTCGCAATGTCTGGGAGGCGATAGTCGCGAGAGAGAGCGATGCGGACATGTTTGTATTCCTTGGAGACTATTTCGACACTCGCGAGAGCATCGGGCCATTGGATCAGATATCGAATTTCAAGAAGATATACGAATTCAAGAGGCACAATCCGAAGAGGGTGACTCTCCTGCTCGGCAATCATGACTATCACTATCTTGATGGCGTTACCGACAGGTACAGCGGGTACGACGCTGGCTATGCGACGGCATACAAGGTAGAGCTTGAATACGCCTTAAGCGCCGAGTTCCTGCAGGTCGCATTCGTCGCTTATGATCGGCTGCTCTTCACCCATGCAGGCGTGACGAAGACATGGTGCGACAACCACAACATCGACCATGCCAATACGCTATCCATAAGCGGTGATATCAACGACCTTTTCTCAAGGTTCAGGGACGCATTCGCGTTTCAAGGAAAGAATCCGTATGGCGATTCGGTGGAGTCCGGTCCGCTATGGGTGCGTCCTCTGAGCCTCAGCATAGATCGCATCGACGAATACAGGCAGATCGTCGGCCATACGCAGATGCCGCAGATCGACTGCATCGCCCCGACGATACGTATAGACACCCTCGGAACCTCCGGAGAGTATCTTGAGATCATAGGAGGTACTACATTTAACATCAAGAAAATATGAAGGTAAAGCTAATACAAATAGGAAATAAGGATCTCTATACGATCCAGATCAACTTCGGAGTCCAATATTTCAATCTCAAATATCAAGGCAATAAGAAGGAATCTCAATGGATGGCAAGGATGGTCAGAAAATGCTTCGCGAATTACAAGCAATCAATAATCACAAACTATGAACACGAACATAACATACGATAAGAATTCAGACAGCATCACGATAGTAACCGGTGATAAGATGATAGAGAAGTCGTCAGTGCCTGTCCCGAACATCACCGATGTCGCTGACCAGAAGCAGCTGATACAGCTGGTCGTATCCAGCATCAACCTCAAGCTGATGCGCCATGAGGTCAACGGCCTGCTGAAGAGGACAATTCCACGACGCATGATATTCTCGATTCTGTCAATAATCGTGCTCATATGGGGACTCGATGCGGTGCAATTCTGGGGTCTGAACGTCGTTACGGTCCTTACCCAGATCGTATCGGCATTCCTGCTCGGATCGATCGTCGCAAAATGGTCCCTTAGTGACAGATACGAATAGGTATGCTAGTATAGAAACGTCTTTCAGGTTCACTTCATACTGTTCCTAGAAGACCCTGATGCGTGGATTAAAACCCCATGTTTCAACGGAAAAGACCCATTGGATTTATCCCTTGGGTCTTTTCCTTATTCCACTATTACGACCTGCCCTATCTGGCTGGCCCGCAAGGGCGTAAGCGACCGCCTGGCGCTCGTTTCGGCTTCCAATGCGAATATGTCCACGTCTATGAGGTATACCCTCTTCTCGCCCCGTTTATGGAACATGACGGCCACATACGCGGGCACCTTGTCGAGAAAGATGCAGTCAAACGGCTTCTGATCCATGCCGACATCGGGGATCTTATATGCGAGGCTTCCGTGCTTTGCGATCTGCAGGTTTCTTACCTGGTGCTCCTTTACCTCGCTGAACGGCATGCTTTCCTCGTGGCATATCTTCAGCTCGAACGCGGCGCTTCCGCCCTGCCACCGGTTTCGGAGCCAGGCGTTGAATCTTGTCTGCAGGTCGCGCTCTTTCATACTTGTCAGTATAACCCGTACAGGGCCAGCACACCCACTTTTTGTCAAATAAGTAGAAAACCTTGGTCCTTTTTCCACAGCTTATGCACACTCTGTTGATAACTGTTTTTATGCTTCCTTTACCCATTGGTTTCCATTGTTATCTTTTTTTATTAGGAATCTAGGACTCGTCCCGTTTGTTGTGGTAAAAGCCAATGTAATCCCATCCTTGTATGGCTTCCAGCCATTAGCTATGTAGTGATCCGACAGATCGTCTGCTTTGATCTCATCCTCTCTGTACATATCCAAATGAAAGTCCATCTTCTTCTCGACCACGTTCTTATAGACATCGTGATCGATCGAGTCCTTGACTATGAGGCTCACGTAATTGCACTGCTGCACGGCATTGATGCGCTGTATGCGCCCGCGCATCTGGATGTGGTTCTTCAATGAGAAGTCGTAGCTGTAGAAGATCATCGTCGGGAATGTCGGAGCCTCCCATCCTTCCGAGCATGCGGCAGACACGAGTATCACGCAGTCGCTCGCGTCGTTCGCCTCGTCTATGACCTTCTGCTTGTCCTTAACGTCGCCCGTTATGACGATGACCTTCTTGTTCTGCAGAGCCTCGTCGGAAGACTGGACTATCTCGCGCTCTATCATCTCGATCTCGCCGACATACCTGCATACGACGATCGACTTCCTGTTCTCGGCAACGAGTTCCAAGACTCGCGTGAGCTTGTCGGCCTTCACTTCCGTATCCGGATTGTAAGCGTCTCCTTTCAGGTGTCCACCGCAGATCTGATGGGTCTTGGTCCATCGGGTTATGTGCTGGATGTCCTTCAGATTCTTGATCGCCTTCTTCTGATCCGTAGTCATGTCGAAATACTCTACCTCGGTGTTGTCTTCCGGCAGGTCAACGCAGTCCTTCATATCGACGATATCCGATATCTCGCGGATCTTCATCTTCAGCTTGTGGTCAATTCCTTTCTTGACGACAGGAACCTGCCGCTGGCCCATCCATACCTGATCGTAGAAGTTCTGCATGAACCACTGGTACGACCATTCGTATTCCTTTCCCTTGCCCATGATCTGCCCGAGCACGTAGATGTTCATCGGGGACGACAGATAAGGGGTCGCTGTCAATCCCAATACATTTTTTATCTGGTGCTTTTTTAGGTATTTAAGTGCTGATTTCGACATCTGGGATTTTATGCCTGCGAAGTAATGAGCCTCGTCGAATATCACGGAATTGTACTTATCGATCAAGTTCCAATCCCTTCTGAATTCTTCTTTGGACATTATCATGACGTTTTTATCGTCGAGCATTTGCTGCCTCAGGTCTGAAGATTCAAGATGGTTTATACCGAGCCATTCAGTCTTCCATTTTTCCTTCAAGTGTTTCGGACATACTATGAGAATCCCCCTTTCTACATCGACATTATCTCCCAAAGATATCGCTTTTTCTACACCCCAGGCCAAAGAAGCTCTGGATTTTCCAGTGCCAGTACCCCAAACAAGTAGCTTCTTGTCAGGTAATGTATCTACGATCTTTCGCTGATGCTTGAATAAAGGTATTAGTGTGTTTTTACTCATCGTCTTTGAAGAATGCTTGAGTGGTAATGTTGAACGCGTCATCGATAGCCTTGTCGCGATCAGTCGTGTCCTCTGCAACGTCCGTAGCCGACAGCTCCTGATCGAGCGGCGTGATCGCCTCGAATCGCTCCATCACCGGACGGAACTCGTCCAGAAGCACGTAATAATACGTGTCGTTTCTCGACACTCGCTTGGCAAGCTGCAAGGCGCACAGTTCCTGGAGCGTGAGTTTGATTACCTCGGTATCGTAATTCAGCTCCGTTCCGCATGCCGCCGCCGTCACGCCGGACTTGTATCTCGCCATGAGCTGAAGGCACTGTCGCCTCTTCCTCGGAACCGAATCAAGGGAGATCTTGTAGATGATGTCCTTGTCTTCCTGAAGGAGGATCGCGTCATGATGCACCGGATGCGCCTTGTTCAGGGTCATTAGCCCTGATGCCATGGTAATGAGCTGGCTCGTCACTCGCGTCGGCATCTCCGAATCGGGAATGAAATCCACCTTGCCCGTCCGCTCGTTCTGGATGAGGCCCGATCGCGCCTTCGTGCAGAAGTCGGCGAGCACGATGATCTCTTCCCTTATGTCTTCGCTGATCTCGATGTCCTCGTCCTGCGTAGCAGCAAGGACATTGTTGATGAACGAAGCGAAGCAGATCCTGAGATGGTCGCGCTTTGCCGACATGGAAAATGAATTCGCGAAGATCCTCCTCTGCACGTCCTTTCTATCGGGTTGCACTATCGCATACTGGATGAACCGCTCTCCCATGGATGAGAACTCGGCCTGCTTCTGGTGGATGACGGACGTGACGGCCGCTATGAGTCCGAGCTTGCCGGCCCACTTGATATCGTCCCCTGTTCCAGTTCTCTTTACGAAAGTACCGTCGAATATTCCTCGAAGCTGCGACATGATTTCCTTTCGCGCATCCTTGTTCATTTCCAATATCGACGTGAAGTCCTTGAAGGTCAGTATCCCTGTCTTGATTCGCATGAGTAGGCTGGTCTCCTTGCCGGCCCTCTTCTGGCCCGATGCGAACGTATTGACCGTCAGCGTATCGATCGGGTGCACCCAATTCAATCCTTCAAGAGCATTGATGATCTCCGTCTTGCCTCCAGATGATGGGCCTACGAGGAAAAGCCAGAGCGGGTCGCGCCCGTTCTTGTTAGCGATCACGAATCCGGCCACCGCCTTTATGACGAGACGATCGGCAAGCAAATACGTTTTGTCGAACTCGGCCTGCAGCTGCTCGATGGTCCTGACATCGAGAAGGGAAGCGGGGTCTATTGTGGACATGATCTCAGCCTCGACCTGCGGATCGATCGGAAGCTCGTCTGCCTGCTGCTCATCTATGATCTGCTCATCCATTGATTTTTTTCTTTAGCTCCTCGATCCTCTTCTTGTATTGGACAACCTTCCGTTCAAGGATCTTCTTGCGCGCAGGATCGACCACGCCCTGCGAAGCGTTCAGCTCGTCTATGATGTCGTTCAGGAACTTGATGCACTTGCGCGCCTGCTGTTGTGTTTTTGTTAATGGCATTTAGTTTAAAAGTATCTTAATAGCCTCGCTTGTAGAGCATCCTTCCTGCTGCTTCACGACATCGACCGCATCCCACTGCTTGCCGCACCCTCCGAAGCAGTGGACCTTGTTGTCCTTCGGATAATACTTGAGGCTCGGAGTCTTGTCCTCGTGCCAGATGCACTTGGCGAATCCGGACGAGTTGAACCGCATGAGCGTGTGTATCGGCACCTCCTTCGCCCGCTTCATCCGATCGTTCTCAAGCGGAGAATTGTGCCCTACGTTCAACACCTTCTTCCTGTACGCCTTAACTTCCTGCCGGCAGAGAAGGGCGCGCTCTATTATGTGATGGGTATACGCCTCGATCCCATCGTGATGGCGCTGGAATTCGAGCGCTCTGTTGGCGATGTCGTTGTAGGCCCTGATCTGCTTTTCCTTCGATCCCTTCAGGTCAGGCTCGGGGATCACCCATGATTCGGCCTTCAGCTTGAGAAAGTTGGAACTAGGAAATTGTAGCATGTAGTCGGTGACATCCTTTCCCTTGAATTCAGGCAGGAACAGCAGCCTTGCCTTCGGCAGTACAGACTGGACCTTGAGCATTCCGTTCATGCCGGCAACATCTCTGTCGTAGCAGACGACTATATCCGGGCAGTCCTTGAGAACATCGGCCCATTCAGCAAGGAATGTTCCCGATCCTCCGGTGGACGATATAGCTTGGAATCCATGAGACATGAGGCACAGGCAGTCGAACTCGCCTTCGGTTATGAAGACGGGCATTGACAAGTCCACGTTGTTTATGTTGTAGAGTGCAGCCTTGGATCCCTGGTCGTAAGTGTATTTGGGAATGCTCGCATCATCCTTCAATAGAGGATCCCTTCTGTACTTGTTGAATATCCGATTGCCATCCTTGTCGAACACTGGGATGACGATCTTTCCCTGTGTCATGGAAAGCTGCGCCTTCTCTATCACCTCGTCGGTGATTCCCCTCGCATTAAGATAGTTTTTTATCGGATCATTCATACTGTGAGGACATTATAAATTAAAATCGGATTAACGCACAAATTCTCTGGGGATAACCGGTTGACAATCAGTTTACAAAATCTAAAATTAGGTCATGACGCAGAAAAAGAAACCCAGACCAATAATGTTCCTTCAGAAGACGCTTCTCATCATGATTGCCCACGACATGCTGGGCATGTCGGATGCGGAGATCGCCGAGCTTTTCAATATGACGCGTCAGAACGTGAACAAGCTGCGATCTTTGAAGAAGCTTTCGATAACTTGATATGATGCTTGATGGAGGGTGTAAAGGATGTCGGTTCACACACGTTATCCCTAAAGCCCAAATATGTGAATGGGGATTCTGATGTTTCAATCCATCAGACTCTCCATCAGGCATCAATCTTGTTTCCTGCTGGGGGAGCAGTAAGCTGGTGAAAGTTCTCGCAGGTGGGATTCCTGCTGCAAAAATACGAGACATGCAAGTAATCAGCCGACATGCCCCGCCAGCAGGATGCGAGTCCTGTGACAGCCAATAATCAATAATCAACAATCAATCATCATGGCAAAAGAAATAGAAAACTGGGAAGAGAATCAGGTAAAGTCCAACTTCGTCAAATTCAATAAGGTCGGGGACTTCATCAAGGGTGTATTCATCGATGCGTACAAGCCGGACAAGCCGGACCAGTACGGCAAGATGGAGCGCAAGCTCGTCGTTAAGGGCATCGAAGGCAAGTGGCACGAGAGCGATGGGTCTGTTGTCGAGGTAGTCGAAGGAGAAGTGTACAAGGTCGGCGAGAAGGAGCCTATCGCCAAGCAGATGGCGGAGACCGTGTTGGGGCAGAAGATCATGTTCAAGCTCGTGGAATTGCGACCGACAAAGAAGGGTAATCCTGCGAAGATCATCACGGTATTCTCATTGAAGGATGCCGAGGGCCGTCCAGTATTGGATCAGGCATGGCTCAAGGAGCAGCAGATGCAAGCCGCTGCCAATGACGAGTTCGCTAACATGAAAGCGTAATGCAGGCCGAAGCGGAGAAGATCCGAAAGCTTATAGACAAGCGCATCCCTCCTGGCAGCATCACTCCTGAGCATACTCCCGACTCGCATCATTACAGGGTGAGCATCTTTCCTGGCAATCCTCTCTTGGATTCGGTGACGACTAAGACCAAGATACTGAACAAAGGACATCTCAAGGACTGGGGCATCAGGCTGGCGATCGACCATATCAGGATAAACATAGACCGCATCACCGATCCTGAGCAGAGGGAGATCATACTCTATGACGCGTCCCAGCAGTCGGCAGAGGTTCTCGACGATGCAGGAGACGTTGGCAATCGCGCTCATGCGATCATCCAGTCGTACATAGAGAATTGGATCCAGCTAGGCATCAGAGCCGCATCGATACTCCCATTCATACCGAACGGCGAGACAGATGTCAGAGTCCTGTCGGCTGTAAGAGCGGCGGAGAAATTCATGAACGAGCATCACATCTATCCAATACGGGCAGAGATGCTTGTCGCAAGCGAGAGGCTTGGCACGGCAGGAACGATGGACTTCCTTTGCTTCATCGGCAAAGTCACTGCTGTTGGAAATATTCCAGGGTGCGCTCATGACTTCTGGCAGAGGGGAACTAATCCCATGCATCAAGGATGCGTCATCTGCGGTGAGAAGGTCGATTACGAGCTGTCCATCGTCGATTGGAAGACGAGCAATTCCATCGCTGGAAAGGCAGATTATGCCCTGCAGACGGCTGCATACAAGGACTGTCTCAACAGCCTGACTGGACTCAACCCCAAGAACCTGTGGGTGATACGTCTCGACAAGAAGTCCGGCAATTACGAGAAAGGAGTGGTGGTCGATCCAGCAAGGGCTGTCAAAGCCTACAGGATAGTCGCTGACCTGTATGCGTACATGGAAGACGGCGTTGACAAGCTTCCCATTATCGGCAAGGAAAAGAAGATACTTCAAATATGACATACACAGGCCACATAGGTGACGACGTGAAACAATACGAGTCGCTCAAGCTCGAAGAGAAGAGGCTTAAGTCGAAGATCGAAGAGCTTGGCAATGCCATACT
>ERZ869925.805-NODE-805-length-18527-cov-40.411325_pt1 | contig 18527 bp, 34 predicted proteins | sample MGYA00579311_ERZ869925 | MGnify/ENA primary metagenome ERZ869925 (study PRJEB32216, sample SAMN09231817) | wastewater metagenome | place: USA: Maryland | collected 2016-07-30 | study: EMG produced TPA metagenomics assembly of the PRJNA472060 data set (Reclaimed...
CGGAGATCCTCGGCTACACCCCGACCATTCTTCGGTTGAAAGCGTACGCGCGGTTTTCTACCGCTTCAGCGAACGAGACGACTTCGGGGATCGGGTTCATGACGGGGACGGACTTCGCCGCTGCTGGATCTGTTGGGGGATGGACTTCCAACGGTACGAACTTCTTTCTTACGTCAGACCTCGGGTCCGATTCCGGCGCGGCCATCGACACCGCATGGCACGTCTTCCAGTTGGACGTAGGCCCGACAACCACCACCACCTGGTATCTGGACGGATCGTCACAGGGGACGATCACGACAGAGACCGACATTTACCCCACTTCATTCAAGATGATTGCCGGCACGACGAACCGGGTACAATTGTCGTGGCTGCGAATCAGTTACGTGTGAGGAACTATGGCGACGATCCCTTCAATCACGATTGCAAACGCAGACGCAGCCGATGGACTGGCCGCATTGGAGCAGCAGTTTCGCGCACCGGCGATCAACTTCTTCTTCGCTGGTGACCCGGCTGGATACGATGCCCTCACAGGGCCACAGAAAGCCCGAGAATGCCTGAAGGCAGCAATCCGTATACTTACCCGCAACTACCGCCGCGCATTGGCTGAACAAGCCGTCAGCGTGGCAGACCCGGATGTGACATGAAAATTGCCGCCATCCTCACTGGATTCCTTGTGGCGTTGGTTCTGTTCAGGTCTGCCGACTCCTACCAGGTGACCGGGATGAAGTACGACCATTTGGCGATCACGTACTCCTGCGGTGACGACACGCTCAGAGACGCGGTGAGGATGTGGGCGGATGTCTCAGGGCTGAAGGACGGCGGCTGTTCGCAGAACCCTGATATTGTCCTCTACCTCCCTTCGACGTGGCCGTACGATCAGAACGCGATTGGTTGGGCTGCGTATTCCTCCGCAGACGGGCACACGATCAAGCAATGCACGGTTGCTATTCGTCCTGACTCCGTTGGGTTCATCGGAGTCTACCTGCATGAAGTTGGGCACTGCCTCGGTAGCTCACACTCCGAGGTTTCGGAATCAACGATGTGGCCGTATTGCTGCCACTGGTTGGCTCCTGATGACATTGCCATGATCCAGAGCCTCTATGGGCCGAACGAAGTGGAGACGCAGACGCAGAGTCCGCAGTTCCGTGCGTTCGTGCCGATGGTAGCGAACTAGCCCGGAGGGGGAAGGGCAGGCACCCTCCCCCCTCTCCAACACCCCGACCGTAGGAGGGCCGGAATGCGAAGCGGAACGATACAGCAAGGAGGGGGCAGTGAGCGATAACGACATTGCCGCAATCCTTCGACGGCTCGACGACCTGGGGTCCTCTGTGGAAACGCTCACACAGGGAGTCGGGGAAGTGAAATCGGAAGTCGTTGCACTAAAAGCCTGGCAGACCGCGCGGGATGGGGTTGAACACGACGCAGCGGTACGCCGGGAAGCCTACGGCCGGTTGTTCCGCTGGGGTTTCATGATCTGGAAGAGCGACATAGCCAAGTTCATCATCGCCGGCGCACTGGCCTACGCGGGATTGAGGACGGCATGAGTCCCGCGATCCTCATCGTCCACCGTGGCGAGGACGGCATGGTGACCCCGATGCCTTTCTGCTACCGCTCGGGCGAGATGATGACGCTTGTTGAGGAGATGGTGGACTACATCGCAGGGATGGGGCTGGTGGACTCGCTCTGGGAGGCTATTGCCGCAGATAGGTTGCGGATCATCCTCGAACAGCGGGTGAAGTTGCAGGACGCGGCGCAGGCTGTGAAGGAAGCGCACGAGCTGGCGGAAATGTGGATGGTGGGGCCACTCAAGGAGGCGACGGTATGAACCCATGGTGGGGACTCTGGGCTTTCCTTTTGGGCGGTGCCGTGACTGCAATTGCCATGACGCTCTGGGCGTGGGGAGGGAAGCCATGACACTCGTCCTCGACGTGTCGAACTACGACGAGTCCACCTTTGACCCCGTGTGCATGCTCTCAGAGGGCGTGGGGGCCATTATCCTCGGCTGCCAGCGTGAGGACGTGGCGGACCGGATGGCGGCGAAGGCTCAGGACGCGGGTCTACCCATCATCGCCACCTACGCCTTCCTGTACTTCGGGCAGGACACGCTCGGCCAGACGATGGCGGCGGTGCGGATATCCAAGAAGTACAGCATCCCGCGCGTGTTCCTCGACTGCGAAAGCGGAGAAGGTACGGAACGGCCGGGGATCACCGTGGCGGAGCGGCAAGCGGAGCTGCGCGACTGCATCCATGCGGTGAACACGGAAGGGTTGGCGGCGGGCATCTACACGGGGGCGTTCTGGTGGCCGTCCAAGATGGGCAACACGACCGAATGGGCGCACCTCCCGCTGTGGCATGCAGCCTACTACAACGACGGCTCACGCCAGAGAAGCGTTGCCTACGGCGGCTGGAGTGAGTGCGCGATTCATCAGTGGACTTCCACGCTCGACGTGTGCGGCCGACGGCGTGATGCAAACGAAGTCTGGGACACATCCCTCTTGGAGGTGGGAATGACCAAAGAAGAGACACAGGCGCTGATTGACCAGCGCCTAGACGCCACCCTGGGACTGACCCTCCTGGCCCTCATGGAACAGATGCTCGGGATCAAGCCCAGCACCTTCGACGCTACGAATCAGCAGCGAGTGGACGCGATCGTCGCCAAGCTCGGCACCGGTGTCTCCCTCAAAGGCACCACGTTTACAGGAGTGATCCAGTGAAAATCAGCAACCTCACCCCAACCCTCGCTTTGATGATCACCGTGGCCGCGCTCGTCGGCATCGGCATCCTCAAGACCACGGGCCTGCTGGACGGCGACTTCGCCAACACGGTCGTGGCCTTCCTGCTCGGCGGTGGTAGCGGTGCGGCGCTCACTGGCGGGTTCAGCAAGGGCGGGACTGTCTGATCCGGTTTGCCCCGTTCGCCTACGCCGCGCTGGCGGTGGCGCTCGGGACAATCCTGCAAATGGCTTCGTTGGGAATGGGGCCATTTGCCGCTACAGGCTCCGGGGGTCTACCTCTCCAGGGCAACGGGCCGGGAGTGCCACCATCTCCCGGCCCCATAACTGCATATCTGCCCCCAAACGTGGAATTACAGGTTTCGCCCGAAACCCTTATTGCACTCGCGGAAAGCACGGAAACCTTGCATCCGCCCATCACGGGGACGCTGTACCCAACTGCGACAATCAGCGACGAACCGCGACAAACCGCGACAGTAGCGGCGCCCACGCCCGCCGTGGTGGAAGTGGCGTCAGCGCGTGTTTCCGCCCAGGGTGGCTCGCTCACCGAAGATGAGGTTATCGCCGTCCTACGGGCCGCTGGCGCGCCTGAGGAGTGGATTCCCGACATGCTCACCATCGCTTGGTGCGAATCGCGCTACAGCCCGCTGGCGCATGGTGACTCGGGGAACTCGCTCGGCCTCTGGCAGTTGTGGTCAGGCTGGTTCCGTGCCGGGGAAGACCCGTTCGACGCGCTGACCAACGCACGGGTGGCGGTGCGGGTCAGGGAGGTGCGCGGGCGTTTCGGCGGCGGTGGTGGTTGGAGCTGCGCGGACCTGAACCATATCCCGTGATGACTACAACAGCCCGGCCTCGGCCAGCCCCTCGGACAGTGGGAGGCCGCTGAACTCGCGCCAGTAGCGGCCGGAGGCATCGATCACTCCCGCAGCCTGGGGTTCGCTCAGGCCGGTTACCCGGACGATGAGTGAGCGCCAATCCTCGACGCCATGCTGCGTGTCGAGCCGTGCCCCCTCGGCGTTGGGCCCAACGGAATCGATGAGCGAGAGCGTCAGCTCGTCACGCGCGGCCACTCCCCCGGTGCGCAGGTGGCCATTGAGCATATCGGCGATGAGGGCGGCTTCGTTGGGCGAGAGGGTGAGGTAGTCGCGGACGCGCTGAGGAGGCCGTCCGGCCGGGCGGCGCTCCATGCGGTTGATGTCGGCCGTGGTGAAGCGCCAGCCGTCGATCGTGCGTTCGCCGAGTTTGCGGTCCTGGGCGAGATAGCGGACGCGGGCGGCGCTGACGCCGAGCGTGGCGGCGGCTTCGGCGGTGGTGTAGGTATCCACGTTAGTTCTGCTCGTCGATGGTGTAGATGGCGCTCCACTCGCGCGGGCCACGTTCGCTGGTGCCGATGCCCAGCGTGCCGATCTCGGGCTGCTCGCGCTGCCACTCCAGGAGGGCGGACTGGTCATCTCAGGGCCGTCACTGCTTCCGCCAACTGCCGCAGAGTTCCGAAAAGCTCTCGCTGCCGCGACAAAGGCAGAGCGGCGAGGAATTCCGCCAAGGGTGGGTAAATCCGGCGCTCGGCGGGCGAGTTGAGGGCGAGTCCGAGCGCTTCGACCATGCGGTCCTTCGGTATGCCGAGGAGAGCTGCTATCTGTTCCGCCTTCTCCATCTTCGGGATGCGCCCAGTGGACTCCCAACGCGAATACGTCGGTGCTTCAACACCGACGCGCTTCGCGATGTAGGCCTGCGACCATCCTTCTCGCTGCCGGGCTTCCCGCAGCAGGCCAGTGAGACTCGAACTCATAGGCTCGGAACGGTAGCAAGAAATTTCTCAAAAATCGTGTATGTCCTATTGACGACTGATACACGGATTGATAGAGTCCGTACACGTTATGAGGAAACCACAGTTCAACCAACCGAAACGCCAGGGTGGGCTCAGCCTGATTCCTGCTCTCTGGGACGAAATCGATCGAGTTGCGTCACTCGCAGGGGTTCCTCGGAACCGGGTGATCGAGACGGCGCTCATGGAGAAATTCCTGCCGTCTGGTGTACCTCAAAAAGTGATGTCTGAATCTCAAGTATCGAGAACCGAAGACACGGAAATGGAAGCCTTGCCCGCATGACCACGCCCACGACGAAGAAGCGCATGACGCAGACGCAGTTCCGCTCGCAGTGGATGAAGGCCCAGGAGGAGGCCGAAGCGCGTCCGGTTCCCGGAGATCCCGGAGTACTACCGAGACCCCCGGAACCTGCGCGATCCGCAATCCCGGCTGGAGTACGAGGCGATCAGAAACGGACTCATGGAGGTGGAACGGCAAAAAGAAGAAGCGAAGTGACGCAATGGCCCCGGAAAGCACGGCAATGCTCCGGGGCCACCACACAGACCAAAACGACGATCCAACGAGAGGTTACACGAAATGGCGCAATCCAACATCCTCCAGGCGATCCGCCTCGCCTGCGACCTCGAAACGCTCCGGGCGCCCTATCTCGCTGCGGCAGAGGAGGCGAAGGCCGACCTCTGCATCCGCATCCGGGACTTCGCTGAGAAGTACGGCCCGCTGCATTACGCCGAACTCGTGGTGCTGAGCGACCGGCTGGTCGCGGAGGACCGCGCGGCGATGCGCGACGAGCACGAGGGCATCGAGCCGGAGCGGGAATGGGCACGGGGTTCTGATTGTGACTAAGCACACACCTGGCCCGTGGGGAGTCGATGACGCTGGCGGCGAAGCCCCCTTCGGGGTGTTTGCCGAGGATGGGGACGCGGTGTGCTACCTCACCGAGAACCCAATGGGCGGCCTAGGACTTCGGGAGTATGCCGAGGATCAAGCCAACGCCCGTCTCATTGCAGCGGCACCGGACCTCCTGAAAGCGGCGAAAGATGCGCTTGAATCATTAACTGAATGCGGGCCACATCGGAGCGAAGGCCTCGATTGCGAAGCGTGTGGAGAATCGATAGCCGCTCTCCGTGCCGCCATTTCTGCCGCCGAAGGGGTGGAGTGATGAAGCTTCGAATCATCTGCCGCCGAGTGAGTTTCGGTCGCGCCGCGAACATTGGCGGGCCGGTTGAGGAGACGTTCCACACCTTCGACATCGATTGCCCAGATGAACTCGCCAAGCTCCTCAGCAAGAACGACAGATGGACCGACTACTTCATCGAAGGCGTTGAAGTGCTTCCGCCAGCCGAAGGGGTGGAGTGATGGCGCTCCCTGCATCGTTCTACCGCGCGGAGGCGGCCTACCTGGAACGCCCGGAACGCTTTGCCGAAGAGGACACGGACGAAGAACTGTGCGACCGCTGCGGCTATGCGGAATGCCGCTGTGACGGCGAGATGGACGACAGCCTCGACGAATGGCTCGCTGACCTGAGGAGTGAACGATGAGCCAGCTCATCTTGGAAGGCATCCTCGTGGATGAGGATACCGGCGAGATTTTGGGCGACATGCCCGGCTTCGACCGGGCGGCATGGGCGGCCACTCGCCTCTCGGAATACAAGGCCCAGATCAAGGCCTACGAGCAGGCCGCGGCGATCGCTGAGCAGGTCCTGTTGCGCTACCAGGGCACGAAGACGGCGGACTACGGGAACCTCCGGGCAAGTGTCCGGCAGAACGCCCGCAACACGCAGGACGTGAACGCGATCCGGGAGTGGATTCGCGAGACGGAACTGACCCGCGACGACCTCGTGAAGTTCGCAACGTCGGCCAAGGGCTGGGACGTCACGAAGCTGCCGGAGCCGCTGGCGGACGTGGTGAACGACCACACGGCGCATGGAATGACCCGCCCCTTCGTGGTGCTGGAAACCGTGCGGAAGCCCGCCCCGAAGGTCGAGCGCCCGGACACCCTGCTGGCCGATTTGGAAGCGAGTGTGGAGGCGCTGTCGTGAGCACCTGGATTGCCGATGCGCTGCTCTGGGGCGCCGCCCTGACCATCGGGTTGATGGTCGCCTGCGGATGGGGGTACGGGGGGAAATAGATGGCTGGATTCAATCTCGATAACTACGTGCCCGTTGAGGACCGCATCGAGGCGTTCTACGCCCAACACCCTGAGGGCAGCATCCAGACGGAAATCACGCACCTTGACCCGCTGCTCGTGATTGTCCGGGCAACGGTCTACCGAGACCCGAATGACGAGCGCCCGACCACCGGGCATTCCCAGATGTGCATCCCCGGCAAGACGCCGTACACGAAGGACTCAGAAGTGGAAAACGCCGAGACCTCAGCGGTGGGCCGTGCGCTCGCACTGATGGGATTCGAAGTGCGCCGGGGTGTGGCCTCGCGGCAGGAGGTGCGCGGCAAGCAAGCCTCTACGCCCCAGGAGCGCGACCTCGCCTCCGAAGCCGACCGGATTGTCTGGGACGAGTTCACTGGCCAGTGCAAGTCCCTCGCCATCGGCATGAAGTCGATTTGCGCGGCCCTGGGGCACGAAGCCACGTCTCCCACCGACGGGGCCGAGTGGTTGAACAGCCACGGCCCCCAAGCCCTCAAGGAATGGCTTGAGGCGAATCCTGACCTGAACTGGTCAAACCTTGTTTCCCGGCTCGCGGACCAGAAAGCAGCGAGCCAGCGATAGAGGCCATGCCTGCGCCGGGGGCTGAGGGCATGAGCTTTTCAAAGGCAGCCGTGAACTGCCGGAAGGGGAGTCCTCGGTTCGAGGTTGATTCAAGGGCAAGCGAAGCCCCCGGCGCACAACACCAAGTGAGGGAGACAGTGACAGTAGCTACCGGACTCGACACCACCGTAATCGCATCGAACCTTTCCCGTGTCGTGGGCATCGTCTCACGCGCCGTCCCGGCCCGAAGCACGCTGCCGATCGTGTACAACCTCTGGCTCGGCACCGACCGCGGCCGGCTGAAACTCGCCGCGACCGACCTGGACATGAGCATCGAAGCGTGGTGCGGCGCGATGATCCACGAGGAAGGTGCCGTGACCGTCCCGGCCAGGTTGTTCACCGACCTCCTGGCAACGTTCCCCGAGGCCACGGTGCATCTGTCGCTGGCCAACCGGTTGCAGTGGGAATGTGCACGGGGCAAGGGCGATCTTCCAGTGATGAACGCGCAGGACTATCCCCTGCTCACCGAGGTGGAGGGGGATTCGTTCGAGGTTCCGGCCAAGACCCTCCACCGGGCACTGGAACTGGTCACCTTCGCGGCGGCGACGGATGACTCTCGCCCCGTGCTCGCAGGAGTCCTGGTCGAAGCGAAGGAAGGAAAGCTCACCTTCGCGGCCGCGGACGGGTTCCGCCTCTCGGTCTACTCGCTACCTTCCGAGCAGACGTTCTCCGTGATTCTCCCGAGGAAGGCCCTGCGGGAAGTCCAGCGCATCTGCGACGGTAGCTCCGAGGCCGTGAGGGTCACCCTGGACGCGAGGCGGGCATGCTTCGAGTTCACCGATGTGCGCCTGACCTGCCAGTTGATACAGGGAACCTTCCCCAACTACCGCCAGTTGATCCCCTCAGAGTTCAAGACCACGGCGACGGTCGAGACCAAGCCGCTTGCGAACGCCGTCCGGCGGGCGGGGGTGTACATGGCCTCGACGAACCTTTCCAGCCCTGCGGTGCGGATGGGCTTCAACGGCTCGGAACTGCGCGTGTGGGCGGAGACGGATGACGGCGAAGGGGACGCGCTGCTCGACATCGAAGGCGAGGGCGAGGCCATGAAGTGGGCCTGTTCGCCCAGATACCTCGGAGACCTGCTTTCGGTCGTCGGGGAGAAGGTCACCGTCCAGCTTTCCTCCCCAACGATGCAGGGCGTGTTCCGCAACGATGAGGACTTCGTCCACGTCGTCATGCCGATGTTCCTCAACGGGTTCTCGCAATGAGCGAGACGGCCAAGAGCTATCAGGCCCAGGACGCCTACCGGATTCTCCGGCGCGTCCTCGACTTCGAAGAGAGGAAGGCAAAGGGGGAGTGCGTTTCGGCGCTTGAGGAGCGCCTGTTGCGGATGGACCTGCGCGAGTGCATTGGCGTCACGGGCGAGGGAATCCCGTGGAAACGCTGACGCCCGAGCAGGTCGCTCACTTCGCCTGGTGGTCGAAGCGCGGGACGGTGGTCAGGACGCAACGTGAAGCCGTCCAGGCGATCCGCATGTGCCTCGACTGCCAGGACATCGCCCTCGCACTGAAAGACGCCCTCTACGGATGCAAGAGATGACCTACGAACTCAACGAGAAGGAATGGCAGCGCCAGGTGGTCGATGTGGCGCACCTGTTCGGGTTCAGGGTCTATCACCCGTGGCTCTCTATCCGCTCGGAGAAGGGGTGGCCCGACCTCGCGCTGTTCCGCCCCGGGCGGTTCTTGCTCGCGGAACTCAAGACGAACAAGGGCAAGGTGTCGGCGGCGCAGGAGGGGATGATTCGCGACCTCCGCTGCGCCGGGGTTGAGGTTCACGTCTGGCGCCCTTCCGACCTGGATACGGTCATGGAGGTGCTGCGGTGACGACCATCGAAGCGCCCCGCGCCCTTGGCCTCCGTGACTACCAGCGAGCGGCCGTCGATGCCGTCCACGCGGCCCGCGCCCGTGGGATCACCCGGCAACTCATCTCGCTCCCCACGGGTGCAGGCAAGACCTACGTCTCAGCACACCTCGTTGCGGAAATCGGTCTACCTACGGTGTTCATGGTTCACCGTGACGAGCTGGTGCGGCAGACGCTGACCCAGATGCGTGAGGTCAATCCGGGCCTCCGTATCGGCGTGTGCAAGGCCGACCAGGACGAGCTCTCCGGGGACGTGGTAATCGCCTCTGCCGCCACGCTCGCCCAGGAGCGAAGGTTGCTCCGGCTGAAAGACGCCATTGGCGAAGGGGCACTGTTCATCTCCGATGAGGCGCACCACGACCCGGCGCCGTCGCGCTCCCGCGCCATCCGAGAAGTCAACCCGGCGCTGCTGGTGGGGCTGACAGCAACACCTTCGCGTGGGGACAAGATCGGGCTGGACACGGTTTATCAGGAGATCGTCTACCACCTTCCGATGCGGACGTTGGTTGAGCGCAACCATCTCGCTCGGCCCGTTGGATTGCGGATCGAAAGCGAAGCCGACCTCGACGCCGTGCATACGGTCGCGGGGGATTTGAACCAGGGCGAACTGGAGAACGCGGTGGACTCGCCGGCACGAAACCGGCTGATCGTGAACGCATGGCTGACCCATGCGAAGGAGCGGAAGCGCACGGTTGTGTTCTGTGTCTCCGTGGCCCATGCCATCGCCGTCAGAGACGCCTTCCGCGAAGCCGGGGTGAAGGCGGAGATGGTGGAAGGGAACACTCCCGTGAGCGAACGGCAAGCGATATTCGCAGCCTTCTCTCGTGGTGAGATTCAAGTCCTCACGAACTGCCAGATCCTCACGGAAGGGTTCGACGAGCCGGGAATCGATTGCGCCATCATGGCCCGCCCCACGAAGTCGGCGCCCCTCTACATCCAGTGCGTTGGGAGGGCGCTGCGATGGCGGGCGGGGAAGCCGGACGCACTGATCATCGACGTGGTGGATGTCACCACGAAGCACTCGCTGGTAACGCTCCCTGTCCTCTCAGGCGGGGAATTGAAGGACGGCTCGAAGGAACGGGCGGTCACCGAGGCAGATCGCAAGAGCGGGCAGGTAATGGACCTGTTCGACACCATCGCGCACCACGGCCAATTGCGGGAGCGGGCGGCGATCATGCTCGACCTGCTGGACGAATCCCCGTTTGTCTGGCAGCCGCTCCCCGATGGGACGTGGGTGGCGAAGCAGGCCACCGACGGATGGGTGGCGGTGGTGCCCGAAGGGGAGATGTCCATTCCCGTGCGGGTGTGGGCGAACCGCGAGACGCAGGGGTGGGAGCCGCTGATCGACCGGCCGGTTGCTTCGGATACAGCGATGGCGATTGCCCAGGAGGCGATCCGCGGGACTGTCCTGAACGACCGTGAGGCGGGGTGGAGGCGGAGGCCACCGACGGAGAAGCAGCTGCAGGCTGCGACGCGATGGCGCGTGGTTGCGCCGAAGGGAGTCACCCGCGGGGAACTCTCTGACTTGTTGGATGTTGCCGCGTTCCGAGCCGCGGCTAAGAAGCTCGGTCTCAATGGGAGGAAGGCATGAATTACACCACCGTGGACATTCCGAAAGGTCGCCCCGGCCAAGAAGCTTCGAAGAAGCTAATCCTTCGGGACGGCCTCAAACACCACATGACGGAGATGTGGGAGTGGGCGGACAAGGCGAACGCCGAACGCCCCTTGCCGTCATGGAACCCGCCCTGGGCGTTCTGGAACCGGGGAGCATTGCAGCAAGAGTGGGTGCCCACCGCTTCGTTGCAAGAGTCGCGCTTCAACTCACGCATCGAGACGCGCCTGGACCATGACCACATCGAACGGCTCAAGGATTCCTATCCGTGGCCGGGCAGCCCGATTGTCGTGCGGAAGGATTCGTTTGAAATCCTCGACGGCAACCATCGCTGGCATGCCTGCTTCGATGAGGGGATCAACCTCGAAACCGTCCCTATCGTAGAGGTTGACGTTGACGACGCCGAAGCGTTGCTCATCGCCATCGCGGGGAACGCCCAGCACGGGCGCGGGCTGTCGCTCAGCGAGCGGTGCCATTGGGCGCGGGAGATTCTCGGGACTCACCCGAAGTTCAGCGACAACCTCATCGCCAGCATCACCGGGGCAACGCGGCAGTACGTCTGGGAGCAACGCTCCAAATTGCGTCAGGCGGAACTTCGCAAGGCAGAGCGTGAAAACCGCGAGCCCATGCCGGAACCGGATACTCGCATTGGCCTCGATGGCCGGGAAACGAGGGTTCGACATGTAAACGGTTTACATGTCAGCCCGCGATCTGAATCTGAGCGCACCCCAAGGCGCAATCCGGTTTCGTCATTCACGCCGGACGCGGAGGAGGCTTACGAAGAGCCTTCACGTCAGCAGGAGGTTGAGCACGGTACTACCTCTCCCGTCGCTCCCTCCGTAGCAGGGTCGGGGGACGCGCCATCCCCCGACCCCTGGCAACGCTTCAAGAAAGCATCCTCACCTGAGGAGGCGTGGCTGAGCGACTTCGCGCTGTGCATGGAGCGGTGTCCGTTCGTTGGCGGCAGGGACCTGGACGAGGCGGTCGAGAAGCACCCTGAAGCGAAGCGGGTGAGGGGCGCGTTGGAGATTGTGCGGATGCTGGCGGAGGTGCCGGCGTGATCTGCCCGTCCTGCAAGAAACCAGCCAAGGGTGTCTGCCCCGGCCGCCGGGGAGTTACGCCGCTGCAACGGAATGGGGGTGTCTCGTGATGCAATCGCAAGAGTGTGTCCACCACTGGATTTGCGAGAGTCCGGGCCTGGGGCACGAAGTCCCCGCTCGCTGCAAGTTGTGCGGTTTGGAGCGGACGTTCTACCCGGAGCGGGGGTTGGACATGTTCAAGGAGCAGCGGGGCTCGCAGGCGAAGATGGCGAACCGGAAGGGTCAGCCGAAGCGCCACCCGAAGAAGGTGGTGGCGGCATGACGTGGCTCACACCTTCTCAGTTAGACCGGGAGCACTGGCGGTGGCTCCGCATGAAGCCTCAGCGCGGGGGATGGGTGCAATCCCTCTGGGTCGTCTTGCAGGAGCAATGGCGGCAGGCGGTGACGTGTACACGTTGCAACGGGGAGAAGCGTGTCCCCTCGTTCGCTGGCTCGATGGACTGCCCCGCGTGTCAGCCGCGATATCCCCTCTGTCCCGTCTGCCTCAGCCGGCACGGCGGGAAGTGGTGCGAACCGGAAGGGGTGGCCGGATGAAACGGTCAGCCTTGAAGCGCCACACCTACCTCCAGCACGGGAAACCGCTGAAGCAGGCCTCCGACCATCGCAGGCGCGAGGACCGCGAGCGCGCACCAATCCTCAAGGCGCTGAGAGAGGGCCCATGCCAGGCTCGCCTCGAGGGTTGCCTTGGAAGGGCGACGGATGGCCACGAGATTCTGTCTCGCGCACGGGGCGGGTCAATCACCGACCCCAGGAACGTCCTCGGCCTGTGCCGCCCCTGTCATTCATGGATAACCACGCATCCGAGGCAAGCGACGGAGTTGGGGTTCCTGAGGCATTCGTGGCACTGGCCGCTCTGCGCTGCTTGTGAAGTTCCGCACGACCCCGAGAAGGGGTGCCTACCGGGGATGTCCAGATGAACCTGCTGCAGATGACGCCGGCCGAGCTCGCCTCGGCGCCCATCGACACGAAGACCTACCTGGCGGTCAGCCACTGGCAATGGGTGATGCGGCAGGCGAGTGAGCCTATGCGGGGACGCGACCGATGACAAATCGACGGCCCATTACACCCAAGATTCGCTTTGAAGTCCTCAAGCGTGATGGTTTTGCCTGCTCGTACTGCGGCGCCCGGGCCGGTGAGGAAGTCAGGCTTGTTGTCGACCACATTCATCCTCACTCGCGTGGTGGCCCCAGCGGCATCGACAACTACACAACGGCTTGCGAGACGTGCAACTCAGGTAAGTCTGCCGGGGAAGTCCTCGTTGACCGGTTGCCGTGGGAACTGCTCGGTGACCATCTCTGCGAAAAGCTCTACGACATCTTTGGCGAGGACTTCGACCGGCTCCGTTTCGCGATCGCCACCGAGATAGCCTCTCTGACCCACCCGGGCCCAGCCGATGGCGTCCCGTTCGATGCGCTAGTGGAGGTGATGACCTCTGAGCGTCTGTGGCGGCTCGTCTCGAACCTGGGCATCGAGGACCCACGTGACGCCTTTAACTTCGAGGCTTTTGGCGTCGCCTGCTGGCTCGAGATCGCCTCTAAGCGTCAAGAGTTGGGCATGCCGGATTGGCGGCCACCAGAATGAGCCGGCGCCGCTACATATCCACCGACGTTTCAATTGATAAGCGCCTCAACCGGCTGGCCGTTGAGCACGGGGATTTCGCCGCGCTCCTGTACACGTGGATGGTTCCTCACGCCGGAGACGACGCCACCTTGAACGGCGACGTGGACGAGCTAATCGCTACGGTCATTCCTCACCGCCGAGACAAGACGGCCAACGACGTGAAGGCCGCTCTTGTCGCCATGTGCTCCGCGGGCCTCATCCAGTGGGATGGCGCGACCATCTACTTCCCTATCGAGGCGTTTTATCGCTACCAGACGTACATCAAGGTCGAGAACCGCCGCGGCGGAAATCCTTGCTCAACGCCGCCCGCCGCCGAAGAACAGCGAGAAACGCCGGAGAACGCCGTTTCTCTTCCTCTTTCTGTTTCACCTTCTGTTCCACCTTCACTTTCTGTTCCGCGCGCGGGGCGCGCTCGAAAGCCTGCGGTGATTCCTCTCACGGAAGAGGAGCGAGCCCAACTCCATTCCGAGGAGGCCAAGTATCCGCAGTGGGACGGTCCAGGCGACATCGACGCACAGATCGAACTCGCGGCTTCGCACGAAAGCGCGAAGAAGTACCCCGAGAATCAACTTGGCTATATCCGCAACTGGCTTCGCCGTGAACGTGGGTGGAGAGCAGAAAGGAGGAACGGCAATGGAAGACCGAGGCACACCAACCAGCATGGCAACCCTGATGACGAGGACCCTATCGCAAAACGGATACGCCTTGACCGCGAACGTGCGGGACAACCTGGGTTGCTCCCTCTGCGGGAGTGAAACCGGCCTGAACCTCCCGGCCACCGCTCACGACTGCTGCCACTGCGCCGACCTGGGGAGAGTCCGCACCGGCAACGTCACTCGCGGGCAGTGGGGGCCGCACTACGAGACCATTCCCTGCCCGGAGTGCGGGAGTCGTTCGATCGCCAGCATGAAAGCGCCGGCGGCCGTCATGCTCATTCCGCCGTTGTTTCGGGGCGCCGAGTTTGCGAAGTGGTTGCCGGACAACGGTTCGCCGCGGTTGCGCTGCCAGGACTACGTAGCGCAGTGGCCCCCGAGCCCGTCGATGCTGTTCCTCAGCGGGGCGAAGGGCACGGGCAAGACGACACTGGCGTGTTGCATCCTCAAGGCCGCACACGAGCGCTACGGCGTCACGGGGAGGTTCTGGCCGGTGATAGACCTGCTGGACCGCTACCGTCGTGCGATGCGTGACACAGCGACGGAGACCACCGAAGCGATTGACGACGAGTTGCGGCGGATTCGGTTGCTGGTGCTGGACGATTGGGGAGCGCACAACGAGACGGACTACGCGGCGGAGCGGTTGTTCGCCATCGTGGACTTTCGCTACCGGGAGATGTTGCCCCTGGTGGTGACGACGAACGTACCGACGAACCGGCTGGACGCGCGGGTTGCCGACCGGATGGCGTCGGGCAGCGTGGTTCCGTTCGAGGGCCCGAGCCGGAGGGTTTCGTGACTGAGCATCCCCTAGAGGCCGAGAAGCTGGGCCTCAGCAAACGAAAGGAGATCTGAGAAATGCACGATCCGTTGGGAGTGGCCCACGAAATCAAGTACCCGTGGCGCGAGAAGGGACGCTATCCCGGTTCGGGCCGTTACCGCCGCGCCCTACTGACGATTTGGCACCGTGACCCTGAAAGCGACGGCTCGGACGATTCGTGCGACTGGTTCTACAGCCGCGTCACCAAGGCCGAACGCGGCTACCTGGAGAACCCGGATGGCATCCGCGTTTGCTCCGAGGACGAACTCCGGCAACGACTCATCGGCTACCGGATCGCCCGCCAACGCTTGAAGCCGCGCCCGTGGTGGAGGCATCCCAAATGGCACGTCCATCACTGGCGGCTGCAACTGCATCCGTGGCAGAAGTTCCGCAATCGGTTCACGCGCTGCGCGAAGTGTGGTGAGCGAATGGGAACGGAACCCCGATACGGCGGATGGGGCGGAAACGAAGTCTGACACGGCCGCTGTCAGAACATGCCGGTGAGCAAACGAAAGGAGAACTGAGATGACTGAGCATAGGTTGAAGTGTTGGCCTGAGTACCTTGAGTTGATCCGCTCCGGGCGGAAAACCTTCGAGGTTCGGGACAATGCCGATCGGACTTTCCGAGAGGGTGACACTGTAGTTCTCGTGGGGTGGAATCCCGCCGTGCAGGAGTTCACTGGCGACGAGCGAGTCTATCGCCGTATCGGCTACGTTCTTCCGCCTGGATCGTGGGGATTGCCCGCTAGCAAGACAGTGTTCTCGCTTTTGGAGGCCCGTAATGAGCAGTGACCCCAAAGTCGGAAGGCGAGTAGACGAATCCGAGACGTTCGACTTCTGGCGCGACATGCAGCCGGGAGACTACGGCAAGAGCCTCCACAACCAGTGGTGGCTCCGCGCCCCGGATGGTTCGTGGGGAACGCTGAATCTGGATCGCTGGCACACCGTCGAGGAGCACGAGGACGGGACGATCACCGTTCGCCCATCGGTCGATTACACACGCGAGATTCTTGGTGGCTTTGCGACGCCGGACAATCACCACCTTGACTTCATCGTCGGTGAGTCGCGGCGACGAATCGGCTGGCATGGCTGGTTGGAGCGCGGAATTTGGAGGGAAGCATGAGCAGTGACCCCACAGGGCCGGTGAGGCGCGTTCCGGGGACGGTGGCGTTCACGGATGGATTCCTGTCGATGCAAAACGTGTGGGTGGTGATTCGGCGCAATCCAGACCGCTTCAAGGTGTTCCTCAGCCGTGAGGAAGCCCGTGCGGTCATGAAAAGCGGCGACGAACTTTGGAGCCGACATATGTACGAGTCTGCGAACGGCAGCATCAACAACTGGTCGAATTTCGTTCGGGAGGTCCGTAGTGAGTGAGCCAACCCCCCTGAGCGCCGAACCGTGGACGCCTACCGAAGTCGCAGCCTTGAGGCGGTACGCCGAGAATAGGCCCAAGACCTTCCGCAAGTTCTACGCGGAGCAGCCATGACCACAGAACAGATGGACTTTATCGACGACGAGATCAATGCAGGCAGGCTTAAGCCTTACCGTGTTCCGTGGATGGAGACTTTCACTTGCGATTGGGGCGACTGTGATCGTGAGACCACCGACTGGCGCTGGGCGCCGGAACTGAAACGCTGGCTTGGTGTGTGCAAGCGACACTCAGAGAACTACCAGCCGCGTTGGCGCAAGTTGTTACCCAACCGCCACAAGCGCGGCGCTAAGACGGCGGTGCAGCCATGAGCCTTGCAGACGAGGTACTGGCCGAACACAAGGCTGTACCCGTGATGAACGGAGAGCGTTGCGGCGAGTGTGAGGCTCGCTTTCCGTGCCTGCCCGTTCGGCTGGCGACGAAGCTCAAGGCCGCAGAGCATGTGGTGGAAGCAGCAAAGAAACTGCAACGCGATTACGAAGATGAGGTGCCAGCGTACTTTGCTGCTGGCAACCTGGGACACTGTCACGCGAATCCCCCACTCTGGGATGATCCGAAACGGGGAAGCTGCGGCCGCTGCTCGGCGTGGATGAGCCTGACCGAGGCGCTGGCTGAGTACGACAAGGAGGGTCAGGGGTGAAAGGTTATAGTCAGCCGGAAGCGGCTGCGACTCACGAATTTTCAAAAGTGAAGACATTCTGGGGCGACGCTTTTAAGTTCGACGACGAGACGGCGCATTTTGTCTTTGCGGACTCGGATACTGTGGTGGTCAGCCCGCAGGACGTGGCGAACATGTGCCAGCACGCGGCAGAGAATTACAGACTTGGTCTTGAAGTGAAGCGCCTGAAGGCCAAGAACAAAAAAACTCCGCAAACGCATTCGGTACCTTTCGGTTAGCGATGGCAAAGAGTCAGTCTGACAATAAGCTTGCATGGGTACCGACGCCCGAAATGGGTCCGGTGTTAGATGGGCTTGCTATGGGTATGTCCCAGCAGGCCGTCTCGCGTTCTACCGGAGTGCCGCAGCAAACGATCTGGTCCTGGGTCAACGAGTTGGCCTTTTCTGCACAGTTCCGCGACGAGATACAGGTACGAGCGAGGCTGTTTCAAGAGAACCTGGAAGCTATCGAAGAGCAACAGATGTTGCAGGCCACGGCTACGTTTGGGAAAGCGTTAGCAGGCGAGGTGCGGCGTGACCACGACGGTAATGCCCCCCTTGAATACCTCGCTGCCATTGAGTTACTTCGGGCTACACGGTGGAAACAGAAAGCAGGCGGACACAAGCAGTTCGGCGCTCCCTGAGTCGTTCCCCGCTCCCCACGAATCACAAGCCCAGGTCATCCGTGAAGCCAAGCGGTTCAACGTCGCGGACTGCGGGCGCAGGTACGGCAAGACAGAGCTAGGCAAGCGGCTCCTCGCTGAGAAGGCCACTCAGGGCGCACGTACGGCGTATCTGGCCCCTTCGTACCCAATGGCGCATCAGTTCTACCGGGAGATGGTGGACGCGCTGCATGGGCGCACTCAGGGCAACGAGGCAAACCGAAGGATCGGCTTTCCCTCTGGTGGCTTCATCGATATCTGGAGCATGGAGAACGGTGGGGACCGCGCCCGAGGGCAGAAGTACCACCGCGTAGTGCTTGACGAATGCGCCCTGGTGATTGGGCTGGCCGGCATCTGGGAGAAGGTGATCCGCCCAACCCTGACGGACTACAAGGGCGATGCGTGGTTCCTCTCGACACCGCGTCGAGGTTCTGAGTTCGAGGCGATGTGGAAGCGTGGTCAGGGTGAGAGCGACGAATGGAAGTCGTGGAAGCTCACCACGTACGACAACCCGTTCATCGACCGCGACGAGATTGAGGCGGCGCGCAAGCAACTCTCAGAGCAAGCCTTCGCTCAGGAGTACCTGGCGGACTTCGAGGCGTCTGAGTCTGACCTCGTGTTCCCCGAGTTCGATGCCTCACTGCACGTCCGGCCAGCGTTGGAGACGTGGCAGGAGTGCAAGTGGCGCGTGGTAGGCGTTGACCCAGGCGGTGGTGACCCGACTGCCGTAGTCCCGCTCGGGGTGAGCAAGACGGAGCACGTCCACCAGTACGGCGAGTTCTACCGCAAGGGCGATG
>ERZ869925.807-NODE-807-length-18505-cov-4.812249_pt1 | contig 18505 bp, 21 predicted proteins | sample MGYA00579311_ERZ869925 | MGnify/ENA primary metagenome ERZ869925 (study PRJEB32216, sample SAMN09231817) | wastewater metagenome | place: USA: Maryland | collected 2016-07-30 | study: EMG produced TPA metagenomics assembly of the PRJNA472060 data set (Reclaimed...
GGGTCACGGCAAGTTCCCGCCGGCCACGGCCGACGAAAGCGGGCTGGCCGTTGCGGGTGGGCGCGAATGGACAGGGGGCTTTGCAAGCAGGGGGTCGTGGGTTCGAGTCCGTCTCCACCAGGCAAAACGCCCCTCACCAGGCAAAACGGTGAGGGGCTTTCGTGTTCCCCGAGCACGATTCGCGCCCGAAACCGTGGAGTCCGCGCCCATTTCGCGCCCAAAACGCTCCCGCGCACGCGAAGAAGCCCCCGGCGCTCGGCCGGGGGCTTCCGTCGGTGTGAGGTTCGGTTGCGGTTACCGGGCGCGGACGCGGTTGATCTGGGTGGCGATCTTGGCGCCGTAGTCCGGTCCGGTCGCCCACCCGACACCGGACGGGTTCTTCGCCCTCCCGAGGTGTGCGAGCGTGATCGTGGACCCGCGAACGGTTCCGGGGATGACGCGCCAGCGGCCGGCGACGTCGATGAGCGACTGCTGGGCGGGGGTCGCCGCCCCGGGTCGCAGCACGTACGCGAGGAGCCGGCCGACGTGCGCTTCGGCGGCCACGGCCCAGTTCGGGAACGAGATCCCGGCCTCCCACCGGTCCCGGACCGGGTGCCACATCCAGACGTGGTTGACGGGGAGTTTGGTGGCCGGCGCCCGGTCGGGGCTGCCGGCGGCGTGTTGTCCGGTGACACCGATCCCGGCAGGGTTCCGGTACGGGCGTTGCGACCACTGCGACGTGAGCGGCCCGCGTTGCCCTTTCGCTTCGAGTTCGGGGCCGGTCTCGACGCAGAGCTGCCCGAGCGGGATCGCAGGGTCGAGCCCGACGCGGCTGCACACGTCGAAGTAGCCGTCGACGATCGTGCGGAGGTCGACGGCGGTGTACGGGGTCGTGCCGTCGGCGAGGTGGGTGACGGCCTGGTCGACGGTGATGGTCGGGCCTGGCGCGCCGAGGATGGTCGTCGCTTCCGACGCGAGCGTGATCTTCGGCTTCGGCAGATCCGGAACGCGGGGTTCGAGGTGGGAACGGACCATCTCGAGGTACCGGGCCATCGGGAACCCGGGGCCCGGGTCCCAGTGCCCGTTCCCCTTGTCCGGGTACGCCTGCGTCACCGCAGCGTGGGTCGTGATCCCGGCCCGGCCCGCCTTCACGCCGGCCGCGTCGACGAGCACGACCGGGATGCCGTAGGTGCGGCAGATGTCCGCGCAGATCCGGGCGGACCGCTCGAGCATCCGTGTCGAGTACTCGTCCGCCCACTCGGCCGGGGTCTGTTTCGCATACCCGGCGTGCTCGAGACCGATCGACCGGTGCGACGCCCCAGGGGCGTGGTACGCGATGTCTTCGTCACGGACGGACCGGACTTCCGAATCGGCATCGATGCACCAGTGCGCGGACGCCTTGCGGTCGAGCGTTGAGAAGTACTTCGCGACCGCCTCCGCTGTCGTGCCCTTCTCCGCCGCTTCCATCGTGTGCACCACGACCAGGTCGATCGGGTTCCGGCGCGGGCCCTTCGTGAACCAACGCGCCGGGACCAGCGGGGCATCGATCACGACCGGCGGTCCTTGATGCGGCCCTGATCCTCGAGGAGGTTCTGGGCGCACGAGACCACCCATGCGAGGCCGAGCGCGACGAACGCTTTCGCTCCGGGGGCGAGGCGGATGAGTTCGTCGGCGACCTCGGTCAGCGCGCCGCCGGCGACGAGCTGCAGGGTCGTGCGCCAGACCCGGTTCCGGGTGGTGTTCTTCGGTGGGGTCATCGGCCGTCTCCTGTCGTGCGGGCTCTGCGGTGCAGGTCGTGCTCGAGCTCCTCGAGCCGGGTGCGGAGGCCAGCGTTCGCGGCCTTGAGCTCGGCGAGCTCGGCCCGGTTTGCGGCGAGCTCGGCCCGGTAGGTGGCCCGGTGCGCCTCGCATTCCTCGGTCGCCTTGCGGACGGCGTCGAGTGCTGCGCGGAGCTCGGCGAGCTCTTGACGGTCGGTGACCCGCTCGGCGCCCTGGCGGTCGACCTGGGCGCGAAGCGTCGCGATGAGGTGGTCGGCGGTGTCGGCCCTCGTAGCGTCTGCGTCAGCGTCGACCTTGCGGGCCTCAGCCTCGACCTTGCGGGCCTCAGCTTGGAGCTTGGCGGCCTCCGCTGAGGTCTTGCGCCGGTTCACCCAGCCGGTAGCGAGCGTGCCGATGGTGCCACCGGACAGCGCCGCGGCGACCCATGCGGCGAGCGGGCCAGGGTTCATTCGTCCGAGTCGGCGGGATCGTCGGCGAGGGCGTCGGCGAGTTGGCGCAGCGTCGGCGCGGGGCCTTTGCCTTGGAGCCATGCGCGCACGATCGGCTTGGCAGAGCGTCGCCGGCCGGCCTTCTGCTCCTCCTTCGCCGTATTGGCGGCCAGAGCGGCAAGCATTTCGTCGTTCATTGCATGCTCCTTTACGACGGGGTGAACTGGAATGCGGCGTACAGCTCTTTGACTGAGTGGCCCGTGTTCGGGATGTACGCGAACGATGACTGGACGAACAGCGCAGCCGTGGTGCTCGCCGGCAGGATGACCCCGCCGGAGGCGTAGGTGCCGCCGTTGTCGCGCCACGTGCCGCCCCCGATGACATTGAACGAGGTGTACGCAGCTGTCTTCGGCAGCGAGAACGTGACAGGTGTCGCCGAAGGGGTCACCGCCGTCGTCCAGACGGCGGTCACCTGTACAAATACGCCCGCAGCGTTTTCCCACCAGCGGCCGGAGTTGGTCGCCGTCGGGGTCGTGACGTTCGTCCACGTTGGCGTGTACGACTGCTCGCCCATGCGCTCCACGAGCGTCCATGTCGACCCGTTCCATATGCGAAGGCAGTCGGTGTCTGTCTCGTAGATCGGTTGCCCGTCGACCGGTGACGCCGGCCGGGTGGACGAAGTGCACGCAGCGATGGTGCGCCGGAACACCCAGTCGCCCCATTGTGCGGCGGTGGGTCGCTCGCCGGCGGCGGGGGCATGAAAGGTCATGCACTTTCTCCTTCGTGGTCAGGCGAACATGTCGACGGATTCGATCTCGGATGTGCCGAGCGTGAACACGATCAGGTCGGTGCAGTCCTGCAGGGTGAGCGTGGTCGCCCAGCGCACGTCCTCGATGCGGTGCTCGACGCCCACAACGAGCGCGTCCCGGACCAGCGTGTCGCCGGTGATCTGCTCGTGCGAGACGGTGACCCGGTCGAACAAGCGGGCGGCGAGCGCCATCGTGAGCGCCGAGGTGTGAATGTCTGGGCGGATCGTCACGGACGAGATCCGCACCGGCATGGTGGGCTGGGTGGCCACGATCGCAGCGGCTAGGTCGAGCACCGCCGTGTCCGAAGAGTTCACCAGGTCGGTACGGGAGAACGCCCGGGAGCCGTACAAGGCCAGCAGCCCGGAGTCGACGGCGTCCTGCTCAGCGCCGCCGACGCGCTGCAGGATTGCGCGGCTGATGGTGTCGCGCAGGTCGTTGCTCACGAGCGGGTCACCGTCGTAGTCGCACTCGGCGGCTGCGCCGGTTGGTGCGTTCGTGAGCGTCCACTGCGTCAGGTTCCGTTGGTCGGAAGTCCACATCTCGGCCCATGACCGGAACGTCACTCGCCCGTCCGGGGCGACCCAGATCTCGCCGCCGTCCGACGCAGCGGCGGCGCGCAGCATCGACAGCGCGTTCCCGCCGAGGGTCGTGGCCTGGCACGTGACCGTGCTGGTGCCGATGTCGCGCTCCACGAGCGGCACGCTCGCCGCGTCCAAGATCCGGTGGATGCGCGCATCCACGGTCTCACCGGATCCGACAGCGACGCCGAGCTCAGCGGTCTGCGCCCGGGCCAGCAACGCGAACCAGTCGTGGCACTCCACGACGACCTCGGCCGCTGGCCACGTACCAAGCGATACCGGCCACGCCGCCACGAACCCCGTGAACAACCGCGTCGACACGCCCCCATACGTGGCCGTGACCCGCACCCGCATCCCTTCGCGCAGCAGCGACGTCGACCCGGCCACGTACGGGCCGCTCATGTTCAGCGGATCCCACGTGCGGGTCTCGTCGTCCAGGAGCGTCAGCGTCGCTGTGCGGGCATCGAACGCACCGAACCGTGACGGCTTCAGGTGGCGGATCGTCTGTGCCGACACCGACGCCGTAACGTCGACCCAGTCCGACTCCGACACCGTCTCGTCAGCGATCAGGCCGCCCGTCTCGATCTTGCCGTCCGGGTCGTCCTCGATCGTGAACCAGCCGAGCCCGGACCATGACGTCTCGATCGACGCCGTACCGAGCGCGGCCGAGGACGTGCCGGCCGTTTCCGTTTCGATCTCAAGCACCAGCGCGGCGTCGGACTCCTCGATGGCGCCGAGACCGATCGCCATCTCGACAGTGATGGTTGCCGAATCCGACCAGCTCACCCGTCGATCCTCCAGTTGCCGTTGACCGTGACGTGACCCTTCGTGGCGACCAGCTCACGGAACGGCTCGTAGATCTGTCGGGCGATGTCCTTGGCCTGCGCCGGCGTCAGCGACCCGCCCGTCACGCTCAGCTCACCGATCAGGCTGTCGATGTTGATCACCGTCCCGCCGGCGCCTACGACGGCGTAGGCGGCCGCTTCCTCCGCGGAAACACCAGCACGGTTGCCTACGCCCGGCGGGACGTAGCTCCCGGGAGCGACGTACGTTGTCGGGTTCGCTACGGCGTTGTCTGCGACGCGCTGCGGGGCGACGACGACCACGGTCGGACGCGTGCTGTCGGCCTTCCCGGGCTCTGCATTGAGAAGCGCCGTCACGATCGGCGAGATCGCCCGGTCCGGGCCCCGGGTCGCGTCCGTCTTGCCCGCTTCCGAGCCGAGCAACGCGGTCATCACGGGGAACAGGACCCGATCGTCGTGGATCAGCTCGGCCATACGGGTCATGTTCGTGAGCGGCAACACAACCTCCGCCCCTGCCTCCCCAGCGAGCAGGAACGTCGGACGGTCGAGGTACCCGCCGGTCGCAGCCTTGTACCAAGACCGCGACCCTTTCGGCTCCACGTGCCAGTTCTCGTACGTGAGGCCGTCCGGGCCCTTGTGCTTCGGCCGGCTGAGCGACGCGATGGCATTCGCCAGCGACCCGCGATCGTTGTGCGGACCCGGCCACAACGGACGCCAAAGCCCGAACTCTTCGAGCATGGAATCGTTCGGCGTATGGATGTCCATCGCCAGACCGAGTGTGTGCTGCGACGACCGTGCCACGGCGCCGGACGGCTTCCCGCCGTTGTTCGCAATGTCCGCCGCATACAGGCCCGCCTGCTTGGACGCCGAGCGGTATCCGGACGCCACGTTCAGCCCGTACTTCTGCGTCATCAGCATCGCGTTCAACGCGAACCGGTTGACCTTGTCTGACGGCGTGAACCCCTTGTCGAACCGGTCCGTCACCTCCAGGAAGTGACGGCCGTTCTTGTACAGCGAAGCGAACTGGTCGCTGCTTGCGGGCGCCGCCGTGTTCCCCGTGAGCTCAGCCCATTTGTCGGCGGCCTTCGACGTGCGCGGGTTCGGCTGGGTTCCACCTGGCAGCGAGGTCCACGTGCCGCCGAGAATCTTCGACGCGGCGGTCATGTTGCCTTTGTCGATTTCGTCCAGCGCGCCCTTGTTGTTGATCAGCCATAGAGCGGCCTTGTCCTGCGATGCCGGCGAGAAGTCCTTGAGCCCGAGCTGGCCGGCCACCCAGTCCCACGTCTTGGACAGAAACTGATAGCGGCCCGCAGCGGTCGACGTGTATGCGCCGGCCGTGATGGCGCGCCGCGGGTGATCGGCGAACGAGTCGAACTTCCCACCCCCGTACAGGGTCTGGTAGCCGTGGAGATCGTCGGTGCCTTCGGTGAACCCGATGAGACTCAGGAATGCCTTGCGGTACCCATCGACGCCAGGGGCCGGTGCCTCGGGGATGGGGGCCGAGTTATCTTCGCCGTCGCCGTCGAACAGTTCATTCCCTGCGGCTGCCCCGGCCGTACCGATGATGTCGATGGCGTTGCCGAGACCACCGCCGGCACCGATGCCAGCGCCCGCGCCGCCCGTGCCAACGACGCCGCCGGAGCCAGCGCCGATCACGCCCATGCCCGCGTTTCCGCCACCGCCCGCGCCGGAGGCGGTGTTCGCTCCTGGGCCGACGTCGCCGAACTCTCCGCCTCCCGACGACCAGCCGCCGCTGCCGTCGGCGGTCCAGGTCACGTTGTTGACGTCGGTGTAGGTGTTGCCGGCGGACGCGCCGGACGGCGCACCGGGCGGCGCAGCTGTCGTCTTCGGTGGCGCCTTCACCTGAATGGGCTGGCCGCCGCCGGAGTTCCCACCATTGCCGCCAGGCGCGGGCGAGGCGCTGGCCGGGTTGTTGCCGCCGGTGAGCCAGTTGGCGATGCCGCCGGCCACGTCGCCGCCGGTGCCGATGATGCTCTTGACCCACCCGGGCGGCTCGGGCCAGTCGATTCTGCCGAGCCAGCCCATCAGTGTCTCAATGGCACTGGACACGGCGTCGAACGCTCTGCCGACACTTCCGACGGCGCTGAGGATCTTGGAGCCGATGCCGGTGGCGCCGTGCCAGACGCCGCTGAACGCAATGCTGAGGTTCGTCCAGACGATCTTCCACGCCGTCTCGAGGTCGGTACCGATCCCGGAGATCCAGCCCTTGACCTCACCCAGCGCGCCGGACGCGACGCCGCTTATCTCACCCCACACCGTGGAGAACGCCTTCTTGAGCGCGTCCCAGACCGTCGACCACGACGAGCTCATCTCGCCACCGATACCGGAGATCCATTCCTTGACCGTCGCGAGGCCTTCGACGGCTGCGCCGCGAACGACACCCCACGGACCGTCGTCGCCGAACGCGTTCTTCAGGCCGTCCCACATCCCGGACCAGTTCGCTGAGACGTCAGGGACGATGTCGCTGATCCAGGTCTTGACCTGGCCGAGGCCGCCGGTGATCACGTTCTTGATCGAGTCCGGGGCCAGGTCCCAGATCTGCTGGCCGGTATTGCGGATCTGTTCCCACGCGCCGCGCCAGTCACCGTGGAGCAGCTCCCACACGGCCTTCAGCTCGCCCTGCAGGAGCAGCGCGTAACCCTTGATCGGCGCGAGGATCGCGTTCTCCCAGACGGATTTCCCGATGCCGGCAATCAGGTCCCACTTCTTGGACCAGTCGCCCTTGATCGCATCGATGCCGTCACCGATGGCGCCGCCGATCTTGCCCATGATCTCGATCGAGGCACCGATGACTGGGGACAGGCCGTCCGCGAGCTTGCCGGCGAAGTCGGTCACGACACCGATGACCTTGCCGACCACTGGGACGACGGCGGCGGCCGCGTCGACGAGCTTCAAGAGCCCGTTCGTCACGGCCAGCTGCACCGGTAACAGCTTCTCGCCGAGGGACACCTTCAGGTTGTCCATCTGGGCCTGCATGATTCGCTGCTTGTTGGCCAGGCCGTCGCTCGTGCGGGCGAAGTCGCCCTGGGCGTCCTTGGTCTTGTCCAAAATCAGCTGGTACGTGGCCATCGTCTTGGCCTGGGCGTCGAGCGCACCCTTGCCGTCGTAGAGGCCCATCTCCATGGCCTTGGCCTTCAACGACGCCTCGTTGAGGAGCACGCCGTACTTCCGGATCGGTTCGGACTCGCCGCGCAGCGCGGCGCCAACCGCTTCGATCGCTTCGTCCGGGGTCGTGTTGCTGAACGACGCCATGTCGCTGCTCAGCCCGGTCAGCTTCGTGGAGAAGTCGACGAGCTCCTGGCCGTTGAGCCCGGCCGCCTTCCCGAACGTCGCGAAGCCGGCGGCGGCGGACATCGCCTGCTGCTTCGACTGCCCGTAGTTCTTCGCGGCGGACCCGGCGAACTTCTCGATCTGCTTCGCGAACTCGTCGGACAGCTGCGCCCCCGACGCCATGAACTTCTCATGCGCCTCAGCGTTCAGCCGGTCGTTCTCCGCGACCTTGCCCTGGGCGGCCTCGACCTTCTTCCGCCACTCCTCGACCTTGGCCATGGCCGTGTCACGGGCCTTGCCGGTCTTCGAAGTGGCAGCCTCGACAGCGTCCTGGTACTTCTGTTCAGCGGTCGACAGCGCCGTCTTGTCGGCCATGACCTGCTCGGTCGACACTGCGCTGGCTTCGGCCATCGTGCCGAAGATGACCTTCACCTTCGACTCGGTCTCCGCCATGTCCGTCGCAGCCTGGATCGAGGCCTTCCCGAACTCCAGCGCCTTGCCACCGAGCTGCGTGAACGCAGTCCCGCCGGCGACGGACAGCGCGTTGAACGCACCGTGCAACCGACCGGACTTCTGCTCGACCTCAGCGAACGCGCCCGTCATCCCACGTGCGTCACCGAGGAGCTCGACTGTGAGCTTGCGGTTACCGGCCACCAGGGCCTCCGATGGATCGGGCGAAATCGCCGTGGACGTAGGCCGTCTGCGCCCCGATCGCGGTCATCGCTTCGTCGCCGGCGACACCGCCGGCGACGTGCGCGATCGCTGTGCGTGCGTGCTTCAGCGGGGTGTTGTGGAAGGACGACAGGTCCAAGGGCAGATCCACAGTCACCTCACTTCGCGGGGTCGTGCACGACCGTGACCCGACCGTCCTTGGCCAGGTCGTGGAGGTCTTTCTCGAGTCGACGACAGGCGTCGATATCAGCCAGGTAGACCCGCATTTCGGCTCGGGTCATATCGTCGAGATCTGCGGGTTTCAGGCCGTAGCGGCGGGACAACTCCGGGAGCAGTGCCCGGTGTGCCCGCCTCAGGTCCCCGGGTCGGGGGCGACCTCAGCGCTGTCACCGGTCACGTGCTCGATGTCGTCCTCGTACGCGTTGAGCGTCTCCCAGATCTCATCGATCAACCGTTTCGATGTGCGCCCGTCGCGCACGACTCGCGGCGAGCCGGCCTGGCGGCGCGCCAACCAGATGAAGGCCGATAGCGCAGTCTTGCCCGGCTGGAGGAACACGGCGGCGATCGCCTGCTCGTGCGACAGCCCGCATTCCTGCAGGCACTCAAGAGCGACGTTCCGGGACACCTCTTCGGGCCGGACCGTGTAGATGTCGTCGTTGACCCGGATCCGGATCGCGTCGTCGTCTTTGCCCGTCACGGAGCCGTGTCCAGCTTGGAACGCAGGATGCTTCGTACAGCCATGTGGTTTCCCCCTTTTGTTCGGGACGGGTTACGGGGTGGAGTCGGTGGTCTGGTAGCCGAGGATGCACAGCACCCCGGAGCCGTCCACGCGGGCGATGCCGTTGAGCGGCAGCGTGATCAGGTCCGGGCCGGCCACTGCGACGTAGTCGCCGAGCACTTCGAGCACCGGGATCGTGATCGAGATGTACGGGTACAACGTTGCTGAGAGCAGGGTCGGGGCCTGCCACTTCAGGACGACCGCCGCCTGTCCACCTGACGCTGTCGCGGAACGGACCTTGTTCAGGAGCGTCATTGAGGTGAACTCGGCGGTGAAGCTGGCCGTGACGGTCCGGTCGCCGTTCTCGAGCGGTTCGAGGCCGGCGACGTTGCCGAGCTTCGGGCGCTTCGCGTAGGCGTTCGTGATCGACACCGACGCGTCGTTGATCGGCGTGGCCACCGTGTCAACGAGCAACGACCCGCCCACGTAGCTGAACACCTGGGCGCCGCCCGGGTACGAGGCCGACTCGACGGACCCGGACACGGACTCCGAGTACGCGTGCGCGATCGACAGCGTCGACTCGAGGATCCCGTCGATACCGGTCGACAACGTCAGCCCGCCGCCCTTGCAGCCGGCGTACGTGAACGGTTGCACGGTGCCGTCCATCCACGGCCGGCCCACCTGGATCGTTGCCGAAACACCGGTAAGGTTCCCTGCGGTGATCAAGTACGTGTGCAGGTAGTCGGTCGTTTCCGTCGGGGACCCGGTGGAAACCGTCCCGAACACGAGCTTCGGGATGAGGCCCCAGCCCTTCGACAGCGGGTCGTGTGTGATGCCACCCGTCAGCGTCCGCAGACCGGTACGGACGGTCCGGTCCGCTCGCACAGCGGCCTGGCCCTTGCGGCGGTTGCCCGAGGTGAGCACCCCGTAGTCCGGGCGCAAGCTCTCGGACTTGAACTCGAGGAACCGGTCGACCGTGACGGGAGTCCCGACGGTCGATTCCATTTTCATGCCGAGCTGGAAATCCTGTGTGGTCGTCACTTCGGGGCCTCCTCAGGCGCGGCGGGGGCAGGGGTGGGGGCGGGCGCCGGCGGCTTGGTGGCTGCCTTGCCGGGCTTCCAGTTGTCGACCTGGCGGAGCAGACCGGCGGCCAGGTCCTCGGGCAGCGACACGGTCTCGTTGCGTTGCACGATGACCTCGGCGCCGTTGTCGAGCGGGACAATCACTGCGTCGAACATGCCGACGTAGGTCACGGATGTTTCAGCCATTCGGGGTCTCCTCAGTCAGGGAATGCGGGGTGCACGGCGTCGTCGATCAGGTCGAGGAATGGGTCGTCGTCGTCATCGGCCCAGCTCTCCTCGAGCGCCGGACCGAGGAGCCGGCCGTCCGGTACCGGGTCGGGGAACTGGTTCCAACCGAGGACCTGCCCGCGCCGGGTGGTGGGGCGCAGCTGGTTGTGTCGGGCACCGAACTCTTGGCCGAGCGCGCCCGGGACACGGTCGGCGTCGATGATCACGTCAGCGCCCTGGCGGGAGCGGGACACGTCGAGTGCGCCGGCCATCCGCCGGTCGGCTGGGGTCCGGGCCCGGGACTGGGCGCCGGCGACGGCTTGGCGGCCGATCTCGTCGAGAAGGTCCGGGAGGCCTTCCTCGATCTGGGTCGAGGCCTTCGCCAGGTCGGCCCGGAAGTCCGCGAGCTGCGCTTCGAACGACTCCATCAGGGCCTACTCGAGCCGGGTATGGCAGGACAGGGTGAGGCGCCACACGGCGCGCCACCCGGCAGGGTCAGTTGGCCGGCACAGCGGGCCCCGGACCCGGCCCACACGAACCCACTGCAACCCGAGGATGCCCCCACCGAGAGACGGGTCGTTCGCGATGACGGACTCGAGCAGGCCGTACAGCTCCTCGGACCGTTCTGCCGCCTGCCGTGCGGTTGAGCCGGGGCTGTTGGCCACGACGACGACATCGATGTCGAACTCGTCGACGCGCGGCTTGCGGCCGGCACGCATCGCGGAGATCTCGACGGTGCCGTCGGTCTGATCGAACCACACGTGCTCGCGAGTGGCGCGCTCCCCGGGCATCGACCAGTGCACGGGCACCTGGCCGCCATCGACGCCGGCGGTTGCGAGCGCGGTCGTGAACACCTCGACCAGGCGTGCCTGGACGGTCGTGCGGAGTGAGGTGGTGGCCACCTGGGCCCCCTTTCAGCAGCGGGTGTGTGCGGTCCGGGCGGGTCGGCGGGGGAGACCGCACCCGCCCGGACCGCGACCTGTCAGCGGCCGTGGAACAGGCTGTTCCGCCGCCATGACGGTTCCGGTGACAGCGGCCGCGACGCGGGCCGCATCGACGACCCCCCGGTCCCGGCACCGCCGGGCCCGTTCGTGCCCTGGGTGCGGCGCGAGTACCGGCCTAGGGCGGCGTCGACGAGCTGGATCCCGGTGCGGTACGGGTCCGCGGCCAGATCGAGCCGGGAGAACGACCCGTCACCCGGCGAGTACTCCGTGGCACGGTCGAGCACGTCGGATCCGGGTTCGGTGATCCGGTGCCGGAGCAACACGAGGAGCGGTGCGACCAGGTCCGGTGGGAGCTCGTCGAAGCCGTACTCGACCTCGAGCACGATGTTCCCGGTGCCTTCATCCCACACGTCACCGTCGGTCCGCCGCACCGTGCCCGCGCCGGCAACGAGGCCGGCCAGCGCGGTGGCGCCCAGCGCGGTGTACGTGGAGGCGCCGGCGGACGAGTACACCCGTGCGGTCCGGATCCGGCGAATGTCGTTCAACCCGACGAGCAGCTCGGTGGTGCCGGATCCGTCGACCGTGATCCGCTGGTAGCGCGGCACGAACGCCCGGTCACAGATCCGTTCCGCTTCGTCCTCGACGGCCTGGCGCGCCGTGAGCAGCTCGTCGTCGGTGAACGGGTTCTGCGCGCTCGCGCCCAGCACGCCGGCGTCGAAGGCACGGATCTCGGCGAGCGAGAAGTAGAACCCGCCGGCGATGTTGTGCTTCGTCGCCCACGTCGTCGTGCCGTTCGTCCAGGCGCCCTGGAGCTGGCCGAGATCAGCGGTATCGGCCGCGGTCACGGCCACCGTGTACGACCCGGCAGCGCCGCCCGTGCCGGATCCGGCGGCGACGACCGTGGTGCCGTCCGCTTTCGTGACACCGACAGTGACGGTGCCGCCCGGCGCGCTGATCGTGCCGTCACTGTTCCTGGTGGTGAGGCGAAGGGTCGCGGCTGCGCCTCGGAGGATGCGTTGTGTGGCCACGACCCTCCTCGCTCAGCCGATGAAGACGGAACCGACGACGGTGCCCGTGATCACGCAGTACAGGCCGTTCACGAAGTACACGCCGTCCTCCGGGAAGAACGGCGACTGCGAGCTCGACGCGGCCAGCGCGATCGTTGCGACGAGCGTGCCGGATCCGGACGTGTTGTCGTACAGCGAGACGGTCGCCGCGGCGGCGGCCGTCTCCCGTGCGGTGACACCCATGAAGCGCCCCGGCCCGGTCACGAGTGCCGTGGCCGTGGCCAGCGCGATGGTGCGGGCCGGGGCACTCATCAGGACGCCTTGAAGTACACGGCGACCAGACCGGCCGGCATGGCCAGGCCGGTGCCGGCGACTGCCTTCTCGGCGGTGATCACGTCGTCCTCGGCGAGGATCAGGTCCGCAGCGGTCGACGACAGCGTGATCGTCTTTGGGGTCTGCGCGACGGTGTCCACACCGGACGTGAACGCGAGTGTCGCGATGACGACCGAGCCCGCGCCCGTGGTCCGATTCCGGACGTTGAGGGTGCAGTAGTTGGTGTTCGCGCCGGTGATCGTCGAGGCCGTCATGAACGTGACGGCGGTGACGGTGCACCGGAACGGGGCACGGAACAGGCCGTGCTCGATGGCGGTACCGGCGGTGGCGTGGCCGCTGAAGTAGGCGGCCTGCTTGAAGCCGCCGGGGATGTCCTTGAGACCGGGCATGGTTCTGGTTCCTCCTCAGGAGTTGCCGCGGGACAGACCGCGATGGTCGACCGGCGCCGACCCGTATATGTGGCGGACCTTCCAGGTGACCTTGTCGGCGGAGAACGCCGAACCGACGGTCGGGTCGGTCTGGGAGAACAGCTCCGGCTCCTCGCGGCCCTGGTAGAAACCGAGCTCGATCGTCGGGCACATGGCCGGGTCGGCGGACAGGAACCATGCGGTCGTCGTCGTCGTCGACCAGTAGTCGACGATGATCAGCTGCAGGCCCTGGTGCAGGTTCGGGGTGTTGCTGGCGGCACCGACGGGAGCACCCGAGGGGATGGCCACGGCCGACATGCACAGCTGGTACGCCAGCGGCTCCAGGTCGGGGACCGTGATCAGGAACTTCGGCGTGAGGCTGAGGATGTTGGCGGAGTCGCCGTACCCGGCCTGCTTGCGCATGTTCTTCCGGGACACCTCGAGCGCCGTGGACGACAACGCCGTCGCCGTCGTGTTCGAGTGGCTGGCGTGGAAGAGGGCCACGCTGTCGTACGTGCACGTCGGCACGGACACGGCGAACTGGTCCCACACGTGCCGGTAGATCGTCTGCGACGCAGCCTGGCCGAGCTTGCGCGGGATGGCCTGCAGCGCCCGGAGATCGTCGTTCGCGATCATCTCGAGCGTGTAGTCCTCCGTACCGCCCTTCTTCGCGAGGGTGTACGTCGCTTCCTCGTCACCGGCCGACGTGAGCGGCTGGTACGGCGCACCCTCGAGGACGGTCGGGAGCGTGCCGTAGCCGCCCATCCGGGTGATCCGCTGCGTGCGAAAGTCCGTGATCGGCGGGCCGATGTTCACGACCTGGCGCCACGACTGCAGCGACGGCTGCCCGTACTCGGCGACCATGCGCCGGGTGATCGAGTCACCGAGGATCTGCGCCCAGGACGTCGAGTCGAGCGACTCCGTGCTCCGCCGGGCGGAGTCGTACAGGCTCGCGCCGATCGTCTCCTGCATGATCGTGCGGGCGAAGTCCTCATCGAACGCCCGCGGGGCGCGGCCGGTGATGTCGACGAACGCCTGCTTCACCGACCGGTACCCCTCGCGGTAGTTCCCGGCCAGCATCGCGTCGAGCGCAGCGACCTTCTTCGACCGCTCCTCACCGGTGATTTTCACGTCCGGGACCGACGGGCGCATCCCGGCCTTCTCGAGGCCTTCGGAGATCCGGGCGAAGGCCTGCACCTTCGCGTCGAGCTCGGCCTCGGTGAAGGCCTCGTGGAGTTCGCCGAGTACGGACTCGACGAGCGCGGCGGGCAGGTTCGCCTGGCCCACGGCGGTGGTCACGAGCAGCCGGCCCATGGCCGAGGCCCGGGCGATGGTCTGCACCGGGGCAGAGGCCTCCGTGACCGGCGCCGGCGCGGCCGGGGTGGGGGCGGGCGGGGCCGTGGACTCCGTGACGGGCACGGCCAGGCCCAGGACGTCGTCGGCGGCCATGCCGAGCGACTCGATGAACTGGGCGTGCTCCGTGAGCAGCGTCGGCCGCTGGGCCGGCGTTGCGGCTCGGAGCAGCGCCAAGAGCTGCTTGAGGTTCACGTGGTTCTCCTTGGGGAGGGGATGGTGGGGGGTGGGGGTGTCGCCTCCGAGGGAAGCGACCATGCGCGTCGCACGTCCGCCAGCGGCGGGCACTGCGACGACGTCAGCGGAGTTCACGGCCACGATGGCGGCGACCTCGCGGAGCTTGGTGACCGGGTCGACAGGCCCGGGCAGGGCGGACACGTCATGGCTGATCCCGACGAGCGGGGCCAGCCCGGCGGCCTGGTTCACCAGCGACTCGTCGAGCATCTCGCCGATGTGCGACGCGCTGGGCAACAGGTGCAGGTCCGCCTCGAGGCCGTGCTCCCCCATGGCCACGTTGCGGTACACGCCGACCAGGCCAGCCACAGTGCCGGTGGCGATCTCCTGATCGGTGCGGTGATGGTCGTACGCCCGGGTGCCCTCGTACAACGAGGCGGCGGCCTCGAGCACGGGCCGCCCGTAGTTGCGGCCGTTCTTCGACGCACCGACCGCGATGATCTGCGTCCGGAAGATCCGGCCACCGCCCTGATCTGACCCGACAGACGCCAGAATCCGGCCATCGACGGACTCGGTCACCGCGGCCGGCTCGGTCTTGGTGACGTACGTGGTGAGCTGGTACACCTCGACGGGCACACCCAACTCGACGACGGCGCCGGTGACCTTGTACGGGCACATGTACAGGCACGACTCGGCGCCCTCGTACACGACCCAGTCGGCGCCGATGTCGACGACCCAGACGTACACGTCCACGCCGGCGAGCGCGCCGATGCGCGCCTTGATCGCGTCACGGACCTTGCGGCGGATGTCTTCGAACGAGCCGGCCACGACCGCCTCGGCGGCCACGGTCGGCAACGGCGCCGTAGCGGCCACCGCTGAGCACGGGATCGCCAGGCACACCTCCGTCGCCGTCCACGCACCACGAGACGGCACGTACAGGCGCACACGGGCAGCCGGGGCCGCCACCGTGCCGACCGCCGGGCCGCGCGCGCCCGGGACGGGCCCGGTGTGCACGGACTCGACGACACCGAACGAACTTCTCCACGTCACCCACGTACCCGCCGCCAGGACGGACTCCGTGACCCGTTGCGGGCCCACGAGATCAGCGACACGCAGCTCACGCACGCAGCGCGGGCACCGCCCCGGGAACTCCGGGAGCCGCCCGTGGGCCCCGGCCGGCGCGACCTGTTGGTACGGCTCCGTGTGCCCGCAGCCCTCGCACAGCAAGACGTACATCAGCTCTCCTCCGGGTGGGGGACGTAGACGGGGAACGAGCCGGTGTACGGCCGGCGGCGGCCCTCGGCGTCCGGGGGCGGGAGCGGCGCCTCGAGGAACATGAGGCCGGTCTTGCCGGCGGCGTCCGGCGCGTCGGCGGGCACGTCGACGAGCACCGTGCCGTCCGTGCAGCGCACGACCAGGTGCCCGTTGTCGAGCACCGCCGACCAGATCTCCCGCGGGGCCATCCCGACGCGGGCGGCGGCGACGCCGGGGTCAACCGGCTCCGGCTCAGCCGGCGGCGCGGTGTCGGGCTCAGCCGGTGGCGCGGTGTCGGGCTCAGCCGGTGGCGCGGCGTCGGGCGCGGCGGGGTCGTTGTTGCGACGGGCCATCGTGTTCTCCTCCTCGGAGGTCAGGCGAGACGGAGGCGCATGCCGGCGGCGCCGGCCTTCTCTGCGGCCTCGGCCTCTTCGGCGAGTGCTTCGGTGGTCGGGCCGCCCTTTCGGGACATCAGGTCCGATGTGAGCGGCCGGCCGACGAACTGCTCCCAGCCCTTCTCCGCAGCGATCGCCGCAGCGGCCTGGGTCAGGATCCCGGTCTCGACGAGCTGCTGCAGCGCAGTCGACAGGTTCATCAGCACGTTCGCCGTGACCTGCGCGTCGGCTGCGGCGATCGCCGGCCCGGTCACCCGCACGGTCTGCGACGCCGGCAACATCGCCGAGCTCCCGCCGACCACATCAGTGGCCTTCACGAACGACGGGAGCCGCCCAGCAGCCACGGCGCGGTCCACAGCAAACCGGGCGAACTGGGTCATGACGGCCAGCCACTCGTTCTGCACGGCGCCGACACGGCGCCGCACCGGCTCGGCCATCGTCTGGCTGGTGGCGCGGTTCGCGCCTTCCGGATCGGCCAGCCAGGTGCGAGCCAGGCCGGCGCCGCCGGCGACGTTCGTCAGGATCGTGCCGGCCGTGTTCGTGTCCTCGTACGAACCGACGGTGGCCTTCATCTCGTAGAAACGCACGGACTCGGTGTGCGCTTCGATCGTGCCGGCCGGCGGGAAGTGCAGGCCTCCACGGGCCTTGACCCAGTCATCGACGGCGGTCTGGTCGCCGTCGATCTCGGCGCCCATCGACGCGTACCGGGCCAGCGCGGTGCGGTCCACGAGGTTGGACAGCACCATGTCGTACGCCTCGAGGTGATCGATCACCGGCGCAAGGAACGGCACACCGCGCCGGTCGGTCACCAGCGCCCGCCATGACGGCTGCCAGAGCAGCTCACCGGTACGAAGCCCGGACACGTCGTCGACGTGCATGACCTGAAGCGCCCGGTTGGTGCCGTCACCGTTGTCGATGAACACCTGGTCGGGCCACAGCGGGTTCCCGCCGAGCATCTGGACGTGCGCTACCCGGGTCGTGTCGATGGGCGAGAACCGGACGGCGCCGGACGTGGGCCCGACGAGCAGCTCCCAGGCGAGTTCGCCCATGAGCATGTGGTCCCGGAACAGGAGGGGCTGCAACGCCTCGAGGTTGTTGCGCGGGTCCTCCCACCAGCGCGACACGACATCCGCGACGCGAGGGTTCGAAGCCTGCCAACCGACCCCGGAGTCGCCCACGGCGAAACTCGTGTAGGTGTCGATCAGGGCCCGGGCCATCGGGTTCGACCGATACGCTGCGACGCTGTACGCCCGGGACTTCTCGAGCGTCCATGACGGCATCTCGCGCAGCGGCGCCCCAGCGCGCCGGTACCCGATGTCACCGTCGACCGGGTCCACACCGGCGTACCCGCCCGCGCCCGTGGCGCCGAGCACCGCAGGCGACGCCTCCCGGGCCCGGCGCGCCCCGCGAGCGGGCACGAACCACTGGCGGGCCATCACGAATCACCACCCGATGGGGCCTCAACGGGGCCCGTTGTGGCCGCAACGAGCCCGTGCGCGACGCCGGCGCCGACGAGCAGCAGCCCGAGGACGAGCAGGCCCCACCACAAACCGGCGAGCGCGGCGGTGGCCACGGCGATGCACACCAGCCCGATCAGGATCAGCACGTTCGACACCACGACCACCACCACCCTTCTCAGATCCGTAGGCGCCCTGATGGGCGGAACAGCGACCGTCCACCGGGCGGGCCGGCGGCGGTGTTCACAGCGGCTGGCGGCGGCGGCGGTTCCTCGACCGGTACCGCCAACCCGAGGCATGCCGCTTCGTGCGCGAGTACTGCGGCCTGGGCCACGGTGATCCCGAGGCGGGGTTCCTTGGCCACGAGCTGGTGCCCGGACTTCGTGTCCTTCGTGGCGGCCGCAGCGACGGCCCGGTTGAGCGGTTCGGCGCCGACGTGGAGCAGCTGGGCGGTACCGGCCGCGGTCTCGAACCGGTCCAACGCGACGGCCATGCGTGCGTCTTCCCGCACGGGGAAGCGCAGTACGACCTTCAGGCCGTACCGGGCCGCCCACCGCTCGAGGTCGGACTTCCAACCCCACGGGTTCACGAGCATCAGCGGCACCCGGAACCGTTCGAACGCCTCCTCGACGGCGGTGTCGACGTCTTCCCTCGAGGGTTCTTCGTCCTCCCACACGGCGAGGGGCTGCAGGAGGCGGTCCGTGAGCCGGCACCCGACGAGAGCGACGCACCGGTCGACACCGACGAACCCGAGCCCGACCCGGTCCTTCGGCTGGAGCGTGAGCGACGTCACCCGTTCCTGCCACACGTCGGCCCCCAACCAGTCCTCCCCACCT
>ERZ869925.808-NODE-808-length-18465-cov-56.942314_pt1 | contig 18465 bp, 38 predicted proteins | sample MGYA00579311_ERZ869925 | MGnify/ENA primary metagenome ERZ869925 (study PRJEB32216, sample SAMN09231817) | wastewater metagenome | place: USA: Maryland | collected 2016-07-30 | study: EMG produced TPA metagenomics assembly of the PRJNA472060 data set (Reclaimed...
GTGAGTTGCAGAGGGCTGCACAGACCCTTGCTGATGCGTTTGCCAGCACCTTCACGACACAGTTGCAGTTGGCTGTGGATGCGGTGTTGCCACAGGGCAGTTCGATGATTGACCAGGTGGCTGCTGTGAACTTGGGTGGCACTGGTGCTGGTGGTCGTGGCGTTTCGTTCAATGCGGCTTCATCAGGTCGCGCCACTAACTTCTATGTCAATGTGTCTGCCGGTGTTGTTACTGATCCGAACGGCCTAGCAAGAACGGTCATTGATTCGGTGAAGAAGTATGAACGCGCCAACGGTTCGGTCTGGGTCGCTGCCTAATGCCTGCGGTAACTGAGAAGGTCGAACTTGGTTTTGATGAGAATGGGCCAGGTAACTTCTTTATCCTTGATGACCCTGTGCAGGGTGTTCTGAACAACCCTGGCTATGTGTTGGGTGGTGGTTCGTTCTTCTACGATGTTTCGGCCTATGTTACTCAGATCAATGTGAACCGTGGCAAGAGCCGTGCGCTTGACCGTTACCAGTCGGGCGTGGTGTCTGTGACCTTCAATAACCGAAACAGGTTCTTTGACCCGACTTATACTGCTTCGCCTTTTTATGGTCAGATTGTGCCTCGCCGCGATGTGCGCATAACTGCCAATAACGAGTTGGTGTTCTTGGGAACGACTGAGGACTGGAACTTGGATTATGCACCGAATGGTGATTCGACTGCGACTGTTTCGGCTGCTGACGGGTTCGCGTTCTTGGCTGGTCAGACTTTGACTACTGCGACTAACCCTGTTGAGTTGTCGGGTGCGCGTGTGAACCGTGTGTTGAACGATGCTGGTGTGGCGTGGCCTGCTGGTGCGAGAAGCATTGACACAGGCACAGCGACTTTGCAGGGTGATTCGGTGACACCGGCTGATAACGCTTTGCAGTATTTGCAGCTGATTGAGTCTTCTGAGCCTGGTGAGTTGTTTATTGGGCGTGACGGCAAATTGGTGTTCCAAGACCGTAACAAAGCCTTCCCTTCGACTGCTGTGCCGTTGTTGACTGATAACGCTTCGGGCATTACTTATTCGCAGGTGCGTGTTGTTTATGGTTCGGAGTTGTTGTTTACGCAGTCTGAGGTGAGCCGTAAGGGTTCTTCAACGATTGTGCAGGCCAACGATTTGTCGGCTCAGTCTGATTATGGTGTGCGAACGCTGACTTTGGATGGGTTGTTGCAGAACACCGATGCGGCGTTGGTTGAGCTGGCCACATACTATGTGAGCCTTTACGCACAGCCTGAGTATCGTTTTGACCAGGTTGAAATCATTTTGTCGCAGTTGTCGTTGACTGACCAGAACAAGATTTTGGGTTTGGATTTGGGTTCGGTTGTGCAGGTGCAGTTCACGCCTAACGGCATTGCACCGGCCATCACCAAGTTTGCGAGGGTTATTTCTATCGGCCACACGGCTTCGTTGGTTGATCATAAGGTGGTTCTTGGTTTGGGAACGCTGAACGCAACATTGTTCCAGTTGGATGATGTCGCGTTTGGTATCCTAGACACAGGAACTTTGGCGTTCTAAGGAGTTATTTTGGCTGGTTCGGGTTGGCGCACTTTTACATCGGGTGCGGTGTTGACTGCTGCTCAGGTGCAGGATTTTTTGCAAGACCAGGTTGTGCAGGTTTATGCGACTACGGCTGCTAGGTCTAGTGCGCTTGGCACGGCTGTTAGTAATGGCATGATGTCGTTTATCACGACTGGTTCGCAACTTGATGTTTATGCGAATGGTGCTTGGACTGGGTTGAACTACACCAGCATCACTAACTCAACTGTTTCGGCTTACACGGTGACTGCGGCGGATCACAACAGGACTTTTGTTTCGGCTTCGACAGCTGCGCAGACTATTGTTGTGCCGGATGTGTTTGAGATTGGTGAACGGTTTGATGTTGTGCGTGATGGTGCTGGCACGGTGAGCATTAGTGCTGGAACTGGTGTGACTACTTGGGCTGGTGCTGGAACTGCTGGCACGGCTAAGTCGTTTGCGATGGGAACACAATACAGCGCGGCATCGGTTATCAAGGTTGCGGCTAACAGTTACCGTGTTATTGGTGCGGTGGCCTGATGCCATTATTTCCGCTTGGTCTTCTGAGTCAAGGTGGTGGCGGTAACGCAACAGGGCCGTGGTGGTGGTCAATATTTACTGACACAACTGCGCCGAGTCAATTCTGGGATACCGACTTAACAGCCGATAACGCTGGCAGTGCTTATTATGTTTACTCAAGCACCGGGGGCGGTGTTCAAGAGCCAAAAATCTTTAAGTTGTCAAACGCAGGCATAGTGACATGGGCGCGTAGATTATTTGGGTCTTCTTGGTCACAGAACAGCACCAATGTCACATTTGAGCGTAACCAATTGCTTGCTTCTGGTGTCAATGGCACAGGTTCTGTGCAATACAACTACGCTCAAACATTCAATGCTGACGGCACAAACACAGCCGTATCTAGAAGCGTTGGCATTGACGGATATCACAACGCCACAAGCGTCCATTCGACATCTACTCTTGATGGCAGCAATAACATTTATAGTGCTGGTGCTTTTCTCAATTCTGCAATGTCGGATTACAACGACTTTATTACTCAATACACGGCAGCTGGATCGATTGGCTGGAGTAGATTCTTCTTTGGCAATGGGCCAAGAACATCCGTCAAGTTTGGAAACACAAATCTTTACTTCCACCGATTCAACAATTTATATAAATTCAATTCATCTGGCACGCTAGTCAACTCACGGGGAATCAACGGATCCACTGGCTCGGCAACATCATATGGTTTCAAATTTGGACTAGACGCGTCAGAAAATCAATATCGAGCTGGTTCAACAACGAACCTCGCAATGATAAACAAATTTGACTCTGATTTATTGATGACATGGGGTAGGTCATTTACATTAACTGGACAATCGATTTATGGTAGCGGTGCAGCCATAGATAACGCAGGGAATGTTTACGCCTTTTACACAACGCCAGCCTCAAGCAAATTGATATGGGTAGTCAAAACTGATAACAATGGCACGATTCTTTGGACAAGAAGTTTTGCTTTTAGAATCAGTGGATCAACACCTTACAATAACAAATCGGTTCTGGCCGTTTATTCAAACGGAGATATAATCATTACGCTTGCTCAAGACACAACATCCAACAGACCACAGATTGTAGCAAAATTGCCTGGTGATGGAACTAAAACTGGCACATATACTAGCGGGGCTTTTGCATTTGATTGGACATCAGAAACACCGACATTCACAACAACAACCGCAACATACTCAACACCGTCAACACCGAATACGCCGTCTGCGAGTGCTGGTGCTGGTGCGCCATCAAACTCAGCGTGGACTAACTACGCTGTAACCAAGACCGACATACCTGCATAGGAGAATCAATGTTCTTTTACAACACTATTACTAAAGAGTTTCCAATTTTTCTAGGTGATGCTCAGGTTGCTTTCCCAGATTGGGATGGCGACATAGAGAACCCACCAACACCTCTTGTTTGGGTTGCAGATGCTTTACCTGAATGGCAAGAGGACAAAGTTATTGAGGATGCTGAGCCTAAATTAGTCGATGGGGTTTGGACACGCCAGTTCACTTATCGTGATTTGACCGCTGAAGAAGTTGAGATGCGTGATGCACCTAAAAACGCTAAGGCAAAACTTTTGGAACTTGGTCTGACTGAGCTGGAGATTCGCAGCTTGATGTTAGGTCTGATTAGGTAGCCTAGTAAACTAGACCTGTAAACGCACCGAATCTACGCCTCGGTTTGACCTTTTGAGAGGCCGTAATGGATTCCAACAACGACAAGATTTTGATTCAGCTGGTTCGTGACATTGCCGAGGTGAAGGCGATGGTGCAGAACTATGCCGACATTGAGTTGCGTGTGCGCGAGTTGGAAAAGGCGCGTTGGAAGTCGGCTTGGATTACTGGTTTGTTGTCGGCTGCGGTTAGCAGTTCGGCTGTTGCCGTGATTATTCGTTTGGTGGTTATGTGATGTCGTGCGTGTATGAGCCGCTAAGGATGAAGACTCGTGAACGCCGTGACGAGTTGGGCAAGACCACGATTGGTAACACTGGCAAGCCACGCAAAAGACCTCACCGTGGGAATGACTGGGGTGACAAGGCTGGTTCGGCTGGCAAGGACTTTTATGCGGTTCACGCTGGCAGGGTTGTTGCGGTGATCAGAACCGGTGAGCTAGGCCACAGCGTGATTGTTGAGCGCATGGGCTGTGTGAACCCTAAATGCAAGGGTCGTTTCGATGAATACAACCACAGCAACCAGCCGACCAAGTTGAAGGTTGGTGACATGGTGACTCACAACACGGTCATCAATCAGATGGGTGACATGGGTTCGCCTGGTGCTAATCATTTGCACATGAGTTCGGCGTTTGGCAAAGTGCCTCACGAAGCACCTGTTGGCAAACTTGTTGACCTATTCCAAGACATCGATGCGGCAACGGCTGTTAGGCGCGCTGAAAAGGCTGCTGCAACGGCTTCTAAGCCACTAATTCAGAACCCAGAGGGTCAGTAATGCGTGACAGGATAAAAAGCCGTCTAAACGCCGTTGGTGGCGTTTTAGGGGCTATTGTGTGGCGTGGGTTTGGGCTGTTTTTGTTTATTTTGGGTGCGTCTGCTGGTACTGGTGCTGTTGTGGTTGGCGATTGGATGGTTGGTGTGCTGATCGCTTGGACAACTTTGATGTTGGGTGTTGTGGGCGCTATTGGTTATGCGATTGCTACTACTGGTGAGGCTACTGAGGAAACTGTGGCTAAGGCCACTCAGGATGCTGTGCAGAAAGCCAGCGAGCCTAAAAAATAGGCAACCTAAAAATTAGGCAATTCCGTACCAAAAATGGTACGCTTGCGCCACTAATTTAGCCTTTACGCTCAGCCTAAATTGTCAAGGTTAGATGATTTAGCCTTTACCTATTCAAGTTTTTCCTGCTAAAATGGAATTACATCCCCGATTCTTTCGTGTTTCGGGTTGCGGTGGTGGAATGTGCCATAGCCGCTGTACGTTCGATGGCGTGGCCACAAAGTCGAACAAAGATTCCCTGTCAGCAATGACAGGGTTTTCTTTTATTGAATCGTCTCAGGTGTTGCTTGTCGTTCGTGAACGGTCAGACCACCAATGATGCCGTATGGCACAGCTGCTAACAATCCCCATTCGCGACATTGTTTCAGCAATGGACATTCGGCGCACAGGTTCTTTGCGACCTTTTCGGCCATGTCATACATTTTAGGGTCTTCAAATTCTTCGGGATAAAACGCCGCTGGTAGTTCTTCGCATGGCGATCCACCGTTGTCGCGTTGCAGTTCCATAAGCCGTTTGTAGGCGTTGTCTGCTGTTTGTCGGTGGTTAGGCATAACATAACCCTAATCAAGAGAAGGGTATTTTATGGCAAAGTTTTTGGGCAAGCACGAGTCTGGTTCGGCTGAGTGGTTGGCGTTGCGTGAGGGTGAAGCGGTTGTGACCGGCACTCTTGTTGGGCAGATTTTGGGTTTGAATCCGTGGGAGTCTGCGTTCACTGCTTGGGCGAAGGCCACTGGGAAGATTCCTAATGAGGTGAAGCAGTCGTTGGCGATGCGGTTTGGTCAGGTGTTTGAAGACCCTATCAAGCAGGTTTGGTCTGAGTTGAACCCTGGTTATGAGATTGTGTCGGATGTTGGCACTTGGGCGCATGACGAGTTTGAGTGGGCTAGGGCTAATCCTGATGGGTTGCTGATTTACCCTGATGGCACTTCTGGCATTTTGGAAATCAAGACCAGCCGTGTGCCGTTCGATGAAGTGCCACCACACTATCGGGCGCAGGTGCTTTGGTATTGCTTTGTGATGGGTGCGACTAAGGCGAAACTTGTGGCGTTGTTCAGTGGCAATGATATGCGCGAGTTCGACATCGAATTTGACCAGTGGGAATTTGATGCGATGTTTGCGGCGGTTGAGCGTTGGCGTGACTGTGTGTTGACTGAAACTAAACCTGATTGGGATGGGTCGGCTAGCACCTTCGAAACGGTGAAGGCCATCAATACTGGCACAGCTGACACGGCTGTTGACCTGGGCGATTTGGGTGTTCATGTGCAGAACGCACAATCAGACTTTGACAAGGCGGCTGAGTTGTTGACAGAGTTGAAGTCGCGCACTATCGATGCGTTGGGCGAGGCCAAGACAGGTTTTGTGGATGTCGGTGGTGAGCAGTATGTTGTTTGCACCAGGTCGGTGAACCGTAATGGTGTTGTTTCACTAACTATCAAGAAGGGTAAGAATGTCTGAGAACATTTGGGAATCACAGTTGGAAATCAACCAGATTTTTGACAAGCGTTTGGCTTTGGCTGGTGAGCAGTTGACTGCTTTGACTGAGTTGGTTATTGCTCAGGGCAAGTTGATTCAGCAGCTGGCACAACGGACAGAACCGACAGATTGCACCGGTAAGCACTGCGCTTGCAAGGCTGGTGAGATGTAATGGCATCGTTCAACCTGGCTGATTATGAAACCGTTGAAGAACGCATCAAACGGTTCTACGCTGATAACCCGAATGGGCGCATCATCACTAAGAACAAGACCACACCAACTGACCGGTCTGTTTCGACCTGGGTTGTGAAGGCTGAGATTTGGTTGCCGCTTGATTACGACAAAGAGTCGGTGAATGTTCGATTTGTTGAGCAGGCCTATTTGAAGGCTACTGGTTGGGCTTTTGAGATTGATGGCGTTGGCATGGCTCAGAAAACATCCGCCCTTGAAACATGTGAAACAAGCGCGATTGGCAGGGCGCTCGCTAATGCCGGCTATTCGGGCAATAAACGCGCCAGTCGTGAAGAAATGGCCAAAGTTGCCAGGGCTGATAAGCGTGACTGGTTGGGCGAGGCCGAAGCACTAGCCTTGACTTATGCTGTTGACAAATTGCGCCTGTTATACACCGATGCGGTGGCCGCTAAGGTTGCGCCTGAAATCTTGGAGAAGATAAAGGCGTATGGATCAACGGCTAAACCGTAAGATTCTGCTGGCTTCGATTGTGGAGTTGCAGGAAACGATTGCTTGGGAATTTTGGCATGGGTCTGCTGACACTTGTGAAGTTTTGTTGATTACTCAAAGGGAAAGGTTGTCGCGTGTTGATAACACCGGACATGGTAATTCAGGAATTGCAGAGATTGACAACGGAAGCGGCGAAAGCACCAGCGGCGATTTTTGATGCTGAGAAGAAACTGGCTGAGGCCGAGTTTGCGTTAGAGCGTGGGTTCAATTTGGCGTTTATGAACGCTGAGGGAACTGTGGCTGATCGGACAGCGTTGGCGAAGTTGGAAACAGGGCAGTTGCGGTTGGATGCTGACATTGCTAGGGCTGAGTTGAACAGGGTTAGGAATAAGGCGAAGCAGTTGGCTGATGCTGGTGTTTTGAATGCCACTATTGGTCGGCAGGTTGAGTTGCTTTTCAGGTCTGGTCACTAGCATTGGCTTATGGCACTTAATCATGTGGTGATGTTCTCAGGCGGCATCGGGTCTTGGATGACGGCCAAAAGGGTCATTGATGTTGCTGGTGCTGACCGTGTGACTTTGCTTTTTTCAGATGTCAAGGGGTTCACTGAGAATCCGCACATTGGCGAGGATGAAGACACTTACCGTTTCATTGATGAATCGGCTGCACTGTTGGGTGCAAAACTTATCAAACTTGTGGATGGGCGCGACATTTGGCAGGTGTTTCGTGATAGGCGATTCTTGGGCAATTCGCGCATCGCACCGTGTTCGACTGAGCTGAAACAGAAACCAGCAAAGCAATGGATTCACGACAATTGTGACCCTGAGAATACCGTGATTCATGTGGGCATTGACTGGACTGAAACACACCGTTTAGATGCTGTTGCGAAGGGTTATGCGCCTTACAAGGTGGCAGCACCGTTGACTGTTGAGCCGTTGCTGACCAAAGCGCAGATGATTGCTGAGGCCGAGAAATTGGGTCTAAAAGCACCTAGATTGTATGAGTTCGGGTTCAAGCACAATAACTGTGGCGGTGGCTGTGTGAGGGCTGGTCAGGCGCAATTCAAGCACCTTTTGGAAGTGATGCCTGAGCGTTTTGCTGAGTGGGAACGCCAGGAAGAAAAGATGCAAGATTTCTTGGGTGTGCCGGTCACGATTCTGAGCAAGACCACTAAGGGTGTCAAAGAGCCGTTGAGCCTGCGCCAGTTGCGTGAGTTGGCTGAAACACAACCGACTTTGATTGACATGACAGATCAGGGTGTGTCTTGTAACTGTGTCAGTAGTTGGTCGGCCTAAATGCCTATCAGTCAGCAGTGCGGTTTTTGCGGTTCATCGTTTGAGGTAAGTGGTGCGCGTGAGGTGGCTTTGTGGCGTGAGTGGGTGCAGGGTCATCGTTGCGAGGCCACGCCTGATGTGACTGAAACACCGATTATGACTTCGGCTGACACGGCCACTGAGCGTATTGGGTTTCAGATGAAGTCGTTGAACATTGAGTTGCCTGATAAGCCTGGTTGGGATGATGAATAGGCGCGACTTCGACAAGCTGCTGGCTCGTGACAAGCATTGCCTTCATTGTGGCAAGACTGATGACACATTGATTCCACAGCACAGGGCTAATCGTGGGTTTGGTGGTGCAGGTCGCAAATCTACGCTAAATAATGCGTCAAATCTTATTGTTTTTTGTGCCGAGGCTAATCAGCTGATTGAGTCGGATGCTGATTGGGCTGACCGTGCCAGGTTGTTTGGCTGGAAGTTGTCGCGGTGGGCTGATCCGTCTGTGACACCGGTTTATGATTTGCCGAACATGGTTTATGTGATTTTGGGTGATGACTTTTCGCGTTTTGAGTTGCACAATTACGGCAAAGGCGTATTGTTAGACACCTGATAGAATAAAAGAGAACGACCACAGTGCATGGAAACCCTGTGGCCGCTCAAACCGATAATCAGACTATCGGCATTTGCTAGTTTAGCGGTTGCCGAAGAAAGTAGGCAACAAATTAGCATTGAAGCAATGGTTGGCGCACTCAACCACTCAAAAGCACAAGGCGCAGCTCACATAGTTCTGTTGAACATTGCGAACCATCAGGGCGAACAAGGCGCATGGCCGTCAATCCCGACACTTGCCAGGCTTGCCAAAGTTAGTGATCGGCGCGTTCAGCAAATCTTGAACGAATTGGTTGAGTTAGGCGAACTTAGCATTGATGCCAGAGCTGCTGGTTATGGCAGCGTTAAGACAAATCGTTACTGGGTGACTCTAAGTTGTCCATCAACTTGTGATGGCACTTTTGCGCATCGTGAGATGAAGCCTGTTTCGGACAGGGGTGAAGTGGGTTTCACCGTAGGGGTGAAGCCAGTTTCGCAGGGCGGTGAAGTGGGTTTCACCCAAACCAATATAGAACCTATAAAAGAACCAGTAAAAGAACCTTTGGCAAAAAAGGCACATTTACTAAATGAATCTTGGTTACCTGATGACCGGCTGATTGGAATGTTTGTCACTAAATGGCCTTTGCTGAACATGAGCGAACAGACCGAAGCGTTCAAGCTGCATCACATGGCAAAAGGCTCAAAGATGGCTGATTGGGGTTTGGCTTATCAGAAGTGGATGAATCAGGCTCAGAAATGGGCTGCCGATAAACAGCCAAAAGACCAGGTGCGCAAGATTGTGGGTGACTTCTAATGACTAAGACAATGAATTTGGGCAAGTTTGACTGTGCCACCGGCTACTCAAACACGCTCTATGTGAACGGTGATTTGAAGGTGCGCACGGCCACCGAAAAAGACAAATCGTTTATTGACAAGATGCAGAAGGACAACTCGTATGCTGTGGGCTTTATTCAAGCAACGGTTTGGGATAAGTATGTTTTCGGTGGCGAACGAAACTTTGTCGTTTTTATCTGTGAGAAGAACGATGACATGGTGGGCTACATTTTGCTTACACCTGGTCGTGGTGCTTACTCTTATGCAAAAATCCAGCAAATTGCTGTTCGTGAAGATGCTAGAAGACTTGACTACGGTTCTGCACTAATCGCTGTTGTCAAAGACTTTTGCAACACATTCCAGCGATTAGGAACGACTTTGCGTTGTCGTGTGGATTTGGAATCAAATAAGTTTTGGAGAGCTTTGGGTTTCAACCTGTATGGCGTTTGGGAAAAGGGAAAAGTTAATCATGTTGGTTTCAAGGCCAGCAATGACATCAACTTGTGGCGAATCGACCTGAACGACACAATTTTGACCCTGTTTGAAACAACTGAGCAAGACAATGGCTTGTGGGTTGAAACTAAGAAGGGAACATCCGAAATTGCATGAGGCCAACGCCGAAAAAATCCTGATCGGTGCGATTCTGCTTAGTCGTGGCGAATACCTTGACGACTGCCACCTGATTGCCGATGATTTTATGAACCGGCAGGAACAGGCCTTGTTTGCTGTGATGGTGCAGATGCGCCGCGATGGTGAAGGCATTGACGAGTTCACTGTTGGGGCTAAGTTGCCTGAGTTGGCGGCGTTCTGTTGGGAAGCGACTAGCGAAACACCGACTTGGCGTAACGCCAATTTTTATGAGCAGCTGATTCTTGACCGTAATGCTCGCAGGCAGATTGTGACGGTTGGGCATGATTTGGTGGCTGCTGGTAGCGCACCCGATTCGGATGTTGATAGGGCTGTTGATCAGGCCACAGTGAAAATTGAGCGTGTTGCGACTGGGCGTTTGCGTGAGGGTGTTGAGTTTGTCACTGACCTGATTTTGCCTGCTGTTGAGAACCTGAACAGCGAACCCGACTTTGTGCCGACCAGTTGGGGCAGCCTGAATGACTTTTTGGGTGGGTTTAGACCTGGTGCGCTTTACATTATTGGCGCGAGGCCTGCGGTGGGTAAGTCGGTGGTTGCGGTGAACATGGCTTATCAGTTGGCGGCTACTGGTGCGGTTAGTTTTCACAGTCTTGAAATGAGCAAGCGTGAGATTGTGAATCGCTTGTTTGCCAGCGTGTGCATGGTGAGCATGGATCACATTGAGAAACGGCAGATGACATCTTTGGACTGGGAACGCATTGCTAAGGGCAGGGATGCTGTTGGCAGGCCGATTGCGATTGCTGACAAGTCTGGGCAGACCCTTGTGGACATTCGGGCGTTCGCGCGGCAGGTCAGCAAGAAGCAGAAGTTGGCTGCCATCGTGGTCGATTACTTACAGCTGATGCAGGACACTGAGCGTGGGCGTAGTCGTTACGAGTCTGTGACGGCCATCAGCAACGGTTTGAAGATTCTCGCTCGTGACTTGGATGTGCCGGTGATTGCTTTGGCGCAGCTAAACCGTGCCGTTGAGGGTCGAAAAGACTCAGCACCTGGCTTATCCGATCTGCGCGATTCGGGTGCTATTGAACAGGATGCTGATGTGGTGATTTTGTTGAACCGTGAACGCGCGTTGGATGACGGTGACGATGACAAGTCGAAAATGATTCTGCACATCGCTAAGAACCGTCACGGCAGGACAGGCCATGTCGCGCTCAGGTTTGAAGGAATCTTTGCAAGAGTCGTGGAAAACCGATAATCTAGCGATGTGGAAGACAACCAAGTTCAATGCCGCAAATGTGGCTTCATCTGGGTCGTTATTCCTAAGAAGAAACACACTGCACAATACTGCGCAAGTTGTCGGGCTAAACCAGCAAAGCAGGTGAAATACAATGGCGAAGCGTGTATTCCGTGGCATGGTGACTTTGACCGTTTCGACAGGCCTGTGGTTGGCGGCGTTCGCTTTATGCCTGGTGACCGTGTTTGTGGTCATTCCGATTGTGTGGCTTCTGCACACATTGTCAGTGGCAGTGTTTAGAATCGAACAAACTATTAGAAGGGTAAGAACATGGCTAAAAATCTAGTTGTAACGATCACCGGTTATGCAGGTGAAATCAAGCAGGGCAAGTCTGGCGAGTATGTGGTCATTCCTGTGCCGGTGAATCGTAAGAACGATGCTGGTGAGTGGGAAACCGTTGAAAAGCACTATTTCAACATTGCGCTTGATGCTGGTCACAACATCACCAAAGACGGTTTCTACGAGGTCACTGGTGAGCTGCGAATCAGCAAGTGGACTAACGACAAGAACGAGGTTGTTGTTTCGTTCTGGGTGTCAAAGGCACAGTTCAAGCCGTTGGCTAAGGGTGGCAACCCGACTGCTGGTCGCGCAAACCTTGAAGCCTTCGGCGCGGTAGAAGCACCGTTCTAATGAGTAAACTGGTCACGCTCGTTGTCTTGGGTTCGGGTGCGGTGTTTTCGTGGCTGGCCGTTGACAACGATGCGTTGCCTGTGCCGTTGCGGTTGTGGGCTTTGATTGTGTTTATGTTGCAGGTTGGCACGATGGCGGCAGTGTGGCTTCGGAAGTAGGCCGCGAACACGCTTTGTTGTTTGTGCAGGGCAGGCCAGCACCACAGGGGTCTAAGAACGCTTTTGTGATTGGCAAACGAGCTGTGATGGTTGAGGCCAGCAAGCATTTACCGGCTTGGCGTAACGACATCATTTTGGCGGTTCGGCAGATGTTCAACGACACGCAGGATGTCAGCAAGTTCGTTGACCCTGTGAAACTCAAAGTGACCTTCTACATCGAACGACCTAAGCAGCCGAAGCACAAGGTCTATCCAGGTGGCAAACCCGACCTAGACCACTACATTCGGGCTGTGGGCGATGCTTTGACCATTGGCGGCCTGATCGCTGATGATGCGCTGATTGTCAAGATTCTGGCCGAAAAGGTGTGGTGTGGGGCTGAAACAGCCGTTGAGCCTGGGGCAACTATCGAATTGTGGCGATTGTAACGGTCTGATAACGACACGAAATTGGTGCGTTTCGGTGCTTGACACGCCACCGTAAAAAGACAAAACTAAGACCTGTCAGGCCAACAAACTGACAAAAAGGGTTAGAAATGAAAACTGTTTTGGTATTAGCTGCTGGTGCAGCTTCGGGTGTTGCTTTGCATTACATCCTTGAACTAGGTCTAGGCAAGTGGCTTGCTGTTGCAGCACTGTTTGGTCTATCGGCGTTGTTGTTCCGTGAGTATGTGACCCGACCAGGTGTGAGGCGTGGTCGCAAATGACTTACACACAAGAACAATTTGAATTGGCCGTGAAGGAAGCGGCAAACTTTGCTTATGCTCAGGGCAAGTTGGAAGCAGAGCAAACTATAATCAAGTTCTTGGAATCGATGCAGTTTCATCCTGCAAGACCACACCTTGATTTGATTATTGAGCGTTTGCGTGGCGGTGTGTTGCGTGATTGACATGAGCAAACCTGAACTGCGCCAGGCGTATTTGATGGGCATTGAGGCGGCTCGTGCAGAGATGTCTGCTGAGTTGGATCGTGTCGCTGTTGTGACTGAAACACGCATTGTGCGTGAGCTTGACCGTTTCCGCCGTCAACTGATTGCTGAACGCTCACCTCAGCGCAGCGAGATTGTCGCGAAGTGTATTCGCATCATTCAGGGTGAGGTGGTTTCTGATGATTGACAAGCATGGTGAACCGGTGCGTGAGAACTATCGCCGTCAGGGTGAGGCGCGTGAGCGTGAACGGATTTTGGCTCTGCTGGAAGAAACTCGTGACTGCAAGTCACAGTGGGATTACGAAGTGCGAATTGGCGAGATTATTGCCAAAATCAAGGGAGAGAACAAGGTCAGCGACAAGATGACAACTCAAGAAATAATCGAACAGACTAAGGTAGCTGTTGCTCTGATGAACCGAATTGTTATCAAGGGAGAGAACAAGTGAGCGATTACATACCAACAACCGCAGATGTGCGTGATGCTTATAGCAGCGAGAGCACCGATAGCAAGTATTCAAATCGCATGTTTGACCTTTGGCTGACCAGATACAAAGCCAAGATTGTCGCTAAGACTGAGGAACGCATCATCAAACTGCTAGAAGATAACCAATGGCGTGATGAAGTTGTGTTCAAATACGCTATCGCTCTTATCAAGGGAGAGAACAAGTGAACCTACCTGCCTACATGACTGATGAACAATCCGTCGGATACACCTATAAACTCGATTGCCACACTTGCCAGACAAACGAGGATGGCTATGCCACAAGCCAAACAAGGGAACTTGTAGAAGTTCACAAGGGGCACGATGCTGAGTTCTCCATGGAAGCCATCATGGTGCGCACTGTCAAGCCTGAGTATCGTTTCATGTATGAGTGCACTGGCTGTTCTGAGTGTGAGGGAGAGAACAAGTGAGTAATACTGAAATTCAGCGCGAGTTCGACCCTAAATGGTTTGAGCCTGCGCCTAATCAAACCGAATACACGCAGGGCTTTTACGCTGGCAGGATTTATGAGCGTGAACGCTTGTTAGGTGCAGTAGAGAAGTTGCAGCCTTACATTGATGAGCAGGGCAACGCCAACTGGTTCAGACACGCAGCTTATGTTCGCGCAATCAAGGGTGGTAACTAATGGATGTGCTTATGGCTGGTTTCGGCCTGATTATCGGGTTCACTTTTATTGTGATGTGGTTGAAGGCTGGTGATGAAGAATGATGCGCAACCAGGTCAAACTGTTCCTGAGCAACAGTCACGAGTTGCGTGAAGCTGCACGGCTGATCAACGATGACAACTTGGTTTGGGATGAAGACTTTGAGGGCATCCGCAAAGACTTGGCTGCCTGGCTTCTTGATGAGGCGCGTAAAGGCAACCATGCCAACCGTTTCGCTTTGACTATTGCGAAGAAACTGAATAGGGGCTGGTAATGGGTTTGTTAGATGGTTTAGAACCGTATAAGAAGAACAGGCCGTGTCGTGTTCGTTCGGTCATTGGCCAGTTGGATGACAAGGATGCAGACATTTTGGATTCGGCGTTGAAGTCACCTGATTTGTGGCCTGCAAAGACTTTGAGTAATGCTTTGAAACAGCGTGGGCTGGTCGTTTCGGATGGCGCAATAAGTGGCCACCGTAAAGGGTCGTGTTCGTGTGGGAAGATTGACTGATGCTTGATGACCTAAAACCAGCACCAAAGATTGATGCGCCGAACAGTTGGCGGCCTGCCGTTGAGTTCGATGGCACTAATGGCGAAGCGACCACTCGTGGCTTTTTGCCTGATGAGCAACCAAACTTTGACGAGTTCTTGGTTGAGGCTGGCTTTGACCCTGCGCTCATAGAAATCGTTGGCGAACCACGCACTAGCCGGTGGCAAGTAGCCAGACCGTTCCCACTTGATCCGCAATGGTTGACGGCTTACCGTTTCAGGTTCAGGAAACGCACAGGCACTAACCCTGATCTGCCGTTGTTGTTTGCTGAGGCTAAGAAGACTAGGCCTCGCACACCGAAGGCCACAGCGAATGAAAAGGTCTTTGTTGTTTGCCTAGCAGATTTTCAGGTTGGCAAGGTCGATTATCGTGGCGGCAGTAAAGAGCTGATTCAGCGCGTGTTGGCATCGTATGACCGTATTGAAGAACAGTTGAAGCGTGGTAAGTATGGGCGCATCTATGCGCTTGATTTGGGTGACATCATTGAGGGCATTGAGAACGCCGCCAGCATGACACAGTTGCAGACCAACGACCTGAGCGTGATGCAACAGGTTGACTTGGCTGCTTCGCTGGTTTGGGATTTCTTGAAGATGGCAACCAAGTATGCGCCGGTGACCTATGCAAGCATCGGGTCGAACCATTGCCAGTGGCGTGTGAACCGTCAACAGATTGGCAAACCTGGGCGCGATGACTGGGGCATTGTTATCCTTCAACAGCTACGCAGACTCGCAACAGAGGTCGGGTTGCCTGTTGACTTCCTTGTGCCACATGAGCAAGAAGAATCACTAATCTTTGATGCGTTCGGTGACGGCTTCCACCTGGTCGGCATCGCTCACGGTCACCAGTTCAGCAGACCTGAGAACGCTGTGACTTGGTGGCGGCAGAACACCTTTGGCAATCAGACCATCAGCGCGGCATCTATCCTGCTCACAGCTCACTTCCATCACCTGAGAGTCGTTGAGGCTGGTGCAAGTCACAATGGCGGTTCACGGTTCTGGGTGCAGGCCACGACCAGCGACAACGGATCGTCATGGTTCAAGCGTGTGTCGGGTGAGGACTCTGTGCCTGGCATCACCTGTTTGGAACTGACCAAAGGTTTGCACTATCAGGGCGCGGTGCTTAAACTCTAAGCCGAGGGGTGCAATTGGTTTCGATTGCAGGAAAGGCGTTGTTGGCGCACCTGTAAGAGTTGGGTTCGATTCCCAAGCACTCCACTACAACTGAATATCGTTCGACAATAAACGCCGAGAAATTACTCTCAACCAGGAAAGGTAGGCGCTAAATGAAGAAACAACTAATCGCACTCACAACTTTGGGTGTCATTCTGGCCGGTTGCTCATCATCGGCAACGGCAGCGCAAATACCTGCGCCACAGGCCACAGTAAAAACAATCCCCGATTTCATGTCTATCGTGAAGCAGGATGCTGCCGAGTTCCGCATGGCTAAGGTCGTGAAGGCTTTGAAGAAGCGTGTGGGAAAGACTTGGTATGTGTTCAGCGGTTCAACACCTTCGGGTTGGGATTGCTCAGGGATGACTAGGTGGGCTTATCAGCAGATCGGGATAGACATTCCGCACTCAGCTAACAAACAGGCTTTGAGTGGTGTGAAGGTGTCTGCACCGGCTATTGGGGATTTGGTGCTGTTCGGTTACAAAGGCACAAACACCTTCTTCCACGCCAGCATCTACATTGGCAACGGCAAGGTGATTCATGCAGGGTTCAAGAAGGGTCAGACCACATCAGTTCTTGACTTGCAGTCGGCCAGCGTGAAGAATACAAAAATGAGATTTGTGAGGGTCGGTTGATGTATCAGTGTGAGCGTTGCGGTTGCGAAATGTCCGAGGTTGTGGTGGTTGCGCGGCGTAAGCGTGGCAAAGACTTGTGGGGTTGTTCGCAGTGTAAGGCTGGTCAGATGGCGCGTGTGAAGACTGCGTTTGGTTTGTGTCAGCCGCATCAGGGTTTGTTTGATGATGACGATAACCCGTTGGATAAGTTTGGTCGGTTGTATCGGCCAGGTCTTAGGCTTTGTGGGTATCGGGATTGTGTGGCGATTGACCATTTGGTGCTTGACCCTGGTTGCCGGTTGGATTCGGGTATTGGTCGGGCATTGAAGGCCAAAGCATAAAGAAAAGGAATTGTCGTGACTGCCAAAGAACTATTAGCAGCGTTACAGGCTTACTATGTTGAGCTGTATCAGTTGGGTGCTGATCGTGAAGCGGTGGCCATCAAACAGTTCATCGAACGGCTAGACAAGTGAGCATCTACTATCAGGATGACTTGGTGACCTTGTATCACGGTGACTGCCTTGAACTGACTGATTGGGTGAACGCTGATGTGCTGGTGACTGACCCACCGTATGGCATCGCCTACAAATCTGGTGGGATGTCTAACGCAACAATCGCAATACAAGACAAAGTTGCTAACGATGACACTCTAATTGTGAGAGATGCTGCACTTGACTTGTGGGGTAGCGACAAACCAGGTCTAGTCTTTGGTAGTTGGCGCATGGACAGACCAAAGAACACCAGACACAGACTCATTTGGTATAAACAAAACGCACTGCCTGGAATGAGGGCAACACCGTGGTTCAACGCCGATGAAGAGATTTATGTGCTTGGCAGCGGATTTGTTGGCAAACCTGAGCAAAATGTTTTGGTTACAACATCTCGACAGGATGGTGCTTATGGCGAGGTTGCCAAGATTGGGCATCCGACACCTAAACCTATTGGGTTGATGGAACGGCTTATTGATAAGACACCACAAGGCATAATTGCTGACCCTTTTGCAGGATCGGGCGCAACACTGCTGGCAGCTCGTAACAAGGGCAGACAAGCAATAGGTGTTGAGTTGGAAGAGAAGTATTGCGAAATCATTGCTAACAGACTACAACAGCACACGCTGTTCACAGATTAGGTAACCATGCCGCTGTATGAATACACCTGCGCATCAGGCCACATAACAAAAGAAATAAGAAGCATCCACGAAGACGAACCAACAGACCTGAGATGTGTTGAGTGTGGTGAACCTATGTGGCAGCTGGTGGGTGCTGTGGGTGTTCGGTTCAAGGGTTCAGGTTTCTATTCAACTGATAAGAACAAGTGAGCCGTTTCCGTAGACCTTGCCTGACTTGTGGGCAACTGACTGAACCAGGTCAAAGCCGTTGCTTAGTGCATCAGGCGCAGGTAGATCAACAGACCGCTAACCGTAGAGCAACGGTGAAGAAACTTACAGGTCAATATTCGGGTGACTACAAACGCCGCGCCAAAGCCGTGCGCGAACAAGCAGTCAACTGCCACATCTGCGGTGACCCTGCAAGAACAAACGATCCGTGGACAGCCGACCACATCATCGCCGGTGACCGAAACTCACCACTCTTGCCAGCACACCGTAGCTGCAACGAACGCCGCGGCAACAAACCGCTCACCTAGCACGGCATAGGCCTGCCGGCATCTACTGGGGACACATCAATTCCTATGGAAGGATGGCGAAGAACACAGATCGG
>ERZ869925.810-NODE-810-length-18420-cov-4.906398_pt1 | contig 18420 bp, 25 predicted proteins | sample MGYA00579311_ERZ869925 | MGnify/ENA primary metagenome ERZ869925 (study PRJEB32216, sample SAMN09231817) | wastewater metagenome | place: USA: Maryland | collected 2016-07-30 | study: EMG produced TPA metagenomics assembly of the PRJNA472060 data set (Reclaimed...
GTCCGCCTCGGTGATCGAGGCGGCGCCGGCAATCGCGAGCGTTGCCGTGGCGGAAACCGTGTCGTCGGATTCCGTGATATCGGCCGCGGCGTTCGTGAACCGCTGGCCAACCGCTACGACGGTGTCGTCCGCCTCTGTCGTCGCCGACGTGCCTTGAATGGCGAGCGTGCCGGTTGCGGACGTGCTGTCGGCAGCCTCTGTTAGCGCGGCTGCGGCCTTGATGGCAACGGTGCCGGTTGCCGTGGTGGTGTCGGCGGCTTCTGTAAGTGCCGCGGCGGCCTTTATGGCCAACGTAGACGCCGAGGCAACGCTATCGTTTGCCTCGGTGAGGGCCGCCGTGGCGGTGTTTGCCGTGCCTCCCCAGCCCGAGGAAAATCCGGTCGGCGGCGAATAGGTGTAGCTCGCGACCGTGGTAAGGGTGAGGTTCTTCGCGCTGCTGGTGCTCGCCGAGCCAAAGGCCAGGAAATACGTGCCGGTGAGGCTGCTGAACGCCTCGTTCGTCCCCGCGGCCGGATCACCCGAGTTGAACCACGTTCCGTTCTTGCCCCACCAGATCTTCTCGTTGTCGAGGTCGACGGCCATCATGACGATGTCGCCGTCGGAGAAGCCCGACCCGTATCCGGTGGCGCTATTGTTGGTGAACTTCGAACCGTTGAACTTGATGACCGACCAGCCGGTCGACTGAAATCCCGGCTGGCTCGACGTCACGTGCCCCGACGTCGCTATGCCGAAGTACGAGCTGCCGCTGTCAAAGGTCGCCTCGACGTACCACTTCCCCGACGAGAGGCTGTTCGTCGAGCGCACCAGACCAGCATTGAGCGCGGCCTGAGATGCGGTCCTGTCGCTGTTGCTGAGGGTACAACCCGAGTCCTTGTCGCTCGGATTCCAAAAGGGTTGATCGGCCATGACCTCAGTTCCCTATCGGGAAACGATCACGCCGCTTCCCGCGCCGCCTTCCTCTCCGCTTCACGCCGTTCCCGCTCGGCCTTCCTCGTCGCACGGCCGTCCTTGAGCCCGTCGAGTTCGGCCTGCACCGCGCTCGCCACTTCTCCGAGTGCCGCCCGGACCATGCCCTCCGCGGCGTCGTCGTGTTCGCTGATGAACCGGACCATGGGAAGGATGCGGTTGACCTTGTCTTCGAGGTTCATGGTGGTCCCCGTCCTTAGCTGTTCCCGGCCGTAATGCTGAAGGAAGTCACCGTGAACTGCTGTCCCGCGGTGAACGAAGTTGAATCGACAGTCATGTCGCCGCCACCCCCGGTCACGGTGATGGTGCCCTGCAACCCGCACGTCGTGCCGTCGCTGGCGTAGATGCGCCAATGCAGCGCGGTCCCGGTGTTGTCGGCCGAGGTGTCTTCCCAGGTCCCGGACTTCGCCTTGGAACCCGACGAGGCCGCGGCCATCCAATCCGAGGGCAGGCTGAGCGTCGCCAGCACGGTCCCGGCGTCCGCCGTGGCGCAGGTCGCCGGAACGGAACCGGACCTGATCTTGAGAACGGCGGAGGTGCCGATCGTCGTCTCGATCGCGTCGAGACGTGCGTTGCGGACGGCAACGGATTCCTGCAAGGCCATCTCGCCCTCCGGTCAGCGGTCGGGCCGGGCGAACCCGGGCGGATTACGGGGTTTCGGGTCGACTTCGGGACGCGGCCGGCGCTTCGCTTCGACGGGATCGAAGCAGGTCGAGCACACCAGCCATCCCGACCAGCGCAGGGCACCGTTCTCGTCGTCGACCATCTGCTTCTTGAGTTCGTAGTCGTAGAACTGCCCGTCGCACCGATCGCAGAAGGCGCGGGGAGCCCGGTAGCGCATCGCCTAGAGCCGGTAGTACGGCGACATATCGGGCATGATCACGGTCGGGACCCGCTCGCGATCCTCGGCCATGGCCCGCCCCAACTTCGCCTCGTAGTCGGCCTTGAGTTCCTGTCTCCGGGCCGGGTCGACGACATGGGCGCGCGCCTGCGCCATCTCGTGCGCCATTCCCGCCACGATCGCTGGCAGAAACCGCGCCGGCATCGCGACGTTCTCGGCGAAGGACCCGACGTCCTCGGTGCGCCGGAAGCAGCGGATCGAGAGTTCCTCGGCCGTCGTCGAATCCGGGACCGGCCACACCGTCAGAACCGGCCCGGTGACCGTCCTGCGGACGCGATACGAGGTCGGCCTACCAGCCAGCGCCTTGTCCGTGATGGCGGCATAGTCGGACGCTGAAAGCCTGCCCATGAGGGTGTCGATATCGCTCCCGCTGGTGTCGTCGCGGAACGACACGTCGAGAACGTCGAGGATGTCCGCCCCGAGCGTGTAGTCGGCGGTGGAGGCGACCAGCGTCTGCGTGGTCTCGTATTCCTGCCAGAGGTTGACGCCGCGGTTGCCGAGATCGAGCGTAAGCAGATTGAATGCACGTCGTGCCACCCGCATCGACTGTGCATCGGTGGGACCGCCGCCGGCGATGGCGAGGGCCTGATCGGTGATCTCGTCGAAATCCATTGAAAATTGACGGGTGCCGGACGTTGCCATCGCATCACCCCGTCGTCGCCAGTGAAACGAGCGCCTGGTCCGGCAGCCGTAGCGGCCAGTACGCGACGCGGCGGAAGTGCATCGGCGTCACCGGAGCGGCACCACCGGCCTGATCGGCAAGCTGTAGCTGCGTCACCGTCGGCAGGGTCGCCGAGGTGTCCTGCGTCGCCAGCGTGCCGGTCTGAGCCGCGGATCGGATGTCGTTCACCTTGTAGGCGCCTACGAGACGCATGACGCTGCTGTCGTAGGCGGCTGTGGAGGCGATAGCGCACGTCGCCTGGACGACGCCACCATCGGTCAGCCCGAAATTCAAAGCGCCCGTCGTTTCCGTGATCGACATCGAGACGCGCTCGTTGGCGGTCGCGTCGTTGGCGGACAGGATCACCGGAAAGCTCGACGCGGGAGGTGCTGTGGGCATGGAAAACTCGACGAGGATCGTCCCCTCGGTCGCATTCCAGATATTGGCGAACGCCTGACCGGACAGCAGGAACGCATCGACATTCCGCGCCACGGCGACGGTGGTGGTGAGGATGGGCGAGGTGGCGCAATGCCCGTCCTCGACCTGGACATAGTCGACCGCGATCTTGTCGGTGTCGGTGACGAGACGGAATCCGAAGGTGGGATTGGCAAGGGTGGCGCTGAGCGCGACGCGGCTCCATGTCGTGCTGTTGATCGAGGACGTGATCGCGGCCCACGAGCCGCCGTTGTCGAGCGTGATCTCCACCACACCAGTACCGACCAGCCGTTTCACGTAGGCGGACAGCGTGCGGAGCGTCGAGGTATGCGTCACCGCCTGCAGCACGGTCGCATTGCCGGCCGTCGCCAGGATGGACGAGGCGGATGCCGCGGTGCCGTCGATACCGACAACGTCCTTGGCGACCGTCGCCGTGGTGGCCGTCCACGCCGCATTGGTGAGGTCGCGGCACCACAACGCGCGATTGGCCCGCGCCGGCTCCCGCAGCATCCCGAGCCGGACACCCGTCGCGGGGTCGTGGTTGATCCGCATCGCACCGGACGCCGCGGTCTGGAGAACACCGGATGCGTCGAAATACGTCGCCGTGGTCGCTCGTGTCAGCGCGAAACCACCGGTCTGCCCGGTGCCGAAGTCGCCATAGAATGCCGGCGCCGGAACCGGGACCTTCGACCGCAGGATCGGCCGCAGGATCGATGGCGCCAGGGTGCGGAGCATCAGCCGTTGACCTTGACCGTCGCCGTCGCGTTGGTCCCGGTCTTGACGACGCGGATATACCGCCACGGCCCCGCGATCAGTGCCGACGCCGTCGTGGCCCCGGTGAAGGTCGCTGCCGTGATGTACGTCGTATCGTCGATGGAGACCTGCACGGCGAGGCTGTCCGATGCGTTCATCGTGGCGACGACGGCGCGCGTGCACTCGCCGTAATCGTCCTTGAAGTCGAGTTCGTACGCCGAGCCGGTCGTCGCCGCGCTGTCAGAGAAGATCGTCTTCGTGGAAAGGATGCGCGGCATGGAGCCCTCCCGCCGGAATGAGGAGGAGCGGCCCCGCGAGGGACCGCCCCAGGCCGTCAGCTATGATAGGGATCGACGCCGAAGGCGCCGTCCGACGTCTCGTAGTCCGTCATCCAGATCCGCATCTCCAGCACCTTGACGCTGTCGGCGGCGGACTGGACGGCGTAGGTGCCGCGGACGTCGTTGCCACTGAGCGCGGTGCTGGTGTCGGCTGCGGTGAACCCGGTCGACGCCGTGATCAGCGTGTTGTTCCAGTAGATGTCGACCTGCCCACGACGATCGACGCGAACCGGGAACCCGAACGTGTCGCCGTCGCCGACGATCACGGCGCCCGTGGTCGAGCCGGATGTCCCGATGCGGGTCACCGTCTTGAACGCCTTGCCGGTGGCCGATGCGACACTGTCACCGCCGAGGATGCTCTCCGCCTGGAGCTGCGTTCCGTCAGAGGTGCCCTCGATGGTGAACGTGACGCCGGTATCGTCCGCCGCCGACGTGATGACGACGGTCCGCGGGACGTCCAGCGTGGCGACGCCGCCCGATGCCTTGGCGCCGGCGATGGTGAGGTTCGATGCCCCGGACGCGGTCTGCGACAGGCAGATGCCGTTGTCGTCGATCGCCGAGGGCGTGATGACGTAGTGGTAGGGGACGGCGATCAGGACGCCGCGCTGCCCGAAGGAAGCGCCCTTTGCGACCGCCGTGCCCACCCGGAGGGCTCCGAAGCCCGTTGCCGGAATGGTCATGGTCCTTCTCCTTTGAGAGTGGGAAGGGCGGGCGAAGCCGAAGCCCCGCCCGCCGATCGATCAGGCGCCCGACGAGCCGAAGACGCCGAGCGCGTTGGCCCAGCCCGGGACATACCGCTCGTTGAAGTTGACCTTCAGCGAGTAGGTGTCGGTGTCCTCGTTCATCCGCTTCTCGATGCCCTGGCGATTGAACGACATCAGCCCCTGCGGGCAGTTCGTCGTCAGGAACCACGCATCGGGATCGGTGTAGAACGGATTCACCATGTAGCCGTCCGGCACCAGGTCCAGGGAGCGGACCGGGTTGACGTCGTTGTTCGCCGAATCGACACGTCCCGTCGACTTCAGCAGCCGCTCCGCCGTGAACCGCCCACCGGGCGCCACGAGGAGACGCTGCGGCTCGTAGCCGACCAGCTTGCCGCCACCATCGACCCAGCCCGACATCGTCGTATAGGCCAGCTCCAGCGCGCTCTCCGTCAGGTCGACCTGGGCGGAAAACGTGTTGGCGTTGGTGTAGGAGCCGAACGGATGCGCGGTGGAGAACAGCGCGACGCCGTCGCCACCGAGGTAGGAGCCGGAGAAGCCGTTGTTGAAGATGTTGGCGTGCACCACTTCCTTCGCGGTCGCCATCGCACGCCCCAGTTCCGTGGCGTAGGCCGTGGAGCCCCGCTCGTACTGGTTGTCGTCGATCGCTTCCTTCGTGATGATGAAGCCGAGCGCCGATGTGAAGGGCCGGAAGGTGTAGGTCCGCTCCTCGCCGTAGCCGGCATACGAGACGGACTGGCCCTCCTGCTTCACCTGCGCCAGAGGCATCGCGCCGACCTGCACGATTTCCTCGTAGGCGCGCTCGGTGTCGACGGTCTTGAACATCTTGTTGTAGCGCTTCGGCACGGAACGCATCCCGTCGCCGAACTTCGCGAAGAGGCCCGGAGCGAGCTGCTTCGCGATCATCGAACGATTGATCATCGATCAGCCCTCCTCAGATGCCGGTGGTGGACTTGAGGTCGTGCTCGTTGATGAGCACCTCGACCTTGGCGTAGGCGCCGATGGCGTTGTCCGGCCGATTGACGAGCCGCAGGACGCGAAGCCCGGCGGGACCCGTCGTCGATGTCGAGGTGTCGACCTCGGCACCGGCGGTGTGGGTGTAGATCCAGTCGAAGTTCGACCCGTTGTCGAGCAGCGCCGGCGTCGCGGAGTCGCTGTCGTGCTGGATCTCGAAGACCGTCAGCGGATTGTCGACGACCTTCGCGATGGCGTTCGCCGAGTTGAGCGTCGCCGTCGAGGCCGTCCAGGTCCTGGAGAAGACCTGCGTGCCATCGGTCGCCGTGTACTCGACACCGAGGAAGACGCCGCGGCAGGTGTCGCCGGCGCTGGCGAGGCCGATGGTGCCGTCCGCCAGGACCTTGACGAACTGGCCGAAGCGGATCGTGGTGTTGTACGCCGAGAGGATCGGGTAAGGCTCGGTCTGGCCGTTCCAGGACGAGCCCCCCAGGATGCGCACCGGCTTTGCGCCGAAGGGCGCGTCGGTGTTGGCCATGGTGGTTCCCTTTCAGGGAATGGGTTGTGAACCCCAGCCCTCATCCGCTGCCGAACGTGGCGCGGCGCGAGCTGGTCGGAGGGTCAGCCCTCGAATTGTCGGTGAGAACCAGTCCGGGCACGGCGTTGAGGTTGCGCCGGGGGTCGGCGGCATCCATGGCGCTCTCCGTCCTCCGGCGAATCCGATCCTGCGCCCGTTCCGCGATGGCCTTCGGCAGGCGCATCAGGACGAGGTCGTGGCGATAGCGGACGGCGTCGTCCGGCTTCACCGTTTCGGCTTCGAGGATGTGACGGTAGTACTCCGGGTAGTCACCGTACTTGACGGGAACCCACCCTTCGATGCGCCGCTTGTGCTCGGTACGCTCGTTCTCCTTGCCGACCGCGACGTGCCGAAGAACCTCACCGTCCTTGGCGGGCGGCGTCGGCAGCGCGTCGAGAGTGCTGCTGTAGTAGTCGTCTCGCTCGGCGCTCGCGCGGGACTCCGTCTCGCGGTCGTTGCGCTTCGTCGCGGTGCTCATGATCTTGATGTCTCCGTCAGGCCGCGATCTCGATGGCGATCTTGCCGCGCTGGTCCAGGGCACCGGACTTCGCGATGTGATCGCGGTTGGCCTTCCATTCGAGGAATCCCGCCTTGTTGGTGGTCGGCAGCAGGCCGTTCCGCTTGAGGTAGGCGTGCTCCTCGGCGGAAATCGCGATCGCCTGCTTCGCACCGGAACCGGCCGGGCCTCGGGATGCCGGGGCGACCACGGACGAGCCGTTGCCCCGTTCCGCCGCCCCCTGACGGGTGACGGGTCGGAAATCGTCGTGCTGGGCCGCCAGGACGCGGTTGAGACGGCGATAGTGCTCCGGATCACCCGGCGGATAGCCGGCCCTGAGCAGCTTCTGCGCCTCGACGCCCACGGCATAGAGCCGCTGCGGGTTGTTCTGGTGCCAGTCCTTGTGGTCGTCCAGCCAGCGGGCCGCCATCGGCTCCATCGGCCGCTGCTGCTGCGCCGGAGCCTGCTGCATCATGGGCTGGCGCTGCTGCGGGAACGGCTGCTGTGCCACCGGCTGCGGCATCTGCTGGCGGACGCCGGCGAGCTGCGAAATCTGCGTCGAGGTCTGCGCCATCGCCGTCGTGATCTGCGCCAGCTTCACCGCGTCGCCCTGCTCGGCGGCCATGCGGTGCTGGTCTTCCAGCCATTGGGTATGCCGCTGGAGGGCGCCGATCTGATTGTCGACGGCCTGGCGCTCCGCGGCGACGCGGCGGGACTGCTCGGCCAGGAACGCCTGCGCGATCTGGTCGCGCTCCGCGGCGATGGCTTCGCGCTGGCGGTTCGCCTCGTAGGCTTCGGCGGCGTACTGCCGCATCCGCTCCTTGATCTTCGGCTTCCGGACGTCCGCGATCTCCTTCTCGATCGGATCGTCGGTCTCGCCACCGTCGACACTGTCCGAGGGATCGTCGTCGGGATCGGCCGCCTCGCGGGCCGGTAGCGCGTCGGCCCCGGGCTGGGTATCGCCGGTGACGATGATCTCGATGGCGCCGTCGTCGGTGTGGAAGTCGTCCGAAGACGCGGAATCGCTGCCGCTCGGCTGCCCTGCGGCGCCGTCGATGGTATCGGCCATGTCGGGTTTCTCCTTGCAGCGGGGCTTAGGTTGCGGCGCCCGCGGGTAGAGCCGCTATCCGGGCTGGATCAGCCCAGGCCGTCCGGGTCGATGCCGACCGCGTCCACCTTGTCGTCGGCGATGACGACGTAATCGACACCACGGACCCGATACCGCTGGTCCTGGTAGCGCTTCCATCCGACGACGTCGCCGATCTTGCACCAGGGCGCGCTGAATCGGCCCTTGTCCTGGTAGGCATCGGGTCCCATCGCGACGACGGTGCCGATGTTCTTCCGGGTATCTGCGACGTCCCGGGTGTCGTCGGGCCGGATGATGCCGCCGCTGGTCTTCTCCGGGGTGCGGTGAAGCCGCACGAGCAGATAGTAGCCGGGCGGGTTGAACGGGATCGGGTCATCCGGCGTGCCGACGTGTTTCACGGGAAACGCGGCGACTGCCGCGGCGAGGCCGGCGAGCTTGCTCATGCTTCCTGCAACTCCTTCAGGGCTTCCTGGATCGCGCCTTCGGCAAAGAGCAGCCCGCGATGCCAGCCCAGGGCTTCACGGTACATCGCGTAGTCCGGGACGTTGGTGCCCCCGTCGAGGATGCGCTTGTCGACGCCGGCCAGTTCCTCGCGCACCTTCTTCAGCGCGCCGTTGAGGGGGTCGAAGGCCGAGATCATGCCGGCATCCCCGGCGGCGGTCGCGTCGCCAGCGTGAAGGCGCGATCCTGGTCGGCCTGCTGCGACTGAACCTGCTGCTGCACCACGGCCGCGGCCTGGTCGGCGGCGAGTTCGGTGTAGTCGAAGACCGTCTTGTCCTGATGGGCTTCCTGGTCCTGCGCCAACTTCTGCTCACCCTGGCCGAGCTTGATCCGCTCCCGCTCGTCGCGAAGCCGGACTTCCTCGGCGTTGGTGTGTGCCTGGATCAGGGCGGGGTCGGTCGGCTGCGGCGGGGCCGGCATCGCGCCGTTGATCTTGGCGACAACGGTAGCCATGGCGCCGGCCGCAATCTTGGCGAAGATCGCTTCGACCTGCGGCGGCATCGGCTGTCCGAGCGGCGGGAACGGCTGGCCGGCGAGCTTTCCCGCTCCGGCCCAGATCGCGTTCATCTCGTGTTCGACGGTGTGGCGGAGAAGCGGGCCGAACCACTGTTGCTGCATCGCGTTCGGCAGCTTGAGGAATTCAAGATGTGCCGCGCTGTGGGCGGCGTGGTCCTGCCCCGGCCCCACTGCGACCGGCATCCCACGCATCGCGGCGAGGTTCTCCGAAATCGGGTCCATCGGCTGCGGCTGTGGCGGATCGGGAACCAGGATGGCGTCGGAATCGATCCCGGCATCCTGGTAGACGCCGCGGAGGACGTCCTTGGGCTTGTGCATCGGCGCCCACTGCGGATTGGACGCGATCTGCATCGTAAGCTGGCCCTTCATCATCCGCTGCGTGGCGGTGAAGTTCTTCGGGTCGCTCACCGGCACGACGTCGACCCGCTCGTCGAAGTCCTGCCGCATGATGGTGCGGTTTCCTCCCCGCACGTTGTAGGGATACCCCTCTTCGGGGACATGGGCGGCGACGAGGTCGGCGATCAGGCGAAGTTCCTGACGCTGGGCGCGATGCAGCCGCTTGTGAATCGCGGACTGGATCTGGCTGGAGTTCTCCAGCAGCGCCATGACGGTGCCGACCGGCTGCTGCGTCGAGCCGTCCCCGACGTCGAGGTCGGAGATCGATCCCAGGGCGCGGCCGGCCTCGTTGATGTTGCTCCACAACTGCAAGAGAACGGGAGACGGGTCCTTGTAGGGCAGCGGCGCGAAGGCGTCGCGCACCGGCATCCCCATGGTGTCGATCTCGCGCCATTCACCGAACCCGATGACGGCGGACGTCTGCTCCGGCTTCGCACCACGGGCCTTGAACCCGCCCGGCATCGCGGCAAACGTCCCGGTATCGACCAGCATCCGCAGCAGCGCCGTGGAACCACGGGCGAGACCGCCGATGATGTGGATCAGCCCGAGCCCGTATCCACCCTGCCCGGCGATGTAGTCGTACTCGACGAAGTGCTGGCGCCTCCGGAACAGCGGATCGCCCTCGCGCCAGCCCCGGCGCACGGCGAGAACGACCTGCGTTTCCTTGTCGACGGTCACGATGTAGGGCAGCAGCAGATCGTCGGCGCCCTCGTGCGGGTCCGCCTCGATCGCCATCTCGCAATGGCTCTCGTAGATGTCCCGCCGGGCCTGCGGATCATCCGCCGGCGCCTTGACGCCCGCGATCTCGCTCGTCTTCTCCGCGATCGGTCCCGCCGCCATTTCCTGGCTGATCGGCGTCAACTCGACGTCGCGCCAGACCTGCGCCAACTGCATCCGGCGGATTTCGTTCGGCGTCAGGTGCAGGACGTGCGTGTTCCGCGGTGACGTTTCCAGCGATGGCGCCCCATACGCCTTGATGAAGTCGTCTGCCAGCACCCACCGCGACACCACCATCTGCCGCGTCGCGTCGTACCAGACCTTCCGGAAACCGGAACCGTGGGTTCCGACACCGTAGAGCATCTGATCAAAGTCGGCCTGATAGCCCTCGTCGACTTCGGTCAGGTGGTAGTTGAGATAGTCGCGGACCCGCTCGGCCTGATCCTTGGTCTCCTTGGTCTCCGTCCCCAGCGCAATGGCGTCGACCGGGCCGTTTTCCGGAAACATCTCGACGATGGCGCGGGACTGGAAGCGGATCGCGGCCTCGGCCACCATCGGATAGGTGACGCCACATGCCCCGGCGAACGGCTCGCTGCGCGGCGTGTTCTTGAACCCGAGAAGGTCGAGCCCGTCCTTGATGTTGGTCTTCCACTCCGACCGCGATTCGTCGTCGCGCTCGACGGCCTCGCAGACCTCCATGCCGATCGTCCGCAGGTCTTCGTCGGAGAGATGCTCGGCGAGATTGGCGTCCCATTCCACATCCTGGATCGCGACCGCCGGGTCATCGGCCGGGCAGCCCATGGTGATGATGAGACCGCCATCGGGGAGAACCTGGACCTGCTCCGGGCCGATCTCCCCCGAGGTGTCTTCCTCGTCGTTGGGAAACTCGATCGGATCGCCCTGGCGCAGCATCATCGGTTCGTGGACATCCCCTGCCAGGTCTCGAATGGTGCCGTGGCACCGGGTCTCGGGTCGAGCATCACGGCGCGCTGCGGTCCCTTGCCACGCGCCTTGGCGTGGTCGCCTGGGCTGCGGAACGCGACGGACTCAGTCGGCAGCGCCGGCTCGTCCTGGACGATGACGTCGTCTCCCATCACGCCGCTCCGCGCATCTCGGCTCGCAGCTCGTCGGCCCGCCGTTTCGCGCGCTCGTAAATCACGCCCAAGTGATCGTATGCGTCACGAAACGCTGGCGTGTCACAGACACCCCCCGACCACATGGCCCCGCGGGCGATCGTGCACGCGGCCATGTCCCGAACAGCGTCGCCTAGATCGATCATCACGGCCTCACGAATACGGGCTGTAGTTCGGCGAGCGCGGCATCGTCACCACGGGCTCGCCCCAGTCATCGGAGCCGAGGCGGAGCATCCCGGACTGGCGGAAGCGCAGAAGGGCCTGGACGGTCGTGTCGACGAGATCGTCATGGGCGCCGGACGGGAACGTGCTGCACTCGTCGACCACCATTTGGGCGAACGGCATGATCTCGCGGTTCTCGCCACCGTTTACCCGTCCGACTACCGGCACCCACACGGCACCGCTTTCGAGAACATTCGACGCCGAGTGCGCTCGGGCCACCTTATCGCGGTCCGCCCTGAATTCCGCGACCGCGATGCCGGCGCGGCGCAACTCCTGGATCAGCGATTGGCCCGACGCCGCCTTCTCGACGAGGATGGTATCGGGATCGTGCAGCTTGATCAGCGCGGCCACCTTGCGCCGCATCTCGGGATACTCGACCCGGTCATGCCACGCATCGAGCAGGATGAGCCCGTCCGCCTTGCGCTGCAGATCGGTATCGCCGTGGACGTCCTGCCGGAAGAAACCCCACACCGTGACGGCGCTGTAGTCGGCATCCGCTTTCGCGGAATAGGCGCCGTCGAACGACAGCATGACGTGGCTGCACTCCGGCGGCTCCGCCTTCTCCCACTTCTTCCACCACGCCCGCTTCAGGATGCCGCCGCCTCGGGGCGCGGGACGCTGCTGGAGCTGCCCGGCGACGCCGTAGCTGCCGAGCTTGGTGGATAGCTCAGCTATCTCCTTCTCTCCGACCCGCTCCGGCCACAGCAGTTCGCCATCGACGCGGCGGGGGTCGAACTCGAAGCGCGACGGGTGATCCTTCTCGTAGCGGGCCGGGATGCAGATATGCGTCCAGCCCAGTTCCCGCGCGATGATGTGCCCCGTCAGGTCGTTCTCGTGCGCCCGCTGCATCACGACGACGAACGCCCCGGTTTTCGGATTGTTGAGCCGGGTCGGCATGACCTGGTCCCACCAGTCCAGCACGCCCTGCCGGACGAGGTCCGATTCGGCCTCGCGCACGTTGTGAGGATCGTCGATGCAGATGATATCGCCGCCTTCGCCTGTGCCAGTGCCGTCAACCGAGGTTGCCAATCGGTATCCCCCGGCGCTGTTGTCGAAGCGAATCTTGGTGTTCTGGTCCCCGGAGAGCGTGAACCGCTTCCCCCAATGGCCCTGATACCAGGGGCTTTCGATCAACCGCCGGCATCGCACGCTGTCGCGCACCGACAGGCTTTGAGCGTAGCTCGCGAACATCCAGCGGCGATGCGGGTGGCGGAGCCAATCCCACGCCGGCCAGAACACCGCGCACGCCAGGGACTTCATGTGCCGCGGCGGGATGTTGATGATCAGGCGGCGGATTTCGCCATCGGAGACCGCCTCCAGGTACTCCGTGATAACCCTGAGATGCCAGTTGTCTACGTAGGGATCGCCCTCGACGGAGCGCCAGCCCTGCCGGACGAATTCAATGAGGCTGGCTTCCGCCGTTCGCGCCCTTTGCCGACGCTCGCGTTCCTCCATCGCGCGCACCAGCAACGCCGTTTCCCGGAGCGGCGAGGAGATGGCGGCGCTCTCGAATGTACCGGTCAATCTCGTCGTCCGTCATGTGGGCGAAGTCGCCGGGCTGGCCGGTCTCTCGGCGCTCGATGAACATGCCGAGTTCCTTGCCGATCAGTTCCAACGCCTTGTTGGCGACCGAACCCTCGTACCGGAACTCGCCGGTGGGCTGGCCCTCACGGATAACCGGCTCGGCCTGCATGGCGCGCTCGTAGTTGGTGCGGAGCTGCTCCAGCACCCACGCTTTGTTCAATCCGGTCTTCTTGGCTTCCGTCTGCAAGGCCGTCATCCGGGCGGAATCCCGCTCTCCGAGAACCTCGGCCACCCGGTTATCAACCGTCGCCCGCTTGTTGACGTTGGATAGCAGTCGCGATGCGGCGGTCTTGGCCGACGTCAGGGACTTGCTCCCATACGCCGCGGCATACGCTTCGGCCTGTGTCGCCCCGTCTGCCAAACGCTGCGCGATGATTTCGAGGCGGGGGTCCTGTAGCGCGGGCATCGCCGATCAGCAGCCTCGGCCGCCCTTTTTCTTCGTCTTCTTCGCCATGGTGGTCTCCATCACCTTGTGCCGGGAGGAGCCCGGCGCTCGCTGTACCAAACGCACATCAACCCGATGATGCTGCCGATGCGCTGCCGGTGGGCTTCGACGCGGGCTCGGTTCGCCTCGGGTGTCTCGCCCGGAACCTCCAGCATCATGTGCTCACCCGCGGTGGATGCCAGAAGGCCGACCCAACCATCGGCGGTGTTGGGCTGGCCGACGAGAAGCCCGTCAACGAGCTTGTGCCATGTGTTCTCGCGGACCATCACGCCGCCAGCTTGTCCCGCGGATCGTCGGGCGTCTCGATTCCGAGATGGAGACGCGCCCACTCCGCCATGAAGTCCTTGCGGTTGCCCTTGAAGTGGACCGCGATGCTCGTCTTCGCTAGGGCACCGTCACCGGCGCTGTGCGGGGGTGCGTCATGCGTGGTCTGGTCGAGGAAGCGGAGCTTGAAGCCGTCGCGCTCCACGATGACGCCGGGCTTGACCAGCGGCAGGGCGGTGCGGCGGATGGCTTCCTGGTCTTCGCCCCACTCGTCGCCACAGACCGCCAGGGCGGCCTTGTAGAACTCGTGGGCCATGCCGGGACGACGTCCGGGCGCGAGGTAGACGGTGCCGTTGCTGAGGCCGCCCGGCACGTAGGGACCGACGCTGAGACCGATATCCCAATCTCCGCCGCCGAACACCTCGCGGGGGTCGCGGCAGAACAGGACGTCGGCGCCGATCATGATGGTGCCTTCGTTGGCGACGCCGTTGGTGCGGAGATAGTCGGCCTGGCCGGCGAGGATGGCCTTCATCAGGCTCATGTCCTTGGTGCCGTCGACCTCGTAGACGAAGGAGAGACCGGGAGGGAGTTCGGAATCCCGCTCCGTGATGACGACGTGCTGGATGCCGAGCCGCTTGCAGGCCGCTTCGACCAGCAGGACCGGGATCGTGTAGCTGTTCGCCTTGTCCCCGTGGGTGGCGGGGCGAGGGCTGAGGTAGGAGGCAGCGACGATCATGCGGCGGCCCTCGCGATCGGAGCCATGCCACCCTCACGCAGGCGTGCCGGGACGCCCATGACGGTCTCGCCTGGGGCCACGTTGTGCGTCACCACAGCGCCGGCGGCGATGGTGGCCCCGTCGCTGATGATGACACCGGGCAGGATTACCGCACCGACACCGATGACGACGTGGGCACCGATGATGGGCGGGCGCTGGGTGTCCGGGACATGCCGATACTCGCGCAGCGCCTCGATATCGGCTTCCGCGGCCAGGGTCACGTTCGCGGCGATGAAGGTGCCTTCCCCGATGACGGCCCCACCGACGATGAAGCTGCCGTCCTGGATGCGGACCATGTCCGCGATGCGGCAGTCGTGCGAGACCGTGACCTTCTGGCCGATGACGCAGTTCCGGCCGATCGAGGCACCCTCACGAACGATGGCTCCGACGCCGACGACGGTCTCGCGACCGATCCTCGCCCCGGTGTAGATCGTGGCGTGGGCGTCGATGCGGACGCCGCGGTCGAGGATGGCGCCACCCATGACATCGGGCTTCCGGGCGAAGGCTCCGGCGAGCAATGGAGGCTTCCCGACCAGGGCGTGCCAGCCGATGAAGACGTCACGCCCGACGCGGCTCTCGCAGGTCACGACGGCCATCGGCGCCACATAGGCGGAATGGTCGACGGTGGAGCCGGCATCAACTACGGCGCGGGCGTCGATCATGCGCGGATGTCCTCCACGATGCGTTGGACCATGTCGGCAGGCCAGGAGCCGTCTGGCCGCTGACGGTGAACCTTGATCCCCGGGAACCACGGGCTGCTGTCGCCCGCGCTCAACCACCGATGTTCCGGGGGGTGGGTGACGAGAACGTGGCATTTCGGGCGCTGGGCTTCAGGAAGCGCGGCGAGGAGGTGAACGTTGGTGTTGGAGACGGTGACGTAGGCGTCGAGGTCGGCAATCGAGTCCAATGCTTCCGCCGGATCATCGGCTTCTTCGTTTGCCTCCAGCATGAAATCCCACGTCGACCGGCCCGGATAGTCGTGAAGCGTCTCGATCTCATCGTTCGTGATGCCGCGCTGCACGGGGCAGGCGGTGCCGCCGAGACCGGCAACGACCGAGAGCAGCGTCTTCGGGTCAACTCGCTTGTTCAGACCGAACCGCCGCGATGGAGCGCCCGCCCGCCATGTCAGGCCAACCCATGGCGCCCTGCACCGGAACGCATCTTCTCGCGACCGATATTTCGCTGCGGGAACGACCACCGACGGCAACGGCCCTGGCGTCTGTGTCAGGAACGGCAGATCGCCCATCCGCATGTCGATGCAGCCGTCATCGCCGAAGCCCTCCAGGACGCCGGGGAAGGCCCTTCGCATCACCGGGGCGATCTTCGTCGGCCACGCGCACCAGATCTCCTCTGCGCCCTTCTCACGCAGAATGGGGAGCCATCTCGCGAAGAACAGGACGTCGCCCAATCCCTGCTCGCAGGCGACGTGGACCCGGCCCTTCCATCCCGCCGGTATCGGTATCCTCGGGACATCCGGCCGGTGGGCGACGGTGACGCGCCAGCGATAGGCCGACCAGCCAGCCTCGAACCGCTCTGTGGCGAGACAGCAGATCGCGAGATTGTGCAGCGCCATGACGTGGCCCTGCTCACGGCGCAGGGCTTCGGAAAAGCACGGGATCGCACGCTCGGGGTCACCGGCCGCCCACAGCGTCTTGCCGAGGCCGTACCAGACCTCGGCGACTTCGGGATCGATGCGACAAGCCATCTCAGCGGCGGCGATTGCCTCGTCGTGCCGGCCTTGGTGAACCAGGATTTCGGCGAGGTTGCTGATCGGGCTTGGATTTCCGGGAATGGCCCACTGCGCGGCCTCGTATGCGGCGGCGGCGTTCTCGAAGTCATCGCGGACCCGGGCGTCGGCGCCCCAGGTGTTGAGCCTGGACGCCATGCGGTGCCCAGAGGCAATCGGCAGGTCCGAAACGAGTGCGCCCGCCGAGGGGTTCTCTGCGGGCGCGGTCATGACGAATGCGCCTTTGTCCCATTTCTCGTTGAACGTGTCAAGCCGTAGTGCTTCGCCAGATCATCGAGCCCCAGCCGTAGCAGGACCATGCCCTCGACGCTGGCCCCGGAACCCCTCCTTCCCCGCTCCGCCACCCAGGACGCCGCGGTCTCGTCGAGGATGACGACGTGGGTCACGATCGGCGAGAACCGCGGGTCCAGGCCGCGCATCGCCTCGGCATACCTGGCCCTCGCCTCGGCCTGCCTGTCGCTGATCTCCCCCGTTTCCGTGGACTGCCGCTCGCCATAGAGCGCGATGAGCCTTCGGCTTCCTCCACCCCGTTCGTAGTCCGCGTAGAGCCGGCGAGCTGCCGCGCGCTGGTCGTCCGTGATCGAACGACGGCGATGGTAGCCGTCGATGACAGACAGGGAGCGGACCGATCGCGATGCCGCGACGCGCTCGCGATGATCGATCTGGTGGCGCTCCGAGAACACGACGTCGCCCTTCTCGACACGCTCGATGGTGGGACCGTCCGTCACCAGTCGGCGGGGCTGTGACGGGGGTGGCGGCGTTTTGCCTGGAATTCTGGTCGCGGCGCGGAAGGTCACCCCATCCTCTCCATGATCTCCACCACACGGGGACAGGTCATGCGGCAGGCTTCTGGGTAGCGGCAGAACTCTCGCGATTCGCCTTGACGACGTCCGGCCGGTGGTAGTCGCCGAGGACTGCCTTGAGGTCGCGAAGTGCCACACGTTCCGCGATGATTTCGGCGCACACTCGGACGCAATCGCCGCAAATGTTCGCCTCATCCCCTGCGATGATGTAGTCGGCCTGCTCCTTCGTCGCCTTGCAAAACGAGCAATCGGTCGACTTCGGTTGAGCGGTCATGCGGCATCCTTTCGTGGCGTCCAGCCGTAGTCCTCGGGCTTTGGGCCGGGTCCTTCGCGACCGTCGTTCGCCCACTTCGCCACGGCGGCGGAGTAGGCTTTGGCGGCCGCGGATTGCGCGGCATCCGGAGGTGCCGGCGAACCTCCGCCGACGATCCCGGCCGCTATCGCCCGCTGCATCGGATTGAGGAAAAACTTAAGCGTTGCCGGCGCTTGTTCTTTGTTCGCAGCCATCCGCCCGACGATCGGCTCGATCACGGCGGCGGCCTGTTCCGGCGTAATTCCGCGTTCGATCCAGCCCTCGGCTATCGCCCGATCGGTCGGGTGCCGAGGCCGTATCGGGTCCTGGAAATGCGTCTCCACCGCCTCGTCGAGAACCCGGATCATCGCCCCCACCACCTCGGATTCGACGGGACGCCGGGTAGGAGTCTGAGACAGAGGTGGTAGGTCTCTTTGTGGTTGTGGTTGTGGTTGCGACCCGCATTGCGATCGCATTGCGATGTTCTTGTTTGTCGCATTGCGATCGCTTTGCGATGCCGGAGGGGTGGTTTCGGATGTCGCATTGCGATCGGACCAGCGGGTGCTGTTCCCCTTCTGTCCGGCTGCGGCTCGCTTCTCGTAGCGCTTCCTCGCCTCCTCCAATTCCCGGTCGATCCGCTTGTGCCTCCACCCGCACGGGGTGTCGATGAAGAACGCCATGAGCGTGCTGCCGTGCTTCTGCCATTCCTTCCTTGAGAGGCCGGTGATCTGGCGCAGCCGATCCTCGTCCTTCGGCAGCGGCGACGCGCTGGTCCAATAGTGACCGATGAGCAACAGGTATGCGCCGTGCTCGATCGTGGCGAGATGCCGGGTGTCCCGATGATAGTCGCCCCAATACTGGGGCATGAACTTGTCGGCGCGGTTCATGCGTCCCTCGCCAGGTTCTCGAAACGTCCACGCCCGCCGTCGAAGTGCAGGCACACCGTTCTCGTGGCGCCGTGCCGGTTCTTCAGCACGATCGCCTCGGCCAGGCCCTTCGCGTTGTCGACGCGGTCGTTCCATCGCCGCATCTTCTCGGCCAGGACGTCGGCGCGCTCCTTCCCCGTGTCCCTGGGCTTGTCCTGCTCGACGTAGACCTCGTCGCGGTAGAGGCCGATGACGACGTCGGCGTCCTG
>ERZ869925.812-NODE-812-length-18365-cov-4.578973_pt1 | contig 18365 bp, 21 predicted proteins | sample MGYA00579311_ERZ869925 | MGnify/ENA primary metagenome ERZ869925 (study PRJEB32216, sample SAMN09231817) | wastewater metagenome | place: USA: Maryland | collected 2016-07-30 | study: EMG produced TPA metagenomics assembly of the PRJNA472060 data set (Reclaimed...
AGGGTCGGCGCGCCGGCGGCGGCGCGTCGGGTACGCCGAGCGCCTCGACGCGCTGGCGGAGCGCGTCGAGCGGCCAGAGCGGGCCGCCTCGCTCGATGATCCGTACCGGCGCCGCCTTCCCGCCCTTCCGGTTGACGGTGCCGGGGACGCGGAGGATCCGCGCGAGGTCGTGCGTCGCGTCGATCAGGACGCCGGGGTTCAGGACGCGCGCCGCGGCCTGCCACTGCGCGGCGAGGCGCGCCGCGTCCTCGCGCTGCTTCGGCGTCGAGAACAGCCACGGCTCGGAGAGCACCCACCAGGCGTGGACGCCGTACCCGGAGTCGACGACGACGGTCGGCTCCGCGAGCTTCTTCGCGGCGGCGATCGCCGCGTCGTGCGTCGCGAACGACCCCTTCTTCCCCTCGGGGCCGCCGTTGACGTCGAGGTCGATCCAGAGCGCGGCGATCCCGGCGATCTCCGTCGCCTTCGCGCGGCGCCCCGCGGCGATCTTCGTCGCGGCGTACCCGACGGCGACGTAGAGGTCGTCGCCGTCCTCCGCCGCGACGCGCGCCGCTTCCGCCGGCGACGTGACGGTCGTCGTGCGGCGCGTCGCGAGGCTCCACAACTGGACGCGGAGCTTGTCGGGGAACGGGTCTCCGAAGATCGTCTCGACGAACTCTGCGGCGGCGTCGCCCACGCGGTGCGGCTCCTGGGTGGTGTGTAGCATGGGTCTGTGCCTCCGGTGTGTGCCGCCCGGTAGGTGCCGAGGGCCGCACCCGCGGGTGCGGCCCTCGGCCTACTCGGAGCGTACTGCCGGGGTGCCTACTCGGCGCCCTGATCGAAGGCGTCGTCGGAGGCGGCCGTGTCGAGGTCGACGCGGACGCGCTCGAGCAGCGGCTTCATCTGCGCGGCGTACGCCTTCGCGACGGCGCGCGCCTCGGGGTCGAGCACCCCGGCGAGGCTCATCGTGACGCGGCTGTAGCCGGTGCCGCCGCTGTTCGTGGCCTTCTCCAGCCCGATCCGGGTCAGGGCGCCGCTGAACGGGATCCCGCGCTCGGCGAGGCCGACGAGGTAGCCGCGCGCCGCCTTCAGGCTCGTCGGGGGGAGCGTGAGGATGACGGGGAACGCGCCGCCGTCCTCCAGGAGGAGGAAGAACTGGCGCTGCTGCGTGCACGCCTGGCCGACGCCGCCGCTCCCGAACTGGGCGAGCGGGCACGCTGAGCAGTCGCCGCCGGGGTTCCCGACGCCGCGGACGCCGTCGTCGCTGCGGCAGTCCGGCGGCGAGCCGTCCGACTCCTCGAACGACGTCGCGAAGTACGTCCGCGGCGTCCGCTGGTAGACGATCACGCCGACGAGCTCCTTCCGGACGTCGGGCTCGCCGTCGATCGTCGGGACCTCCCACGCGATCCCGCCGCCGGCGGGCATCTTGATCCGGCGGAAGTCGCCGACGCTCGCGCCCTCCGTGCCGAGGTTCTCGGCGAGGGCGCCGATGACGTCGGAGACGTCGACGGCGAGGCCCGGGACGATGCTGCGATCGATCGTCGCGAGGCCCGTTCCCGCGCTCGGCGCGGGCGTGTTGCGAGGAGCCATAGGTGGCTTCTCCTCCTACTTCGTGGACTTGGTTGTGCGGATGGACTGGCGCTCGTCGATGCGGAAGCAGCGGCGGACGCTGGCGGGGATCGGGTCGGGGTGGCCGGCGTCGATTGCGCGTCCCGCCTCGCGGAACACGGCGCTGATCGTCTGCGCGTTCCAGGTCGCCTTGACGAGCTCCGGGTAGTGGCGCCGCAGGATGCGGGCGGCCTGCTCCTGCGTCGCGGCGTCCTTGTCGAGGAACGCCCATCGGTCGACGCGGGGGGAGACGGTGCGGCGCTCGGGGACGCCGTCGGGGCCGGTGACGGTGACGCGCCACTGATCGGCGCCCGTCGCGGCGACGTAGTCGAGGAGGGCCTCCTCGATCTGCGTCCGCTCGGCCTTCGCCTGCTCGATCGCGGCGTCGGCGCGCGCGATCGCGACGTCGAGTTCCGCGATTCGCGTCGCCGCTGCCGTGGCGTCGAAGCCAGGCGCGTCGGACATACCGTACCTCCTCGTTTCGGGCTAACGCGTTATGCGCTAAACGCATCGTATAGGCCCCGAAGCATAGTGTCAAGGGGACTTTACGACTCGTGGGGTGTTAGCGGCGGAAGTACCCCGCCGCCGCCGACCGCGCCTCCTCCTGCCGCGCCCACAACCCCGCTGCGGTGTGCGCCAGGCTGATCGCCTGCCCCGTCGACCACGGCGACGGGACGAGCCGGAGAGCCCCGTCTGGCGAGACGCGAACGACCGTGCCGTCGACCACCGTCGAGTTGTGGTTCTCCCGCGCGAACCGGAGCGCCCACGCCGCCTGGTACAGCCCGACCTGGATGAGGTTGTCCGCGCCGACGTACGGCTTCCGACCCACCTTCGCGTCGAAGACGACGTAGCTGCCGTCCGCGACGCGCGCGAGGACGTCGCTCCGCCCCCACACCTCGACCTGCTCCTCGTCGAACCCGAAGACGGCGCGGACGCTCCGCTCCGCCCACGCCTCGACAGCGCCGACGTTCGACCACCACTCCGCCATCAGCACCACAGCGTCGTCCGCGGCGTCCTCGAGCGGCCGCCCCTCGACGAGGCGTTGCAGCTCGTCGTGGAGGCGGTTCCCGTCGTCGCGGCGCGGCGTCCGCGCCTCCGCGAGCGTCTTCCCTTCGAGGCCGACGCGGTTCGCCCACTCGATCAGGCCCTCCTGCGGGCCGCTCATCGCCTTCGCGAGGTCAGTCACGCTCGGCACTACGTCACGTCCTCGATCGCGTCGACGAGCGCCTTCCGCGCGACGTCGAGGACGGCGTTGATCTCGGCGAGGTCGGCGCGCGCCTTCTCCGCGTCGCGATCGAGGCGGCGCAGGTTGTCGCGGATGAACTGGCGCTTCTCGACCAGCGTCGCGACCTCGATCGACGCCTCCGCGACGCTCTTCGCGATCGGCGACCGCATGTGCTCGATCGGCGGCATCGTCCGCGGCGGCGGAGCCTTGACGTTCTCCATCTCTCGCATCCCTCCTACGGGGCGTTGTGGGCCTTCTACTCGGCGTCCGGCGTGGAGAGCGACCCGGACGCCTTCGCGGCCGCGAGGACGGCGCTGATGCCCTCCTCGCGGTTCCGCAGGGCGGTGATGATCGTCGAGTCGACCGTCCCGGCCGCGACGAGGTAGACGTACAGCACGTTCCGCTTCTGCCCCGGCCGGTGCGTCCGCTTCAACGACTGCTGGAAGTCGCCGAGGTTGTGCCCGATCGAGTAGTAGACCGCGACCGCGGCGCGCGTCAGGTCGATACCGACGCCGCCCGACTGGATCTGGACGCCGACGACCTCGACGCCGGGGAGGAGGCACGCGTCGTCGTCGAGCGCGTCCTTCCGGTTCCCGCTGATCTCCGCGTACGACCGGCCGAGCTCGTCCGCGACCTCGCGGATCGCGTCGAGGTCCGCCGTGAACCGCGCGAAGACGACGACGGGGTCACCCGCCGGGAGGTCGGTGAGGACGTCCTTTAGGAGGTCGCGCTTCGCCGTCGAGATGACGACGGGGCGGCTCGGCGGGTTGTCCGGATCCTCGACCGGAGCGACGCCGCCCGTGATCTGCTGGAGGCGGAGTACCTTCACGCCGCCGTTCGCGGCGGTGATCCGCCCGTCGCGCGTCTCGGCGACGAAGTCGTCCTCCATCGCCTTGTACGCGGCGCGCGCGGCGGGTTCGAGGTCGCACGTCCGGACGACGTCGACGGTCTCGGGGAGGTCGAGGACGTCCGCGGCGGAGCACTGGAACGCGAGGCGCGCGAGGCGGTCGGCGAACTCGTCCTCGTTCTGGAACGCGACGACCTGCCGCTGCTCGTAGCCGCCCATCACGGCGTAGCGGTGGCGGAACCGGAAGAAGCTCGTCCCGAAGACGCCCTCGTCGAGGAACCGGGCCTGGGCGTACGCGTCGAGGAGGCTGTGCGGCATCGGCGTGCCGGTGAGGGCGAGGCGGCGATTAGCGCGGCTCGCGAGGGTGTGCGCGAACTGGGACGCCTTCCCGTTCGGCGACTTGATCCGGTGCGACTCGTCGCAGATCACGATGTCCCACGCCTCGCCGAGCAGGAGGCTCGCGACGGGGTCGCGCCACGCCGCTTCGTAGTTGACGACGACGGCGAGGGGCCGGTCGGTGCTGGTCAACGCGAGCGCCGAGGAGATCGCCTTTGCCTTCTTCGCGCCGCTCCCGGTCGGGACGGTGACGTTCCAGTCGCGCGCGGCGTGGATCCGGAACTCGCGCGGCCAGACCCGCATGACGCTGACGGGGCAGAGGACGAGGACGCGCATCGCGCGCGGCGCCTTCCACCCGGGCCACCCCTCGGCGAGGCCGATCGCGGTGAGGCTCTTCCCGGTGCCCATGTCCATCGCGAGCATCGCGGCGGTGCGCGGCAGCGCGAACGCGTAGCCGCGCCGCTGGTGCGTCCACGCGGCGGTCTTCGTCGGCACCTCGGGGAGCGTCGCCTCGTCGCCGACGAGCGCCGCGCGCTGCTCGACGATGGTCGCGGCTTCCGCTGCGACCATCGCCTCGACCTCGGCGGCGGGGTGGAACGCGTGGAGGTGGCGCTTCGCGGCGTCCGCGAGCGCGGCGGCGGCCGTGTTCGTCGCGGGGATCGTCCAGACCTTCGCGGTCGGGTTCCACCGAGCTCCGGGCAGCGCCTTGATCGCGTCCTTCAACGCGAACGGCGCGCGAATCTCGATCCGGCCGCCGGCGGCGTCGAGGGCGGCGTCGACGCGGCGCGCCGGCGCGGCTCGCTTCTCCGCGGCCGCCTCGACGGCGGCGGCGTCGACCGCGACGGCGGCGACGCTGATCCCGGCGGCGGCGAGTTGCGCGGCGTACTTCGGGAGCATCTTCGCGGCGGCGCGCGCCTGGTTCGCGGTGAGGGGGCGGCCGTCGCGGATCTGCGCGGCGAGGCTCCGCCCGAACGCGGAGTCGCCGCCGTTGAAGCCGACGCCGTCCTCGGTGACGGCGCCGTCGCAGGCGTCGGCGAGGGTGACGATCGCTGCGATGAGCGCCGACGGCGTCTCGGGTGCGGGGGAGGGCGTGCCCGCCATGTGGAACCTCCGATGCGTTGTCTCGAACCTACAACCGCATCGTACCGGCCCCGAGACGAAACGTCAAGGGGACGACACGCCGGGCGTGTCGTCCCCTCTCGTCCCCGATCCCCCCGAATCGCAGGAGGCCCCGATCATACCGCCCGGAGACGCTAGAGCGCCATCCGAACGAAGACGCACCGCATCGACCGCGTCGACCGGGCGCGCCGCTCCACAGCCCCGCCGTCGGCGTCCGACGACGAGCTCGTGTTCCCCTCGATCGTCGCGAACTCGCCGCCGGCCCGATTCGTCCACCGCTCGAACAGGCCGACGTGGAACGCGACGCCGTCCCGGTCGAGGTAGAGGACGACGTCGCCCGGCTCCGGGTCGCGCGTGACGCTCGCGCCGTTCTCCCCCGCGATCGCCGCCGCGAGGAGGTAGGGGCAGTACGCCCACAGGGCGCCCCTCTTGAACCCCTTCGACCCGGCGACGACGTAGCACCAGGTGACGAACATCGCGCACCACGGCTGCCGGTCGAGGCCGTACCACTCCGCGAAGCGGACGTGGTTCGACCCGGGCGGCGCCTCCTTGACCCCGATGTGGCGAGCCGCCTCCGCGAGCGCCCGCGTCCGGATCGCGCCCTGGTTCCGCTCCTTCCAGAGGCGGTACCGCCGCTTCGCCTGGTACGTCGCCGGGAGCGGCGTCGACTCGCGCAGGTAGCCGTAGAGCACCTTCCCGCCGGTCTGGACGACGTCGCCCTGCGGGTAGCCGAGGAGCCACTTCGCGCGCTTGCACGCCGCGGCGGTGAGCGGGCCGAACTCGCCGTCGACGTCGCCCGCGTAGAAGACCGCGAACGGGTTCGTCGCGAGCGCGCGCTGAAGGTCGGCGACGCCGTCGCCGCGCTGCGTCGGCGTCGTCAGGCCGTACGTCTTCGTCGGCCCCACGCTACGCGGCCTCTCCCCGCGCGGCCGCGGCGGCCGCGATCCGGCTCCGACCGAACCGGATCAGCGCGTCCGACCCGAACAGGGCGGCGACGCCCTTCCCTGCGAAGTCGATCAGCGCCGCCTGCTGCTCCGCGCTGATATCGACGCCGAACGCGACGATCATCGTCAGCGCGGACGCGACGAGGCCGACGATCTGCGCCGGCGTGACGTCGGGCTTCTTCATCATGGCTTCCCCTCCTCCGGGGTGTGGTCGCCTTTCAGGGTAGCGGCCGAGAGGGCGCGCGCGAGCTCGATCGACCGCGCCGCCGCCGCCTCCTCGTGAGCCTCCATCCGCTCCTCGATCTTCCCGAGAACTTTCGTGATCGCGAGGAGGAGGTTCCCGTGGTCTCGCAGGACGTTCGCGACGTCGGTCATATCGGGCCTCGATTCGAGCGCGGCTACGCGCTCGCGGAGCGCGTCACGCTCCTTATCGGCCTCCGACACGCTCTGCTTGAGTTCTTCTGCGCGCGCCTTCCAGCCCTCCGCTGTCTCCTTCCAGGCTACCGAAACCTGTCGTCGGATCAGCGGGTACGCGGACGCGATCGAGACCGCGACGGTGATCGCGGTCGTCGTGACGTCAGGCAGCGTCGCCACGAGGAGCCCCCTCCGGGGGCGTCTCAGCGTCGTCGGCGTCGTCGGCGGGCGGATCGTCGTCCGACGCGGCGACGACGACGGGAGCGCCGTCTACGCGCGCCCGGCGGGCGCGCGACGGCTTTAGGTCGTCCGGCATCGCGAGGCGGACGACGGGGACGAGGTAGCCGACGCGGATCAGCGCGTCGATCTTCGGGTCGGCGTCGTCGACGAAGAAGACGTCGCCCGGGACCGGCCCGACGCCGCGCCCGCCATTGTCCGGCGGAAGCGTCACCGTCGCGCGAACCTCGATCATCCCCATCGATCCCCTCCTACGGTGCTGGCGCGATCCGCGTCGCGACGAACTGCGCCGGAAAGTCGTCCGTCACGGATCCGGCGGAGAAGTTCCCCGTCCACGACCCGGGGATGTACGCCTTCCCCGCCCCGAACGGAACGGTTACCTGCACCTCGAACGTCGCCGCGTCGGGGATCAAGGCGTAGCCCGACCAGACGTCGTACTGCACCGTCGCGCCGCCCGTCAGCGACGTCGTCTCGCGCTGCCCGAGCGTCAGCCACGGCCCGGTCGGGGACGGCGAGTATCGCGAGAATCGAGCCGTCGACGCGAGCGACGCGGAGACCTCGGAGAAGAGGCTCGACGCCGGGATCGTGCCGTTATTGCCGACGAGTTGAACGCCGACCGCCTGGTACGCCGTAAAGATCTGCGCCGCCTCGGGGGCGACCGCCGCGATCCGCCAGGAGACGTACCAGAGGCCCGCGGGGAGGTTCAGGCGCGTCGGATCGAGCGGAGACCACCACGACGACTCGGACGCGTAGGCGCCGTCCCACGCGACGGCGACGCCGACGAGAGGCGCCGAGACGTCCTGATTGGAGGAGCGCGAGAGGACGATGCTTCCGTCGCCCGCGGCGTAGACGCCGTCCGCGCCGCTCGATAGCGCGTTGAGCGGCGCCGAACTTACGCGCGCGGCGAGGCGGAGCCGGTTCGCGGGCAGCGTGATATCGATCGTCGACGACGGGACGACGCAAGGCGGGGTCGGCACCGTCTGCCCCTAGAGTGTCGGGGTCGGGTGGAGGAACGCGAGCATCGCGCCGCTGGCTCCGCCCGTCGCCGCGGCCGACCCGCTAATCGTCGACGCGCCCGTCGACGCCGACGCGGAGAGCAGTACCTCGACGTAGTCGAGCGCGTTCGCGCGGAACCGCCCGCTGAGCATGAGCGGCTTCTGGTTCGCGCTCGCGAACGCGCCGAGCCAGACGGCGTCGGCCCAGAGACCGCGATTCCCCGCCTTCGGAGGCGTAGCGAAGATCGTCGAGACGTCGGTGACGTCGTTCAGTTCCGTCGCGCCGTTCGCCCTGATCTTGATGCCGTCGAGGCCGGCCGAGTACGTCGTAAAGGTGACGTTCAGGTACGCCGTGATCTGATAGACGCCGCTGACGGGGCACGTCAGTCGGGTCGGCTGCGCGACGTCGAAGCAGCCGCCCGTGTCGAAGTCCTCCGTGTCCCACGAGACGGCGAGCGCCGACTGCGGAGCCGTGAACGCCTGGTTCGACGAAGCGCGGCGGACGGCGCACAAGAAGCCGCCCTGGACGTAGAGGCCGTCGCTCGCGATCGTCGCGGCGTTCCCCGGCGTCGTCGAGAGGTTCACGCGAGCGGTCAACGCCGTGCCGGCGAGCTCTAGCGCGATCGACGGGTCGGGGTCGAGACAGCCGCTCATCTGCGCCACATGCTACAGGTCGCCGACGCGGACGGCGGAAAGGCGGACGCTCGTCGAGAGGTTCCCGCCGCTCGTCTGCGCCGCGACGACGCCGACGGTCGCGCCGCCGAGCGGAACCGTCTCGGTGAACGCGACGCCGATCTCCGTCGTGATCCCGCCGAGCGTCGCGTTGACCTGAGCTCTCCGCCCGCTCGACGCGCCGTCGATCTGTGGGAAGACGATCCGCTGCCCCGTGACGTTCGGCGCGAACTGCGCCCACGCCTCGAAGACCCACACACCGGAGGAGAGGCCGATCGCGCTGCTCGGCGTCACCGTCGTATTCGACTCGGCCCCGATGAACGTGTCGAAGTCGATCAGCGTCCCCACGCCGCCCGTCGCGAGGGAGTAGCCGAGCTTCGAGACCTTCCACGCCTGGCGCGGCGCGGCCGCGGCGGTATCGGCGAGGGGCGCGTCGCGCCGTTCGAGCGCACCGATGCGGCGTTCGAGGTCGCGGAGCGCGTCCGGCATCGCGAACCGGAACGGGGAGACGTCACGCACCGGAGAGACCTCCGATGCCGCCCACCGCTTCAAGGTCAACGGCCACCCCTTCGCTGCCGGGAGCGATCCGCGTCGTGACGGCGACGATCACGCTATCGATGGTACCGGCGCCGCGTACCGTCGCGGAGAGGCGCGCGCCCGGGACGAGGTCGCCGTACGCGACGGGCGCCGCGGCGGAGAGCGTCCCCGACGCGACGAAGACGACCGGCGCCGACCGCTGATCGACCGCGACGCGCGCCGACTCCGCCGCCGTCGAGCTCGTCGTCGCCGTATCGTCCTGGAACCGCTGTTCGAGGAGGCCCCACCTCGCGGTCGCGTCGCCGTCCTCGAAGACCCCGACGGGCTGCACATGGTTCGTTCGCTTCCCCGCGACGACGATCCGCGTCGCCGCCGCGAGGCCGTCCTCCTCGACGTCCGGCTCGTCCGCCCAATGCTCGCCCCACACCGCGCCGACGACGCCCGTCGGGCGTGCCGAGCCGACGAGGACGGCGCGGCCGTCGACGACCCAGTCGGCGCCGTTGTCGCGCGCGTCGTCGAGCGCGACCATCGCGTACTGATAGTCCTCCGCTCGATAGGTGCGGCTGACCCGCACCCCGACGGCGCCCCAGTCGACGACGATCCGCGGAGACGCGTCGACGAGCATCGCGGCGTCGACCGCGACCGCGCCGAGCTCCGCCGCGTCGACGCCGACGACGCTGATGCTCGACCGGACGAAGCGTCGCGAGAGCCACGCCGAGACGTCGCGCGCCCGCAACGTGAGCCGGTCGCCGCTGATGCGGCGTCCGACGATCGGGCCGACCCACGCGAGGGAGCCGTCGCGGTAGAGCGCAGCCTCGTGACTCCACGACCGGGCGGTGATCGTCTCGCAGAGCCGCGCCGACTGAATGTCGATCGTCGCCTCGCTCGTCTGCGAGACGCGCCGCGTGATCGTCGCGGAGGCGACGGGGACGTCGAGTTCCTCGACGACGACGCCTCCGCGGCGGAGGATCGCGCACGTCCAGTCGCCACACCCGAGCGTCGCCGTCATGCGTTCGCGAGGCTCATCAGCGGGACGGGGAGCGTCGTCAGCGCGCCGCCGTAGAGGTCGGAGAAGCCGAGGATCGTCGTCGGCGCCGTCGCGCCGCCGCTCGTCAGGCGCGCCCCGACGCCCGGCGCGCCGACGAGGCTCGACGCGCCGACGCCGAGGTACGTGACGCTGCTCGCGGCCGTCATCGCCGCGATACCGAAGAGGAGCCAGTAGTAGCCCGGCTCGAACGTCTGCGACGTGATCGTCTCGTTCCGGCTCTGCATGCTCGCCGCGGCGCCCGTGAACGCCGTCGCGGCGACGCTCGCGATCGTCCGGCCGGAGAAGTCGGCGAGGCCGACGAAGTAGTTCGACGCGGCCGGCGTCGCGCCCTGCACGTACCGCCACCGGAACCGGTTCGCCGTGATGCGACGCCGCAGCCGCACCAGCACCGCGCCCTGGAAGTTGTCCGTCGCCGCCGGGCTGATCGTCGCGGACGCGACGGGGAGGCCAGCGACGGGTTCGAGCGGGACGACGTCGCCGAGCGTGCCGCCGACGATGAACGCGCCCGCCGTGAGCGTCGACTGGCGGCGCCGGTCGCGGATGTTCCCCGCGATGATGCTCGTCGCGCCGGCCGGGACGAGGACGTCCGCGAGGTGAAGCGCCGCGGCCGGGAGCGCCGCGGCGCCCGTCCGGTTGTCGAGCGTCGCGCCGACCGTCGCCGTGCCCGTGATGACGCGGAAGCTCGGCGTCGTCGAGTCGACGCTCGCGGGGGCCTCCGCGACGACGGCGTCGATCCGCGGGTTCGTCGGGTCGCTCGCCGGCACCGTCACCGCCGGCGACGAGGGGAGTCCTTCGTAGCGGCGCTCCTCGCCCGTCGCGCCGCCGATCGGGACGTAGATGGCCTGCTGCCCGCCCGCGGCGCCGACGTCGAGGCCCATCCCCGTCGCGACGGTGACGCGGTAGGACGCGTACGACGTCGCGCCGGGACCGAACTCGTCGAGGCCGGACGCGGCGCTCGCGACGACGCGCCGCTCAAGGCTCTGAAGCGTCGCGCCGCTGACCTCCGTCGCGGTGCTCGGGAGGCTCTGCCACGCCTTCGGGGTGTACGGCATCGTCCTACTCTCTCGTTCGGGTCTGGATCGTGACGGTGGCGTCGTCGCCGCCGGAGCAGTACGCGGCGGCGGCCGCCGCGACGCCGGCGACGGCGCCGCAGTCGACGACGGGCCACGCCGGGGCGTACCCGTCCGCGACGAGGAGGAGGTTCGACGCGTCGACCTGCTCGCCGCCCTGAACCGTGTAGACGGCTCGCTGCGCGCCGTCGATCACGAGCGTCGTGTTCGCCGGGATCTGGTCGAAGTAGAAGATGGCGGGGCACTCCTGCGGGAGCGGCTCGGGCGCGGAGAGGATCGACGACGGGTAGAGGCAGTCGGCGGGGAACAGCGCCGCGGCGGGGTAGAGGGAGTACCACACGCCGACGGCGGCGCCGTTGACCGGGCTCGCGCCCGTCGTGACCGTCACGACGGCCGCCGCGGCGCCCGTCGGCGGCGCCGTAACGACGACGCTCGCCGCGGCGGGCTGTCCGGTCAGCCAGGAGCAGAAGTCGATGCACGACGCGCCGAGGCTCGCCTGGAGAGGCGTCGACGCGAGGGCGGAGACGGCGTCGTCGAACAGGTCGGGGTTCGTCAGGACGATCGCGAAGTCGACCTCGGCGTAGTCGCAGCACCCGTCGGGTGTGGACAGCACCTTCGGCGCTTCGAGGAGCGCCGCGCCGTACCCCGTCTGGACGCCCCACGTATTCGGGTAGCCGCCGGGCGGGCAGAGGCGCCGCATCCGGACGGTCGTCCCGCCACAGGAGAAGTCGCACGTCGCGGTCAGCGTCTTCGCGAGCCACGCCCGGCCGTACTCCAGGCTCGCGCACGACGTGGCGAGGAGGTAGCCGCGGATCCGGAGTACGCGCGCCTCGCGGAGCGTCGTCCCGAGCGCCGCGCCGACGCGGAGCCGATCCTGAACCGACAGGCTCACCGTCACGTCGAGGCCGTCGACGTCGTCGACGACGAACCCGAGGAACCCCGCCGACTCGGGAACCGCCGCCGAGTACCACGGCGCCGGATCGACGCTCGGCGAGACGGCGTTCACGCCGCCCTGCTCGACCGCGACGATCGCGGCGCACGACGCGGACGCGATCACGTCGATGTTCGCCGGGCCGAGGCCGAGCTCTAGGTAGCGGCGCGTCCGCTCCGCGTTCGAGACCTCGACGCCGCCGAACGCGAGGTAGACCAGCCCGTTGACCTTGTTCGGCACCCGCCGCTCCTCCTACGCCGCTGCCGTCGCCGACCATAGCGCCATCGGGTCGACCGACAGCGACAAGTCCACACCCGGCGCGCGCGCCAACGCCTTCAGGATCGCTTCGAGGAGCGCCGCCTGGCGCTCCGCCGCGGCCTGCGCCTTCCTCGCCACGTCGAGCGCCTTCTGCGCCTTCGCCTTCTCCTCCGACGTATCCGCCTGCCGAGCGTCGCGCTGCGCCTCCCGGACGTCGCGCGCCGCGTCGCGGAGCCGCTCCCGCACGTCGCGCTGCGCGTCGCGGAGCACGTCGCCGGGCCGCGTCACGCTGACGCCGATCGCGCTCGTCGGGCCGCCAAGCGCGAGGCTCGCGAGGAGCGCCCCGACCTGCTGCCCGAGCGTCGCGATCTGGACGCGGAACTGCTCCGCGAACGCGAACCCGAGACGATCACCCGCCGCCTGGTAGGACAGGCCGGCGTCGGCGAGGATCTTCTTCACCCGCTCCTGGTACTGCGCCTGCGTGATGAGGCCGCGCTGCGCCGCGGCGGTCAGGTCGGCCAACTGGCGGCGCGCCGTCTCCTTCGCCTCGTCGCGCTTCGCCGCCTCCGCCGCCGCGGCGTCTTCGAGCTCCATCCGCTTCAGCCTGGCGTGGGCGTCGACGCGCTCCTCCCACGTCTTCGTCGTGTCCATCGTCGCGGCGCGGAGCGCGTCGAGCTCCGCCTTCCGCTCCGCCTTCCGGCTCTCCGCGAGGGCGCGCGCCGCGGGGCCGTCCGGCGCCGCGTCGATGAAGTCGCCGATCGTCCCCGCGAGGCCGCTCGCAGCGGACTGCGCCGCGCTCGCCGCCTGCCCGACCGCGTCCTTGACCTGCTGCGCGAGCGACGCGCCGAGCTTGCTCCCGAGCTTCGCGACGCCCGCGACGGCGCCGCGGACGATCGGCTCACCGATCGCCTCCGAAGCCGCCTCATCGACGGGCGAGAAGCCGGGAATGTCGATGCTCGACAGCGCCGACGAGATCTGGTTGCTGATGTAGGAACGCAACTGGCCGAGGAGGCCGCCGGCTCCGCTCATGATGCCGCTGACGATGTTCAGGCCGATCGACGACGCCGCGCCGAACGCCGCGCCGGCCGCGCCGTAGAGCAGCGCCGGGACCTGCGCGAGGTAGCCGCTCACCGTCGCAGCGAGGGAGAGCAGCCCGGCGCCGATGCCCTTCACCGCGGACGCGCCGATCTGGAGGGCGGCGCTCGCCGCGCCGGGAGCCGCGGAGACGATCGCGCGGACACCCGCACCGACGAGGTTCGCGACGACGCCGGGGAGCGCCGCGAGGCCGCTCTGGATCGCCGAGAGCGCGGCGCGCGCCGCCGCCGCGGCGTACGGCCCGAGGTTCCGCGCGACGTTCCGGAAGATGCTGACGGCTGTCTCGATCGCGATGACGACGATCTGCTTCGCCGCCTCCCACGCCGCGCTCCAGTCGCCGTTGAGGAGCGCCGCGACGAGCGCGATGACCTGCCGCGCGACGCGGAGGAACCCGAGCAGCGTCGAGCCGATGTTCTCGAACGCGGTGCGGATCACGGCCTGCACGACCGGCCAGATCGCGGAGAGGATCCGCCCGACGTCCTCCGCGATGCTCCGGACGTCGTCCATCACGCCGCGGAACTCGTCGCCGTGCGCCCGTACCGACTCGACGAACCCCGACCACGCCTCCCCAGCGATCGTCGCGACCGTCGCGACGACCTCCTGAACGACCGTCATCGCGTCGGCGATCCCGCCGACCGCGTCCGCGCTCGTGACGCCCTCCGACGCGAAGAAGTCGAAGACCTCGCCGACCGCCGAAGCGACCTCCCCCGCCGCGGCGACGATCAGGTCGAACCGCTGCTGGAGGCTAGCCCATGCCGCGTCGAAGATCGGGCCGGCCGCGGAGAGCGCCGCCATGATCTGCGGCCCGAACTCGTCCCACGCCGCTCCGGCCGCGTCGACGGCGCCACCCACAGCGTTCGCGGCGGTCTCGCCCCAAGCCGCGAGGTTCGCCTGCACCGTCGGGTCGGACAGGAACGACCCGACGGCGGACAGGGCGTCCTTGATCGCGGGCGCGAACGGCGCGACGAGACTCGCGGCGGCCTGCGCGGAGACGTCCTTCGCGGTCGACCACAGCCCAGCCATCGACCTGGACTGCTTCTCCATCATCCCGCCGAACCGCTGCGTCATCCCCTCGGTCAGCGCGTCAATCGTCGTCGACGCGTCGATCTGCCCCTTCTCCGCCATCTTCATGGCCTCGGGGATCGAGACGCCGATCTTCTTCGCGAGCATGTCCCACGCCGGGATCCCAGCCTGGGTCAACTGGAGCATCTCGTCGGCGGACGCCTTGCCCTTCGCCTGGATCTGGCCGAGCGCCGTCGTGACGCGCCCGACCGTCTCCGAGTTCCCGCCGAGCGCCGCGACGGCGTCGCCGACCGCCGTCAGCGTCGGCTTGACGTCCTTCGCCGCGAACCCCATCGCCATGAGGCGCTGCGACGCCTGGATCAGCTCGGGGAACTCGAACGGCGTCTGCGCAGCGAACTGCTGCATCTCGCCGATGAACTTCGCGGCGTCGTCCGACGCCGACCCGAACGCCTTCATGTTGCCAGTCGCCTTCGCGGCGTTCTGGAACATGGTCGTGAACCCGATCTGGGCCTGTTCCTTGATGTTGACGAGGCCGAGGCCCATCTTCGCGATCGCTGCGCCGGCGCCGACCGTCAGCGCCGCGCCGATCGCGAGCGACCCCTTCGCGACGCTGCCGGCCGTCCCGGCGATCGCGCCGCCGATCCCGCGCTGCGCCTCCCCCTTGAAGCCGCGCGTGTCGGGCCTTACGACGACGAACGCCTCGCCGATGCTACCGGCCACCCATCCACCGCCCCGCGAGTGTGGACGACCCCCAGGCTAGTCCTGGTCGACCGTCCGCATGACGTTCATCACGCTCAGGATAGCGGGCGGGACAAGCGGGGCGTCGACGTGCGTCGCCGCCGACTCCGCGACGCCCTCCGCTGGGGCTCGCTCGAAGTGTGGCGGCGGCGGTTCGGCGCCGGCGAGGCCCGCTTCGAGGACGCGGAGGCGCGCCTCGACGTACGTCTCCGGCTTCTCGACGCCCCACTCCGACTCGGCGAGGAGGACAGCGGCGGCGTTTAGGACGCTTCGAGCGTCGCGAACGGCGTCTACTCCGCCGCCTCCGGCGAGGACGAGGCGTCCGTCGAGTCGGTTCCGGAAGGCGTCGTCGGCGAGGAGGCCGGCGAGGAACTCGACGGCTCCAAAGGGCGCCCCATCACCCCCGCGATGACCCACGAGATCACGTCGCTGATATCGGCGATCGTCAGGGCGTCGTCGCCGTCGACGGCGCGGAGCGCAGCCCACCGCTCCCGATCCTGCGGGATCAGGAGGTCGTGCATCAGGCGATCCATCAGCGCGATCGCGTCGGGTCCGTCGGCAGGGCCGGCGTCGCTGTTGACGCCGCGGAGCTCGGCCCACGCGAGGAGCGTCTCCGGCTTCGCGCCGGCGACGCGCGTGAACGTCTCCCCGGCGATCGTGAACTCGCGGGGAGCGGCGAGGCGGCGGCGGCGCTCGACGTCGAAGTCCTTCACGGGTGTCCTCCTCGGGACTGGGACAAATCGTCCGGGGGAGTATACGCCGCCGTTAGGATGCGGCGGCGGGGAGGGCGCGCGTCAGGAAGAACGTCCCGGTCATCCAGCGCGTCCCGTTATGCTGGTAGATCGCGTAGTCGACGTTCGTCCCGACGATCGCGACCGGCCCTCCCCCCTCGGCGGCGAGGACAGTCGTGATGCTGCCGCGGAGCCGGCCCGTGTCGACGCGGACGAGCATCTTCGCGGCGGTCTCGACCTTCTTCCCGCGGCGGAGCACGTCGCGCGCGACCGGGCCGCTCGGCCCGTTCAGGAGGGCGTGGAGCGCCGCGTCGTGCCACTCGAACCGCACGACCCCTACCCGGTGCTGCCGGGGATCATCGCCTGCGCGGAGACGACCCACCCCGCGACGGCGCCCTCCGCCCCGACGGGGTCGAGCGCGTCGACGCTCCACTCGGAGCAGAGCGACACGCCGCCGATCGTCCCGGCGCGCGCCGCCGCGTTGAGGCCGTCGAAGAGGACCCACCCGTCGGCGTAGATCGCCGCGGCCGCCGCCTCGATATCGGCGTCGTCGGGCGGGTCGCCCTCGTCCGTGACCGTCGGGTAGCCGCACCGGACGACGGTTACGCGGAACGACGCGATCAGGACGCGCGGCCGCGAGTTGCTCCTGATCGCGTCGAGGCCGACGCTGTTCGTCGCGACGAGGCCCGGCCGGACGCTCGCCGATACCGTCAACTGGTCGCAGTCGAACGCGGGCTCGCCGACGCTGACGTAGCGCCGCTCCGGCGCGCGAAGCGGACTCGACGCGTCGAGCACGGTCACGGCGGCGTTGAGGACGTCGACGCTCGCGTTGTAGAGCTCGACGCTGTTCACGACGATGCGCGGCGCCGCTTCGGAGCGGCCTCGTCGACGACCGCGCTCGTCGGGTCGGGAGGCGACCCGTGATAGTAGTCGCCGTCGAAGAAGGGGTGTCGCATCGTCATGGCGCCGTCTGCCTCCGACCCATCGAGGGCCTATCGGGTGTCCACACCGCCGCGGCTCGGCGGTGCCCATGCGGGTTGTACGCGGCGATGAACGCGTCGACGACCATCAGGCCGCTGCTCTTCGCCTCGCGACTCGCCGACGATCGGAGCTCGCGCGCGAGGAACGCGACGCCCTGCCGGTCGACCGTCACGCCCTGCCGCGTCACCTTCCGCGCGCCGCTCGGGAGGCCGCACGACTCGCCGCGGAACGCGCGGGAGAGGTGGTACGCGAGCTCGATCGCGGCGAGCCGCGCGATCTCCGGCGGCGAGACGCCCGCGACGTACGTCACCGTCCACGTCCCCGCGCTCCCCGCGGCGCTCCCGACGTCCTGACAGGCCGGCCAGAAGCCGCCGTCCGTCCGGACGAGATACGCGCGGTTGTCGACGCGGTAGGAGAGCGGGTTGACGACGACGCCGTCGATCCGAACCTCGCTGATCGACACGACGGGGTAGCCGGGGAGGAGGACTTCGGAGACGACGCCGCACGAGCAGCGGCTCGCCCACGACCCGCACCCGCCGGGGCCGACGCGGACGCCGGCCGCTTCGAGGCCTCGAAGGGCGAGCGGGCCGACGCCGCCGTCCCAGCATCCGCACCCGGCGGAGCACGGCCGGATCGTGTACGTGCACGCCCCGCCGAACTGGCGCGCCGAGAGCTCGTGAAGGACTTGGCTTGCCGCCATCGTCCAGTCGGCGTAGTCGCCGGGGACGCCGCCGGGGTATGCCTCGTCGACGTCCTCGGCGGTGCACCACGCCGAGCACGGCCCAACCGCGGGCGCGGCGCCCGTGACGTCGAGCGGGTCGTGGGCCTCGACGTCGATGTCGAACTCGGGCGTGTCCTGGATGCGGCCGCTCGCGAACGTGACCTGCCACCACGCCGCGTAGCGGCCCTCTGTATCGAGGTCGCCGACGACCCAGTCGTAACGGACGACGCCCGCGGCGGGCGTCACGACGACGCCGGGCGCGTCGACCTTCAGCGCCGTCGAGTGGACGGGCCGCATCCGGAACCGAACCGTCGCGCCGGTCAAGTCCTGCGCCGCTCCGGCGACGCTGATCGTGTCGAGGACGCTCGGGCTCGTGTTCCCGACGAAGACGGTGAAGACGCGGCTCATGCTGACCCCTATCCTACTCGGCGCCGCGCGGCTGCGGCTGATCGAAGACGGCGAACGTCGGATCCGACTCGGCGCCGCGCGGCGTCGACGCCGCGAACGCGGCGAGGCTCGGCGACGACGCCACGCCCCCAGGGTGGGGCGCGTCGAAGACGCCCGTGCGGTGGTCGTTGTCGGCGATCGTCGTCCCCGACGCCGTGACGACGCCCGAGCCGGCGACGGCGTAGCCGGCCGCGACGACGCCCGCCCCGCCCGTCGCAGAGACGACGCCGCCGCCGACCACGGCGGCCGTCGCCTGGACGACGGCGAGGCCGGCCGCGGTAACGACGCCCGTACCCGTGACCGTCGCCGAGCCCGTCGCGACGACGACGCCGAGCGCGGTGACGACGCCCGCGCCGGTGACCGTCGCCGCGCCCTGCGCGCCGACGCGACCCGCCGCCGAGACGACGCC
>ERZ869925.814-NODE-814-length-18317-cov-3.869949_pt1 | contig 18317 bp, 21 predicted proteins | sample MGYA00579311_ERZ869925 | MGnify/ENA primary metagenome ERZ869925 (study PRJEB32216, sample SAMN09231817) | wastewater metagenome | place: USA: Maryland | collected 2016-07-30 | study: EMG produced TPA metagenomics assembly of the PRJNA472060 data set (Reclaimed...
TGAACTCGTTAGAAAGCTCGTCGAGAACGGCATTAACACCATATATGAATATGCCAACCTCAGAGGATGCACCGGTATCACTTCTTTAGATGGTATTACCTTCCGGAGATCTGCCGACCTCACAGGATGTACCGGCATTACTTCCTTAAGTAACGTTACCTTCATGGAAGATGCCTACCTCAAAGGATGCACCGGTATTGCTTCCTTAAGTGGTATTACCTTCCGGGGATATGCCTACCTCTACGGATGCCAGCCACATATTATAGAACAAGTTAGAAATATGGGAGTAAATGTAATCTTATGAACCAGAATTATCTACTTACTGCCATAAAGGCTGGGCATAATGAACTAGTTAGAAAGCTCGTCGAGAACGGCATTAACACCATATATGAATATGCCTACCTCGCGGGCTGTACCGGCATTACTTCCTTAAGTAACGTTACCTTCCGGGGATATGCCAACCTCACAGGATGCCAGCCACATATTATAGAACAAGTTAGAAATATGGGAGTAAATGTTTATAAATAATAATTTAGTGTATGTTACCGACCGGTAACATTATAACAACTTTTGGATATAATTGAGAAAAATGCTACTGAGCGGTAACATTAAAATTTGTGATTGATGACGATTAAATGTACACAAATTGGGATAGTTTGAGTACATTAGGCGTTCAAATGTACTTAAACTATTACAATTCCCTCTTCGCCTTCTCAAAACTTCTGGCACCGGCATAGCCAAGATAGCCGAACATAAAGAGATCCCAGGCGGGATCAGGAATAGCAGCTAGCCAGGCTTTAAATCCTTCCGCTATATTGGAAGCAACCAATGGATTTATTGCGTATATAATTCCCATAGGAATTGATGCCAAGATCAATACATAAAACACATACATGAAGCTAGGTCTTGCTCTGGAAGTCCATTTATCCTGACTATTGGCCTCAGCGAGAATTGCAGACATGGATATTTCCAATTCTTTTAGTTCGCCGGTTTGCTGGAGTTTTAGTAGCTCCAATTGAGCGGCGGCTTTTGCTTCTGGATTGGGTAAGAGTTTATCTATCAGCTTGCCGCCAATTTCTAAAAGTCCTGTTGCAATAATTGGCATCATATCATCATTTCGCCTTTTTCGTTAAGACATAGAAGCGTTTTATAGTCGAATACTGGACAGGGTTTGTTTGGATCAACTTCGCAATGTCCATGGAATGTTACTTTTCCTTCGTAAACCTGGTTAATTTCTCTACATAAGTTATACAAACTTGCAAATTGTTCTGCTGTGAATTTATCTTTTTCCAACCCATGTAAACATATAGCTATGCTGCCTGTATTATGTCCCCTTTGTGCAGCCGGCACTAATTCTAAAATTCGTCCTTCCTGAATCGTGCCAGTTTTATTAATAAAATAATGATAGCCAACATTGTCAAAACCTCTTTTTAAGTGCCATTCTTTGATAACCATGATATCATCATGATCCGGATTATCACTGGCTGAGCAGTGAATGAATATTTTTCTTACAACTCTTTGAGGTTTTTTAAACATAATTATCCTTTGAAATGGTCTATAAATTTGGTTAACAGAAAGCCAAAGCCTCCGGCAACCAAAGCGATAGAGGCAGCGTATCTATTCATGCCATCTATTTTCTTCTGCATTGCGCTGAATCTTTCTGTGTCCAGTTGTTCATGATGATCGCGCCATTCTTTTGCCTCCTCTCTATCTTCCAATATAAGTTTATAGAAGGAATCAAATTTTTCGTCTAACCTTATTAACAAATCATGATCGTTTTTTTCCATATCGTTCTTTTCTATAATTTTAAACCGGTCTATAATATTCAACCACAATCATACCATCGCCACCATTTGACGCTCTAAGATTTGTATTAGGTGAATAAGCACCACCATATCCTCTGCCGCTTATATAACCAGCAAAACCAGAGTTACCCGGATTTCCTCCGCTTGATCCATTTGCGTTGCCTCCCGCCGTAATAGTGACGCTAGTATTATTAGGGTTAGAATAGCTACTGCCACCACCGCCACCACCTGGAGCGCCCGAATTCTGCTGAGCACTTCCGCCACCGCCGCCTTTATATCCACCGCCACCACCGCCACCACACCGATCACTAATTTGGTATGCTCCACTCTGTCCGTGTCCACCTTGACGGCCAGAACCGGAGCCAGCCCCGATTCCCCCGGCTCCTTCGGCAGATTGTGTGGCTCCTTTTCCGTAGTTTGTTGATCCTCCAGACGATGTGCCATTTCCGCCAGTGGTGCCGCCGCCGCCACCACCATCACCATAATAAACATTATTATCGCCACCTCCACTACCGCCGCCGCCTGCCGCTGTTATTAATTCAGTTCCGTTGCTATCATCATAAAGAGAACTAGAACCGCCACCGCCGCCGCCAGGGTAAGTTCCACTGCTGCCACCTCCACCATCACCACCATTAGGAGAGCCGCCTAATCCACCGATAACGTTACCGCCACTTGTGTTCGGAATGCCGGATTGACCGCCCTGACCAACCGTATATTTATATTGCCTGCCAGCTATTGTAAATACTGTAGCTTTAACATAAGCGCCGCCACCACCGCCACCATGTGAGCCATTATTAGTATAAATAGAGCCAGCACCACCGCCGCCCAATAAATACCATTCAGCATTTCCAATTATATCAGATGGCGCAATCCAATATCCAGCGCCAATAGAACTGAAAATCTCCCGGTATAGCATCGGTACTGGGGGAGATGGCAAAACCTGAGTAGCGGAAGCTATCGCACCATGTGAAATTCTAAGAGTCATTATAGATCATCTGTTGCATTAGTGAATTCTTCTGCATCTTTTACCTTCTCATATAGAGCTGGAAGAAGAGCAGAGTCCGGATCAAAATCAAAATCATCTCCATTAAATTGATATGTGTACATTCCTATAGGCTTTCTTCCCTCTTGTCTTGCGTCCTTTGATGCAAAAGACAGAACTTCAATATTACATTTTTGTGTATGATACGAAATGTTTATAGTGCCAATTTTGTGATAATTAATTGATACACCGTAATCAGTACCCATTTGTTTTATTAATGCCATTTTTTCCTCTTTTAAAATTTAAGTTGCAGATATAGTTGCGCCGAGTGCGTCAACTTTCCAATTTGTTCCATCGCTAATAGCAAGACAGGCCGCGCCAGCATTACCATTAGTAACATATATCATTGATCCAGCCCCCGCAGTTGATGCACTAGGCGCACCAGCAACATTATAACTTGGCACTTTAAATGGAACTGAAGAGCTGTTTACTGCAGAATGTAAGACCATAAGATTATTTGATCCATTATTATAGGCAAATAATATAGCTGCGCTGGATGGATCACCCTTTGCCCTGAACTCCAACCCCACATTAGTATCTGTTCCAGAAGTTCCAGCATAAGTTACCCTATTACCGGTTGTAGTATGTGTAATTGTGGCATAATTTACCGCACTTGTAGTGTTGCCAAGCGCAAGAACTATGCCCGCTACAGTTTCGAGCAACAAGAATCCATCTTTAGAAACTACCCTACCATTTGTTCCATTATGCAAAATCTGCACTTCATCAGTTCCAGATACGCCACCTGATTGCCTTCCTATGAGCGTATAGAAAGTGCCATTTGCTGGAGTGGTTGCTCCTATAGTGGTAGCATCAATAGTGCCGCCCGTGATAGCAACAGCACTAGCGGCCTGAGTTGCCATTGAGGCGACTGTTACTTTTCTGTTGGATCCACCACGGTTAACCGGTATCTCGTCCGAGGTCTGGATTGTAGATCCGCTTGTTAATGCGCTAATTTTCGAGTTTGGCATATTATTTTACCTATTCTAAAGCTAAAAAATTCAAACCATCTTCAAGAAGAAAAAAGTATATACCATCTTCTTGTAGAAATAAATTATTTGGTTCAAGTTCTGAAGTAGTTTCTTCTTGATTGATTAATTGGTTTAATAAGAAACCTGGATGCAATATTGTTGGCATAAATTTAAGTTGTCATAGGTGTTATATTTAATTCTCCATCCGTTCCGATTACTGATACTTTTTCTCCTGGAGAAATAGCAAGATATTCAGTTTGTCCAGAAACCAACCTCATACCGGCAGAAGCCGTAACAACTGGAGCAGCTCCGATAGAAACATAACAAGGAGCTGCTCCAGTTGTTCCGCTAATTGTAGAACCGCCAAAACAAAGTCTAACCGTATTAATGCCCGCTGGCATTGCAGTAGATGCTCCTGCCGTACCTGAAACAGTAAGGTTTTGTGAATTACCCTCTACTGCCGCTGTTGGATTATATATTTTTAATACTGTTGGCGCAAATTTCATTTTATTTATCTCCAATAAATTAAGTTGTTGTATCACCGATTGCATGCCACGTATTAGGTGAGCCGGCATCTTGTAAGTCTATAAATATATCGCTATACTGCGTCCTGGTTTTTGAGCCGTTAGGCGCTCTTAAAACATCCGATCCTTGTGTTGCAAGCGTTATCTGTCCCGCTCCTTTCTGTCTTACAACACAATGAAATCCTTGTGATAATGTGACGCTAGATTGTTGTGGTACAGTAACGGTAATAGCACTTGCATTTTCAACAGTAACAACTTTTCCATTATCACTTGCAGCAAGTGTATAAGTTGTGCCTGTCTGAGCATTATAATTAATTAATGGAACAACGTCAGAAGAACTTGAAGAAGTAAGTATTCCAACTTCAACAGTAGTTAATGTATTATTAAGTGATCCACTATCCCAAAGAACCGTGACAGTTGTAACGCTTGAATATGCAGATGTAGAGATCGTGCCGTAGATTGTAAATGGTGTAGTTCCAACTGCTTTAACTCTTCTGCCGACTGTATAATATGCTGTTTGATCTCCAGTAACACTAAATTGCGTTGTACCCACATAAGTTGGCGTATGTAGATTTATCCACTGTGGGTCTTGATACCATTCAGCAAGCCGCGCCATAAGTTCACGGGCAGAATTATTTACCGTGGCTGGGTCCATTCCTTCCGGAAAACCATCAGGCGGAGTGCTATTATTGCTTGCAGCGGTGGTGCTGAAGCTCTTTAACTTTGTTGCCATATACTTTTTACCTTTGAGATTTTCGTTGAATTGATCTTCTTTGTGGGCTGCGTGTGCTGCTCCTATTGCCTGTATTTGCGCCGCCAGGTAGCTGCTTCTTGCCAGCCACTGCAGTAATAAACTCTTCTCTAATTGCCGGATGGCTAACCCCTTGAATTGCCACAGCCCCTACCAATGGTATCGGCGATAATGACGCAATGCCATTTAATATTGGCTGAATTGCCGTATTGTAAACTGCTTTGGCAAGGTTTCTTTCGGCTGTATTTGTGTTGTCACTATTAGTTTCGGATTGTCCGAACACAGCCGCTGTTTTAAATAAAGTGGAAATTGCACCACCTAGGGGGCCGACTAATATAGTTGCTGGATCTTTTTGATATTTAGCTGCGGTGATCATATTAAAAAGAGGATCTGTAGCGCCAAAAAGGCCAGCTCTTGAGGCAGCCTTCCCTAAAATTACCCATCCTTCTTCTTTTTTATCTTTCTTTGCCGGATCCTCATATATTTTATCTCTTAATTCTCCGATAGCCCCAGCCAATACAAACGGAACCATTAACATTAAAGTTGGTTTTACAAGTGCGAATCTATCAGCGGCCGTATAACCTTCCTTTGTAGCCTCTCCAAGAAGCCTTATGTTCCTAAGCAGAACATTTTTAGCAAACGCATAATTAAAACTTTGCAAATTATATGCAAGACGCACAAGCGGAAATTCTGCCAAATAGGTACGAGTTGATGAATTGGGATTTTGTATAGTACGATTAACATATCGCTGTAAGGCCGTAATATAAAGCTCCTGCATTTGTCCGCCATCCATAAGATCAGCTTTGCCAGGTCTACCATTTGTGAAACCATTAATCCAATCGGCAAAAGATAAGGCTTCTTGCGAAGATATACCAAGTTCACGCATAAAATATTGTGCGCTTTTAAATTTATTTCCGCGCTTGGCAACATCCGCCGCAAGCTGAGCAAGCAAAAACTGACCCGCGCGGAGAGATGCAACTCGTTGCGCCTCGGTCAATCTCTCAAGTCCTGTATATTTAAAAAAATTCTGTTTTAAATGTCTTGTAAATTGGTTATTGGTATAGCCACCAAGTCTTTGCTCCATAAGCATATTTTCTGCGATATCTCCAGTTGTTCCGATAATATCCTCTGATATTTCTCTCATATCCTGTAGGTTTGCAGATTTGTAAAGACCTTTGAAAGTATCGGCAAAAGCCCTGATTGCCGATGTGAAATTACCGCTTGTAACAGCATTCATCGCTGCTTCATGCGCTGAAGAGATGGCCGCCCTTGGCAGGAATTCTAAGGCACTCCATAGTCCAGCGTATGAATCTAGCTTTCTCACAATCGGGTGAACGTCAAAACCCACATTTCCTGTTGATGCTTTGATTAGTTTGACAACATGGGGAATGGCTTCCCCAGCTCCCTCATTCAGCATTGATTCTTTCATTGCAGTCCATTTTTCAGGCGCGAACCTTCTATTAAATTCTGCTTTTGCCGCAGTTCGCATGAAATGCATTTGAAGAGCGGTTACAGTATCAGTTATGGTAAAGCCATCTTCTCTTAATAGATCACGGGCTTTTTTATTAAACACCCGCTCTTTCATCGAGCTTGGTACTGGTACCCCTCCTACTGGATTATTAAAATCATTGTTTCTGGTGTTTACAAACATATCACCAAGGCGGATATTATACAGCCATGAGTTAGCCATTTCTTCAGCCTGAGCTTTAGTAAGTTCTGAATATGTTAGCTGATATGCCCTTGTGGCTGTTTTTAAGAACTCTGATTCATTATTTAATATAGCCTGACTGTCATACATTGCCGGGAAATAACCACCTTCTTGCACCTCTCCGACCTCAAGCCCAGCACCAATCATGTATTGTCGTTCTTCTGCAAGTTGTCTAGATATAGCAATTGCTGCATTATCAATATTTGATCTGCCAGCTACTATCTTATCAGGATTTTCAATAAGGAAAACTATTCGACCAAGATCATCTTTATTATTGCTAATTGGTTCAAGTATTCTTGCTAGCCTGTTAAGGTTTGTTATTGTTTTCTGTTCGACTGCTTCATGATAAGACCTTCCTATTGCTCTGCCAGTTGTAGGATCAGCAAATAACATATCCCTGATAGCCGTAATTGTTGGACTCTTATATCTGGCGGCCAAACTTGCTAAAAAACCATCCTTAGAGCGAAACAACAATTGCATGGTATGGCCGACTACTTCTAGCGGATTCCATCTTTGGCCTTTACCTTGTGTATAAAGTGAGGTGGTAGTTTCCCAATTCTTCTTCCATTCATTAGCTTTTTCTTGTGACCAGCCAAACAAAGGACGAATAACATCATTATATAATTTTTGCCATATTTCTGGAGCGAAAAAAGCATTAGAGTATAATGTAGAATTGGGGTTGTTATTAATCTCTGTTGCTATTTGATCTAATTTTTCTTTTGCGTCTGGTTCTCTTGTTCGAGCTTCTTCTGCTGCTGGCGTATTCTCTTCATTCTGAGATCCATTGCTAATTCCAAAATTCCCCGTAGTTGCTCCTTGCTGAATGATTTCTCTTGCTCTCCTTGTAAAATCTGTTCTTGCTGCAACGAAAGGTTTTTCTCCTCGCTTGAAGGCTCGTGCATTTTCTGTGAGCGCATTTGATAACTCTCCTATTTTGGTTGAAAGATCAATAACAGAATCTCTAATATTTCCGTTAGGTATAGAACGATTTATAGCCTCATCACGCTGGAGTGTTCTTATGGCGCTATCCAAAATTTGTGCTCTCTCGCGAAACAAAGTATTTTCCGCCAGATTGCTACCAAATATAGAACTTGCTGTTTCAGGTCTTGCAAGATTATTATTGGCTATATCCCTCGCAATAATTTCAACTTGAGTATTATTTTTTGGTTTTAATTCCTTTACAGCCTTTATTATTGCTTCCTGATTTTGTGAATCTGGCGCAATATTACCAACAATTGACGCAAATTCCTGCGATACATTATTTCTTGTTACATCCTTAAAATTATTATCTGAAAGATTAGCAAGAGATATAGCTTGATTCTGCATTGCTCCCGATTGTTCTGCTTTATATTTCTCTATCGCAATATTTTTGGCATCTTGTGAAGTAAATCCGTCTGTCTCTCTGATTATCCTTACCGGCATAGTAACATCTTTTTGACCAGCCTTTATTGCACGTTTTGCAAGGGCTAATCTTTGATGGCCGTCTACCATATAGCGCTTGCCATTCTTATCTTCATATACTAATCCAACGCCGGCAAGTCCAGGATCAAATTCTTTAACTCCTGCAAGTCTTTCTGTTACGCCCTGTTCATCACCCCCCTTAAACTGGAATTTCCGAGCATCTACGTTAATTTCGTCCGGGGTCATTTCTTCAATTTGCCCCACTGACTTTAACAAGGTTTCAGCGTCAGTTTTTGGTAGGCCAAGGCCATCATCATAGCCAAGTGCAGCCTTCCTATCTACCTGCCTTGCTCTGTCAAGAGCTGCCGCATCCCCTTCGTTTAATCTTTGAGTATTGCCCTCAGAGTCAGATTGATAAGCTCCTGGAGATGGTAGCTTTAAATTGCCTGGCGAATAGATAGTATCGCCGCCTTGCTCGTTAGGCATCGCAATTACATTCTGGTTGCCCTCATTGTTATAGCCAAGCCTTGACTGCTCTTCTGGAGTCGGCAAAGCTAGGTACGTGTCCATATGCTGCTTTGTTGTTTCTGGGGATTCTTTTCCGCCTCTACGCCCTAGAGCTACTCCGGCAATCTCGCCAGGCAACCCTACCCCTTCTAATAACCCTTCTGCAAGTACATCGCTTGGGTTTGGTTTTTCGCCAACGCTTTCGGCTGATAAATATTCACCGCCGCTACCGCCCGCTGCTTGTACCGCTAACTGAGCCGGTATATTTGTAAGCTTGTTACCCAGTTTAAACGGCACCACCGCACCAGTGGCAGCATCTACGCCGGCCTGCACTCCCGACCTGGTTTTAGCGTATTTGATGGCATCATCCATTGACATGCCTTGGTCTAAAGCATTTTGAAGATTAGTGCCGTAAGATGATGCATAAGAGGTCGCGCCAGCTCCAGCGGCAATATTTAACATTTCCCCGGCTCTGCCAAGCCCAGAGGTCAAAGTGCCTAGTCCCCTTGAGGTAAGTATAGTACCCGCCATAATTGGAGCCTGCTCACCCAGCAAATCAACAAAAGCGCCAGTCTTATCAGTTGAATTAAGCAGCGTCTTGCCGAAAGCGCCAGCTCCCTTGGCCGCCACATCATACCAAGGCGCATCTTCTGGCAGTTCCGCAATAGCAGTTTCCATAGCACTATACGCCTTTGTTATATCAGGATGCACCGGCGATTGCTTTATATCTTCGCCAATATTTCTTAGCGCGGTAATATTGGGAGATATAAGACTTCTCTCGAACGCTGCTTTTCTTGTGTCGCCAACCGCCTCAGCAATTCGAGCATTATTCACACTGCCGGTTATTTCTTGACCAGCCAGAGTTTGCTTGAATCTATCAATTCCTCTGCCTACACTATTTAAAAAGCCGCCACCAGCATTTTCATAATCCTGTATATTCTGGGGAACATCAGGTTGAGGAATCATTTCCTGCATAAGAGGTGGAAGAGTGGTATCTTGTGACTCATGCAGTATCGCTCCTGGCGGCAACTCTGTTCCATAATTAGTTATGATAGAACCTGGTGGAAGATCTTTCATTTTTTAATCCAATTACCATTTTTAAATATAACATTAGTACCATCTGGCAAAGTTGCTGTCATTCCCTCATTATATTGTCTTCCTTCTTTAGTTTGACTATCAACTGTTGCTTTTGGCTTCATATATTCATAATTACCAGTGAACAATCCAGGCTTATCAATACCAGTATCTTTAGACATTTTCAGCGGCCTATCTCCAACAACATCCCGAAATGCTTGCTGTTTTGCTATTTCCTGATTGCCAGTCCTTTGATAATATTCGCTTGCTCTTCTGGCTATTTCATCCTCAACAGATGGATCAAGTGGATTAGTAGAACCTTCAATAAAACCTCCGTTATTATCTCTTAGAACACCACGTCTTTCATCCACATAACTCCTAACATCACCGCCAAAATTATTAGGTAGTTTATATAATTCTTCCTTTTGCGGTGCAGTATATACCGGCTGACCAGTTCTTAAATCTATCAACGATCCACCCACTTCTCTTAAATGACTATAATCTGGGCGTTGTGGGGCTTGCGGTGCGGTATATACTGGCCGCATTGTGTTAAGATCAATGATTGAATCACCAACCCTTTCATAATTTTGATAGGGTCTTTGTGTTTGATTAAACATTCTAAGATCATTTGGATTATATCCTTGAGAAGCGTAGGCAGCCATTACATTAAGACGAGAATTGTCATCTTTTGCTTCTCCTAGTCCACGCATAGCATCAGCCATAACCTTATATTTCTTTTCATCATATTGGTTTTGCAGGAATTGGCCTAATATTCCGCCATATCCATTAGCCCCGTTACCGTCAAATAAGCCCATTACTTGCCCCCACTAAATATACTAGCCAGGTTTAAGCCAAATGCACCAGATGTTTGTTTTGTTTTAGATGTCTTTGTTCCTCCGTAATCTCCCTGAATAAGACCCATAAACTGTTTTAATTTTTCAAGTGGTAAGTTTTGGTTATAATCGAATCTGGAAATATCAGCGTTAAGAACATCTTGTCCATATTCATCTTTGTATCTTCCATAATCCTGCATTTTGTCGGATCCTATATAACTGGCCCCGATAAGATCAGGCATTAAAGAAGCTGCCCTTAGCATGTTCCCTCTTTCATTATTAAAGTTAGTAGAAAGTCCCTCAGCACCTGCCAATCTTAAATTACCTTCTCTACCCATGGCTTGCTCTTGCAACGCTCTTTCATTAGCATAGTTTGTGCCGTATATATTAGCACCCATATCACCTAATCCGCGCAATAACGTTTCTGCATTTCTGTTTTCTGCGGTTAGCATGGCTTCGTCATTTCCATAACGTCCCGCTCGCGAGAAAGCACTTTGCGTATCTCTCATAGCGTCACCATAATTTGTAAGTAAACTTCTGGCTGAGCTATTATACATAGCATCAAGAAAAGGATTTGAATTTAGATATGCACCACCAGCAGTTCGCATGTTTAGATTGCTTACTGGATTACTGCCACTTGCAAAACCACTATAATAACTATCGCCTGGATTTTTACCAAGATATGAGCCGCCAGCCTGACCAGCAACTTCCGACATAACGCCTGGCAGTAATGTCGCATTAAATGCCGTTTTGGCGTTCAGCATGTCACCAACTCTTGAAGTTTCCGCAGAAAGAGGAGCAACCGTATTCCCCGGATAATAACTTGGTGTATCGCTCTTATACCAATCTTCTGCTCTTTGTAATCCTTTAATTAAAAATGGCTTCTGTTCTGACCACGGCTCTGTTGTTTGAGTGCCGCCGCCTTTAGATGCGCTACCACCAATACTCATATTTTCATCTCCAATCTGATAGCTGTTTTCTTAAAAAAATCTTTTAATAATCTTTGCCACCCCTCTCTTCCTTCAATGATTATTTTTGAGCAGTTATTGGCTTTCGCCCACTCTTTTATATAATCAAGGTAAGATTTAAACCCATCATCCCAGTTCCCGGCCATATGGACAAGTACACATTCTTTGCATCTGGGATATATGATAATTTCTGTGGTCATCACTGCTTCAATCTTTTCATTATTTTCACCGACCCATAATTGCATTTGTCCTTTTTGCAATAGCATATAAATATCAATCATATTAAAATGATCTGATCTTATAGCGCGACTTAAAATTGGTTCTACTTCCTGCCAGATAGTACCAATATCTTTTTTTAGAATTCCTCTTATGCCTCTATTAGCCAAGCAAGACATATTTAAATATCCTATCTGTGTCGGCTGTTGAATCGTGCGTTAATGTTATTTCAAATTGCGCTGTAAATGCCTGTCTTACTTTAGTCATAGCCGTTGCTGCCGTTGCTGTCGTTGGAACCAGTATCATTATTGTATCTTTGCCAATTAATCTATTGGTTACTACTGTTGTTGTTGAAGATGCTGTTAGCGTCACAGTTCCAGTAGAATTAATATTGCCGTTTAAAATAGCGTTAATTGCTTTTGCAAATTCTCTGGATTGTACCCGTGGATCTTGGCCTTCCTCCCTGATAATGCCTTTATATGCCATATATTAAATACTCCCATCAGCAACTGCATCTATATCATCTATGCCAATTGCTTTATTAAATCCACCAGTAATTCTTATTTTAAATTTATGATATCTTGCCGACTGCATAACAAATGCTTCACCCGTTGTTTCAACTGACGTTTCCCCATTTTCAGTTGCCACATCTATTAACCTATCTCTAGTTATATCTTCAACCGTGACAAGAGTTGCAGAAGTTCCATCAATGGTTGGACGCACGCTATCAATATATGATTTCATGCCGCTTATTGGTGCAAATTCTGCTGTTGTTATGACTGCATCAAGAGAAGAACCTGCCAAACCTCCCAATATATGACTACTATTGAACCCACCAGCTATATTTCTTCCGCCTTGCCAAATATCACTATCCAATGATGCAGGAAGATCATCTAATGAACTGCTTATATTAGAAAGATCTTCCAAGGTAAATCCTTGAGAAAGCGAGTTAAATATCATTCCTAATGTTAGTTCTGCGTATCCCCATTTCTTTAAATCCCATCTATAACATAGAATTTTATTTGGTGTACCTGATACATTTCCTTTACCTGGATATGATATAAGCAATAGTTTATTTTCTGGATATATCGCGGTGGATAATCTATATCTATAATTTAAATCAAAATCATCCGCAAAAAATCTGTCTATTTTTTCATCGCCTATATATTCTGTTTCTACTCCATTAAACCTTACCCACCCTTCTGTTGAATAGTAGAATATATTCTCTTTATGGGAAATAACTGAAGGTGGTAGTTGACAACCAATAGAGTCCGTTACTTTATCAAACGTAAATATCAGACTACCGCCTACGTAATCCATACGATGCAGCATTTTTTCCGTAAGTATTATGCCGGATTTCCCGTTTCCAGCAAGGCCAGTGATATTACTTGCATCTGGTAAATCCTGATGTCCTGACTGATTCGTTGCTGATTCATCAAAATCCGCAATATCTGTTATCTTAGGCCATCTTATCCGATATGGATAATTTGTTGAACTTTCATTTGTGAACCCAATTACAGGGAAATCACCCACAATCATTATATATTTTGCTTTTGGCTGTAATGTGCTTGTTGCCAGTTTAGCATAATTTGTACTTGAAGTTAGATCGAAATACTGAATATCATCAGATATTTGCGTTGCAAGTATTCTATTGCCAAATTGTGCAAATTTCCATCTATCATCGCTACCACACGCATAATCTCCACCGGATGACCTTGTTATATCCGTAAGAGTTGTACCGATCTGCTTATATAATTTTGTTGCATTGCCAATTGTAATAAACACGCTTGAATCTGCTTTCTTTGTTGCAAATGCTCCTTGCGGTCTGGCATTAATTGCGCTAGTTCCAACAGCGGAAAAACTAGGAAAGGGCAAATAGCAGTTAGAAGCTGGAATAACATTTAATACATATGGGCTGCCAGGATTATTATATTCTGGTTGATCTGGTAAAAATTCTCCAAAGTTCATGGCGTTGGTGTATCCGATCTTACAATTAAACTAATCCCCTTATATCTACCTGTAATTGCTCTTGAATTAGCCCCGTGAATTGCTGCTTTGAATAATGCAAAATATTTTTGCATATCCCCATCATTTTTTATATAGGATGCGGCATGGAAGAGTGACCCATAAAGATATATAGATGGATAATTAGTTAGTACATTATTGGTTAAATTGCTGTCTGAAAGATTTAATAGTTTATAAAAATTGATATTAATATTATAATCTGCATCCGCGAATTTATTGAAATAAATAATATTTCCTATATCGCTGTAATATTGTGGTCTCCCAGGAATGCCAGTATTTGTTATGCCGCCAATTTCCGTTGGTGATCGATATTCAAGAGGCGCATAATTTGATATATATGGTGCTCCCCTCATCTCAAGATAACCAGTTGGTAACGTTGTAGTATTGTCGCCAGATTCCAAAGTTAATATCCTATTATCTATCATTTCTGCTACTCTTAGCGGATCATGGTAATAAGGCGCATCCTTTATACTTCCATTGCCATTGCTTATATTCTCCTCACAAAGAGTTATAAAGTCGGCAATATTTGTAAGATTTGACCTTTTTAATTGACTGGCAATAGCAGTCTGTAATGTTGTATAGCTATTAATTGCCATTATAATCTACCAGTTGATGTTCTTAAGAAAGAGTAATCAGGGTCATTTAGAATCTTTTTTACTCTATCTGCATGCTCTGGATTGAAAATATCAATCTGAGGAATATTTCTATCTGGATTTTTACTATAACAATTTTGATACCATAGTTCTGCAACAGCAAAGGGAATAGATGCCACTGATTTAATATCCTTACTTTTGCCGTGTTTTTCCTGATTATCGCGACAATGTTTGTTATAATTTAAATATGGTTCTATATCCTGCGATGTCTTAATAACAAGACGGTTATTAACTTCATCCATTCTTATAGTAGATATCACATCACCAGATACATCATATATATCTTTATTCATATAAAACTTCTCTTAAAGATGTAGTTTCGTCAATTATTGCCTGTTCTTTGAAATATCTAGGCAGCATACTAAAATCAAGTATTGCACCTGTAAAATTCGCACCCTGCATTGATGATCCTCTAAGATCTATTCCTTGTAAAAAAGCATCCTGAAAATTAACATTATTTAGGTTACAATTTCTTATCTGAGCTGATCTTAAATCCGATGACGAAAGATTAATTCCAGAAAGATCATAACCGTATGATAAGTCTGCTTTAGTTGCGGTAGCCCTCGCTTGTGATTGAATACCAAGCACATGTATTGCAGATAATTTCTGAGATGCATTAATATTGGGAATTGGAAGGTTAACTTTATCTTCTTTTATTATTACTTCTTCATAATCATCAATAGTTACTAATTTCTCTTGTTGGTTTGAATTAATAACAACTTCTTCCAAAATTAAATCCTGATTTAAATCATGGTTTTGTGCAATAAGATCTGCTAATTTATCCATAAAAAGATTAACCAACTCTTTGTTATTTTTCTTGTTATCTGCTAATTTAACGAAGTTTCCTTTTGAAGAAAGGCGCGGAATTCCTCCTTCAATCAATTGATATTCATCTACATTAAAAATAACTCCATTATTATCTTTTGGTAAAAAATCCATATTTCCTCTAAAAAGTTAATTATCTCATCATTGCAACTTCAATATAATCTATATCAATATATTTTGTTGTTGTTGTTCTTGTTTCTATTCCGATAACAGGCGTAAGAGCTGTAGAAGTAGTAACTGCATTAGCAACCGCCCCTTTGAATACTTCATCTATATAAAAAGATGCAGCCCCTGAGTCATTAATAAATATTTCATATGTATTATAAGTTGCCGCAACAGGAAGTACGCTACTATTATTAATAGCTGTGTCGGTATCTGCTTTCACTCCCTGCATATGCCAGAAGTCATTTGTTTGTGCTGTATCATATACAAATACAACGCCGTTAGACGTGGCCGTTGTAAGAGTTGTACCAGAAATAGTAACCGGCATTTCAAGAGTTGTAGTTGCAAGCACATCTGTAAAACCTATATTTACACATACGTTAGCGGCTGATTCTAAAGCCGCCCTGACTCTTAAATACAATCCACCATTGGATGCTCTCCAGTTTAACCCATGAGTTAAAATCGAAGCATCTGCTGCGGTTCCTGAGCCAGCATCGCCAGAAGTAAGACGCACAACACCGCCAACACTACCAGCAACAACAGCGGCTATTGCTCCTTGACCGTCTGAACCTTGCGCCGCACTCCATTGATCTGCAATAACGTCTCCTGTAAAATCATCAAATAATCTTACATAATTTTTAACTCCGGGATCAAATCCCTGTTCACTTCTAAATCTGGCTATTTCTTTGCTGTTTAGATCGCTAATCATCGCTAACGCATTGTTTGGTAATTGTAATAAATTCACACCCATTTTTTTCTCATTTTAAAAAGGTAATAAAAAAGGCGGGCATATAGCCCGCCTTAACTAATAGAATAGAAATTTAGCTTGTGGTTAGATCATCCACTATTCCGCTGGATTTTTCATTTCTGCACTCAAGAGTATATTCAACATTAAGAAGTGCTTCTTCTGCATCTCCTCTTTTGGCTATATCAGTTCTGCCAAAATCACGCAAATACGCAATAGCCCACATATCTGTCTGCACAAGATAGGCTGATCTTGATGGAACATGTCTGGAAGGAACAACTTTTATTTCTCCAAAATCACTTTCGTATATATCAATAGACGATGTTATTTTTTTACTTTGAGTAGGATCAAACCTTGTTGCATTACCTGTAAATGTAGAGAATTGCTGTTTATTAAAACCGCCTACATATATAGTATCTACATTTCCCCCGTTAGTCCATATGCTTTGAATAACATTCTTTAGTAATGCTTCAGTAAAAGTTCTGGCTGTTCCATTTGTTGATGCAGTAGTTCCAGAACCACCAGAAGAACCACCAGCACCACGGCTTACATTAGTTTCAAACCATGCGCCCATTCCGCCTACTTCACCAGGGGTTGTATTATCTCGTACAACTCTGGCTTTGTTAGCCATGATAGCTTTCTCCACGTCATTTTTCAGAGCGCGCATTTTTTTCACTACTTCATACTCCAGCGGATTTGTGCGCCCTGCATGAGTAACGGCCATAGACGTACCAGTAACAGCAGGTCTTTTGTCAGAAATTTGACAGTAGTTCTGTTTTCTAACGGTAGCCGTAGCTGCTACTGCTGTATAAGTGTCACCCTCAAGTTGTGCGTTTGTAGCACTTGGAGTATCAAGCGTATCCGTTTGCCACTCGTGCAAAGTGTTGGTAGCCTTCACTTTAGCAATAGAATTTAAAAAAGGTGTTTCAAAAGGTGCAACGTTATAAATATCGTTTGATAAATCTTCTCTTATACCAACAGTATCAACCGTTGCGAATGCATTTGTAATTTTTGTCATTTCATTTTCCTATAATTATTTGTTAAGACGCTTTTTTTAAAGCATTGATTTTTCTGTTCAATTGATACAGTTCAACGGCTTTCTCGTTTGAATAGCCGCTTCTTTCATTTAGTTGTGATCTTAGCTCGGTCGCCCTCTTTTCGAGATAGGTTAATGATTGAGCATTAGAATCTTTTGCCGTTCCTGGCTTTACAAGTTTCGGAGCTTTGGCAATTTTCTTGGCAACGCTTTTGGCACTTGCCAGTGAATCATCATATTTCATAGCTTTGTAAGCTATTTCCCATAAGGAAGAACGATATAAACCGTCTATTTCTTCTGCTTTTATATCGTAGTTACCCGAGTTTAGTAGGTATTCTGATACTTCTTTAAATATTGGATCTAATTTTTTTACATCGCCGCCAGTTAGTCTTTCAGCAAGAATCATGGCATTACGCTTTGCTTCTTCATTAATATGTTTCTGGTATTCGGTTTTTAGCCTTTCTTCTTCTGATTTTCTCCAGACATCGGCCGCCCTCAAAGAATCTTGTTGTTGGCGTAATTCTTCATTGCGCTTTACCCATTCGGCCGGATCATGTTTATACAAATCCTCCATAGTTTCTTTTGCATACCTACCGTCTGGCTTTGTGTCTTCTCTTAGTTGCTGCAAAAGACGCTGGCCAAGTTCTACAACTTTATTGCCCGCTTCATGAATATGCTTTTTAAATTCTTCTTCAACTTCTATGAATTTGGTTTTCTTTTCATCAAATTCTTTGACTTCCTCTTGGTACGCTTCCCATTTTGCGTAACCTTCAGCAAGTTTGGGGAGTTCAACTTCTGTGGTTTTTCCCTTTATTTTGACAGGATATTTATCAACTTCCTCTTCACTCTCTTCTTCATTTTCTGTATCCTCGTCATTGTCTTCTGGAGATTTCTCATCATCATTATTTTCTAATGATTTTTTCTTCTCATCCTGAGTATCTTCATCACTGTCACTCTCTTCTTCATCTTCCGAGGAGTTATCAACCTGCTTTAGCCGCTCTTCTCTTCTCCTTTGCATATTAGCAATTATTTGCTCATCACTCAGCCCCTGAGATAAATCTTCAGCTTGTTCTA
>ERZ869925.815-NODE-815-length-18305-cov-5.647890_pt1 | contig 18305 bp, 20 predicted proteins | sample MGYA00579311_ERZ869925 | MGnify/ENA primary metagenome ERZ869925 (study PRJEB32216, sample SAMN09231817) | wastewater metagenome | place: USA: Maryland | collected 2016-07-30 | study: EMG produced TPA metagenomics assembly of the PRJNA472060 data set (Reclaimed...
CCCCCCCCCCCCCCCCTTCAACATCGCAAACATACAATACGATTTGCCCGTCTGATGCTAGCTAGATGCCCCTAGCTGCCGGTTTAGAGTGTAGAACGGCGGTAGATTTTCGGGGGCGATGTTTGGGCCCGCCCTTGACCCGACCCCGACCCGGGCGCATCATGGCCACATGTCGGAGCGGAGATGTTCGGATTCAGCGGCTCGCGCGCTTTGGTGGGTTCGTGCGCTTGGGGTGCCGGTCGGCAAGACCTACAGGGCGCCCGGCCTGATCCCGTTCTCGCCGGACCGGGTCCCCAAGCGCAGGGGGTGGTCCGCATGGGCGCATCGCGGGGACCCCTGCATGCTCACCGGGATGCAGCGTGACTGGTTGGCGCGGTCGGCACGCGACCTGTCGTGGTGGGCGTGGGCGCTTCTCCCCGGACAGGCGGGTCTCGTGGTCGTCGACGTGGACGATCCCGACCTCCTGCCTGAACTGATCCAGCTGTACGGCGATACCCCCGTCAAGGTGCGCACGCCGCGCGGCGGGACCCACCTGTACTACCTCGCGCCCGCCGACCCGGACAAGCCGGGCAGCGTCCCCGGCGACGACATCGGCCCGGCCGTGCAGTCGCGTACCGGCGTGCGGGGCCCGCACAGCTACGACATCAAGGCGGATGGCCAGCCGTGCCACTGCCCCGGGCAGCGTCACCACATGCTGCGCGATCGGCTGTACGAGGTCGACGTGCCCGGCGGGTGGCGCGGGGGCACGGGACCCGACGCGTGGCGCGTCGGTGAGCTGCGAGCGCTGCTGCCGGAGTTTCGTCTCGAGGCAGCCAACGCCGACTGGGCAGCGCACAATCCGCAGCTCGAGGCACCCGAGCATCTCGACGAGCACATCCTCGCGGGCACGCCCGACGAGCGCAAGATGGGCGCGAGGTACCTGGCCGCGGCCGGTCCGGCCGTGACCGGCAGCGGCGGCCACGACCACACGCGCAAGCTGATCCTGAAGCTCGGCGACCTCGGGTTCCCCAAAGAGATCGGGAGCGAGCTGCTCCACGACTGGAACCGGACCTGCGAACCGCCGTGGTCGCAGCGCGACCTCGACTCGAAGATCGAGCACTACTACCAGCGTCGCAGCATGCCGATCGGGTGGCGCGCCGCGGAGCTTGAGGTCGCCGACGAGTACGTCGACGACGAGCCTGGCGAGCTGGCCAGCCACGCCGACGAGGTCAGCATGCTCGCCCGCATGGTCGCGGGAGATCTCGGGGATGGAGCGGCGAGCGTGAAGATCGAGCCGCCCGCGGAAGCCGTCGTGCCCGACGTCGTCGCCGCACGTGGGCCGACCGCGGCGGCCACGTACGAGCTCGCGCGGCGGGCGGCGTTCGCGGTCAGGAAGGACGGCGGGGCGCGTGCTGCGGTCGCGGCTGCGATCGCCGCGGTCGGCGGCGTGCTGCCGGCCGACGCCAGCGAGATCATCGCCGAGGTGTTCGGCGCTGACGCCCTCCCGCACGTCGACATTGCCGACCTATTCGCCGACGTGCCCGCGGTCGCCGACCAGTGCATCGCGGCGCAGGAGTCCCTGCGCATGTCGAGCGCCGACGTGCCGGCGTTGTTCGCACTCGGGTTCGCGTCGGCCGCCCTCGCGGCCCGGTGCCGCATCGAGATGGAGCCTGGGTGGCGCCCGCCCCCGCACCTGTTCGTGATCGCCTCCGTCCCGTCCGGCCGCGGCAAGAGCGGCGCGGTGGAACGCATGGGCGGCGTACTGCAGCGCCGGTGGCAGGCCGACGTCGGGCGCGAGTGGGATGAGATCGCGCTCGCGGCAGCTGTACAGCGGGACACGGCTCGCGCGCTCTACTCGGATTACCAGCGGCAAGCGGTGCGCCTCCGCAAGGTGATCAACGAGGGCGGGCGCAAGGGCGAGTCGCTCGTGGAGGCGTCGGCGAGTCTCGAGGTCATCGAGGGACACCTGCGCAAAGCACAGCTCGAGATCCAGGCCGCGCACCTGTCCAAGCCGACGTGGATCCAGGCGGACAGCACACCGGAAAAATTCGTCAACCTCGTCAAGGAATTCGGGTTCGCCCTGCTCGTGGCCGGCGAGGGCGCGACCATCCTGCAAGCGTTCACGCAGGGCAGCATGGGGCGCAACCGCGTCGCCGCGCTGCTCTCCGCGTGGACGGGCGAGGCGCTCGACAGGGCACGGGTGGGCGGGCCGAACTCCGTCGTGGTCGTCGACCGCTACGCGGAGCTGCACGCGTGCATGGTCTTGCCGGTGCAGAACTTTTTGCTCGAGCCGTCCGGCGAGGACCGCGAGCGGACCACCATCTTGCGCGAGCTGGCAGCTGCGGGATTCTTTGCCCGCTGTCTCGTCGCGCGCGAAGAGGTGACGGGCACGTGCGAGGCGCCCGTCGAGTTCGACGATACGTGGGTTGGCGTGCCGTGGGTGACGTGCGCACGCCACGTCGCCGCCAAGAACGCGTGGGAGGAACTGCTCTCCGACATCTGGCTGTCGGGGTATCGTCCGCCGCCCGCGCAGCCGTTAGCACCGGAGCGGCCGGACGAGCCGTACTCGATTCAGCTCGTGCCAGAAGCCCGCGACTACTTGCTGCGTTTCCAGCGGTGGGCCGCCGAGCAGACAAAGACCGGCGGGCGGTGGGCCGCCGAGCGCGTCGCGGAGTCCGCGGCTCGCGTCGGCGAGCAGGCGATGCGCGTCGCCGCCGTGCTCGCGGTCATGCGTTGCAGGTCATGCGTCGACGTCAAGGTCACGCTCGCGGAAGCCGAGCGCGCCGTCCGGTTCTGCAAGGACTACGCGATGCCGCTGATCGAGCACTTGCTCGAACGCGCCAAGCCTGACCCGATCGCGGACGACGCCGACGTCGTGCACAAGCGCGTCGCGGACCTGCAGGTCAAGCATCCTGGCGGCGTTCCGAAGCGCGTCCTGCAGCAGCGTCTCGGTCGCGGGTGGGGCAAAGCCGACGTCAACGCTCGCACGTCCCGCGTCGACGCGGCGCTCGAGCACCTTGAGACGATCGGTGTCGTGCGTCTTGCCAAGTCAGAAAAAGGAGCCATCATGTCGATTCTCATTCTTCCTGCGAAAGCCAGACCGACATGACTCCGGATGAAATCAAGCGTTTGACACAGCGTGAAGAGATCGAGACATTCGTAATCCGATTCACGGTTGAACGTACCACGGGCGCGTGCGACTCGGCGACGATGAGCGCGGTGGTGTTCACGCACGACACAAACAGACGCAAACATATTTCCAATTACGATAGTAACGATATTGCACGCGCAATCCGTCAGATCATTCGAAGTGCTTTGAGGAAAGAACTTGAGCGTGAGCCCGAGCCCGATGCACGACACGTAGGTACCTACGCGAATGTTACCTGGGATGACCGTCGCAGTATCGCTGAGCGAGCGCGCTGGGCCATCTGGCGTCTGGAACATCCAGATTGCTACGCTGATTCGGAGTACACCGCCGCGAAAGATCGCGGCTTGTTGTGTCGATTATGGGCACGCATGCTCGAGCTTGAAGGCCAGTGAACTAGCCCGCCCACGTGGCGGCGAGGTCCGCGTCAGTCCGTGATCGATTCCGGCGCGGGCGTCGTCGACGGGACCGCGTCCACCGCGGCGGCCCGGGCCGCCGCCGCCGAGATGAGCGCCTCGGTCGCCTTGCGTCGCTCGCTCAGGGCCCGCGCGCCCTCGCGGATCTGCGCGATCTCCTCGGGGGTCATCGCGTCGATCGTCGCCTGCGACACCACGGGCTCGGAGTGCGCGGTCACGGTGACGTCGCTCTCGGTGCGCGGGTCGAAGGCCCGCTCACCGTGGCCGCGCAGGAGCATCTGAATCGCGACGAGCTGGTCGCGCCGACGCGCGGGGTCCTTCGCTATCTTGTAGACCTGCTCGACGAGGTCCGCGCTCGCGTGCGCCTGCAGCGTCGTGGCGATGCGCGCGTACTCGGCCTCCGGCTCGAGCGAGCCGGCGATGACGCAGCCGCCCTCGTGGTACAGCCGGTCGGGCTGCGCGTCGTGGATCGCTTGCCCGCGCGTCATCCACGCGTCGTGCACCGCGTCGCTGACGCCGCACGCGCGGCGGGCGAGGTCGAACGGGCAGCCGTTCTCGACGCGCGCGCGCAGCGCACGCAACAGGGTCTCGGGCGGGCGCGACTCGGGAGCGAGCGCCGGCGGTAGCGGTTTCTTGCGGGCCCATGGCCCGGAGGTGGTCGGCGAGGTCATGCCTTCAGCGTGCCCCGTCGGGCACCACGTGCGCCAGAATTAGCGCGTGCGCACGCGCACCAGTGTTCTGATGATTTCTTGGAAATAAACCTTGACGCCGACGGGTGCACCGCGTACCTTCCTGTTCATGCCGACCCGCACCATGCACATGCCGCAGCGCCCCTTCTCCCTCATCGACGCCGTGAACCGGATGGCCATCGCCACCGGTAGCTACGCCAACGCGGCCCGTGCTGGCGGTGCTGATTACAATGGCCACCGCGTCGACGTGGACCGTGGGTACCACCCGGGTTGGCGCGCTCACTACTTCTGGGCCGGCATCGTTTGGCTCGCTCGCGGCGTGTCGTTCGAGCAAGCGCTCGCTGCTGCGATCCGCGAGCACGCCCGCGGCGCGCTCGGGTCCGAGATACGTGTCATGTGCGAGACCGACGAGCAGGTCGCGGCCTGCGTCGCGCTCGGCTTCGTCACCGCCGACGAGGCCACGGCCGCGAAGGCCACGTGGCGTGATGCGCGTTATGACCTCGTCAACGAGGCCATTGACATGGACCGCAAGCATGGGATCCCCGGGACCGCGCTACTGATTCAGTCGACGTCCCCGGAGGACTTCCGCGCCAAGGTCAGCGCGTATCGGGCCGAGCAAGTCGAGCGCCGCGCCCAGCGTCGCGCCGGTTGACGCGAGCCCGGGCGTGCGCATCATGTGCCGGTGCACCCGCGCCCGTCCGACCTCGTCGCCCTCGTCGCCTGCCTCCCTCCCGCCGCTATCGTCCTGACGTTCGACGTCGAGACCTGCGCCGACCCGGCAGGAGGTGACGCGAGGGTCGCGGGTCGGGCGCGCGTGGTGCAGCTCGGGATCGCGGCATTCTCCGGCGAGCCGCTGCCGGGGTGCGGCGACCCCGTGCACCTCCCACCCGGCGCGACCACGCATGAGCCCGCGCCCGCGCCCCTGCGCTACGTGCACCGCTCCGACGCCAGCGACGCCGACCTGCTCGCCGCGTTCGCGGAAGCGGACGAGCCGGCCGCGGCGGACCCGGCGACGGTGATACCCGCGATCCCCGCCGTCGCCGGGTACGTGTTCTCGGACGTCGTCATGGTCAACCCCGGCTGCCGCATCGATCCCGCGTCGCAGGCGATCCACAGGATCACCGACGCGCAGGTGCGGCAGGGTCCCGGCCTCGTGGCCATCGCCGACGAGCTGCTGCTGTGGCTCACCGGCGCCGACCCCGAGACCGGCGTCGCCGAGCGCGCCGTGTACCTCTGCGGGTATAACGCGCTGCGCTACGACGTGCCGGTGCTCGCGGCGGACCTGCGCCGCGTGGGCCGCGGCGACGTCGCCGACGTGCTGCTGCGGACGCGCGTGCTCGACGCGATGCTGATCCGCAAGGCCGCCGACCCGCCGATGACCCTCGCCGGCACCGCGCTGCGCTATGGTCTCGGCGGCCTCGAGGGCGCGCACACGGCCGACGCCGACAGCCTCGCCACGCTCGCCGTGCTCGCCGCCCAAGCCGCGTGCGGGCACATCCCTGACCTCGAAGCGGCATTGTCGCTGGGCACCGCGAGGGCCACACCGGCGGGCGCCGTCGACTCGCAAGGGAAGCGCAAGTGGCTCGACGGCAAGATCGCCGACAAGCCGACGCCCGACAACATCCTCGTCGAGTTCGGCAAGCACAAGGGCAAGAGCCTGCGCGTGGCCGGTGCGAATTACTGCAAGTGGATCTGCGGCGGGGACTTCCCTGACGATGTCAAGGATCCGATCCGCCTGGCCTGGGGCCCGGCCGCGGCGAAGTGGTGATGACGATGACCTTGCCGATCCTGATCACCAGCGAACCCTGCGCACCGTACGAGACGCACTGGTATACGGCCTGCCTGAGCCAGGGTCTATACCGGACATATGTCTGGCGTAACGCGCATAACCACACTACGTATCCGACAACGCAACCGCCCGTGCCACCGGGCATGCGCGGGTATGGGTGGTGCCCGGAGCGCGATGACCTCGAGAACCAGACGTGCACCGCGAGGCTCCCCTTTACCTTCGCGTGGTGGTGGCGCCGACGCTGGGCCTGTGCCCTGAACGCGTACGGCAAGCGCTGCGACGTCGAATTTCAGAAGTGGCGTCAGGCGCACATCACCCCGAACCGGTGCATCGTCGAGACGTGCAGGCCAGGCACGCGCGAGACGTCGCTTGACTCCGCGTCGTGTGCAGTGTAGAGGACACGTGATGAGCAAGAAGCCCGACCTCACCCTGTTCGCCGCGGTCGTCGCGGCCAAGTCGCTCGCCGACCTGTTCGGCACCGCGGCCGCCGCGACCGACGCGAGCATCCGCAAGCTGCGCGCGAGCATCCACGCCGACCTCTTCGGCGGCGACGACACCGCGTGGCGCCAGCTTGACGTGCTGATCGCCGAGGCTCGCGGGCCCATTGCGCCTGCGCCCCCGGTGTTCTCCCCGTTCGAGCTGCGGGCCGGCAAGACCACCACCTACGCGATGACGGCCCTGCTCGCGTCCGGCGACCTGTGTGAGGTGTACGCGACGGAGCGTGACGGCGTCGCCGCGGTGGCGAAGGTGGCGCGCGATCCGAGGGATAACGACCTGCTCGCTGCCGAGGCCGCTGCGCTGCGCGTCGTGGCCCCGAACCTCCCGTCGACCGGCCTCTCGCGCCTGCTGCCGCATCTGCTCGACACGTTCGAGGTGCGGTCCGGCGGCGAGCGCCGTCGCGTCAACGTCATCACGCGGGCCAGCACGGCGCGCAAGAGTCCCGACCCGGAGTACGTGACGCTCGCGCAGGTGCGCGCCGCGTACCCCGACGGGCTCGACTTCCGCGACGTGGCGTGGATCGCCCGACGCATGCTCGGCGCCCTCGGGCTCGTGCACGACCGCGGCCACGTGCACGCCGCCGTGCTGCCGGCCCACGTGCTCGTGCACCCCACCGAGCACGACGCGCTGCTCGTCGACTGGTGTTACGCGGTGCCCGCGGGCAGCAAGGGCCGCGCGCTGGTCAAAGGCAGCGAGACGCACTACCCGCCCGAGCTGGCCGCCGGTAAACCCATCGGCCCGCAGGCGGACGTGTACATGCTCGGCCGGTGCGTCGCGCACCTGCTCGGCGCCGACGCGACCGCGGACGTGCTCACCTTCCCGCCGAGCGTGCCGCGCGAGATCCGGGCCTTCGTGCTCGGGACGCAGATCGCCAACCCCGCGCGACGGTCCGCCGACGCGTGGGCGCTGCACGACGACCTCGGCAAGATCTTAGGCGGGCTCGTGGGCCCGCCGACTTTCCGGCGGCTGCACATGCCGTCGACCACCGCCGCCACCTGAGCAACAACGAAAGCGAGAGATATCATGGGATCCAGCACCTACAGCGCAGACGTACACGTGGCCCGCGCCGCCACCCGGGCCGCGACCGGCACCCCGACCTTCATCCACACCGCCGCCGTCGCCTCGGGCGCCGTCGCGGCCAGCCTCCACCCGAGCCTCGACATCCGCGGCAAGGACCGGGAGTCCCGCGACTCGGCGGCGCACCCGCGCAGCAAGTCGATCGTGGTCATGTTCGACCACACCGGGAGCATGGGTCAGGTGCCCGTCATCATGCAGCAGAAGCTCCCCGGCCTCATGGCGATGCTCGTCGGCAAGAACTACTGCGAGCACCCGCAGATTCTCTTCGGCGCGATCGGTGACTGTTTCGACAACACCGTCGCCCCGCTGCAGGTCGGGCAGTTCGAGAGCGGCAACGAGATGGACGACGCCTTCGCGTCGATGCTGATCGAGGGCTGCGGCGGCGGCTCGAACCAGGAGTCCTACGAGATGGCGCTCTACTACTTCGCGCGCCACGCGAAGATGGACTGCCTCGAGAAGCGCGGGGAGAAGGGCTACATGTTCATCATCGGCGACGAGGCGGCGTACCCCGTCGCCAAGCGCAACAAGATCGAGAGCATCATCGGCGACCACGTCCAGGGCGACGTGCCGATCAAGAACATCATCGACGCGGCCCGCGAGAAGTTCGAGATCTTCTTCATCATCCCCAACGGCACGCAGAACTTCAACAACGCCGACATCCGCCGCTTCTGGGTCAACCTGCTCGGCGCCGAGCGGGTGATCAAGCTGCAGGACCCGACCGCCGTGTGCGAGGCGATCGCGACCACCGTCGGGCTCATGGAGGGGGCCGTCGACGCCAGCGGCATCCACCGCGACCTCGCCGACGTGGGCGCCTCGGCGACCGTCGTCGCGGCCGTCACCTCGGGCCTCGGCGACCTCGCCCGCAGCACCGCCCTCGCGCGCGTCGGCTCCGGCGACCTGCCGGTCAAGTCGACGCCCTCGGCGACGGTGCGCCTGTGATCGAGCTACTGGCCTGGGTTGCTGCCGTCGCCGCCATATTCTGGCTCGCTTACCTCCTCGAGTGGCTTACCTCGCCTTGACACGTCGTCGAGATCGGAGTACACGAGACGCATGCCACAGCAGCAAGAACAAGCACGCGTTTTCGTGATCGCCGGCCTCGGCTACGGCGACGAGGGCAAGGGCACCACCGTCGACTGGCTCGCCCGTCGACACGCCACCGGCGGCGACGTCGTCTGCGTCCGCTACAACGGCGGCGCGCAGGCGGCCCACAACGTGGTGCTGCCGGAGGGCACCCACCACACCTTCTCGCAGTTCGGCTCGGCCAGCCTCGCGGGCAGCAAGACGCTCCTGTCGGCACACATGGTCGTCAACCCGCTGGCGATGCTCGTCGAGTCCGACGTGCTCGCCGGGCTACCGCACCCGATCAGCATCGGCGACCCACTCGCCCGCATCTACGTCGACGAGGCCGTGCTGGTGACGACGCGGTTCCACATCGCCGCGAACCGCGTGCGTGAGCTGGTCCGGGGCGCGAGGCACACCCACGGCAGCTGCGGCATGGGCGTGCACGAGACGCGTCTGGACTACGAGCTGGGGCACCCGTCGGTTGCCGTCGGCACCCTGCGCCACCCCAAGCGCCTGCGCGCTCGGCTCGAGCAGATCCAGGAACAGAAGCGAGCCGCGCTGGACGTGGCGTACTCGCAGGTTCCGCAGTCGCAGGCGCTCGAGGACGAGTTCTCGATGCTGCGCGACGAGGGTGTCGTCGACGTGCTCGTCGACCGCATGACGCGATGGGCCGAGCGCGTGACGATCGTCGGGCACGGGTGGCTCGAGGAGCACCTGCGCAAGCCCGACTCGCTGACGATCTTCGAGGGCGCCCAGGGCATGCTGCTGGACCAGACCCATGGCTTCTTCCCGCACGTCACGCACTCCGACTGCACGTTCGCCAACGCCGACGCGCTGCTCTTCGAGGCGGCGTACGACGGGCCCGTGCGACGCTACGGCGTGACGCGCACTTACCAGACGCGCCACGGCGCGGGACCCATGCCGACGGCGCGCCCCGATCTCGACGTGCTGCTCGCGCACGACCACAACCACACCGGCCGGTCCAGCGGCCCCGGGGCGACGCTCGCGGGGTGGCAAGGTCGCATGCGTGCCGGCGAGCTCGACCTCGTCACCGCACGCCACGCCGTCGCCCACGTCGGGCAGCTCGACGGGATCGTGTTCACGCACGCCGACGTCGTCGACCCCGAGCAGATGCCGGTGTGCGTGGGGTACGGCGACGAGCACGGCGCTCCGCTGCCGACCAATACGCCGACGAGCGAGGCCGTCAAGACCGGACGACCGAGCGGGGTCGAGATGATGACGATCCACGAGTTCGCCGAGCAGGTCGGCTCGTGCGTGGTCGCCGCGAGCCACGGACCGACACACGAGCACAAGAGGGAGACACGATGATTCACGACGGAGACACACAATACGAAATCGATGCCGCGACGAAACTCATCGTCGCCGCTGTTATCCGCAAGCACGGCAACACGGTTCCCCAGGTGGGGCGCTGGGGTCTGGTCGTCGACCAGATCTACGTGTCGACCAAGACGCCGAAGCCGCGCAAGCCGAAAACGCCGAAGCTCAAGTCCCCACCCCGCGGCTGCGCGCCAGGGCTCGCGGGTCCGGATGACGGTCTCGATGCGGAGCCCGAGCAGGAGAACGAGCGGCTGGGCAAGCCGCCGCACCTGCAGGTGCTCAAGTGGATCAAGCCCCCGCCCGGGGTGCAAGTCCACATGAAGGGCGCCAAGCTCGGCAAGGGGCTCGCGCACTTCCTCGAGGTTCGGACGGACCTGTGGTCGCTGATGTCGGATCAGGACCGCGAGGCGGCGGTGATGACCAAGCTCCTCGAGCGCGACGTGACCGCGGACGACAGCGGCGAGACCAAGATCCGCCGCACCGACCTGCCGATCCAGACGCACCCCGCGGTGCAGGAGGCGTACGGGCCATGGTGGGAGCGGATGGACCCGGCCGCGGGACCGACGACGGCGCCGACCGGCAAGTCGGCCTGAGCCCGCTTGACGCGACGTCGCGTCCGTGCGACGCTGCCGGCATGGGGATCAGGACATGCTGGGGGACAGCAAGATCAACGACCGCGAGCACGCCTGACGCGGCGTGTTACTCGGTCGAGTGCGATGACGACGACGTGCTCGACGGGCCGGCGTTCGAGAGAACGCGAGCCGACGTGGCCCGCGAGCTGCGGTCGGCCCGCTGCACGCCCGGGCAGGTCTACCGGTGGGCGCGACGCGGGCTCGTGGTGGGCGCCGACAGGTGCGAGGGCCCGACCATGCGTGACGCGATCCAGGCGAGGGCACGGGCGTGGAGCGAGCACGTGCGCAGCGTCGTCGAGTCGCGCGCCGCGCTGGTCGTCGGGCCCGTGTCCGGCGAGTGCTAGTCGCCGGCGATGTCGTCTGGCGCGGGGCTCGGCGCCGGCGCGGTGACGGGGACCTCATCGTCCGGCGGGGGCGAGGGGCGGCACGGGTGGAGGACAACCGACAGGGCGGCGAGCAAGACGAGGGCGTGCGAGTTCATGCTGTCATCATGCGACACGCCGGGCTTGCGCGCCGCCATCGACGACGCATGATGCGGGCATGCGGATGGAACTGCGATGTGAGCCGGGGCCCGACGGTCCCGAGGTGTGGGCCTGTGCTGACGACGTGGCGTTCGCCCGCGCGACCTACCACGAGGACGGTTACTATGTCAACCGCGACCTCGTGCCGCCCGAGCTCGAGCCCGCGGTGCAGGACCTCGAGCATGAGGCTGGCGAGCGTCGGCTCGAGGTCGGCGAGTCCATCGGCTGCGACGTCCGGCGCCCGTCCGGTGTGCAGGTCGACGCGGCTCGCAGGGGCGACCCGCCGCACCGACCCGGCCCCCGCGCCTACGCGCCGCGCGTCGACGCCGTGCCCGGGAGTTGACACGCCGCCGGCCTCGTGGTACCCCCGAAGCATGCCGCTCCCCGTGCTGACTTCCTCGCATCTCCCCACCTGTCCCGCCTGCTACGCAGCACTAGCCTTCGGCGTCGTACTGCTCGCCGCCGCGGTGCTCAAGGTCCGCGACCTCCGACGCGCCTCGGCCAAGCCGGCGCGGTGGTACCGCTCCAACATCAAACTCCCGCGCACACGCGCCGACGACTTCACCGCTCCAGCGAAGCTAATAAATTAGCAAATTTAATTTGCTATTGTAGCAAATGTCATGCACAGGTTGACGCCGACATACGTACGGCGAAACGCAGGAGATTCAATGACCGAACTGATCCGACTGTTTGAAGGGGATTCACTTGATGTACTTGCGACGATTCCGGACGGCACGTACACCGGTTTTGTTACTGATCCGCCGTACGGTTTGAGCGCTCCCCCTGATCCACTTGACGTGCTCATGCAGTGGCTTTCGAGCGGTGACTTCTCCCGCAAAGGAGGGCGCACGAAGCCGCCGCCGTTTGGCACATCAGAGCTTGCAGCCAGGCTCGCTCGTAGCACGGGAGGCGGCGGGTTCCTCTCGATGGCGTGGGACGCATTTGTGCCCGGTCCGCGTCTGTGGCGCGAGGTGTTCCGCACCTGCAAGCCGGGCGCGATCGGTGCGGTGTTCGCCAGCCCGCGTACCCAACACTGGATGGCGCTCGCGCTGGTGCTCGCAGGCTTCGAGGTGATCGATACAATTGGTTGGATCGGATCTCAGGGAATGGCGAAATCCGGTACGGTCGACAAGCGCATCGACCGGCGACGCGACGACCGCGACGTCGTGCTGCGCTGCACGAAATGGATCCGCGAGCGGTGTGAGGCGCTCGGGCTCAAGCCACGCGACCTGGACGCTGCGTGCGGCACGAACGGCATGGGGTCGCACTGGACCTCGGCGAAGTCGCAACCGTACGTGCCGACCCGCGAGCAGTGGGCCAAGCTCGAGCCGCTGCTCGGACCGATGCCGCCGGAGATGAAAGCGCAGCGCCTCATCATCGAGGCTCGCGCGCCGGGTGAGGACTGGGCGAAGCGCGAGGTGATCGGCAAGGGTCGTGCCAGTCAGCCGGGAGCAACTGTGCCTGTGCTCAACAGCAATAATGAAGGTTACGATTTGACATTGCCAGCGACCGACACATCTGTTGAGTGGGCTGGTTACTCGACGCAGCTGGCCCCGGGCATCGAGCCGATCATCATCGTGCGTCGACCGTGCGAGGGTACCGCCGTGCAGAACGTGCTCGTGCACGGCTGCGGCGCGATGAACATCGACGCGTGTCGCATAGAGTCGGGCGCCGACTACCACGAGCTGCAGGTCACGCAGGGTCGTATGACTGACGGTGCTGTTGTGCTCAGGTACAGTCCTGCGTCTGGCGAGGGCGAGTCGCTGAAGTTCAAACCCGCCGCGGGCAGGTGGCCGAAGAACGTCATGCTCTCCGCGGAGGCCGCAGCAATTCTCGACGATCAGGTCGGCGAGCGTGCGAGCGGCTCGCGGCGCGCGGGCGTGCGTAACGGGATGGGGTACGGCGGAGCGGACGGCGACGGTGGTCCCGAGATCACGGCTTCCTCGGGAGGCCCGTCGCGTTTCTTCTGGGTCGGCCCGCTGGCGACCGCCGACGACGTCGACCTGCCGATCCGGTACGTGCCGAAGGCCAGCAAGGCCGACCGCGCGGCCGGTTTGCCCGACGGCGTGAAGGGGGACCATCCCACGTGCAAGCCGCCTGCGCTCATGGAGTGGCTCTGCCGCCTCGTGGGCCACCCGCGCGGTCGCCTGCTCGACCCGTTCGCGGGCTCGGGTACCACGCTGCGAGCCGCGAGGAAGCTCGGGCTGCCGTGCGACGGGGTCGAGCGCGACCACCATTACTGCATCGACCTCGCCGCGCCGCGGGCCGGCATCGACCCCGGCGACGTGCGCCGCGTCGATCCGCCGGCGCCGCTCGCTGATCTCCCACCACCGCCCCCGGCGCATCCGCTGCCGGTACCTGGCGAGCCCGCGATCCGCGTGGGAGCGCCCCCGTCGTCGCCCGTCCTCGGCGACGCGCACGTGCCGTCGCTCGAGATTCCCCTTCAGCCGCGCTTCGCCGTCGACGACTTCGCCGGCGTCCCGCCCATATTCCCGCGCCTGCCTGGCGCACCGGAGACCACGTGACCACAGAACCCAGCTACGTCCCCGTCGTCGCGTCCCTCGAGGACGTGACTCCCATCCCCGGCGCTGACCGCATCGTCAGTGCCACCGCCCGCGGGTACCGCCTCGTCGTGGGCGTCGACCGCAAGGTCGGCGAGCTCGGCGTCGTCTTCCCCGCGGAGGGCGTGCTCGACCTCGAGTTCGCCATCGCGGCCGGGCTGCTCGTCAAGCACCCGCGCACCGGCGAGAAGCTCGGCGGCTACCTGGACGACCCGCCGCGGATCCGCAACCTCGTGTTGCGGGGCGTGCGGACCGACGCGCTGTGGATCCCGCTCGCGGACTTCCGCGCCGCCGTCGAGTGTGCGGTGCGTGCGTCGTCCGGCTACAGGGTCCTGGCCAATCAGCCCGCGCCGAAGCTGCCGGAGTACGCGGACGGCGACGAGGTCGGCCCGATCGAGATCATGCCCAGTTGCATGGCGCTCGTCGACCCGCCTGACCAGTTCGTGGTGGCCCGCAAGTACATGCCGCCCGCCGCCGCCGGACCCCGCCGCGACAGCAGCGACGCCGACCGGAGCCCGCGGCAGTCCGCCAGCAAGCCGACCCGCGCGCAGCGAGCCGCGGCGAAGGTCCGCGCCGCGCAGCTCGCGGCCGAGCAGGTCGCCCGCGCCGCCCTCCCCGAGCACTACAACACCCCACCCGCGCATCGCACCGTGTACCACTTCCCGCTCGGCGCTCGCGTCTGGGCGACCGAGAAGGTCCACGGCACGTCGGGCCGCGACGGCCTCGTGGAAGTGCCGGCGCTGCTGCGTCCGTGGCAGCGCGCCGCGAACAAGGTCGCGGGCTGGTTCGGTCGGCGCCCGTTCGACCCGCACGTGCGCGTCAACGGCACCCGTCGCGTTGCCCGCGTCGTGCGGCCGCTCCGCCCCGACCAGACCCCGGACATGCGTCGCAACATCTCCGACTGGTTCGCCGAGCGCCTGCGTCCCGGCGAGTGCGTGTACTACGAGATCGTCGGTTACGACATCGGCGGCAAGCCGATCCAGCACCACCGCCCGAAGGACAAGGGCGGCGAGTCGGCGCTGCTGCGCGCGGCGTGGGGTGAGAAGATCGACTACGCGTACGGGTGCCAGCCGCACGGCACGCCGATCCGCCCGGGCCACCCCTACCCCCTGAACGCGACGCCACGCCGCGCGTCCGAGCCGCAGGCCACCGGCGCCCCGCAGCAGCGCGTGTTCGTGTATCGCGTGGTGCAGGATGGTCTCGAGCTGCCCTTCGAGCTGGCCCGCAAGCGGGTCGCCGAGATCGGCGCCGAGTCCCCGCCGCTCCTCGACACCTGGCAGCACACGACACCATGGACCCTCGGCACGGCTGCGGACGCCGTCGCCGCGTCGGCCCTCGCGCGCGCGATTCCCGAGGAACGCCACGCCATGTGTGCTCGGCTCGCCGCCGGCGAGACCACCCGCCGCGCCCGCGTCCTCGCCGAGGGCGAAGCGCCCGCGCCGATGCACGGGCTCGCGTCCACGCTCGACGCCTCGCACCCCATCGAGGGCGTCGTCCTGCGCGTCGACGCTGGCGAACATGTCGGCGCGACGCACGTCGCCTGCAAGCTCAAGGCGCACGCGTACGGCGTGCTCGAGGGCTACGCGAAGGACCGCGGCGAAGTCGACGTGGAGGAGGAGATCGCCAGCGCCGGCGACGATGTTGTCAGCGACGCGCACGCGCGAGCCGACACCGCACACGGCACCGCCGACGCTTCCTGATCTTGACCAGCACGTCGTGAGCGTACGCGATCAATCCGCTTGACGCGACGCCGCCGACGTGCGATCGTCGGGCATGCCGAACACGACGCCGTCACCAGCGCAAGCTCGTCTGTTGCACGCGCTTGCCCGACCTGATACGTACTTGGTCCCCGCGCAAGGTGGACCGCATGCTTTCGCCGTCGTTGGGGATGATGGCTCTGAGGTTAGGACGCACGCAGACTTGCGTACGATTCGCGCGTGCGTCAGGACAGGCTGGCTCGCCAGGAAGTACACCTGGCGCAACGAGTGGCGAGTGACGCAGGACGGTCGCGCAGCGGCAACGAGGGCCAAGTGAGCCGCTGGCGCCGAGCTGTCAACGCGGCCCTCGCGGTCAACGGCGTGTCCGTGCCGACGCCCGCCGCCTCGCCGATACCGGTCTCGTCACCCGCCGCGCTGCCACCCGCGACCCCCGCGAAGCGATCGAAGCCGGACCGCGTGCTCGTGCTCGGGGCCGCGGGCGTGCTGGTGACGGCCGCGGGTCGGCTGCCCCGCGACGGCGAGGTCGAGCACGATGGCGTCGCGCTGCGGGTCGCGGCGAAGGGCGGGCCCGTGCTGGTCGCGGGCACGCTGCGCAAGATCCCGGCCGCGTGCCGGTGGGTCCCGGCGTCAGCGCTGCACCGCGTCGACCTCGCGGTGCTGCGGCAGGTCGCGCCGGCCCACGCCCGCGAGCTGGACGCCCGCGAGAGGGTCGCGGCGCTCGCGGGCAACATCGCCTCGGTGCTGGGCCTGTCGCTGACTGGCGACCCGGAGCACGACTTGCGGGCATCGCTCGACGCACTCCGGGTACACGAACACTGTTCCGCTGACTCTGAGAATAATACTAGACTTGCATTGCGGACGCGTATAGAGTCTTGTCTATGTCCATCACGAACGACTCCGAGACCCACGACCTGAGCGCGACCCGCTCGATCATCCCGTGCGTGCTTCGCGGTTACGCGCGACGCGCCGATGTCCTCGGCACACGTTGGGGGTTTGGAGATCAGGTCACTGTGTGGACCGCGAACCCGCCGCCCTCCGCGGCTGAGCACCTGCTGCTTCAGATCAACAGCGAATGGCGCGAGACGCGGCGACGCTCGCTCGCGGCCCGCGCCGAGATGGAGCGCTTGCAGCAGAAGTGCGCGCGAGCGCGGACACCAGCGACGCGTGAGCGTGCGTCGGCTGCGTGTCGCTCCGCTAGTGATGAATACTCGCGGCTCTGTGCAGAGTGCGACGCGCTCGAGGATCACGCCGCGAAGGTTCGTACCTACACGGACATCCGAGGTTCGCAGGCTTGACCAAGTGTTGATCGTGCGTATATTCTAGCGGTGTCTCGCGTCTTCAGGTACCACATCCCCGCGGCGTCACTGGCTGCGATCGTCTTACGTCGGCGGTGCGTCGCGCTCTCCGACGTGAAGCGCATCCCCGTCGCCGCGACCGACACCTCGGGGGCCGCGTGTCTCGTGCGCGTGCGGACCGAGTCGACGCGGGGCAACCGGCAGAGCAACAACCATCCCGCGACCCTAACCTTCGAGGTCGACCTGCCGGCGACCAGTGACGCCCCGGCGCGCCGCGTCGACTTCGCCGCGCCCGTCACCCCCGCCGACGTGAAGCACTGGCTCGGGGCGCTCGCTCGCGGGTACGTGGTCGACGAGTGCGTCACGCACCGCGGTACCTGGGGCGACGCGCTGCTCGTCCTCGAGGACCGCGGCGCCGGCAAGCTGGTCCTCGAGGCGCGCGTGCCTGATGGCGCGACGTGGACCACGCCCCCGGAGTGGGAAGGCGCGGTCGACGTGACCGACGACCCGGCATGGTCGCGGCCGCTGGTCACGGCCGCGACGTGGCCGACGCCGCGACCGCAGCTGGCGGCGACCCCGAAGCCGGCATGGGGCGCGGCGCTTGACTCGTCGCCGCCGGCGTGCGAGGATGGCACGCGATGATCTACTACGTGATGGACCCGACCTTGTGCGACCTACGGGAGTGGGACGCTGAACACCTCGAGTGGGAGGGCACCTCCGTGGAGGACGCCGCCGCCGACGCTGCCCTGTTCTGGGCGCGCAGCGAGCAGGACGACGACGCGGCGGATCTCGACGGCCGCACGCGCGGCGTGATCGCGGCGACCCTCGCCGACGGCTCCGATGCGCGGTGGTACCTGATCGAGATCGACGTCGAGATCACAGCGAGCTTGTCCGACAACGGCCCCGTCGACGTCGCGGCCGTCCGCGCGCAGGCGCAGGAGTCGACGTGAAGTACGCGATCGTGATGCGACAGGCCGGCGGCGGGTGCGACTACACCATCGCCTGCGGAACACGCTTCGAGGAGTTCGAGGCGATCGACGACAGAGAAGCCGGCGCGTTCGCGCGGGCGCGCATGCACAGCGACGACGCGTCGTGGCTCCGCGGCGAGGTGGAGATCGAGCGCCTGACGCTGGTGCGCGTCGTTGACGACTTGCCGGTGCAGCTGTGGCGCAACGACGTCGCCGTGGCCGACAGGCAGCGCGAGCAGCAGCGCGAGGACGAAGAGGCGCGGGCTCAGTACGCGAAACTGCAGCGGCGGTTCGGGGGTAAGCCGTGAGACCGCGTATCGTCGCGGTCGATTTCGACGGCACTCTCTACGCGGGACCTTTCACAGCCGCCGACGAGTTCACAGGCCAGCCGCTACCTGGAGCGATCGCGTGGCTCAAGTCAGAGCTCGCGCGAGAGCACAAGCTGATCATCCACACCTGTCGACTGACCTCGTCGTACGAGGGATGCACCTTCCCGCTCGAGTCGCACCGTGATCCGTACGTGGTGCGGGAGAGACTCGCCGAGTGGCTCGTGCTGCACGGGCTCACGCGGGGCGAGGTCGAGTCGCTCGCCTTCTGGCTGTATCCCGGCAAGCCCT
>ERZ869925.816-NODE-816-length-18293-cov-4.741474_pt1 | contig 18293 bp, 38 predicted proteins | sample MGYA00579311_ERZ869925 | MGnify/ENA primary metagenome ERZ869925 (study PRJEB32216, sample SAMN09231817) | wastewater metagenome | place: USA: Maryland | collected 2016-07-30 | study: EMG produced TPA metagenomics assembly of the PRJNA472060 data set (Reclaimed...
TGGGCGACCAATCGAAAGTCGTCGAATCCGGGCCGCGTCAGTTGGGCGACCTAACGGCGCAGCTGCAGGCCGATCAGGAACGCGACCAGGCCGCGATCGACGCCCAAGACCAAATGGCGGTCGACCAATCTGTGCCGGAAGACGACGGCAATCAAGACCAGCCGAGCGACGATGGCCCCATGGAAATGTCGGCCGAAGAGTCCGCGGAAATGGAACGGCTGCTGGCCGAGTGGGAGCAGGATGAGCGCCGCGGCGATTCGAATTTGTTCGATAAGGGCGGCGAGCAGTACCGGTAGAGATTTGAACCACGAAGGCACGAAGGACACGAAGCATGAGCGACGATGACGAACTGGTAACGGTGGATTGGCTTGTAGGAAAAGGCTGGGAGCGTGGAGTCGTCTGGCCAAACATCACGACCGAATGCCAGCAGTTGCTGATGTGGGCCGGCGCAGGCCTTTGGATGGCCGCTGGTGTGCCAGACCAAGTGCCGATCGCTTTGGCGCAAACGCGCGGAAAGTTGCGGGAGGTCGCGAGGGCGCTCGGGTGCAAGATGAAGTTTGATTAGTCAAGTAAGTAGCCGGCCCACTCTGTGAACTCCGTGCCCTCTGTGGTTAATCCCATGACGACCGAACTACAAACAACCGCGGCGCCGACGCTTGGCCCGATCACGTTCAACGTGCCGCGTGAGGCGATTGCGCTGCTGGCCGATCAGCTGCTGCCGCTCACGATCAAAGGCGTCCGCGACAAGCGTGGCCTGGCGGTCGTCCAAAAGGGCCGCGAAGAACTGCTGCAGCTGGAACGCAAGATCGAACGCCGCCGCAAGGAACTAACGGCGCCACTGCACGAACAGCTACGGGAGGTCAACGACGTGGCGGGCCAACTGCAGGGCCTCATCGCCCCGATTGCCGGCCATCTACGGTCCGAGGTCGAACGCGTCACGGCCGAACGAACCAAGCTCGAACGCCAGACGGCGGGCAACCGAGCGGAAACAATTCGCCTACGCGTTAGTTCGCTGGCCGCTGTTGGCCACGAATACACGCCGGCCGACGTGGCCCACCTGAGCGACGACGAATACTTGGCGATGTTGGAACGGGCGCGGGCAAATCCTAAGCCGACCGCGCCGCCAGCGGTTCGGCCGGGACCCCAGCCGCTCGACTTTCCGAACGCATCGGTAGCAACCGACCACGCCAAGCTAATGCACGTGGCGAACAGGGTAGCGCTGATCGACGTGCCAGCGGTAGCAACGAAGGCCGGCGCGGCAGTAGCGGAGGAAATCGAAGCGCTACTGAGTAGCTGCTCGGAAAAGATTCGGGCGGCGGCGAATTCATTGGAACGTTGACGACGGAGAGGGGTACGGCGGTGGCTGGACTTGATCGACAAAACGCGAATTGGCCTAGCAACCGGCCTGTGGCATTCGCTGTGGCGCCGACTTTCCAGCCGCTGCCGTCTCTTCAAATCACAAAGGATCGCAATTAGGAATCTCACCCGCCACGGACCATGGAGGTTTGGCAATGTTGGTGCTCTCGCGAGAAAAACTAGAAGGCTTTTGGATCAATACGGACCAAGGCCGTATCCACGTCGTGGTCGTTGAAATCCGCGGCAACAAGGTTCGCCTGGGCGTTGAGGCCCCCCGCGAAGTCGCCGTGCACCGCGACGAAGTGCAAGCCGCGATCGACCGCCACTCGGCAGCCGCCAACCCGGAGGCGCAGCCATGAACGAAGTCGTTAATTTTATTGTGCTAGGTGTCCCGCAGCCGCGTGGGTCTAAGGTTTCGATTCCCGCCTACGAAGACATCCTGGACGCCAGCGGCAACAAGATCATGCACCCGGTCACGGGCAAGCCGCGCCGCCGCGTGAAGATGGACCCGAAGACCGATCGGGCCATTATCTACACCGTCGACGACAACAAGAAATCCGGCCCCTGGATGAAAAAGATTCAGCGGGCCGCAGTGCTCGCGCTGCAGGGCCGCGAAGTCTTCACCGGTCCCGTGAAGCTGACACTAGATTTTTACGTCGAACGACCGCTGGCCCATTTCGGCACCGGCAAGAACGCCGGCATTCTCAAAGAGCGGTTCGCCCGCGCGAAGCCGACCACGAAGCCCGACCGTCTGAAGCTGGCCCGCGCGGTGGAAGACGCCCTGACTGGCATCGGGTACCGGGACGATGCCCAAACAATCGACGGCCCGCCACGCAAGCACTATTGCGGCGTCGGCGAAATGCCACGCGTTGAAATCCAAATCGAGTTCGCGGCCGTAGTGGCAACGGTGCAGCGGAGTTTGATCGAACAATGACGACCACGCTCGAAACCTACTGGCAAGTCGGCGGCAAGCCACGCGGGACCGCGCCGGAAGTCGGCCAGCTGTACCGCATCAGCCACACGCTGGCCGGTACGTTTCGGGGCGTCGTGCTGGCGGTCGATGGCAACCAGGCCGAAGTCGAAATCGTCAGCGGAATCGCCGTCGCCTACTTCGCCGAAGACTGCCGCGGGCCGGGGCAATGCGTCTTGTTGGGCGATTGCTTTTGTTTCTTTTTGCCGGAGGGCGACTGATGGCTTGGGAACGTTACTCGGAAGACGAACGGCAGCGACGAATGCAGGCGAAGGCCAAGCCGCCGGTGCAGGTCGTGCGGTTCAAGTCGCAACAAGATTGCGAGGCCATGCGGGCTGCGGCGAAGCGTTTGCGTGTCAGCCAAAACGAGTTCTGCCTGCAGGCCATCTTGTTACAGGTTGAAAGCGTCGGGCAACAGCTAACCAAACCACAAGCCACGGGGGCGACCAAATGAGCGACGACGACCTAAGCGAACTGTTCAGCGGCGAGACGAACGGCTTTTGCACGACCAATAGCAACGTCACGCCGACCAGCGATATCACGCTCGAATCCATGCTAGCCGCCATGCAGGCGATGCAGGACGCGACGGACGCGCACCACAAGCAGCAAGCCGAACTACTCGCCCAACTCCAAGCCTGCCCGATCTGCTGGGAGACGCCCCACTACAACCACAATCGCGCCCTCGTGCTATGTGAAACGTGGTACGGCCGGCTGCGACGTGCGTTCCCGCCCAAGCCGGAATCGGTCCACCGCGCGAACTACCTGGGCGACACGCTGGGCGGTCTGCCGCTGACCGTCGTGGCGTGTGTGCCGCAGTCGCTGCGATTCGATTTCGCGATGCAGGCTATCGAGCGCGATCGACTGCGACGGGCGTATCCCGACAAACCAATTCAGTTCCCCCAACCCTAAAAGGAGTTTCCAGAATGGCCAAAAAGAAAACGACGTTTCGTGCGCAGGTTAAGTTCTCGACTGTATCGCTAGGCGCGACAGCTGCGCGGCTGGGCGTGAAGCTGAACCGGTCCTACTTGCCGGACCTGGAAGCGGCGGACGGATTGTTTTGCCAGCGCCGGCTAATCGGAACCGTTGTGCTTGGCGTCAAAGACGAAGCCGCCGAACAACAAGCGTTGATCGAAGACGCCGACCACAAAATACACGGGGCGTTCGATGTGAAGGGCTACAGCGTTTCGTCGGAGTACGTCGCGTTCGGCCTGACGTTCATCAAAAAGGAAATCGACCTGGCGGAGCTGTCGGAGTTCGCCAACGGCACCGGCACGATATTGATTACGGACATTACCGAAATTCCAGACGAACCCAAGGCGGAACCACCCGTTAAAGGCAGCGGCAAGCTGATCCCGAGGCTGAAGGGTCCATGGCGTAGCGTTCGGCTCGACACGCTGTTCGACCCCGAGAAGACGATTTGCAAAGCGTTCTTAAACGCCGGCATTGAAACGATGGGGCAGTACGCCGACTACACGGCGAGCGGCAAGAAGACGTCGGATATCGACGGGCTAGGTCCCAAGAAGATCGAAGAAATTGACGCTCGCATGGTCGAGTTCTGGAAAGCGAATCCCGATGCCGACGCGCAGCCGGAAGCCGCCGAAGCGGCAGCGAAGTAGTTCAACGGATGCCCGCGAAGCGGAGTAGCGGGCCAGGACGGTAGCGAGAACATCGGCGTTCCCTGGGATGACATTGAGGCCGTCTTTATCGGTGGCAACGATGCTTGGAAGGATGGGCCGCACGCCGCCGCGATCGTCAAAACCGCCAAGGTTCTTGGCAAGCACGTTCATGTAGGAAGGGTCAATTCCCGAAGCCGTTGGCGGCACTTTGAATCGCTGGGGGCTGATACTTGCGACGGCACCGGCGTGGCCCGTTTCGACTATTGGTTAACTCGCATGATTTCGAGCGAAGACCACCCGTTATTTGATGGAGCTACGGCGCCGGCCGCTGCAAGTCGCTGATAAAGCTAATGGGCATCGCCCAACGGTCCCGGCCGGCGCCGGTTTGAGTAAGCAACACGGATGGCTAAAACCGGAAAACTCCCCTGGATGATGTTTTACCCTGGCGACTGGTCGAAAGACCCCGCCCTTACCCTCTGTACGTCCGCTACGCGGGGTATTTGGATTGATCTGATCTGCGCTATGCACAATCTCGACCAGTGCGGCGAACTGCGTGGGACGGCCGAACAACTCTGCCGTTTTGCCCGTTGCTCCACCGTCGAGTTTGTCCAAGCCATGACCGACCTCCGAACCAACCGCGCTGCCGATGTAACGGAACGTAACGGCGTGTACGAAATTTGTAACAGGCGAATGCAAGCCGCTTACAAATCGCGTAAGTCCAATTACGACAGGGTGAAACGACACCGGGAGAGGAAACGTAACGGCGAGTGTAACGCCGAAGATTCGCCCCATATATCAGAGATCAGAGATCAGATAATTAAACCTCCTCCCCCTGTAGGGTTCAAACCTGGATCGGCGTTGCCGCCGGAGTGGGCGGCGGTGGAGGGGGTTTTGTTCGGATTCGGGATGGCCAGAGCCCCGGAGGCAATCGCCCATGCCAGGGCCGCGGGCTGCAACGCCGTCCAGGTCGGCAACCTGATCGAGTTCTGGCGTGGGCACCAGCCGCACTGGGGCATCGGACTGCTGTTCGATCGGCTGATGCGATTCCGCCCCGATCAGGGGTTCGATCAGCTGTGGCCGGAGGAATCGGGCGGCGTCAAGCAAGTGACCGCAGAGCAATTCCAAAAGCACTTGGCCGGCAAGGATTTCAACAACGCCGGGCCGAAGCGCGACCCCGACAACCCCGCGCGGGCGTTCGGGACGCTGCGGAATGGGACCAAGATCGAGTGCCGTAGTTTTCCACCGAAGAAAAGCGAGGCGACGACGTGAACAGCAGCGCAGCAAGAAAACGAGCAATTGAAAACGGCGTCGATAACGCGTTGCAACGGATAGCGCGTGGCGCTTCACGCCGACCGATGGTTCTCGCGGGTGTCGAGAATCCGCACACGCGAAATCGCGTTGACCGATACCGCGAATGCGGCGTTTGCGGAAAGCGGACGAAGGGGCGGTTCTGTGGCAACTGCAGCGTGAGGGAAAAAACATGAACACCCCATCGACGAAAACGAAATGTCCACGCTGCGGCGGGCGCGGGACGCCGATTAAGGGCGGGCTGCTGAAATGCAAAAAGGGCTGCGGCGATTACGACGCCCGGCCGAACGAACACGGCTACGCCCTGCATTCGAACCCGGAACGACACGTGGAATTGAAGGAACGAAACGAGCACTTTGCGAAACGGAAGGCCAAGTGATAGCCCCCGACGACCAACGCGACTGGACGAACACGACGGTAATTGTCGTCGTTGGGCCGCGTGATTCGACGGCAACGTGGGAAGCGCCTGATTGGAGCGCGATCAACAAGCAATGCGAATACCCCGAGCAAACCTATATCGACTGGGTTCCGCGTATCAGAATCCCCACGCACCTGATCGTCCGCAACTGGATTCGCTGGACCTACTGGGAACAACGTGACACCCGCTTTAAGCGACCACCGCAGCAAGCGAGCGCGTATGGCTAACCGGTTTACGTGCCGTGGCGTGTTCAGCGTGACGACCGAATTGGGAGGATTTGTAAAGCGATGGCTGACAGCAAAATCGAATGGACCGATGCGACCTGGAACCCGGTGGCCGGCTGCACCTGGGCATCGCCTGGCTGTGACCACTGCTACGCGGCGACCATGACGCGCCGGCTGGAAGCGATGGGCCAGCAATGGTTGAGTTGGCGGGCAACTTGCGGCGGCTGGTCGACGAAGCAACCGAGAACATTAAAGCATCGCTCAAGATCGTACCGCCGAAGAAATTCGACTTGGCGAAGTTAGCAGCCGCCGAGCCAGCAAATATCACGCATAATCCGGTGTATAATCGCCACCCTGTTTTGACAAACGGCGCCGTAAGTCCAGCTATGCCGCGAGTTACGACGAAGCATACCGGCGATGTAATTGGCGAAAACGCTGGCGGTCTCGCAAAGCTGTCGGACGGAAGTTTGATTCGCAATATCGCGGTCTCGCTGGCACAAGGCGGCACCCTGCATCGCAGCCGAATCGCTGCATTGGTTGGTAAGTCGTCGAATAATGGTTCGTTCAACTCGCGACTTAACGAGCTGCGTAGAGCTGGTTTCGTGGTTTGCGATTCCGGCAATTGGACCATCACGCAGGAAGGGTTTGCGGCGCTTGGTGAATACGAAGAGCTTCCAACCGGCGATGCGTTCGTGGAACTAAAGATGAGCCAATTAGCTGGGCTGCAGCTTGATATCGTGGCGGCTTTGCACCAGCACAAGGCATGGTTGCACAGAAACGACTTGGCCACTGCGGTTGGCAAAGAGTCAAACAACGGAAGCTTCAACGCCCGCCTAGGCGAACTTCGACGCGTTGGTCTGATTGAATGCAGCAACGGGCAGTGGCGCATTAACAGCGAGATTTATGCGTAGCTGATTTCATTTACCTTTTAGGTAATGGATTTCCAGGAAGCCGCGCAGAAAAGTTTTACCTTTTAGGTAATAGAAAATCCGAGGGCCAACGGATGGCGAACGACGAAGTTTCAGGGACCGTAGAGCTAAATCGCTGGTGCCCGCTGCCGGACGGGACCGAAGTGCTGCTAGAGCCGACCAGCAAAGCTAGGCGGTTCAGGATAAGAAAGCGCCCGCGAGAGAACCGCGCTAGCAAAGTTCGTGTGCGGCATTTGGGGCGAAATAAATTGACAGCCCCCAACCAATCTGATACCGATTCTAAGAGTGGCGTGGAGAAGCCAGGAATCTCGTCAGGCTCATAACCTGAAGATCGGCCGTTCAAATCGGCCCGCCACCACTTAATCCGAATCCCGCATGGGTCGCCACAAGGCGTTCGATTGCTTTCCCGCATGGGAGGGCAGCCGAACGCCTTTTTTATTTGCTGCGGTAGAGAAGCCAGGGTATCTCGCAAGCCTCATAAGCTTGAAATCGCAGGTTCAAATCCTGCCTGCAGCACTTGCCCCGACATTCGAAGCGATGAGGTTCGACGGCGGATGGAAGGGCGACGAAAACGCGGAGCCGCAGAGCTGGCCGCCTGGGTGCTGCTGATCGTGGAGCTGTGGAGAGTGTCGCGGGGCGGGAGGCTGTGGTTTTGAGCGTCCACGTGAAAGTTCGGGTCCGCCGGGCAACGACCGTTGACGTCGAAGTGGATGTGCCAGAATCGGAGATTGCCAAGGGAATCGGCCAAGCCATCGGAGCCGCAATTGACGCGAGCACAAAAGATAACACAGAGCCTGTTTTGGGTGGCGGTGATCGTGGCTGCCCTTGGTGGCATGCTTGGGCTGATCGATTGCGAGCCGCAGCCGGAACAAGTGATCGACCGTGAGGACGTGCCCGCGAATAGCGTGCTGGTGAAACCATGAACGAAACAGTCGAAATGATGCTGGCCGGAATGAAGATCGCCGCCAAGTCGGCAGCCGGTGTTATCGCGATTGTGTTAGCGGCACTGGCCGCGCTGGGGTGGGCACTGGGACTGGTGGTATTCAAATGAGCAATGAGCCAATCCAAGCCGATGAGGCGGGCAACGTCACCAGTTTTGGTGAAGAGACCGACGCCCATTTTCTTCGCGTCATGGCGTCCAAGCTCTCGCTGTCCGGGAACCCGGTCGAAGCGCACCGGATGTTTCAGATTGCCGACAGCCTGGACTGCATGGGCGCGGCAGCAGCACTGAGCGCCACGATTCAAAAGGCGTTCGAGTTCTTTCGTGGCCTGGATGCGAACGACAAAGAGCGCCTGGCCGCTGTTCCAATATCCGGCTTCGATGAGTTCGTAACGTCGATGCCCGGCCCCGATTTCTTCGACTCGACTGCGAAGGCAACCGCACGCCCGCACGTCATCGTCGCTATCAACAACGGCGTAAATGCGCTGTGCGGTGGAGCGTAACCATGCTGCTATCTGCGATCGACCTGAATCCGATCTTGAACCTGTGGCCCTATGCGGCCGTCGTCGCTGGCGTGCCCGCGATCTTCTACGCCCGGAACATCTTCGGCTTCGTTAAGTCGAAGATGGGCGGCGCACCGGCGCCGAGTGGTGGCAGCACGCCCGTACCGGTCGGAACGCTCGCTGAGAACCTGAAGGCCATTCGGTTGCACTGCGAGAAGCTCAAAGACGAGAAGGCGCAGGACGCGTGCGACGTCATCGCGCCTGTGATCTTCCACGAGAAAGAAACCAAGCAAGAGCAGACCGCCTAAGTGACCCCACGCCCCAAAGATGTTGCTGTCGTTACGATCATCGCTCTGGTGATTGTGTACGGGGTGCGCAATCACGGCGGGGTTGGTGCGCCGTCAGCCGTCACGCAAGCCACCTACGTCTACGAAAAGGATCAGGGCACAGCGCCCGATCCAGTCGAAAAGGCAATCGACACGCTGAACCGGCAAGGCATCATGGCCAGCCAGTTCGAGAAAGACACCAAAAACGGCGAAGGCCAAGTGCCCACGCAATACGTTGTGGCGCTGAAAGCCGCAACCGAAGCCGGGCTGCCGGCGTTCGTTGTTCAAGCCGGCGAGAAGGTTCGTAGCGTGGTGCCGAAGCCGACGACCGAAGCGGAAGTGCTGGAGGCGGTGAAGTGACTTTACTGCGTCCACAAAACGAGCTGGAGCGGCGAGTCAAACAACTCGAAGCCGAGAACGCCGAACTGCGCGACGTGCATTGCATTCTGCGTCCCAATCGACCGCTGATTATTTGGCTGCTCGCGGCACCTGGCGGTCATCAGTTTCGATGGTTCTTCCGGGTGCTGGGGCACGGCCGATGGTGGTCCGAGGGCGCTGGCGGCGGGCTCTGGGATTCCTACGCGCTTGGCGAGATCGACGAGCGACACAGCGACGATATCGCCGTCGCAATGTGGAAGCTGGAGGTCGAAAAGGAAGTGGCCAAGATCAAGAGCAACGAAACAATCGACGTCCCGAACGGCGCGTACGAAGGCAAGTGGAGCGGCTATCAAGCTGAGTTCGAGCATGATGGCCGAACGCACCGTGTGCAGACAGATATCGGCGTGCGCGGCCTCAATTGCCCGTGCATCGTCACCGTGAAGGACGGAGCCGCGTTAGTCAAAGCCAAATGAACTCATTCGCCCCCATCAATCCGAAGCTGATCGACGTGGTGCTACCCGAGCACGACGGCTACCCCGATCATCTAGCGGCCGAAGATACGATCGACGTGCTGCGCGACGTGTGCGGCGATGCTTCGCGCGAGTTCCCGAAAGAGCTGTGGATTGAGCCGAACCGCTGGGAAGAAAAGGCCCAAGACAACGACCGCTGGCATACGTGGGCGATGAACTATATCGACCGCTACAGCAACCAAAATCCGACCCACGAGTGTACATGCCACTCGCTGCGGACCAACGCGGAAGCCGCTCGTAATCGTCAACGCGCATTCATTTACGCCGAAGGCCCAAAGAAGGATTTTCGCTACGAAGAATCGGGTAAGTCCGGTTCCGTGTGGCTCTCGCCGTTGTCGATCTACGCCGAAGCAAACCCCGGCCAGTGGGGCGGCGCGAATGTTCGGCAGGTTATGGAAATCGCCTGCAAGCGCGGGTTTCTGCCCGACAAAATCCAGCCGCACGATTACAGCTTCAAACACACGCTCACGGGCACGGCCGGCAAGGGTAACAGCAACCAGTCCGGCGGCGAGTGGGTAGCGCTCAAGAACTTCCCCGAGGGCTGGCAAGAAACCGCCAAATGGTTCCGCCCGCTCGAAGTGATCTTCCCCGAATCGTGGGAGCAAGCCGTCTGCCTGGTTCTGCACGGCATGGTCGTTAGCGTCGGCCGCAGTGGCCACGCGGTGCCATGGGCGATGTGGAACGCAGCCGAAAAGGCGATGGCCTACCCGGACAGCTACGACGTGACGCGCTTTGACTCGCTCGGCACCGTGAAGGGCTGCGGCGGGAACGGCTCGTTTGCGATCGCGACCATGACAACCCCCGACGACTGGATGAAACCAGCCGGCTAACGAAAGGAACCCCAATGCGTCAATTTCTAACCAGCCTACTAGCAACCGCGTGCCTTGTGGGCATCGTCATGCAATTCGAGCGACCGATCGCGCAGGCCGTCGCCATCCCTGAATCGCTCCAGGTTCCGGCCCCACCGGCGCCAGCGGTTGCACCCGCGAAGCCAGTGGCCAAGCCAACCACCGGCCCAGTTCGCTACGTGCTCAAGACAGTCTGCAACGGTAACTCGTGCAAGCCGGTGTACGTACCCGTCACCGACACAGCATCGGGCACTAACTGTAACTGCGGCTGTGGTTGCTCAAGCTGCAACTGCGGCTACCAGCCCGTGCAGCAAGCGGACCCCGTGCGGCGCGGTCTGTTCCAGCGGCGCGGGCTATTCGGCGGGCGGTTGTTTAGCGGCCGGTTGTTTGGGCGGGGGTGCTGCAGATGATTACCACCGTTGATGAAGCGGCCGACTTGATCGCGCGGCACGGCGGTGTGGTGAATCGCCCGGCGGCATTGCTGATGCGTGCGCCATCTGAGCAGCAGCTAAAGCAAGTGCGAGACAATCTTGTACTCACGGTTGATCGTGCAATCGAGTTAATCCGCACTCATCACGCTGAGGCAGAGGCACGGGACATAGCCGACGAGATTCGCCGTGGAGTAAGGGACGAAAACGGAAAGTTGTGATCCTCAACATACTGCGGCGCTGCTGGTGGAAGATCGTTTGTAGCGGCTTCTACCTACAGCACCTGTTGTACGAATGGGCTGATAAGCAACGAAACCAAGTGCCACCGATGACGAAGCTACAGCGGCGAATCGTACAGGTGGTTTTGATACTGGCGTGTGCGGCGTTCGTTTACGCGATGTGGGCCGGGGATTCATGAGCGACGAACCAGATACACGCCGACCAACGGACTTCGCAGCGAAGGCATTGCCGCGCTGGGATTCAGCGTCCGACAAGGAACGGATAGGCATTTGTGTTCGGATTCGTACCGATGCGTTTTTGGAGTACCCGCAGACCGACCCGGAAGCGTTCGCCGAATTACGCAAGCGTTGCCGTGAGATTGAAAACCCGGTGCCGTGGTTTCCGAAGCCGAGCGACGAGCCCGTGGTACTCACCCGCTGGCAAAAGTTCATTGGCCTGATCGGAACCCTGTACATCCACATCAAAGCGTTTGTGCTCCGCGAGAAAGTTGAATAACCCCTAACCAAGAAAGAAGGTGATCCAGTGCTGTCCCCCGTGAATCGATTCAAAGAAGCCTTCAAGGTCGCCAAGAAAGGCGGCACCTGGCAGGCAGCGCTCGTCACGCTCGTCGCGTGCTGCGAAACCGTCGCCACGCTTGGCCGTGGTGGAAGCGAGGAAGATCGCGCGGCGTTGCGGTCGGACCTCGTGACCGCTTGGCGTGAGGTCGTAACGCCGATGGACCTGCCCGGCGTACCCGACAGCTTCGAGCCGATGGTTGATGCCCTGATTGAGAACGCGATTTCCGCGGGCTCGATTGCGGCGTTCGACAAGATCGCAGAGCTACGGGCCGAAGTGGATTCGATCTTGAAGGCTGCGTAAATGAAGCTCACCGCCGCACAACTTGTTCACTGCCAAAACCTTGTCGCCTTAGACAAGGGCTATGTGGGCCGCGCCTGGCGCGCGAAATCCAAGCGCAAGGCGGTGGAGCAAGTGGTCGGCGCGTTTGAAGATTGGGTGCGACTGTACCCGGACGTGAAGCCGACTAACTGGCAACTCACGGTGTTCTGCGGTGAGAAGTACGGCAGCTTCATCCTGATAGCGATCCTGAGCGGGATCATTTCGTGGTGTGTCGGGATGCTGCTCGATTACCTGTGGAAACTTTGGATCGAACAGAAATCGAAGACGGAACATTAGAACCACTCTCGCCAGCCGGTCGTGCTCCGGCTCATTACCGGACGCGGCCGGCATCTTACAAACGATTTTATGAATGGAAGATTGGCAACCAGAGGTTGTGTTTCTGCTGACCGGCTTTCTGGCCGGACTGGGCGGGACCGCTGCCGAAGCGCGACTGCAGAAGACGCTCACGATGTGGCAAGCGATCACGGCTTGCGTCTTCTACGGGCTCGCGGGAACAGCTTTCGGCATGATGGGCTATCGCTGGATGGGAGGCAAAGAACACCCGGAAACAATACTCGCGTGCGGCATCATGGTCGGCCTGCGATTCATCACGCCATCGTTCATCACGACCATTGCCGAGCGACTTACAAAAACAAGCTTGGGCGATAAGGAAAAGTAGCAATGCGTGAGTTTTGCAAACTTACATTCTCGTGCCATCCGACTGAGGAGCGGACCCGACTAGCAAACTGGGTGCTCGCTATCGTCGCGATTGTTGGCCTGAGCTGTTTTGGGGCAATGCACCAGAGCAGCCTGAGACGAATTGCGCGGCAGGCGCACCAGCAGGATCACGAGGAAGCCGCCTGCGCATCCGCACCACCGGAAGTCGAACGCACCAGCCACCAAAACTGATGAACACCGCCCCCGGCATGAGTCGGGGCGCGGTGGTTATTCAGGGATCTGTGTTTCAGTCGCGTAATGAAGACGAACAGCAAAGTTTGCAAATGCAACTGCAGCAAGGATCAGGCAAACAGGTGCAAGCTGCTTTGACGACCCAGGGGAAGTCAGTCCTAAGAAGTTTCCGAAGGCACAGCCAGACATGAACAACCAAGAGTAACCGGTCCATTTCATTGCAATCATCACATAATCCTCCTCCCGCATTGTACCAAATGAAAGGCACCTATATACCTGACTCATCAAGAAATTGACTCGTAAAGGGTTGGCGGCATAGTCATAAATGAGCACGTCCGAACGTATTCCTGAGATCACCAAGCTGGTTTCAAGCGGACTGAACCCCGCACGATCGGCCCTGGGGTACGGTCGAAGCAAAGAATTCGCCACGACTCATGACCAGCCGCCAACCCGCTTTTGAAAGAACAACCCCATGATCCAAGCATGTATCTGCGCAAAGCCCGATCCCGTGCCAGTCAGAACCCGTGGTCCGCAGGCCGTCGTCATGAGGTGCGGTACCTGCGACGGATGGATTGTGGACAGTGACTACGAGGACGACCGCCTGTGGTGGGCGGCGCAGCGGGCACAAGAGCGACTGGAGGACGGAACCCTATGACTTACGTTTTTTCTTCACCTTCCGCGCCTCGTGCTTGGCAACTTGCTTGTCTAGCTCTGGCTTTGTCACTTTGGACAGGGGCCGCAACAGCTTTTCAAACGCATCGACTCCCTTCGGTTTGCGTGGCATCAGGCAGGTTCCTTTCCGGTCATACGCCAGCTTTCGATGTATTCCAGGGCGGAGCGGACGCCGGTGGGCAGTTCGGCAGGGCTCATTGCCATGCTCCGCATTTCGTGGTGGATGCAAGCCAGCATCGCACATTCACGAACCTCACTGGGGGCCAGTGTGGTCGAGTGGATAAGCGCCTCAAACTGGTCAACGATTGCTCGGTATGCACAGTCGTTCCGGTATCTGAACTCCGGTGTGTCCATTTACTTCAATCCCATAAAGCCCGCGTCATCCTGAGCAGTCAGGACGCGGTAGGTAAGGCGTTTGCCGACGACACCCGCCAGCACTTTCTTGAATCGGTCCCCGTCGCCCATCTTCCGCTGATTGTAGCGGAAGGCTTGTTCGTCAACGTAGCTCGCCAAGTGGAACGGTGCCACGGCCACGTAGGTGCCCTTGAGCGAGCGTTTCAGCAGCGACCAGAAGTTTTCCAGGCCGTTCGTGTGAACGCGGCCAACAACGTAGCGGTTCACGTGGTCAACCCATTTGTGGAAATATCCAAACGACAGAGCGTAATAGCTCGGAAGGGCATCGGTGAAGACATGCGACCCAGACTCAACATTATCGCGGACGTTTTGTACGAGAGTGTTGTCATCGGTGTTAGCAATGCATTTCGTACGGACCTCGCCGCCACGTTCCAACAGACCTTGGACGATAGCCTTGCCAACCGAACCACGCCCTTTGATTTTCCGTTCTCGCTGGCCCTTGTGCATGTTCCGAGCTTTCCCGCCGACGAATGTTTCATCGACCTCGACCTCCCCGGCCAGCTTCCGAAACGTACCAGTTTTCATTGCGAGCCGGACGCGGTGAAGCATGAACCAAGCCGTCTTCTGAGTTACTTCCAGTGCCCTAGCGAGTTCACACGAGCTAATTCCATTTTTGGCGTTGGCAATACACCAGACGGCGACGAACCACTTATCGAGGCCGAGCGGAGAATCCTCGAAAATCGTGCCCACCTTCACGCTGAATTGCTTCCGGCAATCCTTGGCTTTGCATTGAAGAAGCGACCGGGACCGGATGACACCTACCTCGCATCCTTCACACTTGGGGCAGACGACTTTCCCGTCTGGCCACTTGGCCTTGAGCATAGCTTCAAAGCAAGTTTTTGGATCAGAGAAGTAGCGGACGGCGGCTAGCAAACTCGTAGGTGTTTCACTCATAAACTCCAATTTAGTTCAGAATTCTGATGAGTCAAGTATATAGTTACCAAATGAAACGCCTGCTCTTAATCCTGTTGCTCGCACTTTGTCCAGCTCACTGCTGGGCGGTGTCGCTTGCGCACAGGACGACAGCAACGGCGCCAGCGGTTATCAACTTCACAGCGGTTGACCTGAATTCGGCCGTTCGCGCGAGCAGCAACATTACGGGCGTTACGTTCGGCTGCGCTCGTAATCTCACCGCTGCCGGCACGGGCTCAGTTGCGTTTGTCAGTAGTGGCAAGACGATTGCCTACACGGCCCCAGGCGATACGGCCGGCACTCCTCTCGCTCTCACGGCGAACCTTCAAGCGGTAAAGCTCTACAGCGGCAATGGCGTCGATTGGATCTATATCGACGTTACGTATGCCAGCGTGCCGGGCTCGAATCAGACCGACAATATCACGATCACGAGTCTGCGCAGTACGGGCGTGCAGCAGCCCACGGCCGTGACCGATCCAGGCGACCCCGATTACGCAAGCCAAGCCTATCGCTGGAACTTCGGCGATCCGTATGCAATCACTTACAGCTTAACCAACGGCCGCAATTCGAATACCTGCCGGGGCTCACCCAACACCGCCCATCTATTCACGCGCCCCGGAACCTACCGGGTTACTCTCGCGCTGTGGACGGTGGACGGCGAACGCATTGATTACACCGAGTACGTAACGATCAGTTCGCCGCCGAACACGATTTATTACGTCGATGCTACGGGCGGCAACAACGCCAATGCCGGCACAAATCCCGCCGCCCCGCTTCAAACCCTGGCAGCCGGCCTAGCGAAGATCACGGGCGACAACATCACCGTAGCATTTAAGCGCGATGAGACGTTCTCAATGGCGTCAAACGCCACGATTTCAAACAGCAACATCCTGATAACGTCGTACTACAACGTCAATGGTACCGACGATCCGACGAAAGCCAGGCCGGCAATTACAGCGGCTCCCACCAGCGGAAACTTGTTCTCTTCCGGCGCTGGTATTCACGATTTCAAGTTGTGTCACTTGAGTTTCACCGGGCCGGGCTCCGGCACGAGCCGGCTGGTGGACTTCGGCGGATCAACCGCCACCGCGAACGGGCTGGCCTACGATTGCTATGTAACCGGGTTTAATGCTGGTATTACGATCAGCGGCGATTCCAACAACTGGGGTAACACGGGACTGGCAATTGTCGCCTGCGAAGTTCGCGATAACGGCTTCACGTCGGCTGGCAACGGGATCTATTGCGAGCTGCACCGCGGCTGCATTCTTGGATCACTGATCTACGACACCGAAGGCGGCGAGCATTGCACGCGCGTCTGGGGATTCAGTGACTCAATCATTGCGGATTCCTACTTCGAGCGGCCAGCGAATACCAAGCACTGCCTCGCTGTTCGAGGGATTGTGTATGGGACAGTCAGTTCGGTGAACGGGCTGCGGTTCACCTCAAACACGCACATGGCGCTGTTGCGAAACAAAACGCTGGCCCCGTCCGGCAGCGGTATCGCCGCTCTGCAGATCGCACCGACCAGCGACTCTACCGACGAGCGGCTTGAGCACGTCATCATCGACGGGCATTTCAGCAGCGCATCGAGCGCGAACGGGCCGCTCGCGATCGGCGGGCGTGATCTGCTCTTTAGGAACTTCGTGTTCAAGGGGCCTGGCAGTCCCTTCCTGGCCGACATCACCAGCAAGGTCTGTCCGCGGATCGAATGGCTGCGTGCCTATAACGGCGTGGCCGATATCGACACCTCGGGAGCGACTGTACCGTTCATGCAGCTTACGGGGACGGACGGATCGACGGCTCGCGACGTTGTAAATGTGCGACTAGGCAACATCATCTTCAAGAAGATCGGCTCAGGCACGCACACTCAGTTGTGGCGAAGTGTTTTTAGCGACATCGCCTCATTGCAAAGTGACGGCAATCTATGCGACTTAACCAGCTCGTCAACTCGCTGGTCGGCCTACACGCCAGACGGCGGCAGTGTCACGAATCGCACGCTGCCCCAAACGCAAACGGACTTGTCGCAAGACCTGCACTCCGCCAACGGAACCGCCCTATTCACCAACGCCAGCAGCGATGACTACTCGTTGCAGGCGGGTTCGGCGGCTATCGGCTTAGGCAACGACGCCTTACTTCCTTGGGTGCGGTTCGACGCGCTGGGAAATGAGCGAACCACCGATTTAGACGCTGGCGCTTTTGAGCGTGGGGCGATTGGGCCAGATGCTATCCACGTTGGGTATAGCGGAAATCGGCTGATTCTCCAGGAGCAAGAGCGATGAGAGGCAAATGGTTTATTGTGCCGCTGTTGTTGCTCTGCCTAAGCCTGCAGAGCGCTCACGGTGCGGTTGCGCTCGTCACCAGCACGACGGCACGGTCCACCAACTCGAATGGCTTCACGTCGTCAGGCATCAACACCACGGGCGCGAATCTGATTGTGGTCGGGGTGGTGCGGCTGACAGGCGTATCGGCCACGCTTTCGGATTCAAAGGGCAACACCTACACGGCCGGCACCGAAACCACCGGCGTAACTCCGCTGCTGCGTCTGTACTACTGTGCAAGTCCAGTCGTTGGTACTGGGCACACGTTTACGGTTACGTCCACTGGCGCGTATCCAGCCATTGCGGTGCTCGCATTCTCGGGCGCTTCCACGTCCCCTGCGGACCTCCATTCGGAAGCCACATCGGCCAGCGGTAACACAATTCAGCCAGGATCGATTACGCCATCAGAAAATAGCTGCGTGCTCGTTACCGCAGTTGGTAGCAACAGCAATCCACAAAACATCGATAACGGATTCACAGCCGTAACCATTGACCCAGCGGGCGGCGCGGCATTCGGCATCGGCATCGCTCACAAAATCCAAACGACAGCAACGGCGGTCAATCCAACTTGGACATCCTCCGGGCAGGTGAACGCTAGCGCTGTGATGGCTAGTTTTAAGGCAACGGCCGTCAAGCCCCTCCCGCCTTTCCTCTTAATCCGATAACGAACGATGAAAAAGTATCTATCGCTCTTACTCGCTCTCGTCGTCACAGCGCCGGCTTTGGCGATTGACCGTAACGTCGCTAGCCAGAAGTTAACCGTGCTCGCGTGGGACAGTGCGACTGGTCGGCCAAAGACAGGCGACTCTGCGAACATCACGGCCTACATCCAAAAGGACGACGGCACGGTCACAGTGTTGGCTGATTCCAGCGCGACCGAACAGGACGCCACGAACGCTAAGGGCCAGTACATCTTTGATCTTGCGCAGGCGGAAACGAATGCGATCAAGCTGACGTTTTCGGCCAAGAGCAGTACGAGCGGCGTGGATGTTTATGCCTTGCCGGCGGTGGAGTACACAAAGCCCGCTGGTATGAGCGCGGCGACGACGGCGTTTGCGGACACGTCTGGAACGACCACGCTGCTCACGCGAGTTCCGGCGACAATCAACTCGACAGCAATTTCTAATTTCAACCTCGTCTACAACACAGACTTTGCAACGGTTTACGACACCGTTAAC
>ERZ869925.817-NODE-817-length-18288-cov-16.186036_pt1 | contig 18288 bp, 29 predicted proteins | sample MGYA00579311_ERZ869925 | MGnify/ENA primary metagenome ERZ869925 (study PRJEB32216, sample SAMN09231817) | wastewater metagenome | place: USA: Maryland | collected 2016-07-30 | study: EMG produced TPA metagenomics assembly of the PRJNA472060 data set (Reclaimed...
GTCTGGCGGCAGTTCTCAAGTACGAGAAATCCCGTGTTCGGGTCGAGGATTTCGGCCGCAACGGATTCGTCCACACCAACGCCCATCGGCATCGTGACGAGGACACTTTCAGCCTTGGTGGCCATTACTGCCACACCCGAAAGCTCGCGGTTCCTGTCTTGCTAGCCTGGAGCGTGAGGACATTTGCGGTGTCGTCCGGGGACGCATCCCTCGCGAACTCCGGCGGGTCCGTCGTGTTGGCTGCAACCCAGTCGATGAGAGACCAGAACACGCGCCCGTTGAACTTGTGGCAGAGCCGCACCGTCTGCCCGGACGTGCATGCGACGTCAACAAAGAGCATCTCGCGCTTGGTGCTGCTGGCACTGTTGAGCGCCTCCACTGCACGCTGCGTTCGCTCCATAGCCTCCTGCGAGCCCTGAGCAGTGGACACGTCAAGTGGCGTCAGCCGGTCTCGCGTGATGGCAGGACCGCGGGCGACACTGGCGCCGCTGGTCTTCTGGATGATGGGCGCCTTCATCGGAGCCGTGACCCTGGAATGCGGCGCGATGCTGCCGTGTAGACGTCACGGATGGCCGGGGGAGAGTTATCGTCCCTGTGGCGCATGAAATATTCGATGTCCGCGTACACCTGCTGCATCCCGGCGGTGCACGAGCTCTGCAGGTCCCAGGCTCTGTCCTTACGGGCAAGCCATGAGACGCCGTACAGGATGGCGTAGTCGTCAAAGCGCGCGACAGTGTCGACCGTCTGCGTGGGGCTGCCGTTCGGCTGGACGACGTTGGGTACGTACCAGACCGTTAGCGACTGGGTGCCGCCCGAAGGTACGGGGGCAACCTCGATGACGTTCCCGTACACGTTGTAGGCGGCTGGGATGCCACTCGAAAGGATGCTTGGCGACGTCAGGGCCGCGTGGTCTGGATGCTCGTACGACGGAAGGTAGACCTTGCTGCCGTTGCTTGTCAGCTCCACCAGTACGACGCTGGCGAGGTCGGCTTGGAGCGCGTAGGTAGCCGTGCCCGAGATGAGCGGAACGGACACGCTTGTCAGGAAGCGGTCGCCGCCCCCTGCTTTGCGAAAAGCGCGGTAGAGAGCCGCAACACCACGTGCTGCAGCATCATCCACCGCGTCTTCGGAATGGCGCCGGACCGCGGTCTTACCCTCGGCATCGAGCTGCGCACGAATGGCAGCACGAATGGAGGCGAACGTTACGTTCAGCGCCATGTTGCGTTACTCCTCGCCCTCGCCGCGGCACTCGTCCATGAAGGATTCGAGCGCATCGGCTACGGCCTGAGCGTCCTTGTCAGCAATCGCATCGAGAAGCGCTTGGGCAATGTCGGCTTTGCTGCCGCCCATGTCCTTGGAGCTCTCGGGTGCGTCGTCAGAGGCTTTCCCCATGGACTTTTTCGAGCCCATGAGGATTGCCAGGTTGATGCCAGGCTTGGACATCACTTCTCCTGGTCGCAGATTGCGACGCGGATGATGCCTTGCACTGCGGCCGCCGGGTCCGTTGCCGTACCAGCTGCCACAACGGCGGTCAGGGTGACGATTCCGGTAGTTGACACCGCATTGGAAGAGATACGAAACGCCAGTGGCGCGCCCGTTTCACCAATGAGCATGCATGCACAGTTAAGCAGCCGCGGGTACGCCTTTGGCAACTTGATGGTGTACGTACCAGCACCAGTACGGGTGAAGACGACCTCACCCTTGGCGCGATAGGACGTGATGGACGCCGCACCAAACACAACCTGAATGAAGAACTCAGTGACATTGAGCTCACTCGCGGTTGTGTTGTCAAAAAGGACCGGCGTACCCATCAGGTGAGCCCGTAGCCAACGCCGTTGAAGCCAGGAGCCTCGCACTGCAGAGCGCCGTCCGAGATAAGGCGCATCTCGTAGTCGTCCGTAGTGTTTTCCATCTTGAGGCCGCCGCTCGTGAGAGAAGCGTTTTCGATCCACTGGAACAGCGGGCCTTGCGTGCGGAGCTTCCAGGTTTCGGTGGTGAGAACGCGCACGATGGTCGCGGGCATGAAGACGTCGGGAACGACCTTCATGGTGCCGCCGGGGCCCACCATTTCGATGGCGTCGTACTCGATGCCGACCGAGACGCTTCCGACCTTGGCCGCAGGGACCTTGGTCATGCGAAGCGAGCCAGCCGTCAGGAGCTCGTTGTGGAGGTTTTCCCACTGGGTCGTGCTGAGGAGCACGAGGTCAGGGGTTCCACCTTGGTCGAACACGCGGCGAGCGATACGGAGAATAGCGGCGCGCACCGTGAGGGCCGCAACCGAGAGAGACACACCAGCGAGCTGTTGCGGCGCAATGTTGCGGTTGACCGTGAGGAAGGTGCCGGGCGTACCCGCGTGAGCGGGACACCAGCCAGCGAGACCAGGCATAACCGCGCCGAACGTGCCGGAGCGGAAGATGTAGTCATTGACCGCCGGGGCCGAACCGAAGTACGTCGAGACGTTCGCGCCGAAGGTAAGGACCGGGTTTTCCTCGGTACCCACCTGTGTGATTTCGGCCGGTGACACGACCGTACGAATGGCGCCGGACGTACCGTCTGCCGTCGAAAGGTCGATGGTCATACCCACCGAGAAGGCGTTGATGTCCTTCGGGTTGAGCAGCGTAATGGTGGTCGTCGCCGTAGCGCCGATTTGACCAAGAGCGCCACCGCCGTTGCCGTGGATGAAGTAGCAGAAGTCGCGGTTCGCCTGCGTGAGCAGGTTCTGCGCGCTGCGCTTCACGATGTTGAGGACGTAGGCCTTGTCGCTGTTCGCGCGACGCATCGTACGACCGTCGATGAGCTCAACGCCGTAGTAGGGGTACGGTGAAAGCTGGAACTCGACAGACTTGGAGGCGTTGCGGTTCGTACGCGCGGTGGCGTACGTGGAGCTGAGACCTTGAGCCAGCGAGTAGCCGGCAGCGAGGCGCCAGTTCCACTCGTTGCAGTTCTCGTCCTTGGGGATGAGCCCCAGGAAGGGAACGCCGCGGAACACGATTTCGTAGATGGATTTTTGGGGCCAGATGGTCTTTACGAGACCAGTCTGATTGGACTGAATTACGTTTGAGGGCATGGGCGAACTCCGTCAGCGCGCGTGCGCGACACCGCGGGTTCACATCAGCGAGGCTGCGTATCGGATCCGGTCCTCGACGGACATGTTGTCCAAGTCGTTCTCGACGGTCGAAACGCTCGTTCGCTCGGATGTGAGCCGCGAGTTGATGTTTCGCGTTGCTTGGCTGGGTGTTCGTGGAGCTCTGATTTGCGGCTTGGTTGAGACCGTGGCGCCTATCCCTGAGAGCTCGGAAAGGCGGTCTTCGAGTAAATCTGCGAGTGCTGCGAGAGCACCAGGGCCGGGCGCAACTTCGCCCGAGCGTGCGGCTGCATCGGCGAGGCCAATCAGCTTTTCGTTGCCGTACTTCGCGGCGAACCGCGCAAGCACAGAGTCGGGGCGACTGTCGACAATCGAGACGAACTCCTGCGCAGCGGCGGCCTCGTTCTGCGCAGCGGCAGCAGCCTCGCGTTCGGCGCGTTGCTCTGCGATGTAGCGTTTAATTTCGGCGTTCTCGGCCTTGAGTGCGGCAAGCTCGGGGTCAATCGCCTTGCGTGCTTGCGCAGTCATGGCGCCAATGGGGTCGTCCTCGGCGCTCTGCAGCCACGAGGCGAGCTCCTGCGGGGTAACGCCTGCGTCCTTCGCGAGCTTGAAGAACTCGCTCTTGTCCGTGATGCGTGCACGTACCGTGTCGGCAAACGCGGCCTTCTGGCGTAGCTCGGCGTTCTCAGCCTCGAGTCGCTCGGCTACCTCAGCGCGCTTGCGAAGCTGTGCGGCCTCTTGTTTGCGCTGCTGCTCTTCGCGGATGGCGCGGATGCGGTCGCGCGCGGTACTTGCGGGCTCTTCGGCCTCGGCGGGAGCTTCCTTCGCAGCCTTCGCCTTGGGCGTCTCGGGCTTGGAGGGCTCTTCCTCGACAACGGGCGCGTCCTCGTCACTGCCTGCAACAATGGCGGCAATACGGGCGTCAACGTCGTTCACGCCGCCGTCAATCGACGGGGACGCGGTGGTGTCACTTGCTTCTTGGTTCAATGGTTCATGGCTTTTCCTTTTGCTTGGTCGTGTTGATGTAGCTACGCGGCCATTGGCATTGGCGGCGCCATCGGTGGAGGCGGACCCATCTCAGGGCCAGGAGGCATGGGAGGACCGGGAGGCCCAGGGGTAGGCGGAGGCATCGGGCCTGCACCAGGAGGCGGCATGTCGCCAGGCATGGGCATGGGCGGCGCGGGCGGCGTCAGCATCTCTTTGCAGTCGCTGATCCAGCGCAGGAGCAACTCCTCCACGATGGGCGGCATGCCCGACAGCTTCAGCTTGCAGAACGTGCGCTGTGCGCGAGCCATCGCCCATTCAAGATTGAGCTGCGGGAACGGCTGTATGTACGCCTCGTCCAGGCTGGCGTCGTCCTCGGTGTCTTGGAACTTCTCCAGGATTTCATCCACGAGCGTACGGTCCGCAACCATCGTCTCGATTTCGGCGCTCATGTCCGTCATCTCGATTTGGTTCAGGAAGGTTTGCTGGTCGATGATGCCGTTCGTGAAGAAGTCGTTCAGGACCTGGAGGCGCGCGGCCGGCAGCGTCGGCAGGATGGAGCTGGAGAATGTGCGGAGCGTGTAGTGGTCGACCTTGATGTCGTTCCAGTTCAGCTCGTATACGCCGCTCTTCTGAACAAGACGCGAGGCGTAACCCTCGTAGTCCTCGGCAATCTCGGAGGCGAAGCGCAGGTAGAGCTCGCCAAGCTCAATCGGGAAGGTCTCGTAGTCGCGACCGAAGACGGCAAAGCGCTCGCTTTCGTTGTCGCTAAGGGTCTGGAGCGCGATGGCCGCCGTGATGCCGCTCGGCTTCTCGCTCATGGCCGACATAGCCGACACGCCTGCGTTGGAGTAGGCGCGCGTCGTCATGTCCGCGACCCGCTGCAAGAACGCGGGATTCACTGGCGACATGGGCCAGACCTTCGGCTCCATACCAGGCGTGTGGTAGACGACCTGGCCCACCTTGTTGGTGATGTCCGACTCCTGGATGTTCGAGCCTTCAGGCGCCAGGATGAGCGAGCCCGTGAGCTGATACATCTCGCTCAGGCGCTCGTTGGCGACGTTGAGCTCGTACTGGTAGCCCTCGATGTTGCTGATGAGGCCCGAGCCCCAGAAGCCGCCACCGGTGAGCGCCTCGCCGTACTTGAGCGTGACGATAGGGAACCGGTCGTGATGCCAGTCCTCGTCGACAAGCACGTATCCATCAATCGCGATGGTGTGGCGTCCGGGCTTTTTGTACTTGCCGGTGCTGACAGGGATATCGCTATCCGTCTCCTCGCCTGAGGCCTCGGCGTTCTCTTCGTCGTTGTCCTCCGCCTCACCGTCGGGCAGGTGCCATGCTTCCACGACAGACACGCGGCGGACCGTTGACGGCTGCTGCGAGCGGTCATCTCCGAACAGGTTCGAGCTGGCCGACAGGATGGCGGACTTCGCGCGCTGACCCTTGCCGAAACGCGCCAGGAGCACGCCACGGTCCACGGTGGTCACGCGGTACAGGTTGCGCGGCTCGCCGTATTGCCCATCGAACGGGTCGACTAGCAGCTCATCGGGTGGCACCATTTCGGTGCAGATGCGCTTGCCTACCCGGTAGACCAGGCATGCCCCAGTGCCACCTACGAGCGCGTCCCGAACGCACTGCGTCGTGATGCCGCGGAAGACCTTCTGCTCGTCGAAGACGCCTTCAAGGAACTGGTTGATTTTGCGCGCACGACGCTGAGCGCGGTAGTCGCCATGGCTTGTCAGGACCTTCGGGAGCGGGCGATTCTTCGCGACCTTGGAAGTCAGCGTGTCGACCATCGACCGGCAGATATTGTCGGGTAGCGTCGCCGGGCTGTACGCCATCGCGCCGTCACCAGGCCGCAAGGTAGCCACGTCGCCGCCGTAGAACTGGCGGTGCAGCTTCAGCCGGTCACGTCGCCAGCCGTCCTGCTCCCAGATGCGTCGCGCAACGGCAACCAGCCGACCTGCTAGGTCAGCTTGATTCGCATCATACCAGCAAGCGTCGTTGTCAGCCGATAGGGACACGGACCAGGCCAGCAGTCGCCTGAAGTCTCTTGCGAGGCTCCGGCGGCTCTACTTGCTTGGTCTCGTTGGCGAGCGGTGCAGGGGGCACCGGGCCTAGCTCACAGCTGATGAGGTCGCCTTCATGCCATGCGGCGGAAGTCGCACCAATGGTGCGCATCCAGTCGACTTTGGCATTCCAGTCAGACGTCACGCTTTGCATTGTATCGATTTGCTTGACAGGTGGCAAGGGGATTGTATTTGGCATAGACTTGAGCTGTTACGTGGGCCTGGGAGGCAATTTTATCGTGTGAGTCCAAAGGGCTGTGACAAGGCCAGCCACGCACGGTGCCGCGACTAGGTCAGCAACACAGTCGTATGTTGCTGAATGTGCACAGAAGCGGTGATTCCTCCCAGGCCTGCACCATCACTTCGCCCGCCAAAACGCCCGGGCCCCACGGTCTCCTGCGCCCTTGTTGCGAGCCATCGCCTCTTTGCGCATGCGCTCCCGCTCCTTCTGCCACCATGCCTCGGTGTTGACCGCCGGCGGGGGCTCTTGCACGACGATGCCGCCGGCCTGGTAGCAGGCCAGGACCCAGGCTGCGCACACGTCGCCGTGGCCTCCTGAGCGCCAACGAGGGTGCACGATAGACACGCCGCCACCTGACAGCGGAACCGCTTGGGTCTCGAGCGCCTGCTGCACCAAGCGCGGCTCGTTCGGTACCTGGAGCTTCCCGTCTCGCAGCAGGTTTCGGGTCCTCACGTAGGCATCTGCTGGCTGCGTAGGCGCGTCGACAAAGCCCAGGCCATACTTAGCCAGGTTCTCGGTCGCGGTCTCCTTGTAGTGGCCGTCTCCCATCGCGTAGGGCAAGCCCCGTGCCTTCAGCTCGGCTGCGAATGTCTGAATCGTCTGCTCGGGCGAAAGCGGCTTCCCGTCCTCCGGGCGCAGCTCGAGTACGAACACCGGCATGACGACACCAGCGCGCATGAGCACGACCACGAGGGCGCTACTGTCCGAGCGAAACCCCAGGTCCATCCCTGCCCGCAAGACGTCGCCAGGCTGAGGCGTCGCCCATTCGGTTGCCATGGCGGCGCGCAGCTGGTCGGGGTCAAAGCATGCCGTGCTGCCCGCGGTCATGAACTGGGCGCCAAACTCGCGCGCTGCGTTCTCGGGGTCACGCTGCATCTCGCGTTCGACGATGACCTTGACCCACGGCTGCGGGTTCAGGTCGAGGGTCGCTGCATGGATCGCAATCGCGGTCTCATGCTTGCCGGCGTTCTTACTGTACTGGTCGTAGAGAAGCCCCGACTTGGCCCATGGCGTAGACGCGAGAATCGTCTGCCCACCAGGGAGCACGCGAGCGCTGACGGCGCGGAAGATTTCCTCGTCGTTTACGGCATAGGTAGAGTCACGAAAAAACGCACACTCGTCCAAGGCTGCGTCTGTGAGCGAACGACCACGACCACCGTAACCTCCTTTAGTTGCAACACCCGCCTCGAATGTAACCACATGCCCGTCTGGCCTTCGTATGCCGAAGCTAGATACGACGTCATCGGGGGTAGCGCCTTTGGGTAACACCAGCCAGTCGCGCCACGGGCTTTTCGCCATTGCTCCAAGTGCATAGTTGATTGCTTCCTGTCGTAGTTTGTCGTTCGGCGCGATTACGAGGGCCACTGCGCGCTGTCCATGAGCCAGGCTCGATAGGTCGCGCGTGAGGGCACCCCACAAGAGGCGGAGCGAAATAAATAGGTACGTCTTTCCCCCGCGAGCGCCGCATACAACGACAACGACACCGCGAGCAGATTCGCAAATTGGGGATGGTCCTCCGAACATGCGCCCAGCAGATTCGCCATGTCGTCCCAATAGGTCTGCGGGCTGTCCGCCATCAAACGCAACCGTCGAGGCCGCTTCCTGGCCCTCACTTAGGTCGACCCCAAGGAGCGTGCAGAATGCAACATAGCTAGTGGGTACCGGCGGGGGACCGCTCGACTGCTGGCTGCGTAGCTCGCTGAGGAGCTGGGCGCCCATCTCGTATGTCCTGTCTCGCTTCGGTGAGGGCATGCGCCACCTGCTCCTGTATGTTTATGGGTAGCTCGCGCAGCTTTGCCATCGCGCGTCGGTCGTAGTCGTCCATCGCATCGGCCACAATCTGGTTCACTCGCGGCGACTCATCCGGGAAGCGCGATTCAAGTAGATACTTCGTCGCCTCCAGGCGCTTCGTGTGCACCTTGTCGCGGGACATTTCCACCATGGCGCTAACAAGCTCGCGGCCAAACAGGGCGACACGGTTAGCTATAGCGTCGCCAAAAGCTTCATCGCTTTTCGCCCACTCCCATACCGTGTTTCGGTGCAGACCTACCGATTCAGCCGCTGCGGCTCGGGTCATGCCCTTACGTAGACGACGAAGGATAAGCTGTTTCTTCTTGGAAATCTCCTCAGCTGATAGGCGTCCCACTTGGCTCCTCCTTCGGCATGTACCGCTTGGGCCACACCACGCCCACGGGCTTCCATATGCAGCCACCCAGCTCCACGATGCGCGCGGCTACGTCGTCCACGTCGTACCAGCCCATCAGCTCCTTGTAGAGCTTCGGAGCCATCGTCATCAGTGCGGGGCGTGCGGTTCTCACTTGCCGCCCTTCTTCGCTGGCACCAGCTTCGGCGCAGGCTTCGGCACCTCGACCAGCTTCGGCGGGTCCGCTTTCTCAAGCAGCGTGTACGGCACGCCCTGCACCGTGAACGACGCGCCGTCTTTCACGAGCTTGACCCGCTCGCCAAAGGTCTCAATCGTCCACCCCTGCTCCGAGGAGAACTTGCGCTCAAACCCGTGCTTGCCAGGGATGCGAATCTGCGTTGTGAACTCGACTTCAATCATTGCTGTGCTCCTGCAAAATACACCGTGTCGTAATACCAATTCGCCGGGAGCATCCCGAGCGCCTTCAGGCTCCTCAGCTCACCCGTGCGGCCTATCTTCTTGCTCGCGAGATGGCCCACCATGCTGCGCACGGCCTTCATTGCGGTAGCGCGCAGGGCGTGCTCGTGCCTCGCCGTCAGCTTGTACTTGAGCACAACCTCATGGACCACGCTCTCGTCGGGTGACGTCGCAATCCAGCCCCAGACGATGTTCTCGTCCTCCGTGTCGACCAGTACTTTGATAAGCTCCGTGCGGGTCAGTCGTAGCGCCAGGTCGCGGTACTTGTCCCATACGCCCATGAAGATGTTCGTACGCGCCTCGCTCAGCTGCTTACGGTCCTCCTCGGAGTGAGGTGTGGTGTTCGGGTAGCGTGCGCTGGCCCAGGAGCGCACCCACGTTTGCAGGACGAAGCCTTCATGTTGCGCGGGGTCGTAGGGCACGAGCTTGCCTAGGTCGGGGGTTGTCATTTGCAGCCTTTCTTCTTCGGCTTGAAGCCAGTGCTTTGCGTTTTCTCTTTGGGGATAAGGCCAAGGAACGGCGTCTTGTAACCAGTCATCAGGGAGCGATACTTCTCCTCGTAGTCCCTCATGCACTGCATCCAGTCGTTGAACGCTGCGGCTAGCTTCGGGTCAGTGATGCCGGACATGCCGGCCCAGTCGGAGCGTTTCACTTACCCACCTCCCCACTCCGTAATCCCTTGCCGCTCGTCTTTCGCGTAGCAGTACGCGCAAGCGATTTCGCTTTGCTTGCGGGCGTAGGCGCAGGCTCGGCAGGGGGCGTCAGCTGACTCGCCGAAGGCAAGCTGCCCGGATAGAACGCCACCCTCACTTCGTACCTTTGCGTCGTGCCCGCCTCTTTGGGCGTTCGCTGGTCGTAGAGCCATTTCACCTTCGTCTCGTCTCCGTCGTCGATACCGAGCGCGTCCGCAACGCCATCGCGCACGTGCTTTGCGCTGATAGCGAGATTGTCTGAATCGAGCTTGCGCGGCCCAATTCGGCAGATGACGATGGTCCAGGGTCCACGGTATTTCACTGGTGGGCTCGCCGTGAGAGCCTTTACGGTCCACACACCTGCGCTCCCCCGCTGGTGCTTCGCAATACGCGCCTTTTCGGCCCAATGGGTGCGGGCGTTCGCGAGCGACACGAGGCGCATGCCCGGGATGGTGAACACTCGGACTTTGACGGCCTCGCTCATCCCGCCGCCTTCCATGCCCGAAGCTTCTCGATGTTCGCGAGCCGCTTCTCCGGTGGCGTCATGGCCTTCAGCTCCCGCTCGATACGTTCCAGATCCGCGCCAAGCTGCTCCAGCTCCGCGTCCTCCAACGGGAACGTCCCATTCTCAGCCGCCACAAGGCGACGCCACGTGATGAGCAGGCGTGCCTGCCAGTAAGCCGCATCCTTCACCAGCATTGCTTGACCTCCCCGAATGTCTGCATGGGCGCGTCAAACTCCGCCTTGACCATGCCCAGTTGTCCATTGACGCGATTCTTGGCGACGACAATTTCAGCCGGTTGCGCAAGGAAGAGCCCACTCGTGTCGCGTCCTCGATGGATGAGCACCACCATGTCCGCGTCCTGCTCCACGCTTCCGCTGTCCCGAAGGTCGTGCAGCTGGGGACGCTTCTCTGCGCCTTGCCGCTTCTCGCTGCCTCGGTTGACCTGACAGCAACCGATGACGTGACAGTCAAATCGCTCTGCAATGCCCCGGAGCGACCGCGACACCGTGGCTACCTGTTGCTCCCGCGAGGCCTTTACGAGCTCGCCAGCGGGTCGCACGAGGCCGATATGGTCGACCACGACAAGCCCCAAGGATTGCCCATTGCGGCGCATGGCGCGGTGCGTTGCGGTCACGAGCGCCAGTATCTCTGCGAGGCTCATGCTCTGCGACGCGTTCAGCTGAATAGGCATTCCGCCCTTCAGCAATTTGAGTGCATCCTGCACGCGTCCAAGCTCTCGCGCGTCGAAACACTTCGCCTGCAGCCGCTTCCCGTCGACCTGGGCCAGGTGCGCAACAGCACGCTGGCACATGACCTCGGGCATCATCTCAAGCGACAGGTACAGGACGCCATGGCCAGCCTGTGCGGTCGCCAGCGCGGCCTGGAGTGATAGTGCGCTCTTACCCACGGAGGTACGCGCACCGATGATGGTCGTCTGCTTGCGCCTCATGCCTCCGGTGACCTCGTCAAGTTCACGAAGCCCCATGGTCATCGACTCGGCCGGTGCCGCCATGAGCTGCTTGGCCCATAGGAGCGCGGCATCGCTCATCGAAACCGTTCCGCCGTTGGGCGCCATGTCGCTCGCGATGGTCCGGAGCGAGTCCGCGGCTTTCTCCATGGCCGCGTCCAGTTCGCCGCGTCGATAGTCCGCGTAGGCTCCGAGCTCGGTCGCCACTTCGCGCACCCGGCGAGCATTCCAAGCCGTCCTGACCGCCTCTGCATAGCCCCGCGAGGCCTTGCCGCCGATGGTCCACGAGTGCTCCCGGTAGGCCTTCTCGACGTCGCGAACCTCGTCCGCCGTGTGCCCGGATTCGACCAATAGCGCCCGCGTTTCGACGAAGCCGTATGAGTCTCCCGAGTCGCGCTGGATGGTCATTGCGCCCCAGGCGATGGCGTGGATCTGCACCGCGAACATGTCCCGGTTGACCAGGTCCTCGACGTCCTCGAGCTTGGAATCGCCAGCCAAAAGCGAGCCAATGAGGGCGCGTTCGGCTTCGATATCCTCCGGCGGCGGCATGACTTCCAGCCCCGAAACGAGTCGCAAATGTGCCCTAGCTTGCATGTCCGGTCCTCACGATTCCGTCGAAAAGTTGGTTGTATTCGGCCTCGGAAATGGCGACGCTCGGGCCTGATTCTTCGGTGCGTTTGGGTAAGGAAACGACCTTGGTTTCAGGTGAAACCTCGACGTTTCCCCAGTCGATTGCGTTGCCGATCCACTTGCGAAAAGCCGCGTTCCAGTCGGCATAAACACGGCCTTTCGCCGTGGAATCATCGAGGAACTTTTCGAGCTGCGACTCGGCATCACGTCGAGAAACACCCTTGTTTTTCAACCATTCGGCGCAGGAAGCCACGGGGTCGAAGCCATCCGGAGGCGTTGCCGTCGCGGACTTTTTGGAAACCGAAGGTTTCTTTTTCTTCTCTGTCTCTAGCTTTGTCTCTGTCTCTGTCTCTGTCTCTGTTGCGTTATGAACGCGTGAGTAACGCGTTACCTCGACTACTGGTAACGCGTTACCATCACGTTTCTTGGAGTCGAATCGAGCCTTGCGCGTACGCTGTTCGTAACGCCGTTCGTCGATGTCAGCTTTGGTCTCATTCTTGGCACTGTAGCCAGTGAGCTCCCACCCACCGTCCACGGTCTCAGCGAGGCCAACCTTGACCAGCGTGGTCATGTGCCGAGCGGCAACCTTCTCGCCTACCCAGGAGCCACGGATAGCCTCCTTGGAGACGAATCCGTCACGCTCCTTGGCGCGGGTCCAAAGCATGCACCAGGTCCACGTAGCCATGGCCTCGCCGGCCTGCTGCGCCTTCTCATGGTCGCGAAGCTCCACGTCAATCTTGGCGAAGATGAAACCGGTACTCATGCCGCCCTCCGAGTCACCCACGAGCGGCGCATGCGCTCCGAGTAGTCCACTGTGACGCCTGGTACGTCCTGTCCGTTCTCGCGACAGTAGCGGCGCACAGCCTTGTAGACCGCGCCAGCTGACGCGAAACCGCAAGCCTCCGCGATGTCGTTCCATTCGTGGCCAGCGGCGCGCATTGCGAGCGGACGGGTAGCGTCAAAGCGAGCTTTCATCGCCAGCCCCCAACAATGACCGCCGACGCCACCAGTAGGCACAGCGCAAAGACGTAGTCCCTCATGACTCCCCCAACGCTTCCGCCCGAAGCATCTCGCAAGCCGCATACACGGCCGCGTCCAACTGCTCTTCGGCCAGCTCCTTGCGCCAGTTACGCGGGTCTCGCACCGGGTCGAGGTCGCCGTATTGCTGACGCCCCATTTCGAGACGCTGCGCAATCGTGACCAGAACCGACAGTTCGCCCGGGCCTAGCTTCGCCGTCGCAAGGAACAAGGCACCCACGTGCATTTCGCGCGTACCGTCACTCATGCTGCCTCCCGAAGCGGTCATGGGTTTACGAGTCGGTACCGGTCGCGTTGACGTCAGCTGTGGGGAGCGGTCCGGATTCGTCGTCCTTGACCATCAACCAATCGATGGAAACGCCAAGCACACCCGCAAGGGCCTCGACGGTGTCCATCTGCGGCGACCTATACACGCCGCGCTCAATCGCGTTCGTGTGGCCGCGAGTCAGGGACGCCCGACGATCCACTTCGCGAGCGCTTACTTTCAGCTGTTTTCGTGCAATCCGCACGCGGTCACCTAGGGCCATGGCTTCATCTATACCATGCATAGGGAACTATGCAACACCCATAGCGCAGCGCACTACGCTACTTTTAGGCATGGGCAGCATCTGGGGCCGCGTCGCCATCGTCGTCCAAACGAAACTCGTGGAAAACGAGAATCGGTAGGCCCTCCACTTCGCCTAGGCGTAGGGCGGCGCTCGTCTCTGTAATCGCGAAGGGTAGCGCCAGCTGGGCCATGTTGTGACCTACCTGGCGAATGCGCGTGCGGAATGCGGCCCGAGAGGCATGGTCCCTCCATCGATGCATAGGAGCAATGCGCTTTTTTGGAAGCCAGTAAACGCAACGAATTCAACAACATAAAAAGACAGCTAACTCCCCGCGCCACTCGGTGCGTGAAAAATAATTTGCATAGTTTCCTATGACAGCATAGATTCCTATGCATGGACGCAACGCAAACGACCCCCGATAACTGGCACGACCTTCCCCACACCATCACGGTTGGCGAGTACCCGACACGCAAGCGCGTCGTCGCCTGGTCGGACATGTGCCTGTACGGCCCTGCCCGTACCGAGCATGCCGAGATGCGCGTCAAGGTCACCTGCGAGGACTGCGACGGCTCGGGCATCATCGAGGAAGAGTACGCGATGTCCAGCGCGTCCATTGAGCCGAGCTACCGGCATCACGAGTGCGAGCACTGCGACGGCGACGGCGTCTACGCGAGCGAGGTCTACGGCGAGGATGGCGACAAGCTGTGGGCCATCCTGATTGCGGGCGGCCACATGGACGACAAGACGCGCCGTGCGGCTGTGATGGCTGCGGCAGCGCATCAGGCTGAGATGGACGAGCAGGAGCGCAACTACCTCGAGCGTGAGGCTATGGCCGTCGTCGGCTCGGCTGCGAGCAAGGCGGAACTGGCGAAGGCGGCGGGCGAGATTTTGGCGAAGCTCAATGCGTCGGCGGCGCAGTAGCGAATTAGGGCAGCGCTCCAGGAGCAAAGGTGTGGTTCCAAACCACCCGTAAAAGCGTGGTGCGACACCACGGCGGCCCGCGAAAGGTAGAAACATCATGACATTTCAATTCGTAGAAGCGACCAAGGAAAAAGCAAAAGGACGCATCGCACTCATCGGCTCGTCGGGCAGCGGCAAGACCTACACGGCACTGAAACTTGCTACCGCATTCGGAGGCCCCATTGCGGTAGTCGATTCCGAGCGCGGAAGCGCAAGCAAGTACAGCGGGAAAGATGGCTTCGACTTCAAGGTGTTGAATCTCGAACGATTCGACCCTCGCAAGATGCCTGAACTCATCAAAGCTGCGATTCCGGTGTGCGGAAACGGGACGCTCATTCTTGATTCGTTTACAGCGTGGTGGAGCGGCATCGGCGGCATGCAAGAACTCGTCGACTCAATCGCGTCGAGCAGCAAAAGCGGCAACTCGTTCCAGGCATGGGGCAAAGCGCGCCCATTCGAGAAGGCGATGTTCGATGCCATCTTGTCGTTCCCAGGCCACGTCATCGTGACGATGCGCGCAAAGACCGAGTACGTCATCGACGAGGTCAACGGCAAAAAGACGCCGCGCAAAATCGGCATGGCTCCAGAGCAACGTCAGGGCGTCGAGTTCGAGTTTGATATCGTCGGCGACATGGATCAGGACAACGTCCTGTCCATCAGCAAGTCGCGATGTACGCCGATTCGAGAGCGAGGGCGCTTCATTCACCCTGGCGCAGAGCTCGCCGGGATGATGCTCGATTGGCTGAACGACGGCGTGGCGCCCGTCAAGCGCGAGCCCGCTCCGGAAGCGCCAAAGAGTGAGCCTGAGAATGCCACAGTCATCGCCATGCTCCGCACCGGCTTCGCGGCGTCGAAGGACGCAACGGAACTCGAAAGCTTCGCCACCATGGCCAAGCAGCACCACGCGGAAGGCTCGTTCTCGGACGCTACGCGCAAAGCGCTTGGGGCCGAGTATGCAAAGCGCAAGCGCGAGCTGGCCGCGGCAGCGCCAGCCATCAACCACGAGGAGCCAGCAGCCGAAGGCACCGAGGCCGCACAATGACACGCGGGCTATCAGCATCCGGTCTTGAGCGCGGCATCGAATGCCCCACGTCGCTCGCACTGTCGCCGGTCTACGAAACCACGGGTGCCTCCATCGGCGGCACCGAAAACCACGCCGAGCTTGAAACCGAGGTGCGCGAGTACCGCAAGACCGGCGACGCCACGAAGCTTCGGCCTGGCCTAAGCGAGATCCTAGCCGGTCACGAAGTGCTTGCCATTGAGCGCGCGTTCATCGTCAACGTTCGCGACAACACCGTGCGCGACCTTGGCGAGAGCATTGGCCGAAACTACGGAGCCTTCGACCCTACGTGCGAAGTGCCGACAACCATCGACCTCGTGTTTCGACGTCGAGACACGGGCCGCGTCGTCATCCTCGATTGGAAGTCACGAAAGCGTGTCACGCGCGCGGCGAGTAACTGGCAGGTCAAGGTCCAGGTTCTCGCGGTGACGAGCTGGATGGACTTGCCTGAGGTCGACGCGGGCATCTGCTACCTCGACAACTGGGAGCAGGACGTCGCCGAGTTCGATGCGTTCGACTGCGGAGCCATCGCATCAGACATCCACGCTGCGCTTGGGAAGGCCCTTGCTGCGAAGGATACCGACCCGGTGCACCTTGGGCCATGGTGCGACTATTGCCCCGCGCAGACGTCGTGCCCTGGCCGCGCTGCCATCGTGCGAGCCGCTATCGCTGACACAGATATCGACGTCGGCGAGCTGAACGAAATCAGCGACGAGCGCGCGGGTCAGATCTACGTGCGCCTGAGTGCGCTGCTCTCAGCAGGAGAGCGCGCCATGGACGTGTTGAAGGACCGCGCGAAACGCCAAGGTCTGCCCCTGCCGAACGGGAAACACCTGCGGCTCATCGAGTGCACACGCAAGTCGGTAGACGGAAAGAAAGCGCAGCAACTTCTACTTGAGGCCGGCATCCCGGTCCCGATTAACGTGACGAACTACACGCAACTCCGAGAGGTAAAACATGGCTGAGGGACTGAATAAAGTGATGCTGCTTGGCAACCTGGGCGCGGACCCAGAACTCAAAGTGCTGCAAGGCGGGCAGTCGGTTCTGCGACTTCGCCTGGCGACGACAGAAACGTACCTCGACAAGAACAACCAGCGCCAAGAGCGAACCGAGTGGCATTCGATCTCGATCTGGGGAAAGCGCGGAGAAGCGCTCGCGAAGTTCATCGGTAAGGGAGCGCGCTTGTACATCGAGGGCGGCATCCGGACGTCGTCATACGAGAAGGACGGGGAGAAGCGTTACAAGACCGAGATCAACGCGACGAACGTCATTCTTTGCGACACCAAAGGTGGCGGCGGTGCATCCCGCGAGCGCGCCGACAACAACAAGGCGCCACAACAGAACGACATGCCCGACGAGTTCGGCGACGACAGCGAGATCCCATTCTGATGAGCCACGACATCCACTCCCACGAGCGCCTAGTCTCGCTCAACATTGTCCTAACCCGCGAGCCAAACGCTGCGGGCATGTACACCGCCACGCCGCACGACCTGCAAGGTAATCGCGTGCCGGGTCTTGCGTACCAGGCGCGGAGCCCCCATGCCGCGGTGCAGGGCGCTGTGCGGGGGATGCTGCGATGACCACACCCGCAAGCCGACTCTAACAACACAAGGATAAATGAACATGCAAGCTACAGGTATCGAAACAATCGAAGTGAACGGCGTGAAGTACATCAAGGAAGGCTCGCAGGTAACGCCACCTAAACCGGGCAAGCGAGCTGTTGTGGTAGTGGACCGCGGCTGGATTTTCGCAGGCGACGTGGAGCGCGAGAGTGGGCGCATCAAGTTGTCCCGCGCGGTGCATGTACGTTCGTGGCAATCGGTCGGATTCGATGGCCTCATTGCGGACGTAAAGTCGGCGAAGGCTTGCATCAATCCGATTAGCGACGTTGACATTCCGGAAGGCGCCGAGATTTTCTGCGTGCCAGTAGGTGACTCGTGGGGTCTGTGACAAGGCCGATCGGCTACGGCAGCGGCGACGGCATCGGCTACGGCAGCGGCTACGGCAGCGGCAGCGGCGACGGCTACGGCAGCGGCGACGGCTACGGCAGCGGCAGCGGCAGCGGCTACGGCAGCGGCGACGGCTACGGCAGCGGCAGCGGCTACGGCTACGGGTACGGAACAATCAACAACTCACGCAAGAGGCGAGCATGACTGACGCAAACCGACCCCTGCGCCACAACAAACTAACTGTAACCTACACACAAGGAAGAACAATGAGCATCTATCGACAGGGCGACGTCATCATCATCAAGCGCGAGAGCGCACCCGCAAACGGAATCCCGGCAACCGACCCGCGAGGTCTCGTACTCGCAGATGGCGAGACGAGCGGGCACCACCATCAGGTTTTTGGTCGCGGGGTGAAGCTGTTTCGCTACAAAGACACGGAGCAGAGATTCCTCACGGTGGCAAAGTCAGGCGCTGTGGTGCGTGTTGTTGGCGGAGAGGTCAACGGTGTTCCGCGACATATCCCCGTGAAGCTGGAGGGCGGCAACTACGAGATTCGCATTCAGAAGTCGTGGGACTCCGCGTTGGCGGCGTCGGAGAGGGTCGCAGACTGATGGTTGCCACAAAGAAGTACGAGTTGACCGACGGTTGCCGCGCCCAGTTTGGTCCGTGGCGCGACAAGTGGATTGCCAGCGCGATGCGCACTGCACCAATGACGGAGGCGGAGTGCGAGCGCGCTCGTGACGCCGTTGGCGGACTGTACGAGGCAGCCAAGCTGAAGCCACCTCCGCGCGAGCGAATTGTGTTTGTGCCGTCTCCGATCGTGGGCCAGGTTGCAGCAGGCTTCGCTGCCTGGATTTGGGCGCAGCGGAAGAACGGTAAAGGGGCTGCGACGTGGGATGCGACGCGGGCTGCGACGGAGGATGCGACGTGGGATGCGACG
>ERZ869925.819-NODE-819-length-18223-cov-7.468736_pt1 | contig 18223 bp, 28 predicted proteins | sample MGYA00579311_ERZ869925 | MGnify/ENA primary metagenome ERZ869925 (study PRJEB32216, sample SAMN09231817) | wastewater metagenome | place: USA: Maryland | collected 2016-07-30 | study: EMG produced TPA metagenomics assembly of the PRJNA472060 data set (Reclaimed...
ATCGTCAAGCTCACCGCGCGATCGGGCGCCGTGTGCGTCATCGAGCGCGCGCAGCAGGGCACCATCGCCCGCGCATGGCCGATCGGGTCGAAGGTCGAAGGCCGGCTGACCGCCGGCACGCTCGAGACGCTGCGCGACCATCCGCTGCGCGTCAAAGGCGCGTGGGTGCGCGAGATGTTCTCGGTCGACGAGGACGGCAATATCGCCGAGACGGCTGATCTGTGGGACAACCCGCGCGACGATCAGGCCTACGGCACGCCGGGCTGGTTGATCTACTCGCCGGACTTTCAGGACTTCCTGAAGCACGTGCCGGGCGATGCGACGCCCGCCACCTTCACCCCGGATGAAGCGCCGGTAGTAGGGAAGCGCTACCGACTGACGTACCTGGTCGACGAGCTCAACGCCGGCTCGGTCGCGGCGACATTTGCCGGAGCGTCACTCGGCACGATCGCTCAGACGGCGGATCCGGTGACCGTCGATGTGACCGCTGTCTCGACGGATGGTCTGGTGATCACGCCGTCGTCTGACTTCGACGGAGATTTCTCCTTGCGCTCCCTCGCGTGCCTGGACGAGATTCCGGCGCAGCGCGTGGTCGAGGTGGTGGACCACGATGCGGACGGCACGCCGCTCGTCGCGCCGGTGGACTTCGAACAAACGGCGATAAGCCGGCGGCTGTGGTGGCTCGCCGAAGAGCTCGCGGTCGACGGCGTCGCTGACGTACGAAAGATCGGTATCGCGACCGGTCTCGACACATCGCTGCTCGAAGTGGGCGATGACGTTTTTGGGAACTCCGAATCACCGCGCGGCGGCTTGGCGCTCGATCCAGAGAACGAGGACGAGCAGAGCGACTGGCTGATCGGCGCCGCGACGGTGATTTCGCCGACGGATGGTCAGGTCGCGATCGATCTGCATGGCGGCATCAGTCCGAGTGTGTTCTCTCAAGACTCGATTGAATTTACAGACAATTTCGGCGATCAGCTCCGGGTGACGCATCAAAAGATCGGGTGGGTGGACGCCACGAATCTCACCGGCTCAACGGTGCCGGCCTGGACGCTGGTCCGCGTGGTGAATCGGGCGAATAACAACGACACCGCCGGATTCGAGCCCAATGACCCGCGGACGGGCCGCGCCGACTACTTCACCATCGAGGATGTGCCGGCTGGTGACTACACCCGCCTGCAGTCGTACCGCGAACGAACGCCCGTTGATACGAGCGGAGAGAGCATCGGTCCGATCTACGCCGACCTCGACGGCGGGTGGACGGCCACGCCTCCTGATGACCCGTCGCGTGAACGGCAGATCGTCGGGTGGATCAATTGGGTGGACGCCGTCGACGGCGGCATCATCTTCGCGCCGCAGCACAAGACCGCATCGGACCAGCCGCGCGCGAATGCGAAGACGGTTGTCGACGGCGACGTAGCCGGGCCGATCGCGGTGCCGGTCGCGCTGGCGACATCTCGCCTCGTGTCGGTGATTGCCTTCAACGCCGGCGTGCCGGCGGATCTCACCGACGAGTTCGCGATCTCGGACGACGACGAAATCAACAACACCGGCGGGACAGATACCACCGGCATGAAGCTGATCGTGGAGTGGCAGCGATAGCGAGGACCTAGACCTCAACGACGGAGATCTCGGACGCGCCGGCCAGCGCGTCGACAACGCGGCCCGGAAACGGGGCCCACCGCGGATCGCCGACATTGGGCACCGAGCAAGGGGCCAGCTCGTGCGACCGCAGACGTGTTCTGCGGCGTGCGGCTGGCCCTTTGTCATTGGTGCGGACAGTCATTTTGAAACGGGACGAAAGATGGACCACGACGTGAGAAGTCTGCAGGCCTTCATGGAGGCGCGCTTTAACGCGATCGATCTCGCGGCGGCGCAGCGCCACACAGAGAACACCGCGGCGCTGGCGTTGTTGGGCGGCAAGGTCGACCTGACCAACGGCCGCGTCCGCAAGATGGAGATCGCCATCGCGGTGCTCAAGTTTGCCGTGTTCACGATCGGCGGCGCGTTGCTGTTGGCTGGCCTGCAGGTCGTCGTGGCCAAGCTGAGTGCGATGTGACGCCGGTCGTGCGCTGTCTCGACTCCGTGACGCTCGATCCAATGACGCCCGCGCTCGTGCGGTTGCTGTCCGTGCTCGAGCAAGCGGCGCAACGCCTGAAGCGCGATCTCACGGTGACGTGTGGACGCGAAGGCCATGCGGACAACGATCCGCACACGCGCGGACTCGCCCTAGACGTGAGAACTCGTGACCTTGCCGATGGGCCGCTGTTGGTCTTGCTGGCGTTTCTGCGCGAACAGTTGGGGCCGGCCTGGACCGTGCTCTACGAAGTGCCGTCGCGGCCGTCTGGTGTGCGTGGGCAGGGCGCATGGGTGAACCCGAAGGCGTCTGCGGAGCATTGTCATATTCAGCCACTCAAGGGCACGTCGTGGCCGACGTAGGCGCGTGGTGGGTCGGCCTGGGCCGTGACGCGTTCTATCGCGAGTGCGCGGCGAGGCAAGCCGATATGCGCAATTCGACGTTCGGGCAGGTGGCGGCGCTCATGAAGTACGGACCGCTCGCGCATCAACACCGGTTGACGGCGAAGCAGAAGCGGCAGTTGGAACAGTTTGCGAAGGAGTAGTAGCGATGTTTGAGAGTGTCCCAGTGTTCATTCATCACCCGATCGTGCAGGGCGCATTGACCGGGTTCATCGGCGCGGCCGTCGTCGACTTCGGCGCGTTTCGCGCGTGGAAGACCTGGCACGACATCGCGGTCTATCAGTGGTCGACCGCGTCGTTTCGGTGGTTTCAGGGAGCCGTCGTCGGCGCGGTGGCCGCGGCTGGCATCGGCCTCATCTAGGAGTCAGAACATGAAGAGACAGGTACTCACTCTATTCGCATGCGTCGTGATGCTGGCCGGTTGCGGCCACACGGTTCCGGAGATTCCGGCCACGCCCGTGCTCACACAGACAGCCGATGCCACGGTGATGGATGCGGCAGCCTGGGCGTTGCGCGGTGTGAAGGACGGCAGTGCGGTCGTCAACCGCATCTCCAAGATCGAACTGACGCTCCGGCCGACTGTGCCGGCGGCGGTCGACAAGGAACTCCGCGATGGTCTGACCGCCGTCAGCACGGCCGGCACGACGCTCGTCGATGAGATCGAGCAGGGCGTCTACGACACCTATCCCAAGTTGCGCGATGCCGTGACGCACTACATCGATCAGGTGCGCCCGTTTGTCGACATTATTCGCAACTCAGACAGGACCATCAAAGAACGGCTGGCCGATCTTGCGGAAGTGTTGCTCGAGATCGCCATCGGCATCCTCGCCAACAACGGCGGCGGCTTCGGCTTCGCACAGTAGAGGGGTAATCATGGACAAGACACTGCAGAGAATCGCCATTGCCGTCAAGGCCGCTCGTGAACTGATTGCCGACGGGGAACTGGAAGGCCTCAGAGTCGACGTCGAGACGTTCGTCGAAAGCCTGAGAACCGCGGCCGGGCCCAAGGCGAGCGGCGAGCACTACACCGCCGACGACCTGCACGCGCTGGGCGACAAGGCGCGCGCCAACTTCGCGGACGTCATCGAGCGTTCGCGCGACGCCGAGTAGATCATGGGCTGGCTGAGCAAGATCTTCGGTCGAAAGAAGCCCGCGCCGTACGAGCAGTACCATCGGCTCGTGATCGTCTACGCGCATGACGCGAAGACGCTGGAGCCGCTGATCGGCGTCCACATCACGGGGCCATTGGGCACAGCAGAGACGCGGGCGGACGGGCGGGCGGAGTTGTCATCGGCGGACGCGCAGTTGGCCGTGGTGGCGGAGCTCGACGGCTACACACCGCAACGGTTGGAGGTGGACCTGAACACCGGGCCGGAGGTCGTGTTTCAACTCGAGCCGGCGATCCCAGTGAGCACGGCGCCGACAGCGAACCTGCGCGGGCGGATGGTGATCAGGTTGCCCTTCGTCAATCCGTTCATCGCGCTCGGTACGCCGAATGCGAAGCCGGACCGGTTCTTCATGTCAGAACTGGACAGCCTGTGGCGGCTCGATCGCAACGCTGCGCAACGTGTGCTCGATCACTACAAGTCGCTGGGCTACAACCATGTGCCCGTCGGGCCAGCCGTCGAGTACGGCTACAGCGGCCAGGTGCCGGACACTAACTGGCTGGATGCGCCGGATCTGTTCGCAGACTACCTCGTCTGGCTGAAGGTGACGAACGGCGTCAATTACTCGTTGTTCGTCTTGCCGAACTGCGGCGACTGGTGGCGCGGCGGCCGGCGCGGCTGGAATCTCGACATCGTGGAGCGCGACTTCGCGGCCATCTACACGCACCCGGTCGTACAGGCTTTGACCACGCACGTGGTTCACGCGTGGGAAGAGGTGGCGACGATCGCGGAGATGTGCAAGGTGTTCCGCCTCCTCGTGCGCTGGTTCCCGAAGGCGCGCCGCGGGTATCACAACCCGGTCGGTCATCTCGGGCCGGGGGAGTCGGACGAGAGCGAAGAGGGCTCGGTACGAGAGTGCGCGGCGGCGGGCATGACGGACCTTGAGATTCAGACACACCCGCGCAACGGCGGCAACTTCGAGCGGCCAGGCGGGTTGAACGACGACGGGCGCACGAGCTCACAGCAGGCGTTCTACGACGTCGGCGACATGGCGCGTCGGTGCCAGGGCTTGCCGGGCTCACCGTGGGGGCGGCCGGTGCTCACGCGTGAGGGCGCACCCGTCACGGTGCGCTACATGGAAGGGCTCGCGTACGAGGACTACTGGACCGATCCGCCGTATGACCGAGGGCCGGAATACCGCGCGGCGATGCTGGCGATCCCAGGCGTGACGGACGTGCTGGATGCGTAACCGACGGACGCCGCGATGAACGACGCACCGATCAACGGGGTCACGCTCAACGGCGCGAGTGTCGTCGTGTTGTTCCCTGACGATCTCTTCCCAGCGACGCTGGATCTGACGGAGACAGCCCGCACGCTCTCGCTCACCGAGACCCAGCGGAGCTGCGTGGTGACTGAGACGATTCGCACACTGACGTTTGACGAGGCTAGCTCATGAGCACACTTCTGACGATCACGGAAGGCTGGACCAAGACGCTGGACGCCTTCACGCTCAAGGCCAACGGCACGGCGCTGTCACTGACCGGTCTCACTGTCACGATGGTGCTCAAGGATCGCAACGGCGATGCCGTCGACACCGACGGGGACCTGACGCCAGACCAGGATCAAGTGACGAATCCCGGCGTGATCCGGTACACGCCTGACGCGGCAGATTTTGTCGCCGCCAAGTCGCCCTACACCGTGCGCTTCAAAGTCGTAGACGGCGACGGCGCGATCGCGTTCTTCCCGAACGGTGACGCGGATCAGATCGTGGTGGTCAAGCCGTAGATGACCCAACGCGTTGGCGCGTGCGGCCATCCCGTGAGCAGCGGTTCGCGCGGCGTCTGCGGCGCCTGCTACGCGAAGCGTGGTCGGAAGGGCCCCAAGGTGTTCATCGCCTCGAAGTGCGGGCACCCTAGCACCATCCCAGGGAAGTACTGTCGGGCGTGCTACGACAAGCGCCGGACGGAGATCGAAGGCCAGAAGGTGAACCAGGCGCCCCCGTCCGGATCGGCCTCGCTGTCCGTCAAGGGCGACACGGCCGAAGTCGGCCGCATGACGCCGGAGAACGTCCGCACGTTGGCCGACCTCGTGCGCGTCTGCGAGATCGACACGTCGGAATGGATCGTCGAACGCTGGATCGCCAACAAGTGGGAGATGGGCGCGAAGGACAACGACGGGAATATCGTCACGACGCCGCTCTACCAGGTCAAGGCGTGGCTAGTCCGGAACAAGGCCGTCATCCAAGCGCGGACCGAGATCGCGGCGCTGATCGCGGACGCGAAAGCGAAGATCGGACCGCGTCCGATCGTCAAGCGTCAGCCTGCTGGCGCGCACATGCTCGAGATCGCCATCCCTGACCTGCATCTCGGCAAGCTGGCGTGGTCTCCAGAAACTGGCGGGGCCAACTACGACAGCAAGATCGCCGCGGAGGTGTTCCGGGCCGCGCTCGAGACGTTGACCGCACGCACCGTCGCGTTCCACTTTGACCGCATCGTTCTGCCCGTGGGCAACGACTTCTTTCACAGCGATACCAAAGCGGGCACGACGACCAAAGGCACACCGCTCGACATGGACAGCCGGTTTCACAAGAACTTCGTCATCGGCCGACAACTGCTGACTGAGGCGATCGATCGGCTGCGCGAACTTGGCCCGGTCGACGTCGTCGTGGTGCCTGGTAATCACGACACGATGGCGGCGTTTCACTTGGGCGACTCTCTGGAGTGTCTGTATCACCGGACGCCTCACGTCACGGTCCACAACGCGCCGATTCCTCGGAAGTACGTCGACTACGGACGCAACCTGATCCTGTTTTGCCACGGCGACAAGGGGAAGCGCACCAGCTACCCGCTCCTGATGGCGACCGAGCGACCAGAACTATTCGGTAAGGCGCGGTTCCGAGAAGCGCACGTCGGCCACACGCACGAGGAAAAGACCGTCGAGTACATGGGCGTGAAGGTTCGGACGTGCCCAGCCTTGTGCCCGGCTGATGCCTGGCATTCAGAGCAGCACTTCGTCGGCAATCAACGCGCTGCTGAGGCGTTCGTTTGGTCGAAAGACGATGGGCTTATCGTCACAGCAACATACACAGTGGCGGAAGAGTGACAGCGCAAGAGCAGCGTCGGTGTAAAATAGACGGAGCCGAGCGGCATTACGAGTGCCGGACGGCTCCTAACCAAACGACCGCGCTGCGAGGAGCAGCGTCACGCATGGCTGTTACATATCCTACATTCGCGTGTTCGAGTTGTCGTGTTTCCACCACGCGGAGAGCGCAGATTGAGCCACCACTTTGCGAGCGCTGCTATCGAAGGGAGTGGGGACAAAAGAACAAGGATAAGCGCGCCAAGCATCGGCGCGACTATCTCAACAGGCTTGGCGGCGAAGAAGTCAGGGCGAGGGCTCGATTTCGGCGAGCCTCTATGTCAGACGAGATCAACGCGTACGCTCGTGCGTGGAAGGCCAAGAATAAGGACCGTGTCCGCGCGCGTCGTCTCGTTGAAGCGGCCAAGCTTAGAGCCAAGAAGCATGGTCTCCCATTCTCACTGCGGACACTAGAAGCGCTCCCTGACAATTGCGCGCTCTGTGGTATGCAGTTCTCGATGGTCGTAAGTATGCACGGTGGTGCGACTCATTCCGCCCCGTCTATTGACAAACTGATTCCTAGCCTTGGCTATACCGAGGAGAACACGTGGATCATTTGTCGTGGATGCAACGCGACCAAGAGTAACGCCACGCCCGACTTCATGCGACGCGTTCTTGCTGAGATTGATGCCAGAGGCTTAGAAAGACGACCCGCCTAATGCCGCATTTGATGGTGGCCCAACGGCGCGATCAGGATTGCGCGGTGTCCGCCCTGGCGATGTTCTGCCATCTCCGCTACGAGGACGTGTTCGTGGCCGCGGTGCGTTCGGCCCCGGAGTGGAAACGGTACGGTGGGCTCACCCTGCGCGAAGTGATCAGCACGGCGCGGCGACTCGGTCGACGCCTGGCGCCGGTCTCGTGGAAGCGCGTCGATCTCGAGGAACACGCCGGCATCCTGGGCATCAACTGGAACAACCCGAAAGAGCAAGGCGGCGCGGGGCACTGGGTCGTCTTGCGCGAAGGCACGATCATCGATCCGTCCGGGCCGGCCATCTGGGACGCGGCGGAGTATTTGACGGCGAACAACGGTCGGGCCGGGACGCTGCTGGTCGAAGTCGAATGATCCCGATCCTGACCGCGCTCTATCTGGCCTGTTTCCAGTTGGCCGCGGTGCCGGCAGTGGTGCGGGTGTGGCGGCTGAAGTCGTCGCGCGACCTGTCCGTCTGGCGGGAGTGGATTGTGCTCACGGGCGTCGTGCTGCAGGCGATCGTGATGGTGCAGACAGGGGCGAGCGTCTACGTGCTCGTGTCGCCGCTGTTCTCGGCCCTCAGTCTGACCGTCGTGCTGGCGACGATCTACCGGCATCGCTGACCGCTTCCACGCTGCATATAAGGACCGGCAACTTCGGCAACTTTGGGGAATTATAGACATGAGTCCCGGAACAGAGTTTCCATTCCCGCCTCCGGCTAGGTAGATTATTCCCTTGACAACCGGGAGGGACTGAGCTACATTCTGCCCATGCTCGATGGACGAGCGACTCGCGCCTCGGAGATCAGGGGCGACATGGGGGCTGCCATGACGACGACGATCCAGACCATCCAATCCCGTACCAAGTCCGGCAAGACTATCACCGTCGCGATCATCCCGGTGAGCCGGATGACCTCGACCGAGCCCGAACGCCGCAACTACGAGGCGTCGGGACTGGCGGTCGCGGCCGGCGCGACCGGGCCGCGCTCGTGGCGCCTGGTCGACGAGAACGGTGCCGTGATCCAGCTCCCGATGCGGACCAGCGCCGAAGCGGCCGCTACGAGCGGTCCCGCGAGTGATCGCCACGACTGGTAGCCGATGACCAATCACCCGCGACGTTCCCGCGCACGCCTGGCTGAGTACGGGGCCAGGCTGCGCACCATCGACGGCGTCCGCGTCGTCGAGATGTTCGACCCGAACGACAACGGGCGGTCCCGCTACCAGTATCAGCGGTACAACGACACCGTGTTGCGCCGCATCCTGCACGCGGACGGCACGCCGTTCGCCGACTGGACGGCTCTGACGCGCGACGAGATGGCGGCGCTCCTGCGCGCGCGCGGCGCCTACCATCCCATCCTCGATCCGCTCGGACTCTGACCCATGAACGACCGCGTCACCATCAGCACGTTTCAGTTGTTCGCGCTCTTCCCGGATCAGGAGAGCGCGCGGCGTTACTTTGAGGAGCGGCGCTGGCCGGACGGCGTGCGCTGCCCCGTCTGCGAGAGCGGCAAGCGCATCAGCGTCCGCAAGCGCGTCGGATTCTACCGCTGCGCGACGTGCGCAGAGGACTTCACGGTGCGGACGGGGACGATATTCGAGCGCAGTCACGTCCCGTTGCACAAGTGGCTCTATGCGATGTACCTGCTCGTCACCGCACGCAAGGGCATCAGCTCGTTGCAGCTCTCGAAAGAGATCGGAGTCACTCAAAAGACTGCGTGGTTTATGTTGCATCGCCTCCGCGAGGCATGCGGCGGCGACAGCGGGCTCGGCAAGCTGCGCGGTATCGTCGAGGTCGACGAGACGCATGTTGGCGGGCGCGAGGCCAACAAGCACGCCCACAAGAAGCTCCACGCCGGACGCGGCCCCGTCGGCAAAACGCCCGTCATCGGACTTCGCGAGCGTGGCGGGCGCATCGTCGCGCGCCCCGTCTCGTCGCTGAACGCGGAGAGCCTGCAAGGCGCGATCTATCGTCATGTCGCGGTCGGCGCGACGATCCACACCGACGAGGCGGGCGCCTACGCCGACCTCGGCACGCTCTTCTACTCGCACGACACCGTGAATCATGGCGCGGGCGAGTACGCGCGCGGCGCGGTCACGGTCAACGGGATCGAGTCGGCGTGGGCCGTGCTCAAGCGCGGCCTCGTCGGCGTCTACCATCACGTCACGCCCAAGCACCTCGGGCGCTACGTCCACGAGTTCACGTTTCGTCTCAACGATGGGGACGTGAAGCGGCACACGATCGAGCGACTGAATGCGTTGCTCGCGCTCTCGGTCGGGCGCCGCCTCACCTATGCGGAGCTGACGGCATGAGCGACCCGACCACGAAGCCCCCGACGATTCTCGATGAGGTCGCGGACAAAGTGCTGACATACCGACCGAAACCGAAGAGCGAAAAAGCGGCGCAGCGCCGAACACGGCGCGCATCCGCAAAACGGCGCCAGCGCAGGCTCCGGGACTCATGTCTATAATTCCCCAACTTTGCGCGTCCTCTAGGCACCCTTACTGTCCTGTCGATACGCGGCGAGTTGTCGGTGACTCAGCAAAAACGCTAGGAAAGTGGTGCGCCCGGCTGGTCTCTGGCGCCACATTATTTAGCGCTTGACAGCGTTTCGCGTATCCGCGTAAGATGCGTTTCACGATGAAGCGATTCACTCACCAAGATGTGTTGCGCCGGTTACGTGGGGCCATCGCGACTGCTGGTTCGCAGGCTAAGTTTTGCGAGCGTGCTGGTGTTTCTCAGTCTTTCCTTAGCGATGTGCTTCGTGCGCGCCGTGCCCCGACCGGGGCGCTTTTGGCTTTCTTGCAACTAGAAGCCACTACCATTTATGTTGCGAAAACATCGGACAAGCCCGCCAATGGCTGAGTTCGCAGACTTCCGCATGGCACGCGTCAGGACCAGCGGCCGAATGGTTCGGTTTTTCTCTCGTCTCGTTTTTGCCCCTGGGGGCTGCTGGGACTGGTCTGGGGCGGTGAACGGTAAGGGATACCCGTGCTTTTCTGGTGGGATGGCGCATCGGTTCTCGTTCTCATGGTTTGTTGGTCCTATACCAGACGGATTCGAGGTGGACCATCGGTGCCGCAATATCCGATGCGTCAACCCACTGCATCTCGACGCGGTCACGCCTGAAGAGAATCGTCGGCGCGCCTCACAGGCAGCATGGGAGCGCCAGACATGCAAGAACGGACATGACTGGTTGACGAACCGTCAACAGGTCGCGCGGACACAGCGGCATCACGCGAGTATGGTCTGTGTGGCGTGCCGTCGCGCAAGTCAGCGAGCGTATTACCGGCGACGCTCGGACGTCGAGCACACCTTGCGGATCGTGGAGCAACCTCGGAGGGCGTCCTGATGACTCTGAATCTCTGGTCCTTGTTCCGCTCCTGGCGTGCGCAGCGTGAACGCGCGGTGTATGTGCGCGACGTGCTCGATCGCATTCGCATGGAACGGCTGGCGCGTGAACGTGAGCACCGGCAACGGCAGCAGCGCGAGGGCGCGAAAGCCAGCATGAGGAATGCGGCGTGACGCGCAGACAGGCCGCGATCCGTGACGTCTTGTTGCTGTGCCTGATCACGTTCTTGCTGGGCACGCTGGGGGAAGCGGGATTTGTCGCGTTCGTGTCCGTGGCGCTCGCGCCGTGGATCGCGATCGATTGACGTTGAGCTGAAACGAAGAAGGCCCGGCGTGTAGAAGACGCCGAGCCCAAAGGAGCGAACCGATGAGTAGCATTCTAGCAGAAACAGAACGGCCCGCGATGAGTCCCGAAGGGGCACGCCTCTTCGCGTTGGGGATCCGCATGGTGGGGAAGCGCCCGGCCGCGATGCGTCTGGACAGCATCAAGCGCGAGATCGCGGAACTCTTGGGCGAGGCGCTGGCGATTGAGCACGGCTTGACCGCGATCAACCTCGACGCCATGTCGACCGGTATCCGGGCGCGCGTGCATGGGATCGCGTCATGGGCGGTGGATCGTCTCGACCCGACCAGCACCGAGGAAGCCAAGGCGCTGGCCGTCACACAGGTGGAGCAGTGGGCGTCGGCCAAAGGCGACGTCAGCGTGGCGGATATCGCGCGCGAGGCGATTTGCGTGTTCCAGTCGATCGTCGTGGCGACACCGGAGGGGCGATGACGGGCAGTTTGGCCGCATACGCGCCCGAATCGTTGCAGCGCAGCGCGACGGCCGCCGAGATCCGCTCGCAAGTGAACCTCATTCAGGAAGTGATGCAGGCCGTCATGAAGGACGGCATTCACTTCGGGACGATTCCTGGCACACCGAAGCCGTCGTTGTACAAGCCTGGCTCCGAGAAGATCCTGAGCACGTTTCGCATCGCGATCGAGCCGGTCGTCACGGACCTGTCCAATCCCGACGAGGCGCGGTTCCGTGTTGAGACGCGCGCCACGTCGCAGGGCACTGGTGCCTACTTGGGATCTGGTGTCGGCGAGGCCTCGAGCTTCGAAGAGAAATACAAATGGCGCAAGGCGGTGTGCGAGCAGGAGTTTGACGAGACACCGGAGGACCGGCGCCGCAAAGTCTGGAAGCGCGGCAGCGATGGCCCGTACCAGATCGCGCAGGTTCGGACGCAGCCGGCCGACGTCGCCAACACCATCCTGAAGATGGCGAAGAAGCGGTCACAGATCGACGTGACGCTCACCGTCACCGCGGCCTCGGACGTCTTCGCGCAGGACATCGAAGATCTGCCCGCGGAGATTCAGGAAGCGGTGGCTGGCGATGACGCGCCGCGGCCGGCTGCGAAGCCGACGATTCAGCCGCCGCAGCGGAAGGCGAGCGCGCCACCGGCCGGCGCCGGGACCGTCGTCACCGTCAGCGTCCGTGACATCGCGGAGAAGACCGGCCAGAACGACAGCGGGCCCTGGACGAAGACGAACGTCACCGGAGGCGACGGGAAGACGTACGGCACGTTCGACGCCGAGATGGCCAAGATCGCCAAGGATGCGAAGAAGGCTGGCGCGCAGGTCCAGATCAGCTACGTCGACGGCAAGTACGGTCGCGACATTCAGACGATCGCCATCGTGGATCGCCAGCCCGGAGCGGAAGGCTGATGTCACTCGACTTGCCACTCCGGTTCGAACCGGACACGCATCAGTACTTCACGGGTGATCTGGAGCTGCCTTCAGTGACGCGGATTCTGTCCGAGGCGCGGATCGCGGACTTTTCCAAGCCGTGGTTCACCGACGCGGTGAAGGAGCGCGGCACGCTCGTGCATGCCGCCATCGCGCTCGACAACGAAGGGGCGCTCGACTATGACGCGCTCGACCCGCAGCTCGTCGGCTACGTGGACGGTTGGCGGAAGTATCTCGCGGAGTCTGGCGCCACGGTGGAGCACTTCGAGAAAGCCGTGTGCGACCGGCAGACCGGCTACGCGGGCACGCTCGATGTGATTGTGGTGGAGGCTCGGCAGAACGGCCCCACCTACCGCACGGTGCTCGACATCAAGCCGGCGCTCTACCCGTCCGTGGGGCCGCAAGTGGCCGCGTATGCCCGGTGTGCGCGCCAACTCTACGAGACGCCCGTTGTCTTCCGACGCGCCGCGCTCGTGTTGCCAGGTGACGGCACCTACTTTCGCCATGCGCTGACGGACGCCACCGACGAGATCGTGTTTCTGGCCGCCGTTCGCCTCTTCCACTGGAGACAGGCCCATGTCTAGCGTCCTCGAGTTTCCCGATCGCACGGTTGTCACCGAGGCCTTGACCTGGCCGGAGCGCGCGAAGGCCGCGACGATCACCGATGAGCAGAGCTACCACGCAGCGGCGGAACTGTTGCTCGGCATCAAGGATCTGCGGAAGAAGATCGCCGAGACCTTCGATCCCCACTGCCGCCGGGCGTTCGAAGCGCATCGCGCGCTGACGAAAGAGAAGGCGGACGCTGAGGCGCCGCTGACGCAGGCGGAAACCATCATCAAGAACGCGATTCGGCTGTTCGACGCTGAGCAGGATCGCATTCGTCGCGAGCAGCAGCGCATCGCCGACGAGGCCGCACGGGTGGCCGCCGAGACGGAAGCTCTGGAACGCGCGGCGGCGCTCGAAGCCGAAGGCAAGGCGTACGGCGACGACGCGATGGTGGCGGAAGCTCACGCGATCATTGAGACGCCAGTGACGGCCGTGGCCGCACCAGTGGTGAAGATGACGCTGAAGGTGGCCGGCATCACCATGCGCAAGACGTGGGCGTTCCGGATCGTGAATCCCAACCTCGTGCCGCGTCAGTACCTCGTGATCGATGAGTCGAAGGTGCGCGGTGTCGTGCGTTCGCTGGGACAGGCCGCGAACATTCCCGGCGTGGAAGTCTACGAAGAGACGAGCGTCGCAGCGGGGCGGCGGTGAACACCGTGGCACACCGCACGTTCTTCAAACACGACATGCCGTGCCTGGCCGACGAACGTCACGAGAAGCGCCAGAGCCGCAAAGCCTTCGAGACCGAGCAGAAGGCCAAGGCGACAGCGCGTGACCGCGCCTGCACGAAAACAGGTTGCCGCTGGCCGGATTGCCCGTACTGCGTCCGTCGCGATCGGCAGGAAGTCTCGCACGTGTGGGACAAGGGCAGCGGCGGCGATCACGGCAACCGCTCGACGGCTGACCAGATGATCCGCGTCTGCGCGCGTATTCACCAAGGGCCTGGCTCGATCCACGCGAAGGATCGCGTCGTGATTCCTCTGACCGATCGCGGGACCGACGGCCCCTGCGAGTTCCAAGTGTTCGACCGTGCCGAGAATCGGTGGTTCACCGTCGGCGTGGAGTCAGCACCCGGCGTGCTGGTGAGGAACTGATCATGACGGACTACCAAGTCGAGGAACGCACCACACTCCTGATGCTCGGCGCCTTCGCCTTCATGGCCGGGGTGTTCTGGGTGGGCGTACTCGGTGGCTGCGTGTGGGGGATTGTGGCGGCAGTGGGGAGGTTTCTGTGAACAGAGAAACGCGCGACAAATTCGCCAGCGGCACCGATCAGGCGGACCTCACCAGCGGCAATGCGTGTTGGGAAACGAGCCCGGCCGTGTTTGACAAGTTGAGCCGAGATTTCGGGCCGTTCGACGTGGATATCTGCGCTGACGCCACGCGCGCTCTTAGGCCCGTTTATTTCGGCCCTGGCAGCCCGTATGGAACAGATGCGCTGCGTGCAGATTGGCAGGCCTTCGGATCGCGCGGCTACTGCAATCCGCCGTACGGCGCCTTCATCGGGAAGATCCTTCCAAAGGCCAAGGATCAAGCGGTGCTTTGCGACTTCACCTCTGTGTTCCTGATTCCGATGCGCGTCACGGTGGCGTTCAAGCGTCACATTCTGAGCGGTGCATCTGAGTTGCTGTTCGTCGATCGGCGCCTGATCTTCTGGGAGAACGGCGCGCCGCGCTACACGTTCGACAAGAAGGCCGGGAAGATGCGCGACAAGCCGGACGCAGCGATGTTCGACAGCATCGTTGTCATCTATCGGCCCGGCGTGAAGGACGAGCCACGCGTCGGAGTGTGGACAGCTCCGAGCATCGAAGAACAGGCGATGCCGCGAAATGTGGTGGCGGCATGATCCGCCGCCTCCTCTCCCTCCTCTGGCATGTCCACGAGTTCGAGCTACGTCATGTGGACGCGAACGGGGAACGCTGGCTCCGTTGTGAGTGCGGGAAAGAACGGCCCATGCTCGCGTGGAGCGCGGACGACAAGCGCCGTCGTGACGCGATTGAGCAACGGATCGCGGCCTCAAAGGTATTGCTGTTCAAAGCCCAGAAGAAACGGTTGCGTGAGGCCAGAACCTCATCGGGCAACGTGGTGCCGATGCCCAAGCGGGAGGCGAAGTAGATGGCGAACTACTACAACTCGAAAGAGGGCCGAGACGCGGCGCACGCGGCTGGACTCTGCATCGCCTGCCGAGATCCACACGACTACCGGTACGACGATGGGACGCGGCGCCGGAAGTGTAAACCATGCACGGCGAAACGGGCCAAACAGGCGCGAGCGCGCTACCTGGCATGGAAGGCAGACGGGCTCTGCGCGTGTGGCCGTTCACGTCGCGCCAAGAACCGGAGCATCTGCGTCGTGTGCATCCGAGAGCGGCACCCGCTGAACAAGCGCGGCGCACAGGTCATCTCTGAGAAGGAAATACGGTTTGTCGAAATGAAGTTAGACCGTCTGGCGGCAGAACGGCGCGCACGTCGAGGCGCCAGCCTGGCAGCCTGACACATCAAACACGGACGTGCGCGCCTTGCTTGGCGGCCGACGCACACGCCCGACCACGAATCGACCCGTTGAAAGGAAGAACCGATGGCGCCCCAGATCCTACGTCAACCCAGCTTGCTCGATGAGTCTCAGCGTATCGAGCACCCATGGAAGCTCGTGCGGTCCGTCTCGCGGCAGATGTACGCCGAACTGCGGCGGAATGGTTCGCTCGGGGCCAGCACTAGGCGCGCGCTCGTGGGCCTTGCCGGCTATCGCAACCGCTACCAGGAATGGCCGACACCGGCCGAACTGACGCGCTTCATCTACCACCGCAAACGCATCGCGCGGGACGACACGAAGCTCGTCGCGCCACGCCTCACCGAGTTCGTCAGAGGCCGCGTGGTGACGATCAAGGGTGTCGGCAAGGTCCGGAAGGGCGGCGGGCTCTGCACGCTCCTGACGGCGCGCCGCTGCCGTGTCACTGGACACCCCGCGCATCCCGTCGCCATTCGTGAGGCGGGCTCACTCGCACGCGAAATCGCGGCCTAGTCGCCAAGGAATCCCCAGCCATGGCGCTCTACATGCAGATCGTTTGCGGCCTCACGCGGCTGCCCAAGTTCATCGCGGCTGGTGCCCATGCCGGCTGGTTGTGGGTTGGCGGCCTCGGGTATTGCAAGGAACACCTGACGGACGGATTCATTCCTGACGCCGTGGTGCCGACGCTCGCGCCCGGCGTGAAGCAGCCGGCGAAGTCCGCGGAGATGTTGGTGTCCGCCGGATTGTGGGAGTCCGTCAACGGCGGCTACCTCATGCACGACTACCACGAGCACAACCCCACCAAGGCGCTCGTCGAGAAGAAGCGGAAGGACGCCGTCGAACGAAAGCGTCGTCAGCGTGACAGAGACGAGATGTCACAGCGTGACACACGCGTGACTGCTCTCACGGGCGCACCCGTAGGCGCTGGCTCTGGCTATGGCATAGGCAACGGCTCAGAGGGTGTGGAGTCGGAAGAGAGCGCGAGAGAAACCACGCCGCCGGCATGGGGCCAGCGTCGAAGTGGCGCTGGTCAGCGCGCGGACGGCCTCGTGACGACGCACCCGAAGTGCGATCCGGCCACGTTTCTAGCCTGCAATCGTGGGATATGTGTCCCGCACACTCTGGCCGCGGAGTGGCGCCAGCAGATGGACCCTGACCGCTCCCTGCCGGACGTCGCGACGAACGAAATCAAGGCCACGGTGCGGGCTGGCCTAGCGCTCTTGCCAGAAACCGGCGCGGTGCCTGACGACGGCTTCACGTTCTGGCGTGGTGTGTGGAAGACGAGGCACAGCCGAACGTCCGCGCGAGCCGCCGCCAACGTCAACGCACCCTCTGGCCCGGACTGGTTCGACGACTGCAAAGCCCTCCATGCGAACGAGTGCAGCAGCAAGGCCGCGCACGAAAGCCGCGTCTTCTCGGAGAACTTCCGCGCCGAGCAAGCCGAGGCGGCGAAGGGACGGGCGTCGTGAGCCTCAGCGCGCCGTTCCCGTGGTTTAGCTTACGACGTAATGCGATGGGCGTGTGTCGTGCTGATCTGGAGTCTGGTCGCGATGTCACGCAGCAGTACGCCAGTAGAGCGCAAGCGCCTGGCCTCAGTTATTTGGTCAACGGTCAGTCGATCTCGGCCGCGCCATTCCGTGGCGATGCTCCATGGGTGTGTGCGCCCGTTCGCGTAGGAGTGTCGGATGTTCTCTGCCCCTGTCACCAGTTCGAGATTCGAGGGCTGATTATTCCGCTTATCAAGGTCACGATGGTTGATCTGTTGGTCGGTCCTGTGGATGGGGCCGTTGAAGTGTGTCCAGATCACGCGATGAGCGCCCACGCCGCGCAATTCGCCATCAATCCACAACATCAGCCGGAGGTAGCCGTTCCCGCCCGTCGATTCGGCCCGTCGCGGGAAGGCCGCGCCGCGTCCGCCGTGGCCGTCGCTTCGGTGCCGCCAAATACGACCAGCGGCGTCAATACTCAGCGTGCCGTCAGCGATCAGATCGAGTGCTCGATTTAGCGCTTTTGATTTCATAAGGCATTATACATGGCAACCAAGGAAAATACAGACAGGAGGTCACAGGGAACGGGGCTTAGCGCTCCGTTCCCGTGACTGTGGTTTGGTGGGAAGCGGAAAGTCTCCGCTGAAGTGTGGGCGCGGTTTGGCGCGGTCAATAACTACGTCGAGCCATTTTTCGGCTCTGGCGCGGTTCTGTTGGGGCGTCCGGCGCCATCAGGGAACGAGACGATCAACGACCTAGACGGCTACGTGGCGAACTTCTGGCGCGCGGTGAAACACGCACCTGATGAGACCGCGGAGTGGGCCGACAACCCGGTCAATGAAAACGACCTGCACGCGCGGCACGTCTGGCTCCTACAGCGCCGCGAAGATTTGCGCGCCCGCTTGGAAGGCGACCCCGAGTACTTCGACGCACAGATCGCTGGCTGGTGGGTGTGGGGGATCTGCTGTTGGATTGGCTCCGGCTTCTGCTCTGGGAATGGCCCGTGGTGGGTCAATGACGACCGGCAACTCGTCCACCTCGGGGACAACGGGCAGGGCGTGAACCGGCAACTCGTCCACCTCGGGGACAACGGGCGTGGCGTGAACCGGAAACTCGTCCACCTCGGGAACAACGGGC
>ERZ869925.820-NODE-820-length-18213-cov-4.776187_pt1 | contig 18213 bp, 29 predicted proteins | sample MGYA00579311_ERZ869925 | MGnify/ENA primary metagenome ERZ869925 (study PRJEB32216, sample SAMN09231817) | wastewater metagenome | place: USA: Maryland | collected 2016-07-30 | study: EMG produced TPA metagenomics assembly of the PRJNA472060 data set (Reclaimed...
CCAGGGCCGCCTTGTTGACGGCATTGCCGGAGGTCGTGCTCCCGGGGTCGATGCCGTAGCGTGAGGCTTCGCGGCGCCTCATGGATTCCCCGAGCTTCGCCGCCGCCTTGACCTCGTTGGACGCCGAATCCATCCGGTCTTCGATGTTGACGCCCTCGAGGGCCTGCCGGTAATACTCTTCGGCGACAGGCTTCTGCCCGGCAAGCTCGGTTTCAGCCAGTTCCGTAGCGCCAGGGAGCAGGCGCCGATTCGCCGCTGACGCCTCTGTCTGGTACTGGAGCTGCTCCGTCGTCGATTCGGTCATGTACGGCAGGAGGTCCTTGTTCTGCTGGGCGACCGCGATCTCGTAGTCCTGGAAATATGTCTTATACATATCCCATTGATCTTCGGCCATTTCCTGCTGCCGCTCGGCGATCGCCGCCATTTTGGCGTTGTAGACCGGGTCGTAATTGTTGGTCGTCGTCTGCTGCGAGCTACCGCCCTTGCCGCCCATACTTCCCCCTTTCGACATACCAGAAGTGAGCTGGCACGCTTTCTTTCAGGTTTGCGTTCCAGAGCATCGAAGGGACAACCCCGAGATACTCGAATTCCATGGCCTTGCACCAGAAGCGTGCGGGTTTGTTCTCAACCTCCGTCATGCCGTACAGAAGATCGAAGATCGGATTCCCTGCCGAATCCTCCATGTAAAGAAGCTCACAGACAACGTCCCGGCCTACTTCCACGGCATCCGTGCCCCGCAGGTTCGAAAAGAAACAGAAGTGAAATTCACCACGTCGGGATGAAAAGTTGTTCAGCCAGCACACTCCCGCGATTTCTCCTTTGAATTCGATCACAAAAAGCCTGTTCATGCCGTGCTTCATCATCTGCAGGAAGGAATCCGAAGAGGCCACACTGCCATCGTAAAACACCCGATCAACGAGACCCTCCCGGTCCATCCTCTCGAAGAGGCCCCGAATAAAAGAATCCTGGAAGGTCGGGATTCCGTCGAGGGCCGTGTATGGCAGGAGCTTGTATTCTTTCATGACTTATCCGATTGCAAGATAGCCTATCGTTATGGTCGCGCCTGATGGGCTCGCGGCCTTCGTCCACGCCAGGGTCCACCCGTCGGTATCTAAAGAAGTCAGCTCTGCGTCCTGTGAAGCTATAGCCGATTCGTGCAGGGCAATGCACTTGCCTGATCCTCCGGCAAACAGGATGCTGCCACTGTTGTCAAACCCCTTCGCCACGCACGAGGTCGTCCCGTCGCTGAACCCGACACTGATCGAGGTTGTCTGCACCGCAGCGGCAAAAATGAGAAGCTTCGGCGTAAACCCAACCCCGCTGTATGAAACATCGCCGCTCGCCGCGTCCATGTCCCGCGTGATGGTTCCAACCTTGACGTTCAGCGAGCCACCGCCGGATATTGCAGCCAAGGCAGTAGCGAGATCCCCGAAGGTCACGGCTTGGCTGAGAGGCGGGCTTGCCGTATCCGCCTGCGCCTTCTTTGCCCCGATGAGGATGGCCACGGCATCGCTCACCTTTTGCAGGAATTCCCGGTGGTACGGCGTCAGGCCGTCCGGCACCTTCCCGAATCTCTGCGGCCTAAGCAGCGACATCGAGCTCCTCCATGGAAGGGGCGAGGGCGACATCGACAACCGGGACATCCCCGCTCACTTCGAAGTAGCACCGCCTGTAGGCGTTACCGGCAGGCAGGCGGAAAGCCTCGTCGCTTGTGATGGTCTTCGTCAGCAAGAGCTCTCCATCCCCGTAAAACTTGAACGTGATGCCGAGGTAAACCTGCTGCGTGCCGTCGTCGTTCAGCGCCGCCTCGTTGAGCGGATCCTCGTTCACGGTTGATCCTACGAGGTCGTCCGATTCATCATTTGCCGCCCCGTACTCCGAGACGTCCCGGATCACCCGCGCCGCAGAGAGGCTCGCGGGCACTCCCAGCAGGTACTCCTTTGAGCGCCAGCGGTATTGCTGGTATGTGTCGTCTTCGCCCTCGAACTCATAGATGGCATTGTCGCCCTCGTAGTCCTGAGAGACGTAGTAAAGATGGTTGTCGACCAGCGAGACGTGCGGAGCGGCCGCGTTGGGATAGGTCGTGATCCGGCACAGGGACATATCCCGGGTGTTGATCATGAAGCACCCGTTATTGTGGAATCCGAAGTAATAGCCATTGAAGAACGCGGCCCTGACGGCCGTGGGGCTGTAGCTGGCCTGATACTGCTTCCCCGTGAAATAGTCATAAGAGAAGAGCTTCGGCCCGTCGAGCGTGACCTGAACAATGCCCTCTTCCGACGGGAAGAACACCCCCAGCTCACAGGAGACGATTCCGGCCTTCGAAAGGCACGGATACCGGCCGGCGAGCTTCGTCGTGCTCTTCGCACTGGCCTCGCCTGTCAGCAGGTAAATAGATTCGTCGGTCAGGACGACGATCGTGTTGCCGATGTACCCCAGGCCGACGATGGTGCCGTCCACCGGGTAGGAGTAGGGCCAGGCATGGGGAAGGTAGGGCTCCGAGATGTAGACCCGGTTCCCCACGAAGCCGGCCAAAGATCCGCCGTCGGGGGCGATCAATCCGGCCAAAGTAGAGGGAGGAGGGGCCCAATCTTCGCAGGTGAACGCTTCCCCGAGGGCGGAATCTGCAACGTCGTCGGTGAAGGTGTACGTCGAGAAGTCGATGCCGGCCGTGTCGAATTCCCCCACGAAGAGGAATTCCGCAACGCCGGAGGTCGACGAGGCCGTCCGGTAAATCCGGATCTTCCCGATGGACCGGCTGGCCGGGGGCTCCGTGAACCCGGAGAGCGTCACGTCCCCGGAGCCGTAATCGGTAATGGAAGCAATCGCCGCGTTCTGCCCTTCCTCGGCGTCCGTGGTGTCGAGCTTGACAACGTAGGTGTAAATGTAGGCCCGATAGTCGGATCCCGGCGTGTACCCCGCGTCGATCGTAACGGCGGCAGCCGGAGCGGGAACGCCCAGCTTGTAGAAATCCGTCGTGAAATCGAAGGTCGCGCTCAAGATGGACGTGGTGAGCACCCGGGGCTCCGTCGCTCCGGTGAAATAGACCCTGTCGTGGGCCTCGCCGGCAATCGGGCTGCGGGCGAAGTCGAGTTCGTCCGTGGTGTAGATCCACTCATCATCGCCGGATTTCTTCCACTGATAGAGGGTCTTGATGGTCCCGGCCGTCGTGAGGTTCTGGATTCGGGCGTTGGCCCGGAAGGGCCGCAGGTCGCCGCGGGCAAGGTCGCAATTTTCCGCGATCTGCGCCTCGTACTCCTTGGACAGGTGCGTGGCCACCCGGGGGCGCTCGCCTGAAAAGAAGTTATGCCGGATCCGCATAATGAAAAACCTTACATTTTTCTCGTTTCTGGAAAAACCTTACATTTTTCTCGTTTTCAGAAAAATCTAAGACTTTTCACGCTTTGGCTGCGCCTCGTCATGCCGTGGTCTTTCTTGATCCTCGCCAGGGCAACCCCGTCGTTGTACCGGCTCCAGTTGAGGCCTGCCATGGCTGGGTCCGTCCAATCCTTCCTGGGCATCTCCATGAGCCGGGCCCGGGCCCCCGCAGCGATCGTGTCCCGGAATCTGTAATAGAGGTCGTCGTCCAGGGTCGTCGCGGTATCGAGCGGCACGAATATCTGCTTGATGTAGAAGCGCTGATCCTCGGCCTCGATGCCATAGAATTTGATGTGCGTCGTGTCCGGCCAGGTGAAAAACTTCGTGCCCGGGATGGAGATTTCGTCGAGGTCGTCCTGGTCGTTCAGGAGCTTGATCTCCTGGGCGTCCCACTTCGCCCCGTCGATCTTGAACTCCGTCAGCAGGATAGGCCGGCCGTCTGTCAGGTAAGTGGCGATGTTGACGTTCACCGAGTCGTTGTCCGCGGCCACGATGTCCGTCGAGAGCACGTCATGCTCGAAGGACTTCTCGAGGATGTGGGTTTCCTCGCAGAACTTGATGAGGGTCCGCAGGACCGCCTCGTCCACGAGGACGCTCGGGCACCCCATGACATCGGGTGCTACGCGCCGGGAGATCTCGGTGAGGTTGGTCGCCATGGCCTACTCCTTGTCCTTGAGGATGACCCGGGTTTCTGTTTTCGTCTTGCCCGCCCCGAAAATCAGGTACAGCCCGATTGCGGCCACGAGGACCGCGACGAGCTTTTCGCCGTCCGGGCTCAGGGTGTATCCGAGGCCTGCGATCCACTCGATCACCTCGGCCACCATCTCCTTGAAAATGACGACGATGGAGCCGAGCAGGGCAAGCAGGCCGGGCAGCGTACTCTTCATTTCCTTCACGCGGTCAAGAATGTCGTTCATATCAGCCTCACAGGGTATTTGAAGATTCCGAGTTTCGGCATGTCCGCCGGGGTCGGGGCCTCGCCGCCCAGCCCGTAGCAGATCGCCGCGTATTCCGAGCAAAACAGCTTGTCCATCTGCGTGCTCACCCGCCTGAGACAGAGCCGAAGGATACTCTGGTAGTCGTAGGGGGTCCCGATGAAGGATAGGGCGCACTCTCCAACATGGGACCGCTTCACCCGGCACTTCTCTTCGTCCAGCGGATACCACCAGGCCCGGCCGTCGTAGTTTGCCAGCCGGGCCGACAGGACGTTGAGCACCACGCCGTCTGCAAGGGCCTCCGTCGTGAACCTGCGGCCTTCTGCGCCCTCGTACTCCGCAAGCCTGATGGCGAGGCTGGCATGGGAGAATTCAGACAGCGTGCGCCAGCGGATCGCCTTGCCGACAATCCCGTCGCTCGACCACATCAGCAGGTCGCCCGTCTGGATGAGGTGCTTTACCTCGTTGTATTTGGAAAGGTCGTTCACTTCGCCGCCACCGCCAGGGCGAGGGCATAGCCGAGCTTGTACCCTTCCATGCCCGCTTTCATCTGAGCGAGGTAAATCTTGTAGGCGTCCACGTTGACCTCGCTTCCCTTGAAAATCACCAGTTCCGCGACGATGGCGACCTCTGCCGCAAGGGCCGGGTCGTTCTGGTATCCTGCCGCCAGTTTCGCAAGGGATTCCTGCAACAGCGCCGAGAGGGCCGGGGCCGTCGTGCCGGACTCGATGGTCTGGATGATGCCGTCACAGGCCTTCAGTGCGATCTGAGCCGTGGCGGGGTCCTTCTTGCCCATCTCGTAGCCGAGCCTGTGCCCTGCGAGCTTGTAGAGCACGGCCTGAGATGCGTCGTCGCTGACCTGGATGCCCGCACAGCCCGCAAGGAACAGGGCCGCAATGATGAGAGTCAGTAGCTTTTTCATTTTGTCTCCTCCTGTTTGATTTCCAATTCGTTTACCTCGAAATGGTAGCGAAGGAAGAATAATTCCCCCTCGCTCATCTGCCCGTGAATCTCGACGGTCTTCTTCTCCGTGTCGATGATGGCCTTGGTTTTCATGGCTTCTGCGTCTTGATCCAGTTGTAGAGCCGCAGGCACCGCAGTAGCAGGGGAAACGTGTTGGCCCCCGATTTCGTCATGTGCCTGACCATCCTCATCAAAAGGGCGTCCTGCCAGCACTCCGGGGCTGTTTTGTTGATCGCCCCGAGGTCGTCCAGGCCGAAGTTGAAGGCGCAGTCAAAGGCGATGGCATCCCACGGCCACGCCACTTCATCCGATCCGGCGGGGATCCAGTAGCGTTCGATCGCCCGCTTTACCGCCCCCTCTTCGTCCAGGGTCCGCACGTCGATGTCCGGGTTCCACTTCTGCGAGAAGCCCCACTTCGTCAGGCCTCCGGGGTCGGACTTGCGGTTGACGATCTTCCCCCCGCCCTCCAATTTGTTGAGGACGAAGCGGATCACCATGTCGGCGTTCTGCCTCATCACCTAGCCCCCCTCAACAGCAGCCGGTCCAGCTTGCCGTCCATCTTGTCGATCTTCGTTTCGAGCTTCGCCATGTCACAATCGTACTGAGCACGGTCCAGCTTCTCCCGTTTCAAGGAACTGACTTCGGAATCCAGCTTGTTGATGTAGCCGCCGCTCATCATCATGACGACGAGGACCAGAATTCCGACAATCCATTTCCAGGTAGGATACTTTTCTTTGTCGTCACCGTTTGCCATTTCCGCTATCCCCTTGAATCATATTGTGCGCTATCTGCATTTCGCGTATCCACCACATCAGCCCGTCCCACCACACAACAAGCGCGATGGCGACGGGGTTGAAGTCTAGGTGTTCCATTTCCTTGAGGGTCATCGCTTGCCACCGCCTGAACCACTAAAGCGCATATCCGTCACAGCGCCGCAAACTGCGGCACAACCTCTGCCGTACCAGCGCAGGCCAATTCCAGGTAGATTCCGTTCTTGCATCTGACCTTCATGCTGGTTGCGCCGTTCAATGCCTTTGCCGTTGCATCATAGGTATTCGTTGGAACTATTTCCTCTCCGCTGGCAGCGCTCGCATTATCATAAAACGTCACCGTGACATCGTTGACGCCGTCCGTGCCGATCAGGAACCCGTGGAACACACACGGACCAGCATAAACAATTCCGCTGCTTGTCTTTTTGACGGGGGGGCTACTTACGTCCAGCATACATGCGCCTCCAAAGTTTTTTGTACCAAGGAGTCATGAAGTCGGTGAATTTCGCGTCCAGATTGTCAAGCGATTTCTGAATGTTGTCTAGCGTCTCGACGCGCTCGTGTCTTCTTTCCGCCCGGCCGAAGGTCTCCCATGCCAGCCGGATAGGCTCTATCTTTTCGCCCGCCTGCACTGATTCGTACACTTTTTCTGCCGCCGCCTTGACGGACGACGGGTACAGGCCTTGCCTTGCTCCCGCCTGCACGAGTTTGTCGATTGGGATCTTGTGTCCCGCATAGAAGTCGATCACTTCCTGTCTCATCAATACACCCCCATCAGAAGGCCTAGCCTGCGCTTTGCGCTGGCGACTGCGGCCGCAAGGGACAACCTCAGACCCCACGATGCAATGCCGTTCGCCCTCTGCGTAGCATTTGCCCCGCCAAACACACCCCAACTCAGGTAAGGTTTGTAGTTCATCCCATCATTCTCCGGTAATAGTACATCGCCGCCCCGAGTACGCCGCCAATCGACGGGAGGGACGGCATAAGCCCCCACGAAGCGAAGAGGTGCGCCCGCTCCCCGGCAGAGGTCCCTCCATACATTCCCCAACTGACGAATGCCTTACAGTTCACCCTTCATCACCATCCACAGCTTCTTGCATTTTCCTGTTTCGTATTTCTTCAGGTGCTCCATCTTCGCGGCCTTGGCGCAAAGCCTTTCGTACTGTGTAATCAATTCGCCCTGCTCCCGCTCTATGGCCTTGGACAGCAGGTAGTGATCAAGGGCCGTGCCGTTTTCGAAAGACTTTCCCTTTTCGAGTTCACTGTAGACATCCAGCAGGGCAAGGTCTATCGAGTCCTGCCGGATACCCTTCTTTTGCAGCCACTTCATCTGCCCTTCAATGGTTCTGCCGTTTTCACTATACGGCTTGATAAGGCTCTGAAAATCCATCGCTTCCCCCTTCTTACGCCGCTCTCAGGCGGGTTGTGGTCGTGGAATCGTCCGTCAGCATGGAACTGACGCTGAAAGCCGGGGTCGTGGAGTCATCCTGGTAAATGACCGTGTTGCCGTTGGCATCCGTGACCTCGATCTTGTTTCGGAGAATCCAGCAGAGGATCCTGATCCTGGACAGCAGGCCGTTCGCCGTCAGGCTCGTGGCATCCGTGAAGGCTGCATCAAGGGCGTCGAAGACTTCGCTCTGGACTTCCGCGTCCCATGCGGCGTTCCATGGGAGGGCCGTCAGGCCAGCGCCTGCCGCTCCAATGACGGCCGTGTCGGTCAGAATGGCCGCCGTTTCGGCCTTGACTGCCGCCACATCCGCGCTCACCGAGGCCCCCGCCGGAGCACCGAGGCGGGCGAAGGCATCGCCGGTCATATCCTGCGCCGCCGCACCCTTCCAGGTCTGGACGTTGCAGTCTACGTCCCCTGCCACGGTGAAGGTCAACGAGTCGGTCTTCGCCTTGATGCCGTCGATCAGCAGGTCGGTACGCCCGCCGTCTGCGAGCTCGGCCTGGATCTCGTCCGTGTCCGCGAGCACCGCGTCAAGGTCCGTCCAGAGCTGGGCGCCGGCCTTCCCGGCATCCGTGTGGCCCGTCGATGCCTCGTCCCAGACCGCGTCTGCGATGGCCGCTGCAGTGGGCATGGCGGCCGTGTCCTCCAGGATCGAGTCCACGATCCCGTCGAGTGTGGTCCCCGTGTCCTCGAGGATGGCGTCAACGATGAGATCCAGGCGTCCTCCATTGGCCCAGTCAGCCTGCAGCTCGTTGGTGTCGGCCAGGGTGTCCTCGACGGCCTGCCCGTAGGTCCCGGCCCCGCCGTAAGAGGCCGTTGCGGCGTTCCAGATCCAGGTAGCAGCCTCTGCATCGACGTCCGCCGCAAAGGTTGCCGCGTCTATCGCGCCGTTGGCGATCTTGGCCGCTGTGATGGCGTCGTTCTGAATGGCCGTGGCGGTGATGGCGTCTGCCGAGATGGATTCCACGTTTGCCTTGAGGCCCGTTCCGGTTTTGCAGTCGGCGGCGAAAGTGGCGAAGTCAATGGCCGCAGCAGCGATATGCTCGGCTGCGATGGCATTGTCTGCGATCTTCGCGGAAGTGATACAGTCGGCGGCGAGGGCCCCTGCATCGATGGCGTTGTCCGCGATGGCATCGGCATCGATGGCGCCGGTTGCAATCGCCGCAGCCGTGATCGCGTTGTTGGCGATAGTAGCCACGTTGACGTCCAGCTTGGCCGTCCCGCCGGCGTAGCCAGTCCCGTCGAAGAAGTCTTCGAGGTTCGTAGAGGCCGTCCCACCTTCGATGAAGAGGTCGTTGAGCGCGGCCCTCCTGAACCCGATTACGGGCCCGCGCCAGGGAAGGATGCCCGTTGCGACCCCGGTGAACCAACCGAACCCCTCTGTGTCGTTGTTGATGGATGCTCCGCCAGAGGCCGGGATCTCGATCGTATAGATCCCGCTGTCGCCCTGGTCCGTCCAGTCGTAATTTCCGCCTGTGGTCGGAGTGACGGAGGTGACGGAGTATGCACCGGCGCAGGTTACGAAGTGCCAGCGGAGGGCCATGCCGGCAGCGTTGTAGGCGACCGCACCCTCGATGCTCTTGAAGTCGGTGTCATCAGTCAGAGGGAAGATATTGACCGGAACCTCGCTGAGTGCTGTATCTACGTCCATCCAGATGTCAGGCATGATGTCCTCCTGCTATTGGTTCATGATATGATAGATCGGCGTGCTGGACGCCGCCACCACCGTCCCGCCGCAGAGATCGTCTACCCTGGCCGTTGTATCGCCAAATTCAATACATGGCCGCTTAGACCCGGTGTGGTTTGTGTCATTCTGAGTCGTTCCCAATTGCGACCACGTACCACTGCTGCGGCGATACGCTTTAATGCCATTCGTACCATCCGTTACTTCAAGACCGAGGCCATCCCCATTAGAAAATTCCTGACTGATGGTTGATCCGAGTTGGGTAGAATCCCCGGGACCGTCAATGCGATACAATGCAACACTATCGGTTCCTGATGCACAAACGATCTGGACAGTGTACCCGACAGTATCTGCCGTGAAAACGTGCAGGCCAAGAAAAGACCCGTTTCCTGGCTTTGTGGTTACGGTAAGATAGAACTCCACCGGATCGGAGTGGAGGGTATTTCTGTAGCTGATTGCACTAGCTGCCGATCCCTGACCTGTCGTGCCGTTTGAGTCCACGCCCTCATAAAGGTCTGTCCATCCCGTCATGGGATGAGCATCCACGGCGTTAAAGTTTTCTAGTACCGTTGTGTTAGTAGGAAATGCCATTACGTCACCGATTCATCAACGGTGTCAATAGGCTTCACGGACTGCTCCGGCCCGTCGTAAATCACCGTATCCGTCGCTTCGTCCAACCTGTGCTTCAGCCTGCGCCTTGCCGCAAACCTCAATACGTCGGCAAGGGTCTTGCTGCCCAAGTCGTTGCCAAGGGCGTCTTTTATCTCGGTCAGGGAGTAGCCGATTTCTTCCAGTTTGTTGCGGATGGCGTTCTTCTGCGCCGTTGTCAGGTCGGAGAGGCTTGCGGTGAGAAGATTCTTGGGTAGACGCTGGAATCCTGACGTTCCTGCAATCGTGTCCAGTGTCGTATCGGACGCTTTCACCTTCACAATGGCGTACCCGTTCAGGATTTCTGTCTCGCTCCACCTCCCGCCGTCGGCGTTGATCTGCGAGGTGAAGTCATCCATCGCGCAATAGCGGATCAGCTTCCACCACCCTCCGGGCGGAACGGGCCTTCGCTTATATTTGCAGATAAACCACGCTACCGGCATGTCATCTCCTCAGTTTATACTGGCACGTTACGGTGAGAGTCTGAGTCCACTTGGAGAAATAGGACTTGCAGGTCTTGTAAAGGTAAAAACCGCCTCCGTTGACTCAAGCCTCCCCCACACTGCATCATTCTTGTACGCTTTCACGGTCAGCGTATGGCTTCCCGCCGCTACTGCACCAACGTCAAACTTGAAACGCACGGTGGATGAAGTAACAGCATCAGCCGGACTTTCCACCACAGCGCCGCCGTCAAGAGAAACAGTAAAACCGTCAGGCTGGGTAGCACCCACAGGATAAGCGTCCGATACAACGAAGGGCGCGGCCATCGCCGTACCCGCCCAAAGAAAAAACGCGATGAGACAAAGCAGCTTCTTCATGTGTCCTCCTAAGCTAGGTGGGTAATTATTTCACATCCACTTTCGCGTCCAGTTGCAACGCCTGCGTGGTCCCGCCAGTAAATGCGACGGTGAGCTTCATGCTCGTCGCCTCAAGCGGAATATCCGCCAGCGGAATAATAAAATTTCCTGTTGCATCAAGCGTCACACCTAAGGCGGTCAGCGTCAGATTTGAGCCAGACATAACCCCAGCATTTTTCTTGTAGAGCGTGGAACCGCTAATTGAGGGAAGGACAAATTCAATCGCGGTTATGGCAACGCTGGTCCCATCCCCTTTAGTGTATTGAAAGAACAGGTTCACCATCCCTTTATGCCCGCGGATATTGAATGTGGCAGTAGTAGTAACGGCAACCCCGTTTTTCGATGTGAGCACGTTAGCCATGATAATTACTCCTTCTACTCGGTTGACGGGTTGGGCTTCTTCACGTTCGGGCTCATTGTTTTACTCACCAGATCCTTTCGCTCGAGCCCGAGGACAAACAGGTTCCAGTATTCGACCGCCCGGGAAGCGTTGTACGGCGAAAACGCCGCATCCTTCGCGTAGCAGCGGAACAGGATGTAATTGACGAGGATGTCCTTGTAGACGTCCGAAATCGTGATGGCCACGTCGTAGCTGGGTCCTGCGGCCGCAACCACATCGGCAGGAGAAGCGGAGAAGACGGCCTCGACGTACCCCTGGGAAGTACCCGGCTGCGGCGGCGAGACGTAGAAGTGATCGGGGTCTTCCTCGTTGTAGACGTAGTTCTTGACGGTTGCGCTGGCAGAATCGGCATGCCACGTCGGGTTGTAGGCATCCATGAAATCCATGCCGACGGGCGTGATGGCCGCGCCTGCCACGAGGCCCGTCGTGCCCATGTTCCGGATCAGGCGAAGGAACTGGATGCACTCGGGGATGGTCACGGCCGCGGGCGTCTGGAACGCGCTGGTGCCGTCCGGGACGCTCTGCTTGGTGCCAGCGGCGAGCTTGTAGACCGTGCTCACAGTGTAGACGTCGGGCTTGAGAATGACGGCCTGCCGCTGGCCGGCATTGAGATAGCGGATCTTCTCTTCGTCCGGCCATCTGTCCTTGCCGGTATCCAGAAGGATCTCGTCGATCTCGGTAAAGATCGCGCTGGCGTAGATCGTGCCCACTTACTTCCTGCCTTTCTTCTCGGGCGGCGCCTCTGCAGGCCCGTCGACCTTCGTGAACTGCGCGAGCTCATTGTTGGCCTTCTCGAGCTGTTCCTGGAGGTCGAGGTTGTCGGTCTCGAGCCGCATCTTGTAGGCTTCGAAGCCCGCCTTTTCCTCTTTCAGGGCCTTGTTCTCTTCTTGCACCTTCGTAAAGATGCCTGCCATTTCGGCGAGAACGTCGTGCAGGGCCGCCTCGACCATGAAGTTCTTGCCCTGCAACTCGATCGGCACCCGCTTCTCGTTGGCCGTCGGTTCCTCGGTCAATCCCTTCTTCACGGGGTCGTAAGGCCTCATGTCCTTCCTTGCCGCGAGCGCTTCCGACCACACATAGACGTGGCCGCTTCCTTCCTGAATGAGATACTTGCCTTTCGGGTCCAGTGCCATGATCGTAACCTCCTGTCTAAAGTTTCGATTGGATAACGGCGTTGTCATGTCGAAACCGCCGTTAAACCATTTTAAGAAGCTCCGGGCGCCCGGCTGAACGCCCGGAGCGGTTGGTTGAACAGTTGACGCCTAGTCGAGCATGTAGCCCGGAACGTAGAGCACGAAGGACCCCGTCACCTCGTCGGCGACGAAGATCATGTCGAGGGTGTCCGTCGATTCGAAGTCGAGCCCGCCGTAATTGTCGGTGCCCCACTCCTGGTCGTCGTCGACGTAGTAGACGGTGCCCGCCGCGCCGTCGAGCGCGATGCCGTCGAACATATAATCCGTGGCGCCTCCGATGCCGATGTCGCCCGTGTTGGAGGCCGTTCCCGGAGCAACGATCTTGAAGGCTGCAAGCCCGGGCAGGAGGATCGTCAGGGCCGGGATGTCCCAAAGCTGGATGACGTCGGCCGCCGTGATCTTGGCGTTCGCCGTCAGGGTCGCGTTGGCTGCGATGATTTCAGTCACGACAATGGGGATCCGGGCGAGAAAGATATGGCCGTAATCCTTTGCGGAAACCCGGGTATCCCCCTTCGTCAGATTGTAAGTACCCATAATGAATCTCCTTTTCTCAGCTCCCAGGCCGGCCTCATTACCGGCCCGGGGTCAAGGGGTTAGCGAGTTAGCCCTTCGCCGCGTAGAAGTGGCCGAGCGCCTCGGGCTTGATCGTCTCGTAGCCGTACACCTGGAGGCCTTCCATGATGTCGCCGAAGTCGTCCGGGTTGGGGATGACGCGGGTTTCGGTGAGCTGCGAGGCGAAGGTGATCGCCGACGGATGGCCGAAGATGCAGTTGTGAACCGTCGTGGTGCCGTCCGTGGTCTTGGCGACCTGGTTGCTCGAGTAGATCGTGAACCGATCGACGATGCCGAGGCGGCCGTTCCGCATGATGGAGGTGCCGTCGCCGGATAGCGAAGCGTCCTTCAGGTCGGACTTCTTGATCATTCCGCAGAAGATCGCGGGCAGGACGAGCCAGCGCTGCGTTTCGGGCACGTTCTGCTCGTCAAGCGCCGTGCCCATGTCGACGATGTAGTCGAGGATGTTGGTTTTGTCGACCGTGACGAAGGCGCCGGAGGCCCCGAAGGCCAGCGAACCGGACACCTTGCCGGCGGAGTTGCCCTTGTTGTAGGCGTTGGCGTCGGCGTAGACGGCCGCGAGAATCGCCGCGTCAATGGCGATCTTCATCTGCATGCCGGCGTCGTCGGTCCACTTATCGACGTACTTGATCGCCGACTGCTTTTCCTCGACACGGTTGACCGTGAACGAGTAATACTTGCCTTTGTCGATGTAGAGGTCGACCTTTCCGGGCACCGGCTTATCGCGCACGAGCTTCTGGCCGATGGTGTAATCCTTGATGACCATGTCGGGCACGGTCGAGATGTGGACCGTATCGCCCATTTTGGTGATGTCGCCTTCGTATTCCGTGTTGCAGATCGCGCCGAACACGGTTGACAGATAGAACTTGACGAGAACCTTGCCGCTCCATACTTCCGGCGTGTAAATGCCGCTATGGGTGGTAAGGCCGGATGCAACGGGGTAAGCCATGGTTATTCTCCTTAATGTGGCTTCCCCCCGACAAGGTACTTACCGGGCCGGGGGCCGTGTCGGCGACCCCCGCTCGCGCTCGTCAGACCCGGGCTATCCTTGGATCCTCCCCTCTGCGTTGGCCAGGACGATGTCAGCGTCGGTCTTCTGCATGTCCTCCGTGACGTTTCCGGCCGCCGAAGCGAGGGAAAGAGCCTTGTAAAATTCTCTGACCTCTTGCCGCGTGTACGTTTTCCCCGCCGGAGCCGGTTTCCCGTCCGTAGGGGGCTGATGGACGACGGAGCTGTCCGGTTCGATCTGCTTGTTAGGGTCGATCCGGTGCTCCTGTTTGTTTTTATTTGCATAGCCGGGATTGGCGCTCTTGAAATCGGTGAAAATCTGGATCGCCGTCATGGCGTCCGAGGCCTTCTGCGCCGTCTGAAGACGGTCACGCCGGGTCTCGGTGCTGTACGGCAGGGCCAGATCCAGCCAATCGTTGAATTCATCGCTGGTGTTGATCGCCTGCCAATCCGGTACTTTCTCGGCGAATTCCTTCCAGAACGCCTTGACCTTGTTCTGCTCAAGCTCGTTTCTGAGCTCGTCGATCTCGGTCTTGTTGTCCTGGGCTGGCTGCGCCGCTCGATTTCCGGAAACGGCTTTCACGATGATCCCGATGGCCTTGTCGTCGAACCCCTCACCCCTCAGATAGTCGAGGTCTTCGGCGGAAAGGTTGGCAAGAGTGCTCTTGCCGTCGTCCGCCGCGGGCGCCGCGGGCCGGTCGGCAAGCTGCTTCTGCAGCTCCCCGTTGACCCGGTTGGCCTCCGTCAGCTTCCCCGAGAGGTCGCTGGTTCGGTCGGTCAGCGTCCGGACCTGATTCTTGAGGCTGTTCAAGAGGTTGACGTCGTCCTTGAGCGCCTGAATCTCGTTGTTGTACTTGCCCTGGAGGGTCGCAAGCTTCTGCTGTGCCTCAGCCAGCAGCGCCTTCAGACTGTCGACGGTCTCCGCCTGCGCGGGCTTGTCCTTGTCCCGGTCTCCGGTGGGAGCTGCGGAAACTTCGCCGGCCGGTTTCTCCGTGGAGGCCTGCGCCTGCTTCAGAAGTTCATCCGCCTTGTCCGCCCGGGCCTGTACTTGCGCCGGTACTGCCATGGTGATGCTCCTTTCGGGGGCTGCCTGTGGCGTCTCCCCATTTGATTTATTTCCCCGGGAGCGCCTTTCGGTATGCTCCGGAGTTGCTTCTTTCGGTCTCAGGGCAAAGAAAAAGGGGCACGTCGAATGTGTCGGCATCCGACAATGCCCCTTTCTCGTTCTTGCGTTCCCGTCAGGCTGGCCGGCCGTCAGAGGAAGCCCTGGTTGTCAACGAACTAGATGGCCAACTGGACCGAGATCATGCCCTCGGTGTCGGTCGTGGTGACGAACTGACGCGGCAGCCAGATGTACTGGTCTTCGGTGTTGAGCGACAGCGCCGTGACGTTTTGGAACTGGCAATTCGGGTCGAACACCATGGCGCAGGAGGCGCCACCTGTGAAGTCGAACGCCTTGGTCATGGCCGTGGCGTAGTTCGAATTGAACGCCATGAAGGTGCATCCCCGGAACAGCGCCCAGGTATAGCCGCTAGTATTCTCGACGGAGAAGAACAGCGGGTCGCCGTCGGAGAGATTGCACAGAAAGATGCAGTTGTCGAAGATGGTCAGCGTGCCGGCCGCCAGGGAGACGTTCGGCGAGACCTCGTCGCGGCCGATGGTGTCGGTGCCGAAAACACAGCCCTTGAAATAGTTCTCGGAACCGTTGATGTCGACGCCGACGTAACTGGCGTGCCCGCCCTGGTCAGCGTTCATGGGTCCGCCGAAGTGGACGTTGTAGAAGGAATTCCGCGCCCCTGAGATGAGCCAGCCAACGAGGTCGGTTGCGGCCGTGCCGTGCGCCGAGTACAGGTTGCTGAAGGTGTTGCCGTACCCGGAGACCGTGATCATGGGCGTGAAGGTCGTGCTCATGCCGATTCGGGCCCTGTTGTTCATAGGCCCGCCCGGCGAGCCGATGAAATGGCACATATTCTTGGCGATCGTGAGGCTTGCCGCCAGGCTGTGCGACGTGGCGCCGCCGCCGATGAAGAGCTGGTCGTTCTGGCCGGTGACGAGCTTCGCGTAGGCGGCCGCGAGGGTGCCAAGAGGCTTCTTCTCGTTGTTGCCGGAATTTCCGTCCGAGCCTTTGGACGCCGATAGATACCACTTCTTACCGGCTGTCGGGAAGCCGCCAACACCTCCGCCCGTGATCCGGTCGACGATCAGGTTGCTAACGGTGAACTCTTCGTATCTCATTGTGTGTTCTCCAAAACCGATAAATTTAGGGGAGAATGAGCGTGCAGCCTACTCCCTCCTACGGTTTACGTTGATTAGCTCTTATCTTCTCCACCGTCTTGTCGGCGGTCTCTTCCAGCCTGAAAAGGGCGCTGAGGACCTGGCAGGCCCCCTGCCGCTGCCTGAAGACGTCCGGGTCGACCTCGTTTCGGTTGGCCTCGTCCAGGCGCTTCAGTTCGTCCCGGAGCCAATCCCGCATGCCCATGGTCTCCGGAAGCACGAAGAACCGGGAGACCGAAGACAGGACCCGGAGTGTGACTGCGTTGTCGTGGGTCGGGATGTAGAGCATCAATTCCTCACTTCGGCATCTTCAACTGTAGCTTCTTCACCGGAAAGGGCTCGCCGGCCTTGCCGAGCTTCTTGATGAAAGCGCGTTCCTCGTAGTTCGGCTTGCCGGCAGTCAGGATAACCTCAAGGTACTTCTGGCTCGGCCGCCGCTTCTTCCCGTAGAGCTTCCGCGTCGCTTTCACGGTCAGGGTCGGCCTGATGTACTTCGTTGCCTTAAAGGCGCCGCCGTCGATGATTGCGCTCACAACCTGATAAATTGCTTTGGTAACCGGCATGTTCAACCTCCTAATTCCCCTTCACAAATCCCGGCATAAGGAAGATCCGCTTCGTGTCCTCGAGCTGGGCGTTGGTGATGACAATGAACCCGATTTCCTCACGGCCGATCTTCTGTGCGATGGGGTCGAACTCCGTGCTGCGCTGCGTCAGGACGTCGGAGATGAACGTCACGAGCTCGTCGCGCTGGTAGATGTAGAGCCCGCAGCGCCACATATCGTTGCCCCGGTACTTGTTGCGATGCTCGACCTTGACCTGCTTTTCCCTCATGGCCTTGTCGATCTTGGCCGCGTGCCGGATCCTCGCCTCGTAGGAATTGACGTTCGGGGGCGGCTGGGGGTGCGGCAGGCCGAGGCTCACCAGGGTCCGCCCGAGGCACAGCTTGATGAACGCCACGGCCTTCTTCATGTCCTTGCCGAAGTTGTGCTTCTTGGCCTTCTTGATGGCCTCCTTCGTCATCTCGAGGTCGTTGGAAGCGATCTCGTCAATCGTGAGGTTATCGGCGTATGTTTTCTTATTCATGTCCATCGTTACAACCTCCTACTGGTTGAACTGCCTTACGTCTTTCCCGGCCATGGGCTGACCGTCCGGCCCGAGCTCCTGCGGCTTCTCCGGATTCGGGGGGCCCCCGGCAGGACCTCCCGGTGCTGGCGCCTGAATGGCCGCTACGAGTTGCTCCGGCGCCACTCCGAGGGCCGCCGAGAGCTTCATCACGATTTGCTGAATCTGCTGCTGGACCTGGTTGGCGATCATGTCCTCTCGCTTCGGGATGATCTTTTCCGGGTCCATCTTGAGCGACTTCACGTTTTCGCGGAGGATTTCGGCGCGGCCGTCGATGCCCGTGATCTGCATGTCGATCGGGTTGGCCGTCGCCTGGAGGAATTCCGTCCGGCGAATCTGGAGCTGTTCCTGCTGGATGAGGTATTCAGAGGCCCGGGCCTTCACCCGGCAATCGCCGCGGGCTTGCTCAGGGCTCGTCAGCATGATCGTAAGCCAGTGTTCCTCGACGGATGGGGAAATCACGCCACGGTCGATGTTGCCGGCCGCGTTGCGGAGGCCCTTTGCCGCCGCGTTCATCAGCATGGAGAGGCCGGAGGCCGTCGCCCCGGCGCCGCCTATCTTCTCGTTGCCGTAGATGTAGGCGGGGATTCCAGACGTCTCGCTCGCCTGATCGAAGAAATGCTTGTAGAGCGCCAGGAGTTCCTGGACGATGAGCTGCGGCTGGAAGAAGTCCATGGGCTTTTGCCCTGCTGCCTTGAGCTTCTCGCTCGAGAATTCCCAAATCTTCCAGGGGTAGATGTTCGTCCGGTCGCACTCTGCCGGGATGAGGTCCACGAGCTGCCAAACCTGGGGCCCGGATGCCACGGCCGCGTTGTTGGCCATCGCCCGGGCTGCTGAGTTGCACATATTCTGCGAATCCCTCATGACCTCGGGCGGTGCCTTTCCCCATATCGAGCCGTTCTTGTGCCGGAAGCTAGCCGAGTAGAGGTTGCGCCGGCCGAGCGGGTGAGGGTTGAGC
>ERZ869925.821-NODE-821-length-18202-cov-3.276024_pt1 | contig 18202 bp, 24 predicted proteins | sample MGYA00579311_ERZ869925 | MGnify/ENA primary metagenome ERZ869925 (study PRJEB32216, sample SAMN09231817) | wastewater metagenome | place: USA: Maryland | collected 2016-07-30 | study: EMG produced TPA metagenomics assembly of the PRJNA472060 data set (Reclaimed...
TATATCCGAGTTTAATTCGGATGTGTTCGGTATCCTTTTTCGCTGCGCGTGGGTAGTGTACCTGATAGGTGTTGCTCAGAAGAACAGCACCAAAACGGAGGATCCATGGTTGAGTAACCAGAAACACTATTCTCGAGATAGCGTTTTCTCTTCTTGACATTGCTGATGGGCTGTTGTAAAAACTGGTCAGAGCCACTTGGGATGGCTCAGGAGAACCCCCTTTATGCGTTTTGTTTTTGCTCTGCTGATCGGTTTGATGCCGATCTGTCTTCACGCGCAGGTCTTTGTTGGCGATTCCATCCCCACTGCTGAGGAACTATCCGAAGCTCAGCGGAAGATGGAAGCATCCAAACCCAAGTTGCTTAAGCTCGGCGTCGGAGTATCGCAAGTACTCCTGCCGGCAGACGCTATCAAGGGGCTCCCGCTCACTTGGGATCCGTCCGACCTGGAGTGCATTGATATCATCTGGATTGATGCCGGTGAGTCGCATAGCATGCGTGGACTTCTGGTAGGTGAGACGGTCCCCTCCCTGCATAAGTTTGCTGCCAAGCCTTACCCCTGGTGCATCGTCACAGGCCGGAAGAAGGGATCTTCCACCGTCAATATCTGGCGGAATGGGGACATGGTGAAGGTCAAAGGCGATGGCGTTGACCCCGCCAAGATCCCGGCCGCTCCTGCCCCCGCAGCGACTACGCAGGGGCCACCGGTCAAAGCTGGCCAAGTGCTGATCACCGTGGATGGTGGCGCTCCAATTCCACCCAAGCCCGATGACCCCGTTGACCCTCCAACCCCCGTTGAAACCCAGCTGACCAAAGATATCCGTGCCGCGATTGCTGCCGATCGTGGAGCGGGGAAGGCGGATGATAAGTGGGTGAGAGAGTTGACCGGCGTGTACGATAAGGCTTCCAAGTTGGACATGAGTAAGGTCACGACAGTTGTCCAACTGGATACCATCTTGAACAATGCTCGCCTTGCCACCGGCATGCCCGAGTATGATGTTATGCTGACCTCGCTGCGTACGCTCATTCGCAATGAGATGTATAAGGCGCTGGGGGCGAAGGTGGATGACCGGACAGCCATTATCAGCCCTGATGCAATGCGATTGGCTCAGGCGAAGTTCGCCGACATTGCCAAGAGCCTTGCTATCGTGGTTCCTTAGTCCAACGGCTTTGTAGCTCACCGGTAGAGCGCCGCAAAGGAGAGGTTTGCGGAAGTAGTAGGTTCAATTCCTATCAGGCCGATTTTTATACGAGGGTTTCTTATGGCTCCTATCAAGAGTTTCGGGCGGTGGGAAGATCAAGCAAGCGTCGATCGCTTCTTTGGTTCCAAGCCTAATATCAAGACTGCTGCTGCCGATGTGCTGTCCGCAGCGGACGACGATGCCGACATTGATCTTTGCCTGATCTATGAGAAGCATGCCCGCAAGCCCTGGAACTCCCGCAATCAGAACCCTCGCGGGTTCTGTGTCGGTTTCGGTAATGCCAAGGAAGGGGATATCGTCCTGGCCACCGCAGCCGAGGCCGGCGAGCTCGACTTTCCTGGAGATGTCGCGGTCGAACCGGTCTATGGTGGTATGCGGTATGAGGTCGGCGCTAAGACTCATGGCAGCAACATCAACCGCGGTGGGGATGGTGGCGTCGGAACCTGGGCAGTGGAGTGGTTCCAGAAGTGGGGCTTGCTGTTGATGAAGGCCTATGGCAGCATCGACTTCACCCAATACAGCATGGATCGATGCGACCAGTACGGGCGAACCGGCGTCCCCGACCAGCTTGAAGACGAAGCGAAAATGAAGCCCATCCGCGATGCCGTTCTGCTGGACGATGCAGATCAGGCCTGGAAGATGATCGGGCAGTTACATGGCCTGGTCCACTGCAGCGATCAGGGTTTCTCCATGCAGCGTAACAGCGACGGCACATGTCGTGCAAACGATGTGTGGCCGCACTGTGCCAACTTCTTCGGGCGATTCACCCTGAAGAACGGCGAGAAGGTGTTGCGCTACGATAACCATTGGAACGGTCGCCCTGATGGTGCTGGTTACCTGGGTAACCCTGTCGTCATCGACGGGAAGAACGGTCCCATTCATCTGAATGGTAATCAGTTCCTCGTTCCCCTGGATATCGTCAATCGCATTATCAAGAATGGACGGGAGACTTATTCCTTGTCCGGTCCACAAGGGTTCACGGTTCGCCGGCCTTTGTTGATGATCTAGAAAACAACGCGGAGTGGTCCAGAGGTCTAGGACATCGCCCTCATAAGGCGGGATATCGTGGGTTCGAATCCCACCTCCGCTACTCAGGTGGAATTATGTTTGAAATCGTTTCAATTTGTAAAGGTGGTGGATATAGGTATTGCCGTACCAATCCTCCTCACCCTAAAAGGAACTCTAAGGGTCTTTACCCGTTGCATAGAGTTCTAATGGAAAACAAGTTGAAACGATTTTTGGAGGCCAATGAAGAGGTGCATCACAGGGACGAGGATAAAAGGAACGATGATCCTGAAAATCTTATAGTCCTCACTAAATCACAGCATTCAAAGGAGCATCATCCAGTGATGGATGATGTGGTTTTGAACTGTAAATGCGGTAAGTCTTTCTCTATTAAGCCTCATCGGTTGAGGGTTAGATTGAAAGCAAACAAGACAGGCAATGTCTGCTGTTCTAGACAATGTGCTGCCTTGTTTAGTCATCAACCCACGAAAGGTGAACTATGTCTCCAACCATGCCAGTAAGCAACGCATCCGCCGCAGCTTCCGCAGGCAGCACACCAGAGCCCGAGGTAAAACTCGGCTTCATCAATGACTGGTTGATCAGCCAGGTTGGTTTTGATGCCAACAAGATCGATCGAACCAAGCTCAAGCTGGGCTTGCGGAATGTCCTGGACTCGGTTGAACCCGCGATCAGCACTCCCGCCAATGTCGACGCGGCCATCATCGCCAGTATCGAGAACCTGGTTGACAAGTGGGTTGACGGACTGAAGCTGTCTCAGCCACCAGTGCCAGGGCAACCGTTCATCGTCGGTGCCAGCACCATTTCCACCTGGAAGCCCACGTTCACCAGGGAACAGGTTGAAGCCGAGATCATCAAGAAGGGAGGTAACCCTAAGAAGTTCTCCCCATTCCTGCTGCTCATCCTGCAGTGGGCTCCTACCCTGATTCAGATGATCACCATCATCATGAATTACCTTAACCCCACCACTCCACCAGTGGTTCCACCCGTTGTTCCCCCGGTTACTCCTCCAGCAGCAGGCTAACCATGTCCTGGTTCTCTAAACTGTTTGGGCACGGCGGCGAATGTTGTTCGCCGCATGTGCAAATAGAAATCAAGATAGTGATCTGCCCGGGCCACTGTCACCCCGTTCCCCCAAACCCGTCCGTTCCAACCCCCCAAACTCCCACATTAGGGAAAGGCAACAGCGCCATGGATAAGATCGTTTTCCCCGCCCATGTTAACCCATTCGTACCCACTCCCACGGATACGGATGTCCCCGCTAAGACGGTCCTGATCACTCGAGTGAACGCTCTCGAGGGAGAGAATGGTTACCCAGCTTCCACCGAAGAAGCTGTGTTTGAAACCAACGGTGGCGACTTCAATTCCAACCCCGTTCCTCCAGGCTCAAGCGGTAGCGTTTCCGCTTGCTTCATCGACAAGGCCGGCAACCGTGGACCTGAGTGCCCACCGGCTGCTTTCACGAATGCTTCTGACACGACCCCACCTCCAGCGCCTGATAGCCCTGTGACCCTGGGTAACGGTCAGACTGTTACTGTCTAATGCATCGTCTCAGCAGAGATGCGATGCATTAACGGAGAGCGCTGGCCAGTAGACCCCCTAAAGGCTGCTGGCCGGTGTCCACTGGGAATAATGATTGTTCCTTCCATTTCTCACGGAGTGAGCCATGAAGCTTTCATTGTTGCTGTTTGCGTTCTTCGGTCTGATGTTGGGCTGTGTTGCTGCTACTGATGCCAGCGAGAAACACCGTAAGCGTGGCGAGGATGCCGTTACCGCAGCGTTGGAATGTCACAACGCTACCGTCGGCAGTTGCTCCTGCGCCGAAGGTACGTGCGCGAAGTCGGCCACGTGTACGGCAACAGCTTGCAAGGATGGTTCCTGTCAGGTGGCTACGAAGGCACCGGTGAACACCTTGACGCCCACTGTCACCACTTCGAGCGCCGGTTCGTGTAGTGACGGATCTTGCTCGTCTGGTAGTTGTGGCAGTTCTGGCCGGTCAAGGCGGTCTGGCAGGTCTCGGTAAGTAAAGTCGGATCCACTGGAGTAGGTTATGTTCTTTCTGTGTGCGCCGAGATCGGCTTGCGCTATCATTCCGGTGGAGTTGCCGCTAGACCAGAGGATGACATTCGGTGCCAGGGGGCTGGTCTTATTTATGGCCAGCTACCCACTGCATAAGAAGTGGCATGTGGCCGATTTCGGCAAAGTAGGGTTTGCAAAACGACAACGATTATTGGTAGAAGCTGAGCGGTATGGCTATGTTCAGTACCATTCAGACCGCTTAGCAAATGGCAGAATTGATTGTTATTACACGGTCCACCCTGTTCCTGTTACAGAAAGGAATAGGGCGTTTTTCTGCATGGATCAATGCCCGCCTCAAAAGACCAACTTGAAAGACAAGCCATGCGCGTATTGTGGTGGCGTTGCCACGACGCGAGATCATATCGTCCCTGTCTCCAGGGGCGGTTCAAACATTCCAACTAACGTAGTTCCGGCATGCCTTTCGTGTAATTCCAGGAAGGGTAACAGGACCGCTGAAGAAGCTGGTATGACGCTTCTGATGGAGGACTAATGTCAGGGTGGCAAACGATATCCCAATTCACTTGGGATAGGCAGGATGTGTTACGCGCTTGCGATGGCAACAAGGCAGCAACTCAGGTATTAGAGTACCTGCTGTACTTGCTCAAACTCCGTGCCAAAGACAATAAGGCTGACGACCCAAAGAGTGATGTCTATTGGTTCTCATACCCTATTTCCTACCTCGCAAAGAAGACAGTGTTCTCAGAAAGAACTGTCAGGCGAGGCATTAAGTTGCTTAGTGATAAGGGTTTGGTCGTAGTATCCCACCCCAACGGATTCAACCGTACAGCGTCATACCAGGTCAACCTGGAGAGGGTGGATGCCTGGTTCAATGAGAAAATGCCCCTGTTCCCTGTAAACTACCCATCTCACGCAAACGACGACCGCCCATGTGGCCAAGTTGGCCACATCGAAGCGGCCAAGATGGCCACATCCATGCGGCCAAGTTGGCCACATCGAAGTGGCCAGGATGACCGCTTCATATTAGATCCCTATAGCCCCAAAATAGAACCAGAAGAAGCAGAACAATCTTCTTCTGCTGAGATTGAGGTATTAGCAGAAAAGGCAGGCATCAGCGATGGTCAGGCGTCAGTTGTCCTGAGAACATCGCCTCCCCAAGATCTCCTGAATGCTGCTGTCGATTGCTGGCGTGATCGCCTAGCCACGATCAAGGATAAAACCAGGGAGAATCCCGTCCGGTTCCTGCGGGCCTGTTTAAGAAGCCCTGGCGAGTTCGGGATCTTGAAGGGGACGGATGGCTGGTACTTCCCCGGTCCAGTGGTTATGAAGGATCTGCCCAACGCTTCGACGGTGAAAGAGGCTGCGGCGAGAATTAAACAACATCGGTTGAGCGGTGACTCAGACCGGTATGCTGTCAGCCTACTCAGGGGAAGATATAAACATGCCGATTTAGCCAAAGCCTTTGAAGAAGTGGGAGGTTACCGTGACTGAGACATGGATGCCGGAACAGGGCGATCACATCCGATGCATCGCTACATGGCCTACCTGCACTCGACCTATCCTCGATTGCGTCGGCCATGTCAACTGCTTCTACGATTTCGACGGCGGCCCCGTCATGGTGGTGGTCATGATGGGCAAAGATGGTGTTGCGTACAAAGAGTATTTCGCCACGCCTCGAGGCGTGCATTTGTACTTTGAGTCGACCACTTTCAAGAAAACACTCCGGAAGTAGTTGACGCGGCCACAACATCAATGTAAACTGCCATCGCTCAGGGAATATCAGTTTACACCACTGGAGATGGAAATGGTCCCGCCTACGAAAGAGATGTTGGATAAGGCAGTTCAAATGGCATCTTGTCCGGTGGCAGCAAAGCCATCGTTTGACAAGATCCTCGGCCTGGTTGATGCCGAGGTGCGATCGGCATCCAGCAAACACCCCAAGTTGAATTCAGCGCATGAAGCGTATGCTGTCATCCTGGAAGAACTGGATGAATTCAAGATGGAGGTTTGGCGTCGGAAGAAAGACAAACTGGCGATGCGGAAGGAATTGATCCAGACCGCCGCTATGTGCGTTCGAGCGCTGCATGATCTTGACTTAACCAATGAGAAGTTGGACATGATCGGCAGGGAGGTGCCGTTCGTGGATGCCAGGGAGTTGGTTAAGGATGGTTACATCCTGCGACCTTCGTTGCCCGCTTTGACTTCTTATGGCATCCCCAAGGTATGGAGGTTTGTTGAGACTCGTACCTTCACCGAAGCCGAAGTGAATTGCTCCTGGGTGGTGGTGGATTACGAACGGGTTCCCTCTGTGGCCGAAATGACCGCCGTCTTTTTCAATGGGCCCATCTCGCCATCGGCGCGAGTACCGTTGTATACCGCAAGACCTGATGAACCTGTCATCCAGGAATGGAGGCCACCGGTGCAAGAGGCTCCTATGCCTGCGACGACCGCCGAGTATTAATCCGCTGGATCATAGTGTCTGGAGGCCATGAAAAACGCACCACCCTCTTGATCGTGTTATCAGCAACCACTGATTATGATCGGATGAATGCCTCGTCAGCGGTATACACAAAGCGGCTTGCCGCCTGAAACGTAGCGGGTGTGGACCAGACACTTCCTTTTTCCGAAAGAGTAACATGAAAACCATCACTTCCAAGATGCCGATCAAGTACGAGAATATGGATATTCTCAGCCCGCAGTTTGTTTCGGCGATCAACCTGGAGATTACGGAAGCGCTCCGTGATGTGAACAGCCGCCCGCAGTTGGAGAAAGGCCGCGAGGTTAATATCCAACTCGTCTTCACCCCCATCCTCAATGTCGAGTCGGATGACCCCGAAGACTTTGAGGTTGAAGTCAAGTTCTCGGTCAGCCCCGTCAAGCGCCCCAAGCGCGTCCCCAACCCCGCCAGGATCTCGCTCAACAAGCAGAACCAGGGTTACTTCCACTCCGACTTTCCCACCGAACCGAATCGCCGAGGCATGTTCGACGATCAGAAAGTAGAGAAGAAGTGATGCCCGCAACCACTGCCCGTTGCAGCCTGATTAACGCTCAAGGCCTGCCTGGTGCGATCGATGGCCAGTTCCCCGAGTTGGACTTGCCGGAAATCTACAAGCTGGCCCAACGAGCGTTTGGCCGTTGCTTCAAGCAACTCCGCATCGATGGTGTCGTGGTTCGCGATACTGTCAACGAAATCAAAATAGGCCGGTTCCTGGGTGAACTGGCTCGGTTCTATCATCTCATCCCCGATACCATTCAGCGTGCTGCTCAACTCAACATGACACCGATGTACCCGAGTGTTAAGTTGAAAGGGAAAGACCAGGCTGCTCGCGATGGTGGTTGGTGGGCTCATTCAGTAGGAAAGGGAACCCATGCTCGCTGAATTGTTTGACAAGTTTGTGAATCAAATCGCCAAGAATACACGCGACAAGATTCGCGTGCTTAATGTCCCATCTGCCCCGCCAGGCGTGATAAACTATTTGGTTGAAGGCGAAGATGGCGTGGTAACGAAATCAGAAGTAGTCATTGCATTGCGTGCCCCGATTTATACTGCAATGACGATGGTGTCATTCAAGACCACCATTGAATTGCATATGAACCATAAAGACGATGAGGCCGATCAAGTCCATCTCTTCATTGCCCCTGACAAGTTAAGTGCCTTTATTATTGAAGCTGGTAACTTTTATGAAGATTGCGAACGGGTTGAGTTGGCGTTGACAGAAACGGATGCCTGGAAGTATGCCTGCTCGTCTCATATCTCGCCATCACTCAATATGAAGTGCGATATCCGTCGTCTCTTCACTGGTACGGATAAGGCATTTAATCAGGTCGGTGTTACCAACATCATGGACCTTATTCCTTTGCTGTCCAAGGTGAGCGTGAAGGAAGCCAAGAACTCCAGGGCAACCAATACCAAATCTAATAACACTCTCGGTGTTGAGATTGATCAAGAATTGATCATGGATGGCACGGATGATATCCCTGAAGTGGTGCGCGTCCCGGTCCAGCAATACAAGCAAGTCGACCATATGACCTATGTCGACATGTTGTTCCGGTATGACTTTGAGGAATCCAAGTTCGTCCTCACACCTATTCAGCCATCCGTGCAGGCTGCATGCGATAGCACTACCAACCAAATTCAGAAATTGCTGAATGACATTTCGGTAGCGGAAGGCAAGTTTACTGTCTTCCCCGCAGCTATCAACTTTGCAGATGGAAAGGTGACTTTGGCGTAATGAAGCCCAAGTACTGCATGCAACATCCTGATAGAATCGTTCACGCGCGTGGGCGCTGTAAGTCGTGCTATGTCTCGATTCGCAGGCTTATCGATGGCGGTTCTATCAGTGATAGGCAGGCAGTGAAGCTTGGATATTTCCTACCACTTCGAGAAGACAAGAAAAAGAAGTAGTCATGGCTGATGCGTATCCTCTCTGCTGGCCTGCCAATTGGCGTCGTACTGCCCATCCAGCCCGTTCAGTCTTCCGAGTGTCACTTGGCGCTACTCGAGATGAGTTGGTCAGGGAAGTCCGCCGCATGGGTGGAACCAACATCGTCATTAGCACGAATGTTGAAGTGAAGGCCGATGGCATGCCGTACGCCAACCGTCGTCCCCCGTTGGATCCAGGCGTGGCGGTTTACTTCATCCGCGACAAGCAACAGCAGTGTTTCCCTTGCGACAAATGGGATTGCGTGGAAGATAATATCCATGCGATCTGCAAGACGATGGGGAAGTGGTAAAATGATGGAGGCGGCGTTCACTGGCTTTAAGGCGCTGCCTGCCCCCGATCCTGGTAAGCCCTGGTGGGAGGTTCTGAAGAGTGGCCGCGACTGGAGTGATGGCGATGTTGAGTCGATGTACAAGCAACTCGCCTTCCAGCACCATCCTGACCGTGGCGGCGATGTCGAGGAAATGACAAGGATCAACAATGCCTACAGCCAGTTCAAAAAAGAACGCAACCTCCGATGAGAGGTGCCTTAACCACCCATCGCGGGCGGTGCATGCGCGTGGGCTCTGCCCTTCCTGCTACCAGACCCTTCAGCGTTTGATACGCCAGGGTAAGATGACCGACCGTCGTGCCGTCAAGCAATCCATGATGCTTCCCCGCCTGGATGGATGGCCCGGGAACAATAACCCGAGGAGGATCAAGCCATTCCCGAGGAACTGAGATTAGGTAGTCGTCGCGCGACCATGCAGGACGTGGCCGATGCCATCTCAGATAGATTTGGCGGGGCCGCCGGCATCGCCGATATCTTCTACGAACAGTTGTTTGACGAGAATACCACCGGTGCGACGAAAGCCAAGATCCTGTCCAAGATGGCGGATTACCTGGCATCCACCAGCAAGCAGTATGGCGATCGTGAAAGACTTGCGGGGATGAACACCCAGCAGATTGAGAAACGCCTACTCCAGCTTCTCGTTAAATACGATATGGTAGTGCCCATACCAGGGATTGAACTCAATGTCGGTCAAACCCCGAAAGAAGGTGAAGCAGAAAGACAAAGCCCTTCTGCGTCAACAGGATCTCAAAGCGAAGATCGAGAGCCTGCGGAACGCGAAGGCGATGAACCTGCCGGGGAAGTGGACTGAAGAAGATGCCAGTGAGTTCATTGAACTGATAGTTGAGTTGATGCAGCGCGATGGCGATGCCCTGAATATCTACCGACCCCTCAAGACCGCCGACAAGTTCCATGAATGCATGGCCGGCGAAGTAGGCCTATCCGGATCCAACCAGGCTGGCAAGACCTGTACCACATCCACCGAAGTAGCTATGGCAGCGCTGGGATGCCACCCGGTGCCGGGGAAGTACCCGCCCAACAACTGCAAGATTGCTTGCATCGGTAACGATGGCCGGCATCTCTCGCTGATGTACGAGTACCTTTTCGAGAAGGCACCGTACAAGTGCTTTTACCATCCTGACACCGGCAAATGGACTGTGGTGGAACCGGATAACCCTGACCACCAGAAGTACGAATTGGATTGGGTGGAAGCCCCACCGGTCATCCCGCCGCGAATGGTGAAGAACGTATCCTGGATCAACAAGAAGGAAAAGGAGCCCAAGTCCGTCCGCCTGCACAATGGCACCGTTCTCCGGTTCTACTCCGGTCTGGTGCGAAAGATCCCCCAAGGCCGCAAGTTCCATCTCATCTGGATTGACGAGGAAATCGACAATGCTCACAACTGGATCAATGAATTACGAGCTCGTATTCAGAGCTTGAACGGTCGAATCCTGTGGAGCGCCACCCCGCAGAATGCCACCGAAGAGTTCCTGAACATCCAGCATAAGGCCGAAGCCCCCGATAACCATGAACTGCCCGATGAACAGCAATCAGGGTTCTTCGTGCTGCTCTCTGCCAATAACCCGTACATCTCGAGGAAAGGCCGCGAAGCGTTCGTGGCCAAGTTGCAGAACGACGATGAGCAAATGCAGATCCGCTACTTCGGCGTCTCTGCCCGGTCCTACCTGCTGGTGTACCCCGAGTTCAAAGACAGGAACCTGATACCACCCATCAACCTGCGCTGGGAGGATACCAGGTACATCATCATCGACCCTGGTGCGTCTACTGCAGCGGTTCTATTTGCCTGCTGCCCCCAGCTGGCGAAGCCCAAGGAAGAGTTGAACGAGTATGAGAAGATGTACCGCGTTACTCCAGGATGCGTCATCATCTACGATGAGATCCTTATCAAGCGGGCAAGCTCGGTTCTGGTCGCCCAGGCTATCTACGAGAAGCTGCGGACCCATCCGGCGGGGAATCTCCAGGATCTCACCATTGATCAACGCGGTGGGCGGTCAGTTCGTCCCAAGGAACTCAACAGCGACGAAACCCTGGAGGGGCAGTATTGGAAGGCGATCATCGCCGCCGGCGTGAAACCCAGGTACGACAAGGGATGGAAGTACGGTAGCTATGAACTCAAGTATGGCATCGACATGACGAAAGAGATGCTGATGCCGAGCGATATTGATCACCCCAGGTTGTTCATTACCAACAACTGTAAGCAGACCAAGCATCAATTCCAGGGCTGGAAGAAAAAGAGAGATAATAAAGGGAATTTTATCGGCTATGAAGAAGGCTATGATTTGTTAGCATGTGCGCGATACACTACAACCAGGGTTGCAGCCGAATCGATGGGGTGGGTGGAACCACCTGTATCGGCTGGCCTGAAGCAGATGACCCGCTCCGATTACCGGAAGGTCTACAACGATCTGAAGAGTGGTCGAGGACTTTACTAGGAGGTTTGATATGTCCGCTGTTGCACCGCCTGTCAATACGCCACCCCCCTCGCCGCTTGTCACCGCGGCGAAGGCGTTCATCAACAAGAATGTGCCGATGAATAATCTGCCACCCATCCCCCGCAACAACTCAACCGCCGAGGCGAACGCCCAGCGCCAGGATTACCAGCCTCCCAAATTCTTCCCTGGAGAGATGGTGTTCTACCGGAAGAAGGGGACCGGTACGGAGAACCTCGCGTGGGTGCTGGCCGAGCAAAACAAGTCGTTCACCCTGGCCGTTGCCGAAAACAACAATGTCATCCGCGAGGTGAAGTCGGTCGACTATTGGGATCATACCGACCCCAAGCCTGAAGCGACTGGTGACCCGATGGCCGGCCACCATGTCTACGGAACCTTCCGCCGTACCATCTTCGGTAAGAAGGTGATGGCGATGATGGCTGACCTCACGGACGGCATCCAGTTACCCGAGGCGAACAACGACCAGGCTGAACTCATCCGAACCATAAACGACAAGACTAGCGATGCCTTGTTGGGTATGATGACTGAGATTGAAGAGTTTAAGAAGGGTACGCAGGAGTATGTTTCTAAACTCCAAACCCAGGTTGCTGAGTTAACAGCCCAGGTCCAGGCACTCAAGCCGAAAGAGTCGCCCAAGAAGTAAGGATGAACCATGGCTGCACCCGTTAATTCATTTCTGGAAATGGCTCGGTCGCTCAAGGATTCCCTTCTCAGGGCGATCAAGGCCGGCCTGAACGAGAAGAAACGGGTGTATATACCCGGTGCCAAGGCATGCAATGAATTCTATCTCGGCAACTATAAGCATCTGTTCAAAGAAAAGCAGATGACCGCCGTTGATAACAACTTCCTTACCATCAATACCGAAGTGGCCAACAAGCCCATGCGGTTGCCGATGTTCCAGATGGCAGATAATGTCGTCGCCCAATTCGTCCAGGTTTATTCACCCTACTTGACCCAAGGAGAGATGACGCGGACGGTGGTGGGAGCCAAGCCCTATGCCCCGCCTCCCGCTGCGTACGGCATTGATATCCCCCCTGTTCAGCAAATGCAGATGGGGAATCCTGACCGCAACCAGGTGCAGATGTACGTACAAATGCAGCAACAGGCGGTTCAGCAGTTCCAGATTGATCAGATGATGATGATGAAGGATACAGAGATCCGCAACTGTCGTGCGGAAATGCTGCAAATCCTCCTCAACTACTTCGCCAAAGAACTCAACCTTCGTGAAGAACGCAAGCGCGTGGTCGATGAATCCTTGATCGTCGGCGGCGGCGTCTACATCACCGAACTCGTCAGCCTGCCCGAGTCTCAGCAGAAGCTCATTGCTTCTAACTGGCTCAGCATGAACGATATCGTTTGGGATCCAGATTGCGTACGAACAAAGGATGCGAAGTGGCTGGCTATCCAGTACCGCGCTCCTGCCTGGCTGGTGGCTCGCCTGTTCAATATTCCTGAGTCAGATCTCAAGCCTAACACTAGGTCCGCCGTTGGCCAGAGCATGGCCGACATCATCAACATTGCTCCCCACCACAAGACCGACATTGCGAACGATGAGGTGGTGTTCTGGAAGTTCTGGAGTCGCACCGGTTCAGGCGCTCGCCTGCAGCCGGCGAATGGTCGTAACAAGCTGCTGGACATGTACGACCAGCAGTTAGGCGATTACACCTGGTTCGTGGTGTCCGACTGCTGTGATTACCCGCTTAACTTTGGACCGGCTATCTATCAGCAGGCGTCCATGGTTGATCAGCAGAACAAGCAGATGGCGGCTGAGTATCAGCAGTACAGCCAGATGGCCATGATGCAGGGCATGATGCCCCCGCCAGAGCCACAGCAACAGGATCCATGGGAGATATTCAAGACGGCCTGCCAATGGCCGATTCCCTACTACCTGGATGTTGATGACCCCTGGCCGATTACTCTCCTCGAGTACCACACCCGGCCGGGTTCTCCGTACCCTGTGCCTCACCTGGAATTCTGCCTGTCGTACATGAACTTCATGGTGTGGGTGATCTGCTTTATTGCCGATAAGTGCTACCGTTCCAACCGTACCATCTGGTTGATCGACGAATCCATCAGTGAACAACTGAGGGAAACCATCCTGAACGGCGAGGATGAAGCTGTCGTCAACATGCGGGATGTCAGCGAAGCAGCCATCAAGCAGTTCGTCCAATTCTTGGAAGCTCCTGAGATCAAGAAAGAAATCTTCGATGTCTATGCGTTCTTCCAGGACAAGTTCGAACGTGCCTCCGGTCTGACAGATCTGATGCAAGCGAAGATGGCCCGGGCTGCTCGTTCCGCTACCGAAGCCAAGGTCATCAGTGATGCCAGCACCCTGCGCCCTCAATCGATGGCTGACCAGGTGTATCACATCGATACCCGCGTGGCTCGCAAGGAAGCGATCGCGGCGATGATGCTCCTCACCGGTGAAGACATCGGTGCCATCATGGGCGATGCTGCCGGCAGAGCATGGGATAACCTGGTTCTCAACCGCGATATCGTTACACTCATCCGCGAATCGCAGTATGATGTCGTGGCTTCCCCCGGCCGCGTGCTGGATCTCAATACCCGCCAGGACCAAGCCCAGCAGATGGCAACCGTCATCCTGCCACTGCTCACGCAGATCGGCCAAGTCACCGGCCTGTTCGGGCCCGCCAACGCGGTTCTCACCGAATACGCCAAGGCCAATCAGATTGATCCTGCCCTGATGCAGATCCCCAATATGCCACCACCTCAGCAGACCGCCCCACCCAAGGGGCAGGCTTCCCCGCCAAAGCAGCAACCAAAGGATTGACAGAAGGCAATAACGATGTAAACTACTCCCATCCACTGGAGTAGTTTTATGCGTGAGGTATGTTTCCGTGCGTGGCAGGTCACATCAACGGCGGTCATCCTGGCTTGGGTGATTAGCGGATTTGTGTTTTGGGTGCCTGGCGATGATGTCAGGTCATTCGTCATCATCATGATTTGCGTGATAGGGCTCGTTACCTTTTCGATTGATATCGTTTTTAAGTTTGACTTCGGGAACGATAAGAAGCCGAATAAAGAACACATCACCCATAGATGTGTTGATGTTAAAGAAGTAATAATGGCAATGTTGGGAACACATCCAGATAAGAATAAATACAACTATGACAGCATTGTACGTATTGCTTGCGTTGGTAGGAATCTTGATCATGTGAAGAAGATGTACGAACACTTGTTTGTATCAGAGCCATGCATACCGAAAAGTAAGATTGAGGATATCTATTGGATGGATAAGAAGAATGGAATTCCTAATTCAGTGTATCTCACCAATAATGTGTATGTTAGGTTTTTTTATGACCCTAATTACAGGCCGATCAGAAATGAGTTTGAACTCATTTGGGAGAACGATGTGTCTTTCGTGGAATCTCTCCCCCAATGCACGAAGTATTGCAATAGGTGTGGTGGACTGATTGAGTATGGTAGCAACCAGGGCATAAAAGATCGTCTGTGCGCTAAGTGTTCGCAACTGCCGAGGCATTTCCCGCCGCAAATGGAGCCTGTTGAATGTTTATGTAATAAATGCGGCAAGGTGTTCAAAGGCGCAGGAAGCACTTGCTTTGCATGTTTAATAAGCTCTATACCTACCGGCGTGTGTACTATGTGCGGAAAGGATATTAGTAAAGCAAGTAGCGTCGAGGTTGGTAGTATCAAATGCATTGAGTGTATCATGAAGACGATGGCTCATATGCAGGATATCATTGATAGATCAATAAAGAAACATTCGGAGGAGAAGCAGTGAACGAAAAGCTATACCGAAACAAGTCATCCGTTCGCCTGGAGAGCGGAGTAGAGATAGAGATCCCTGTTATTACTAATAACAAGGATCGCCAGGAACTATACGCCAGTTACCGGCAACGTGGCATGTCGCATGCCGACGCCGAAACCATGGTCGAGGATGACCGGCAAACCCAATACTACGAGCATTTCGTTGCGGTTGCTCGGCATGACGGCATCTTCATCAAGATCCCTGTCTACTCAAAGGATCCAGAGAAGCAGGAGAAGTATGCCCGCCTTCGCCAGATGGGTGAGTCACATAACAGCGCTGAGGCAGCGATTGAGAAGGGCTCGCCCCTGATCGGCTTGTGTGATACCAACCTGCTGAAGTATGACCTGCTGCATAACCAATTCGCTGTAAAGAAGAATGACGACGAACGCGGCGATGCCCTGGCTGAGAAAGCCCGCCGCATGGGTATCAGCACGAAAGGAAAGTTCTATCACCCTGGCATTGCTGTTGAGTATGGCGACCCGCGTGCGTGGGTAGGATCCATCGGCGATATTCAACAGGTGTGTAAAGATCGCGGTTGGGATTTCAATATCCGCGACAACAATATGCAGATCGGCGTCAAGGCTGATATGAGTAAGACCCTGGCTCAGCAGTTCGTGAAGGATGACCACAATGGATAGGCATGATAAAAGAAAGAGAATGCAAGCGATCGTAGACCAGTTGGATAAGAAGGATGCCAAGACCAATGGATAATGTCGTTTGCAAAGTGGTGAGCAACACTCGCGGCGGCATGGTGCATTACACCCTGGAGTCGCCGAGCTATATCGTCACCCTGCTTTCCGTGAACGAGAGAGTCCACACTGATTTCAAGCGCAAGGTGGAAGCGTTCATCAAGGATCTCGCCAAGTCGATTTCGGAAGAAGCGTTCAGGGCTGTAGGGGAAGAACATATTGCCGTTGATATAATCAAGCCATCCGAATTGAACTGAGGTCGCCATGATCCTAACAGCGCGAGACATGCAGGACACATTACTCCGCTACCTGGGCGGTAACAACAATGTCAAGGCATCCCTTGAAATCCGGAGTGCGATCGCTCATGCCCACAAGGAAGTGTGGGGGATGCATGACTGGCCGTACTACCAGGGGCAAAAGCAGATCCAGGTCGATGCCCCCTACTCGAACGGCACTATCACCTATGACGCGGCCACCCGCCGTTTAACGCTCACCGGTGGCGTCTGGCCGGCCTGGACGGAGTACGGATCCATCGTGATCGGCTATGTCATGGTGAAGGTGGCCAAGCGGCTGTCTGACACCGTGGCCGAGATCGACACCGGATCCGCGTTGACGACCGATATCGTTTCCGCCACGACCTACCAGATGTACCGGAACGAGTACCCGCTTGATGATGATGTCAGGAAGGTGGCTTACGTTTCATTCGACACCTGGTCCAAGTTGCCTTTGAAGTATGTTCCTGCTTCTGAGTTCAATGTCCCTACGCAACGGGTGACAGGCACCCCGAGGTATTTCACGATTCAACGGGATCGTCGCCGACTCGGTGGGCTCGTCATGGCATTTTGGCCTTTGCCTCCCCTGGCAAAGACGGTATCCTTTTCCGTGTTCCGCCAGGCTCGAGAGGTTCAATACTGGTCAGAGATTGATGGTAACATCACGGTAGTGGCCGACAGCACGGCGGTGACAGGCACCGGGACGGCCTTTGAATCGGAGATGGCCAATTGCATCTTGCGAATTGGAAAAAACCAGACACCCGTAACATCTTCATTCGGCGGCAACCGCTTCGCCGAGCAAGTCCTCATCGAAAGCGTCGTTTCGCCTACCTCGCTCGTCTGCATGCCAGCGGCGTCCGCTTCCCGGTCCAATGTCAAGTACGAAATAAGTTCGCAAATCGACATCGATGAGCCTGTGATGTCGTCGCTGTTCACGCAGCAATGCTATTTTGAACTGTCCAAGCGGCGCGAGGTGACTGACAAGCAACTGGCTACGCTGATGCAAACACTGGCATTAGCCAAGAAATCTGCTAAATCTAAGTGTGCTGTGGACAGAGGAGTTGAGTACGCTGGAAGCTATGTCAGAGCCTCCAGCATCGTTTGGATTGCAACGACAGGTGTCTAATGAACCTTCGCCCTGTACAGTTTGAGGTGATAGGCCAGTTCAAGGGGATGGCATCCGACTGCGACCCTGAAGACTGTCCGCCTGAGACGCTGTACCGGCAAGTCAACCTGATGTCGATCACGGACGGGATCCTCACCACACGTGGCGGCTTGAAAGAACTCACACTGGACATCCTGGAATAGCCATGAACACATCATTCCTCGGATTCTTCAAGCTGGGCATTGATACGGTGTGGGGCACCTTCACCACGGAAGATTCGGACGGTGCTGCTTCAGAGCCAGAGGCGACCCCTACCTTCGTTTCCTACAGTGAAGATGGGGAAGTGATTGATTCGGGCAACTGCGTGGTTCACGATGCCGGTCCACTGACTGGCTCATACCGGTTCTCATTCCTCCCCACGTCGCCCAACTACGCCAGGGGTAAAACGTCCGAAGTGAAGGTGATTTATTCGGTGAACGGCGTGGAACGATATCCAAGGTTCAGGTTTATTCTCACGTAAGGTGAATCATGCCTTCAGCAACATTCAGCAAGTTCAATTCGTTCACCGAAGCGTTCATGGAAAAGGTGCATAACCTTGGCTCCGATACGCTCAAGGTGATGCTCACCAACTCTGCCCCCAGTTCGTCCAACACGCAGAAGTCTGACATCACGGACATATCGCCAGGGAACGGTTACTCGGCTGGTGGCACTGCTGCTACCATTTCCTCTTCCGCACAGACCAGCGGAACGTACAAGCTGGTGCTGGCTGATGTGACCATCACTGCTTCGGGTGGAGGCATTGGGCCCTTCCGGTACGCGGTGCTGTACAACGATACCGCTT
>ERZ869925.823-NODE-823-length-18195-cov-107.710860_pt1 | contig 18195 bp, 18 predicted proteins | sample MGYA00579311_ERZ869925 | MGnify/ENA primary metagenome ERZ869925 (study PRJEB32216, sample SAMN09231817) | wastewater metagenome | place: USA: Maryland | collected 2016-07-30 | study: EMG produced TPA metagenomics assembly of the PRJNA472060 data set (Reclaimed...
CCCAGCGGGTTCCGTGGTGCGCTGGGGGCGGGTGAGGGCCAGCGGGTTCGGGTCATCGGCGACGTTGGTACCACAGAACCCGTGAAATTTTTTTCAAAATCAAAAACCCAATGGGTTCCTTACTCCCGCCAACCCTTCCGTTGCACAGCCCCCGAACTCCGATGTACACTCCCACCCACTATGGAACAAGGACACCCTCATTCCCTAGGCACGGTTGTCACCGGCGAAACCCCACTCCCAAACTGGCTGTCGTGCCCAGACCCCAAGCCCCCGCGCCCCTCAAAGTCGGCGCGTGAACTGCTGCACATCGAATATGAGCAAGTCTTCGAACGGGTGATTGAAGACATCTACCGAGGCCGGTCCCTGCAATCGCTGATTGACAACGACTACCGCGCCATTTCGTATGAAGACTTCCTGCGATGGGTCAAGCGTGACCCCACTCGCCATGAGCGGTTCAAGGAAGCGCAGGAGATGCGCACCGAGTTCTTGGCCGGTGAGATTCTTGAGATTGCCGATGGGATCGAATCGGTAGACCCCACATCGAACGACACGGTGAACCGGGACAAGCTGCGCATCGACACGCGCAAGTGGCTCATGGGTGCCCACAATCGGAAGCGGTACGGTGAGGTCAAGCAGGTTGAACTCGGCGGCAGCATATCCATCACTGAGGCGCTGGCTGCGGCACACGCCCGGGTGATTGAGGCAGAAGTGGTCGATGTGACCCCGAGACTGGAGGACAGATGATGCTGTGGCTACTGATTGGACTGTTGGTGGTCGTGGCAGCGAGTGCCCTTGGTGATTGGATGACGTGATGCAGAAGCCCCGATACAGCCCCGAAGACGAGCAGACGCTGATGACTCAGCTTTGGAGTCCGTCGATCAAAGACGACCCCGAGGCGTTTGTTCTGTTCGTGTTCCCGTGGGGGCAGAAGAACACCCCACTCGAACACTTCAAGGCGCCTCGGGCGTGGCAGCGCCGGACCCTGCGCAGGATACGGGACTTCATCCGGGAGAACCGGGGCAAGCTGAGCAACGGTGAGTTGATCGACGCGCTGCGCAGGGCGGTGTCGTCCGGGCGGGGGGTTGGCAAGTCGGCGCTGGTCAGTTGGTTGATCCTGTGGATGCTGACCACCAGGATCGGGAGCAGCGTGATCGTATCGGCCAACAGCGAGAACCAGTTGCGCAAGGTGACGTGGGGCGAACTGACCAAGTGGGTGACGATGGCGCTGAACGCCCACTGGTGGGAACCCACGGCCACGAGTCTGTCGCCCGCGTCGTGGTTGACTGAGTTGGTTGAACGTGACCTCAAGAAGGGTACTCGGTATTGGGGGGCTGAGGGAAAGCTGTGGAGCGAGGAGAACCCTGACGCCTATGCCGGTGTTCACAACATGGACGGCATGATGGTGATCTTCGACGAAGCCAGCGGTATCCCGGACAGCATCTGGTCCGTGGCTGCGGGCTTCTTTACCGAGAACATCCTGGACCGGTACTGGCTGGCGTTCAGCAACGGGCGCCGCAACACGGGGTATTTCTACGAGGCCGTGGACGGGTCGAAGCGGGAGTTTTGGGAGAGTGAGAAGATCGACGCCCGTACCGTCGAGGGCACGGACAAGACGATTTACCAGCAGATCATCGACGAGTACGGCGAAGACTCCGACGAGGCGCGGGTTGAAGTGTACGGGGACTTTCCCAAGAGTGGACAGGACCAGTTCATCGCCCCACACCTTGTCGATGACGCCATGAAGCGCCCGCAGTACAAGGACATGACTGCACCCGTGGTCCTCGGCGTTGACCCGGCCCGTGGGGGCATGGACAGCACTGTGATTGCCGTGCGTCGTGGGCGGGACATCGTGGCGATCAGGCGATTCAGGGGTGACGACACCATGACCACGGTCGGACATGTCATCGACGCCATCGAAGAGTATCGGCCCGCGTTGACGGTGATTGACGAGGGTGGGCTGGGCTACGGGGTGTTGGACAGACTGGTCGAGCAGAAGTACAAGGTCAGAGGGGTGAACTTCGGCTGGAAGGCGAAAAACCCGGTGATGTGGGGCAACAAACGGGCGGAAATCTGGGGAGCGATGCGCGACTGGCTCAAAACAGCGAGTATCCCGCAGGACAGGTTGCTGAAGGGTGATCTGATCGGTCCGATGAAGAAGCCCAACTCCGCAGGGACCATTTTTCTCGAAGGGAAGAAGGAAATGAAGGCGCGGGGACTGGCTTCTCCCGACGCTGCTGACGCCATTGCTGTCACTTTTGCCTATCCTGTGGCACATCGTGAGTACAATGAGCGACGAAACACCCGCCACAACGCCCAAAATGGCGCTGCTTTGACCTCATGGATGGGTTCGTGAGAGCAACCAACCCCAACGACTACCGAAAATGACCCTGAAAGCCCGTCAAGACTGCCTCATTGTGCGCCCCGACATGGAAAAACACGATCTGTTCGTGCTGTTGCGACAAAAACAGACCGGTACGGGCGTCGTGGTGGCCGCTGGACCGGACACCAGAGAGGTAAAAGTCGGCGACAAGGTGCTGTTTGGTGATTCCATCGGTCAGGAGCTACAATGGGAGGGTGAAAACCTGCTCGTGATGCGTGAGGCTCACACTCTCGGAGTATTTGACGCATGAAAGACACCACCGGAATCACGGCTGTCGCAAACGTAGCCAAAAACGGCCCCAACCCGTCGAAAGGTGGTTCCGAGGACGTTCTTACTGTCGCCCGTAGTCGCATGACTATGGCGATTTCGGCCTATTCCGAGACCCGGGAAAACGAGCTTGATGACCTGCGGTTCTTCGCGGGCTCTCCCGACAACCAATGGCAATGGCCTGCTGACGTGCTCCAGACGCGCGGCGCGGTGCAGGGTCAGACAATCAACGCCCGCCCCTGCCTGACCATCAACAAACTGCCTCAGCACGTTCGCCACGTGACGAACGAGCAGCGAATGAACCGCCCCGGCATCAAGGTCATTCCTGCCGACGACAAGGCGGACCTTGACATGGCAGAGGTGTACAACGGGGTCATCCGGCACATTGAGTACCTGAGTGACGCCGATGTCGCTTACGACACGGCTTGCGAGAATCAAGTGTCCTACGGTGAGGGTTACGTTCGCATCCTGACCGAGTATTGCGACGAAACCACCTTCGACCAAGACATCAAGATTGGTCGGATTCGCAACAGCTTCTCGGTTTACATGGACCCGATGATTCAAGACCCCACGGGCGCGGATGCCCGCTGGTGCTTCATCACCGAGGACATGACCAAAGCCGAGTACGAGCGCATGTACCCCAACGCCGCACCCATCACGACCCTGATGTCGCTGGGTGTGGGCGACCAGTCGATCAGCCAGTGGATCAACCAGAACACGGTTCGGATCGCCGAGTATTTCTATGTTGAGTATGAAAAAGCCCGGTTGAACCTGTACCCGGGCAACCAGACCGCCTTTGACAACACCCCTGAAGACAGGGCGCTCCGACTCGTGTTTGGCAAGCCTCTGCGCTCCCGCGACTCAGATCGCAAGCGGGTGCGTTGGTGCAAGATCAACGGCTACGAAATTCTGGAAGAGCGCGATTGGGCCGGATCGTTCATCCCCGTGGTGCGCGTTGTCGGCAACGAGTTTGAGGTCGATGGACGGATGTACGTGTCGGGCTTGGTGCGCAACGCCAAGGATGCCCAGCGCATGTACAACTATTGGGTGTCGCAGGAGGCCGAGATGTTGGCGCTGGCACCCAAAGCCCCGTTTATCGGCTACGGTGGGCAGTTTGAGGGGTATGAGCAGCAATGGAAGACGGCCAACACGAACAACTGGCCCTATCTGGAGGTCAACCCGGACGTTACGGACGGTCAGGGTGCGGTGTTGCCACTACCCCAGCGAGCACAGCCCCCGATGGCCTCCAGCGGGCTGTTGCAGGCCAAAGCGGGTGCGGCTGAGGACATCAAGAGCGCCACGGGTCAGTACAACGCATCGTTGGGGATGACCAGCAACGAACGGTCGGGTAAGGCGATCCTTGCGCGTCAGAAGGAAAGCGACGTTGGCACCTACCACTATGTTGACAACCTCGCCCGCGCCATCCGCCACATCGGTCGCCAATTGATCGACCTGATCCCGAAAATTTACGACACGGAGCGCATCGCCCGCATCATCGGCGAGGATGGTGAACCATCGACCGTCAAGATGAACCCGACGCAAGAGGAGCCGGTCAAGAAGATCGTCGATCAAGAGGGTGTTGTGATCGACAAGATTTACAACCCCGGCGTCGGCAAATACGATGTGCGTGTCATCACTGGCCCGGGTTACGCCACCAAGCGTCAGGAAGCCCTTGAGTCGATGGCTCAGTTGCTGCAAGGCAACCCTCAGTTGTGGCAAGTCGCTGGTGATTTGTTCGTCAAAAACATGGACTGGCCGGGTGCTCAAGACCTCGCCAAGCGGTTTCAAAAGACCCTCGACCCCAAGGTGCTGGCCGACGATGACAACCCGGCACTGTCGGCAGCAAACCATCAGATTCAGGCACTGCAGGCCGAGATGCAGAACATGTTCAACATGCTGCAAAACGTACAAAGCTCAATGGAGGCCAAAGACATCGCCGTCAAGGAGTTTGAGGCCCAGATCAAGGCATATCAAGCCGAGACACAACGCATCAGCGCGGTGCAAGCGGGCATGTCCCCCGAGCAGATTCAGGACATTGTGATGGGCACTATTGCTGCCGCGCTGGACACCGGTGATCTGGTCGCGGGATCGCCTCAGATGGGAGATGCAAATGAAATGCGCTGACTTCATCGGCCATTTGTTTCTGGCGCGAGATGTGACCCATTCTGTGCATCTCAACACCCGCAGCTTTTCCAAGCATTCCGCGTTGGCGGTGTTCTACGACGAAATTGTGGAACTCGCTGACAAGTTCGCAGAAGCGTACCAAGGGCGTCATGGGTTGATCGGACCTGTGACACTGGTGTCTGCCAAGAAGACAACCAACGTTGTGGAGTTTCTTGCAGATTCGCTTGCTGAGATTGAGTCAGAGCGGTACAAGGTGTGTGAAAAGACCGACACCCCGCTTCAGAACATCATTGATGAAATCGTTGGGCTGTATTTGTCCACACTTTACAAACTCAAGTTCCTCGCGTAAGGACTCAACATGACGGTCAACCTTTCCGCACTGGCCGGTGCCGGTCAACAGTTTTTTGACAACAACGGCAATCCGTTGAGGGGTGGCAAGTTGTACAGCTATGCAGCCGGAACAACTACACCTCAAGCCACCTACACCAGCGCCAGCGGTGCGACAGCGCACACAAATCCGATTGTTTTGGATTCGGCTGGTCGAGTGGCAACGGGTGAAATTTGGGTGACCGCTGGTCAAAATTACAAGTTTGTGTTGAAGACCTCGGCAGAAGTAACAATTGCTACTTGGGACAACATTACAGGCATTAATGGCACGGGTATTGCCACAAACGCCGAGTTTGTTGAATACGACCCACCATTCGCGGGAGCTTTGACCAGTGGTTACACCGTAGAGGACAAGTTGGCTCAGACTGTCAGCGTCAAGGATTTTGGTGCGGTTGGGGATGGGGTTACGGATGATACTGCTGCTATTAATGCGGCGTTAAATTCGTATACACCAAGAACAACAGGGAGTACATCTACTGGTAGGTTACAAGTCTATTTTCCTGCTGGACGCTACCTATGCAATATAGAAATTGTCCACCCTAATGTACATTGTAAAGGAGCCGGGGTTGGCACAACCATACTGTATTCAGCGAACCCTTCTTACCCTGTTATAACATTCGGAAATGGCACGTCTGAAGTTGAATATTGTTCTTTCTCTGATTTTTCTATTGGTGAGCGTGGGCGTGTAACAGATACCCCGGCTGGTATTTTGTTCAATGGTGCTAGTCAATGTAACGTTGACAATTTTCTTGTTTATGGAACCAGCGGGTACGGGGTACATCTATACGCCACTGGTACGAAACCGAATTATTTTAATCATTTTACTAATTTTTCAATTGACTACTGCGATAAGGCCGGTGTGCGTTCACAAAATGCAGCGTTTGGTAACAACGGTTGCTTTTTTGCAAATGGAACAATACATGGGCATAATAAGGTTGCGGGTCCATCTTATGTCATGCAAGTGAGCGATATTATATTTCTCAGTCAAGTATATACTCAAAGTACAAGTGATTTAGGGTTTTTGTTTGAGGGGAGTTCCTCTGGACTGTGGGCAGCGGACTGTAATTTTGAAGTTAATCCCGGCGGTAGTCAAGTAAATTTTATTTTTAATACAGCTAGGGCTTACCCGTTGCCTTATTACTTTTACGGAACATTCCAAATGAGTGGTCTTATGAAGTTTTATGATAACACAACTGCTCCGTATTATAGTTACACAAGTGCTAGAACGCCAAATATGTACTTTCCGAGGGTGATGGACTATTTATATTTTCCTGATTCTCAAGATGCTGCGTATAAACAAATTGGACAACTTACAGATAATACCACTAAAATTTATAACAATTACGGATATTTGTATTTAGAAGGGAAAAATGGTACTAGGTTCCTAAAATCACCTGCAGTTAGGTACTCTGGAACACCGGCAATAACCTTTGATAACCTTACAAATCAGGTTTATTGCGGAAATTCATCTGGTAATTTTATCATCCAGCAAGTGTCAGGTAAAACATTACAGATGACGTATCTGTTTCCTGTGTATGCAAACAATGCGGCGGCATTAGCTGGCGGATTAACGTCTGGGATGATGTATAGGACAGGTGGTGACCCTGACGTGGTGTGCATAGTTCACTGATATTACTATGGTGTTACGATATTTAACACAATCACTACTTACACCGACAAACAATAAGGAAACCAATAACTGACCTCAATCCTCAAATTACGCACTACATCTGGCGGCTCCATCAGTCTACAGCCCCACAGTGGCTTCCGGCGTCACTCGCAACGCAGACGTGGCCACCATCGCCGGGGCCAACTTCAGCGATTTCTGGCAGGCAGGCAAAGGCGGCGCATCTGTGCAGACGATCCCTTCCACCGTGTCGGGCGTCCGTCCACTGGTGCGGTTCGACGACAACACCGCAAACGAGATCATCGCGCTGCGTGGCAACACGGCAAATCCCGAGTTGTATATTCGGACTGGTGGAGTAGATCAGGCCCAGATCGACGCTGGCACGATTGCGGCCAACACAGCCTACAGCCTGACCGGCTGGTGGGCTACCAACGACTGCAAGGCACGTCAGGACTCAGGCGCAGTGGTCGCAGACACCACGGCCACCATCCCAACGGTTACTCAGATGCGGATCGGATCAGATGGCGCCAACTATTTGAACGGCACCATCGCCACCATTGACTATTACGACTCGTTCTTTGGCCGACCCATTTACGCTCGGCGCAAGAACAAAGTCCTTGCATCACTTCTTTGAAAGGAACCAGCATGTCTGAATTCACACCATTTTCACAAAACGGCACAACTCGTGCTCTAACTGCCGACACCACCGCACCTGCTGCGGTTCAAGTTTTGCCGACATTTACCAGTGCCCTCAACCCCCGCAACCAATTTCGGGTGGTTAACGCAGGGACTAATGTTGCGTTTTTGGGTACAGGTCCAACTGCTGCTCTTGCTGTGGCAAATGCTGCGCCAGTAACCACTACGGGTGATGGAATTCCCATGCTGTCGGGGGCTGTTGAAATCTTTTCATTTCCTCCGACTTGGTATTTCACCGCCCGCACAGCGTCAGGAACAAGTCAGATTTACATTACGCCGGGCGAAGGTCTATAATTCAATCACACCGTACCGGCGAGGTTCACCGGGGTTCCAATGGAACAGCAATGACTGATGAAGTCCAAAAACCAGCGGGAGTTGATTCCGCGCCATCCCCCGAGGTGACGGCCATCCCGGGTCAGGTACAAAACGCGCCGGAAGTAGTCGAAAATAGCCAAGAGAAACAACCCGACGAGAAGAAATTCTCACAGGTTGAACTCGACGCCATGATCGGCAAGCGCCTCGCAAGAGAGCAACGCAAGTGGGAACGTGAGCAGCAGACCAAGCAAGCAGAAATGCAAGTGCGGCAGTCGGTGCCGAAGGAATTACCGCCCGCCGATCAGTTTGAGTCCGTCGAAGCCTATGCTGAGGCACTGGCTGTCAAAAAGGCCGAAGAACTGATCGCGCAGCGTGAACTTCAGAGGCAACGCGCCCAAGTTGAGGACGCCTACGCAGAGCGTGAAGAAGAAGCCCGGGCCAAGTATGACGATTTCGATCAAGTCGCGTACAACCCGAACCTTCGGATCACCGACGTGATGGCTGAGACAATCAAAGCGTCCGAAGCTGGTACTGATCTGGCCTACTGGCTGGGTAGCAACCCGAAAGAAGCTGATCGCATCTCGCGCCTGTCGCCGCTCCTGCAAGCCCGTGAAATTGGGAAGATTGAGGCCAAGTTGAGTGCCGAACCTCCCCAAAAGAAAACAACGTCTGCGCCAGAACCGATTCGTCCGGTCAGCGCCCGCGCTGTGAACCCCGGTGTCACTGACACCACCGATCCACGGTCCATCCAGACCATGAGCACATCGGAATGGATCGCAGCAGAGCGCCAACGGCAAATGGAGAAGATGCGGGCGCAACGCAACCGCTAACTTAAAGGACTGAAAATGAGCAACAGTTTGCTTACCATTGACATGATCACCCGGAAGTCTCTGGAGATTCTGGAGAACAACCTCGTGATCACCCGCAACGTGAACCGTCAATACGACGACTCGTTTGCTGTGAACGGTGCCAAGATCGGCTCCACCCTCCGCATTCGTCTGCCCGACCGCGCACTGGTGACGGACGGTGCCGCGTTGCAGACTCAGGACGACAACGAGCAGTACACCACGCTGACCGTCGCCAGCCAGAAGCACGTCGGCATCAACTTCACCTCTGCTGAGTTGACCATGCAGTTGGACGACTTTGCCGAGCGTGTGCTGAAGCCGCGTATCAGCCAACTGGCCTCCACTGTGGACGCCGACGTCGCCAATGCCTACAAGCTGATCGGCAACTCGGTGGGTACCCCGGGAACGACTCCGGCTACCGCTCTGGTCATGCTGCAGGCCCAGCAGAAGCTGAACGAGAATGCTGCCACCATGTCGCCGCGTTACCTGACCGCAAACCCCGCAGCCAACGCAGCGTTGGTGAACGGGCTGTCTGGTTTCTTCAACCCCACCGACGTTATCTCGCGCCAGTTCAAGGCCGGAATGATGGGCGAACAGGTGCTCGGTTACGAAGAAGTGAACATGAGCCAGTCGATCAAGGTTCACACTTGCGGAACCCGGGCGGCTACTGGCAACACCACTGGTGCGGCTGTGACCACCGAAGGCGCCACCACGCTGACGTTGACCGTTGGCTCGGGCGAGACCATCAACCCCGGTGACGTGTTCACCATCGCCGACTGCTTCGCTGCCAACCCGCAGACCCGCGAGTCCACCGGCTCGTTGTTCCAGTTTGTGGCACTGGCTTCGTCTACCGTCACCACCACGGCCACTGTGACGGTTGCTCCGATGTACTCGGCCAGCCATGCCTTGTGTACGATGGTGTCTCTGCCTGCGACCAGCAAGGCGGTCGTGTTCGTTGGTGCTGCTTCGACCAGCTACCCGCAGAACATGGCGTACCACCGTGACGCCATTGCGTTCGCCACTGCCGACCTGTTGCTGCCGCAGGGGGTCGATATGGCGTCGCGGGCTGTCCACAACGGCATCAGTCTGCGGGTTGTTCGTCAGTACGACATCAACAACGACCGTATGCCGTGCCGGGTCGATGTCCTGTACGGCTACAACACCATCCGTCCGCAGATGGGCTGCCGCATCTGGGGTTAACCCGAGTGGGGCTTCGGCCCCTTTTTCCGAACTTCATTTTCAAAGGAATCATCATGGCTCTCCCCAACGGCGCAGGCGGTTTCCAGGTTGGTGCCGGCAACCGCGCCGAAACCATCATGGGCGCATTTGCCGCCCCTCAGACCGCAACATCCACCGCCACCCTGACCGCCGCTCAAGTCGTGAACGGCTGGCTGGTTGCCAACCCCGGCACTTCTGCCGCAACCTACACGTTGCCTACCGGCGCGGCTATCGACGCCGCCGTACCCAATGCCGTCATTGGCAGCACGTTTGACTGGGCTGTCGTCAACACCGGCACCTCGTCCGGCGCTGTGACGTTGGCGGTGAACACGGGTGTCACGGATGGCGGCAACGCTGTCGTGGCGGTTGCGGTCACGACCAGTGCGCTGTTCCGCTTCCGCAAGGTGGCCGACAGTACGTTTGTCGTCTACAAGATCGCCTGATCTTCATCACCACATGAGAAACGAGACTTCGGTCTCGTTTCTTCATAGGAGCCCCATGAACATCATCCTCACTCACCCGATCCACGGCGCCAAGATTGCGACCCACCCTGACGAGGTCAAGCAAGATGAAAAAAACGGATGGGTGCAGTACAATCCCGACACGCCTGCACAGGTGGAGTCCGAAGAACCCAAAGCCGAAGCTGAAAAGCCCAAGCGCAAGTACACCCGGAAACAAACCGACCAACCCGTCGAACAGCCCAACGAAGTCCCTTCCTTCTTGACTTCGGCAAGCGACGAATGCGAAGGACCGCGAAATGGCGACAGCCGGGGAACAGATCAATAGAGCACTCAGACTGCTGGGTGTTCTCGCAGAAGGTGAAACCCCGTCAGCCGCAAGTGCTGAGGACGCTCTGACTGCGCTCAACCAGATGCTGGACTCGTGGAGTGTCGAGCGGCTTGCCGTGTTCTGCACTCAAGAACAGGTGTTTACATGGCCCGCTGGTCAGATCAGCCGCACCCTCGGCCCCACTGGTGATTTCGTGGGCACCCGCCCCGTACAGATTGACCCCGCCACGTACTACATTGCCCCGAGTGATGTGTCATACAACATCAAACTGATCAACCAGCAGCAATACAACGGCATCGCAGTCAAAACCGCGACATCCACGTTCCCGCAGGTCATGTTCGTCAACATGACGTTCCCGGACATCGAGATGGTCGTGTACCCAAGGCCGACGCAGGACTTGGAGTGGCACATCGTATCGGTTGAGGAACTGGCGCAGCCTGCTGATCTGGCGACCGACCTGTTTTTCCCACCGGGGTACATGCGGGCGTTTGCGTACAATCTCGCGTGCGAAATTGCTCCCGAGTTCGGGGTTGAACCGTCGCCACAGGTGCAACGAATCGCCATGACAAGCAAACGCAACCTGAAGCGCATCAACAACCCGGACGACGTGATGGGGATGCCTTACGCCGTCGTTGCAAACCGTCAGCGGTTCAACATCTACGCCGGTAATTTCTGATGAAGACGCCCATCCTTGGGTCATCCTACGTTGCCCGCAGCGTCAATGCTGCTGACAGCCGCATGGTGAACCTGTACCCCGAGATGGTGCCCGAGGGTGGCAAGGAACCCGCGTTTCTGAACCGTTGCCCCGGGTTGCATCTGGAGGTCGTTGTCGGCAGTGGGCCGGTGCGAGGGTTGTGGGTGCTTGGTGAAAACCTGTACGCTGTCAGTGGTAGTCGGCTGTACAAGGTTTCGCCGACTTACGTTGTCACAGACTTGGGCGCCGTGAGTGGCGCTGGACCAGTCAGTATGGCTGACAACGGCATCCAGTTGTTCGTTGCCTGTAACGGCCCCTCGTACATCTACAACGCGAACACGGGCGTCTTTGGTCAGATCACCGACCCTGATTTCCCCGGCGCTGTGCTCGTATCGTACCTTGATACGTATTTTGTGTTCAACGAACCCAACAGCCAGAAAATATGGGTCACTGAGTTGCTGGACGGCACATCAATTGATCCGTTGGACTTTGCGTCTGCTGAGGGCGCCCCCGATGGTGTGGTTGGCAACATAGCAGATCACCGGGAACTGTGGGTGTTCGGTACCAACTCGGTGGAGGTTTGGTACAACAGCGGCAACGCAGACTTCCCCCTTACCCGGATACAGGGTGCGTTCAATGAGTTGGGTTGTGCGGCCCCGTACTCGATTGCAAAAATGGACAACGGGTTGTTCTGGCTCGGCAGGGACGCCCGGGGTCAGGGTATGGTGTACCGTGCAAACGGGTACACGGGTCAGCGCATCTCGACTCATGCTGTCGAGTGGCAAATCCAGCAGTACGGCGACTTGTCGGACGCCATTGGGTACACTTATCAACAGGACGGTCACAGCTTTTATGTGCTCGTGTTCCCAAGTGCAAATACGACATGGGTATACGATGTGGCGACTCAGGCGTGGCACGAACGCGCGGGATTTGTGGATGGTGCGTTCACTCGCCACAGGGGGAACTGTCAGGCGTTTTTCAACACCAACGTCATGATCGGGGACCACGAGAACGGCAACATCTACTCGTATGACCTGACCAACTATTCGGACAATGGTACTCCTCAGAAGTGGTTGCGGTCTTGGCGGGCGCTACCGACCGGGCAAAACAACCTCAAGCGCACTGCGCAGCACAGCCTTCAGCTTGATGTGGAGTCGGGTGTCGGTCTGAACACAGGGCAGGGCAGCGATCCGCAGGTCATGTTGCGCTGGTCTGACGACGGTGGTCATACGTGGTCAAACGAGCACTGGACCAGCATCGGCAAGATCGGCGAATACGGGCGCCGCGCCATCTGGCGCAGGCTCGGGATGACCATGAAGCTGCGTGACCGCGTGTACGAAGTCAGTGGCACCGACCCTGTGAAGATCGCCATCATGGGCGCAGAGCTTGTCGTGGGTGGCACAAATGCCTGATCCGCTGAACGTACCGCTCACGCCACCGAGGGTGCCGTTTACGGACCCCCGCACGGGGAATATCTCGCGCGAATGGTACATGTTCTTCTTCTCGCTGTTCCGCACTGTTGGTGGCAGCAGCCAGTCGTTGAATGACTTGCAGAAGGCCCCGTTGCAGGGCGACCTGATTGCGCAGACAACCGAGTTGTCAAAGCAGATTGAATCGTTGGCGGCTGAACCAAGCCCGATGCAACTGTTGGCGCAGATCGCGGACATTCAGAACCAACTCGACGCCCTGAAGCTGCAAGTTCGGCCTGAACTTGGCAGCATGGCGTCCGTGCAGCAAGACAACACCCGGTTCATTGGTTATTCGCTGGAACCGTCACCCGATGTTGTGTACAGCCCCGGCGTCACAGCGTGGAACTCCGACGACGGCACACTCGATGTCGGTTTGTATGGCGGTAGTGTCCTGCAAGTCGGCCAGGAGAACCATTACTACGCCAAAAACACCAGCGGGGCGACGATTGTCAACGGGTCCCCGGTCATGTTCACCGGGACTGTCGGAGCCTCTGGCAAGCTGACGTTCGGCCTCGCTGTTGCCGATGGTTCGGTCCCGTCAGAGTACATGATGGGGGCTGTGACCCAAGACGTAGCAAACAACGCATTCGGGTACGTTACATCGTTTGGGCTGGTTCGCGGGTTCAACACGACCGGCACACCCGTTGGTGAGGTGTGGGCAGATGGTGATTTGCTGTATTTCGACCCCGCCACGCCGGGGACTTGGACAAAATTCAAACCAGCAGCCCCGAGCATCACCGTCCCTGTGGCCGTAGTGGTCAACGCAGCGTCAGGCGGCGCGGGTTCGATTTTCATGCGGATGGAGTTGAGCGAGTCACTTTCTTCGTTGCAGGACGTGAATATCGCAAGTGTGGCGAATAACCACACGCTGGTTTACAAACTCGCCAATAACCGCTGGGAAAATCGCGCACCGGTTGATGCGCGGGAAGACCTTGGGCTTGGTACCGGAACACCGACAAACGGCCAGATTCTCATCGGCAACGGCACCAAGTTTCTGACGGCCAGTGTCACAGCAGGCGCCAATATCGCCGTCACACCGGGCGCCGGGTCGCTGACAATTGCAACAACGGGCGCATCCGGGTCGTTCACTGCCGACAGTGGTGAGACAATTACCGTGATCGATGGTGTAATCACAAGCATCGTTTAAGGACATAAAGTGACTGTTCAAGTAAAAGTTCTGGTTCCGGCAAAAACTGTCGAGAACACCCAGACAACTCAATACACGGCCACCAACGTGACCACCATCATCGACAAGTTCACGGCGACCAATTACAGTGCCTCGGCTGCGACGATCTCGGTGAACTTGGTGACCGCCGCTGGTTCCGCTGGCAACGCCAACCTGATCACCAAGACCAAGACGCTCCAGCCGTCCGAGGTCTACACGTTCCCAGAACTGGTGGGTCAGGTTTTGGGGAATGGCGACTTCATCTCGACGATTGCCGGGACTGCCAGCGCCATCAACATGCGCGTCAGTGGTCGTGAGGTGACTCAGTGAGAATAACCTACGGTAAAGGGTTTGAGGTTGCGCCGCCGCAGATGATGCGGCAAAAGGTGGAAACCTTGCAGCAGGAATTGTCCAAGCTGCCGCAATACGAACCCGAGACAAAACACTATTTCCACGGCGGCATGTACTGTCGTGAAGTGTTTCGTCACGCCGGGGTGCTCGTGGTCGGCGCAGTCCACAAGAAAGAACATTTCTACCTCATCGTGTCGGGAACTGTCCAGATCACGGATGGTGAGGGAAATGCGCAAGAGGTTACCGGGCCTCACTTGTTTCAAAGCAAACCCGGGACAAAGCGGGCGGTGTACGCAGTTACCGACACGCTTTGCATGACGTTCCACGCCATCGAGGCCAAAACAGTCGAGGAAGCCGAAGCCGAATTGGTTGAGGCCGACCCCGATTCGATGTACAGTCTCGGTAATCGGGTCGAACACACAGAAATCGAGGCGCAGCCATGACTTTTTGGGTTGCTGGTGCCGTTGTCGGCAGTGCTGTAATTGGAGGCATTTCTTCCAATAAGGCAGCAAGTACGCAAGCGTCTGCCGCAGACCGTGCTGCGGATTTACAATATCAGCAGTTCGAGCGTCAAGTTCAACTGTCTGAACCGTGGCGCAAAGCTGGAGAAACGGCACTCAACAAGCTGATTCCGCTGACCGAATACACCCCGTTTGGTATGGCTCAGTTTCAAGCTGACCCGGGCTACGGATTCCGCATGTCTGAAGGCATGAAAGCTCTGGAACGGTCGGCTGCGGCCCGTGGTGGCTTGCTGTCAGGTGCTGCACTCAAAGGCATCCAACGATTCGGTCAAGACCTTGCCTCGCAAGAGTACACCAATGCATTCAATCGGTATCAGACCGAACGTGCTGCACGGCTGGCCCCGTTGCAATCGTTGGCCGGTATCGGGCAAACGTCGGCCCAGCAAATTGGGCAGGCAGGTCAGACGATGGCGTCCAACGTCGGGGAAGCCCTGACCAGTGGTGCCGCTGCTCGGGCCTCCGGTTATGTCGGCGGTGCCAACGCGCTCACCGGTGCGCTGGGTACCTACCTGAACTACTCGCAGGGTCAGAACATGCTCAACGTGCTGCGCAGCCGGGGTGTGCCAGCATTCACGCCAACGACGAATTACCCTTCGTATGAAGTGCCGTACACGGCGAATATCGGATAAGGATTCGATATGGCACTCAACCCCAACATTTCACTGGCAGTCAAGCCACTCGAACTTCAAGACCCGCTGGTTCAGTACGGCAAGGTCATGGCAATCCAAGGTGCCCAGTCGCAGAACCAACTGGCGCAGTACCAGCTTGGCGCTGCTCAACGTGCCGAGGCGAAAGACATCGCCCGCACCAACGCTCTTGCACAAGCAGGAACCGACGACACGGCTATCGCCAATGCGTTGCTGAAGTCCGGTGACCTGAAAGGCTACTCGGACTTCCTGAAGACGCGCCGCGAAACGATGAAGGCCGACACCGAACTGGTGGACACCAAGCTGAAGCAATCTCGCGCATTCCTCGAAAACATCAACCCGAACGACCCCAACGCCCCCCAGCAGTATTTGGCATGGCATCAGGCCAACCACGCTGACCCGGTGCTTGGTCCTGTGCTGAAGGCCCGAGGCATCACTGCCGAGCAGTCTCTTGGTCGCATCAATGACGCAATTTCCAAAGGTCCACAGGCGTTCGCGCAACTGTTGGCCGAGTCGAAGCTGGGCACTGACCGGTTCATGGAACTGAACAAACCGCAACTGTCCACCACCGACCTCGGCGGGCAAGTCGTGTCGCGCACGTTCGCCCCGATCACCGGTGAACTCAAGACCATCGGCACCGAGAAGAAGGCGATGGCTCCGGGCGAAGCCGAGCGCATTCGCAACGAAGGTCGCCGTGTCGCGGTGCTGGAGGACAGGGTAAAAGATGCTGGCGTCCCCGGAGTGCAGCTTTCCAAGAAAGAATTGCAGGCCCGGGAGGCGTCGTTCCCGAAAGCAACAACCGCACTCAAGGGATTTGAGGCCGACGCCGACGAACTTATCTCCGATCTTGAACGACTCAAGAAGCACCCTGGTCTTTGGAACATCACCGGGGTGATCGCGGGGCGCACCCCTTCGCTTTCCGCAGACGGTCGAGCGGCACAGGCGCTGTATGACAAGATCATCGCAAAGGGTGGCTTTCAGTCACTGCAAGACATTCGGAACGCCTCGCCGACAGGTGGTGCTCTTGGATCAATATCCAACCAAGAAGGACAGCAACTCAAGGCTTCGTTCTCGGAGATTGACCAAAAAATGGACGCCAAAGACGTTCGCGCGGCAATCGACCGAACCATCCAGAAAGTTGCTGGCAGTAAACAGCGTGTACGTGAGGGATACGAACTGACCTACGAGTATCGCACCCCTGCCGCACCAGCCGCAGGTGGCGTAATTGACTTCGGGAGCCTGAAATAATGGACGTTCGTCTGCCCGATGGCACGATCATCAGAGGCGTTCCTGATGGGATGAGCAAGGCCGAACTGACGGCCAAGCTGCAAGCCAACGGGTACGATGTCAGCAAACTCACGGCGCCACCGGCGCCGCAACTACCTGATTCACTGCGCCCGCGACCCTCTGTTGACGCCATCCCTCAGGAGCGCACGCTGTGGGAGAAGGCACGACCGTTTGTCGCCCCCACTGTTGAGGCTCTTGGTGCAGCCGGTGGTGCGGTTCTCGGGGGTGGCGCGGGGCTGCTCGGTGGGGGTCCCGTGGGTGCTGCCGCAGGTGGTGCCGCTGGTGCGGGTCTGGGGTACGGGATTGCCAAAGAGGTGCTGGAACTGGCCGACACGTCGCTGGGCACCAAAGCCCCGCGCCAAGGTGCTGCACAGATCGTGGAGCCTGTGCGCAATGTGCTCGAAGGCGCAGCATTTGATGCGGCTGGTCGTGTGGCTGTCCCGATGATCGCCAAGGGTATTGGGAAGTTGGCCGACATCCGCAGAATGCCCGCGACCAAAGCCGCCAACATTGCCCGCAACGCCCTTGGTCCCGACTTGCCCGAAGTGGTCAATGCCCTCAAGGCAGGGCAGGGCAAGGGAATCAGTGCCGCACAGGCCAGTGCCGACATCAACAGTCCGACATGGCAGGCCCTGATCGACCGCGCAACGGCCCGCGATCCGAGATTCGTCGCAGCGTTGGAGAAGTCCCAAGGTGATGCGTCACTCAACGCACTGGCCAGGTTGGTCGGTGGTAAAACAGCCGCAGATGTCCGGGGTACGACAGAAGGTGCCAAAGAAGCTGCCCGCAGCATCACCAGCCCCATGCGCGAGACTGCTCTCAACCGGGCGAACCTCGGTAAAGAAGTCGCCCGTCTGGAGGGGATGTCTGCCGAACTCGGTGAGCAGGCTGCGGCCAAGGTGCAGGATGTTCGTCGCCTCATGGACGCCGGTGAAGTCGCTGAGGCGGGTGCCCGCCTTGACCTGATCAAGAGGAACCTTCCTGTCGGCCTGACCAAGTACACGTACCCCGGCGAACTCGCGGAGCGTGCGTTCAATGAGTGGTCAAACAAGGCGGCTCAGGCATCACTCGATCTTGGTCAAGGTGCCCGATTTGCCGAACAAGCGGCTGGTGCGTTGCGCTCGGTGGGCATCAAACCACTGGAGGGCGAGCCACTGGTGCGCAGCCTCAGAGCGGTGTCGAACAACCCCGAGTTTGCCGGTAACGATGTACTGACCGGCGCTCTCAAGAACGTCGGTGATGACATCACCAAGTGGACCAGCAGCGGTGGGGTGATCGACGCCCGCGCCCTTGACGCCATTCGCAAGAACTCGGTCAATGCTGCGATCCAGCAGCTTCGCCCGGGCATGGACGCCACGAGCCAGCGCAACCTCGCAGCCGGTGTTCTGAGCCGGGTCAAGCCAGTGATTGACG